>ENA-OQDL01000534-OQDL01000534.1-human-gut-metagenome-genome-assembly--contig:-NODE-534-length-23952-cov-3.589381_pt1 | contig 23952 bp, 16 predicted proteins | sample MGYA00242782_ERZ504609 | MGnify/ENA primary metagenome ERZ504609 (study PRJEB26092, sample SAMD00036320) | human gut metagenome | host: Homo sapiens | study: EMG produced TPA metagenomics assembly of... | reverse complement strand
ATATTTCCGCGATTCAAAGGCTTATATGCCAAGCCACAAGCAATGTTATCGACCAGGAGAAAATGGCCGTATCCTGCAGGAAGTGGTCGGCAACCAGTATGGCGACCGTTATTACCCGTCCATGTCGGGCGTAGCGCGTTCGCTCAACTATTATCCTATCGGAGACGAAAAAGCTGAAGAGGGTATTGTCAACCTGGCACTCGGGCTGGGCAAATACATCGTAGACGGCGGTATGACTCTCCGGTTCTCTCCCTATCACCCCAACCAAGTTCTGCAAACCAGCGAAATGGAGATTGCGCTCAAAGAAACCCAAACACGTTTTTATGCACTCGACCTGCGTAACGCCGGACATGACTTCTCCATTGACGATGGTTTCAACCTATTGAAATTACACGTAAAAGAGGCCGAGAAAGACGGTGCTCTCAAATATATAGCTTCCACCTACGACCCTTACGACCAGATAATCCGTGACGGTTTATATCCGGGCGGGCGCAAGGTTATCACCTTCGCCAATATCTTGCAGCATGATGTATTTCCTCTGCCCCGCATTTTGCAATTGGCATTGAAATACGGACAGCAGGAAATGCGCCGTCCTGTAGAAATCGAATTTGCAGCTACCATGAACCGTGAAAAGGACAAGACCGGGACGTTCTACCTGTTGCAAATACGCCCGATTGTCGACAGCAAGGAAATGCTTGACGAGGACCTCACAGCCATTCCCGATGAAAAACTGCTGCTCCGTTCCAATAATTCATTAGGGCATGGCATAATGAATGAATTACAGGATGTAATTTATGTAAAGACCGACAACTACAGCGCTTCCCACAATCAGGAAATAGCCTGGGAGATAGAAAAATTGAACCAGCAATTTTTGGACGAGGGCAAGAACTATGTACTGATAGGACCGGGACGTTGGGGCAGCAGTGATACCTGGCTCGGTATTCCCGTTAAATGGCCCCACATCAGTGCAGCGCGTATCATTGTAGAAGCAGGACTGACGAACTATCGTGTCGATCCTAGCCAGGGAACACACTTTTTCCAGAACCTGACTTCATTCGGAGTAGGCTATTTCACAATCAATGCTTTCATGAATGACGGTGTGTATAATCAAGACTTCTGAATGCACAACTGCTGTATATGAGTCCAAATACCTGCGCTCACGCTGCACTTTGAACATCCTCATATAACCGCCAAAATGGACGGAAAGAAGAAACAGGGAGTAGTATTGCTACCCTCACGATAAGATTTTATGTCTAAAACAAGATTAAAACCAGATTAATCAACTATTCTTTTTTGAGAAAAATGGGACAAATGATGTCCCATTTTTCATTTACAACTGCAAAACAAGGCAATAAGCGCTAATTATCTCATCTAAAAAACATATTTTTGTACCCGACTTCAAGAATTAGCAGGTAAAAAGATAACCAAACACTGTTGTTAATGGGTAAAAAATATACAACTTTTCTAACCCTGTTTACAGTAATATGTATTACATTGACCGGATGTGAGCGGGAGAATGAACAAACTGCAAACCAGGGCAGACTTAATCTGAAATTAGCAGTTGATACAAATGTAGAAAACATGGTAACACGTGCTACCGCTGATGAAGAGACATTACCCGACATCAACGACTTCTCAATTGCCGTTCTTCAAAAATAATAATGTACAACTTACCTGGAAACAGGTATGCCGACTTTACAGACGGAACGGAAATTGCAGCCGGCAACTATACACTAAAGGCCACTTATGGAAAACATAGAAAACCCCAAGGTTTTGAAGCCCCTTACTACGAAGGAGCAAAAGAGTTCTCCATAAAAAAGAACGAAAGTACAAACATATCGGTCATATGTTATCTTGCCAATGTAAAAGTTACGACAGAATACACGGAACTTTTCAAAAAATATTTTACAGACTACACCGTAAACATACGCCCTGCCGGCAGTACGGACATCTCGTTCGACAAGAATGAAACAAGGGCCGCATACGTAAAGCCTGGCAAGATAAGCATTTACCTGTCAGGAAGCAAACAACAAGGAAACAAAGTCACATTTGAAGCCGCTACCATAGAGAATGCAAAGGCACGCCAACATTACCGTCTGAAATTTGACGTACAAGCAGGGGGTACGGAATTGGATGTATCATTCACGGACGAAACGGAAAGAGTGCCGATAACCATAGATATTTCGGACGATGCCTTGAACACACAGCCACCGTTCTTTACGCCAACGGGGTTTGAATCGGGAGTTGCCCGGGAGTTAACGGAATGGACAGAACCCGAATCCCCTTTATCAGCCTTGCTGACGGCGCGTGGCGGAATATCCAAATGTGTCTTGACAACCCGCTCTCCTTCTCTGTTAAGCAAGGGATGGCCTGCCGAGATTGATCTGGTAAATCCGGAACCAGGCATGCTTACCACATTACAAGATTTGGGGCTGGAGTTAAAAGGATTAAGTGCCAATGTCGATAAAATGGCAATATTGGACTTCACAAAAGTACTGGTCAATATATCTCATTCGGAAACAGACGAAGAAAATACATTTACCTTGACCGCAACAGACAAATTGAGTAAAGTAAACAAAGAGCCATTGGTACTCAAAATCAAATCTCTGCCTAATAGTTTTGACGTAGCCAAGCCTATGAATGCCGAACGTGGAAGCACTACCATACTGCTGACCGTCATTTTGAAAGGGGACATATCCAAAGTCAGCTATCAATATCAGGCATACGGTTATTGGCAACCTTTATTTCCTACGACCATAGAGAGTGACAAAGACACGCATCAAGTAACCATCACGTTCAAAGACGGGTTGCAGGAACCACAACAGATAAAAGTAATTGCGGGAGATAAAGAAAAGACCGTGACAGTAGGAATCGGTGAATCATCCTGTTCCCTGACTGCTCCCGAAGGGGATGTATGGGCTAAAAAAGCCACTCTCTATTTGGTTGGAGACACGGAGGGAACAACCGAATATCTGAAGACGGTTAAGGATGTTACCGTAAAATGCAGAAAAGCGTCAGGAGACTGGTTTTCTCCATCACAAGAAAAAATAAAAAATGCGGTTGAGGTTAGCGGATTAGAGCCTGGCACCGATTACATATTTAAAGCCGTAATAGATGGAACCAATACAATTACCGTCAAGAATGAAGTATCCGTAAAAACCGAGGAAGCACTACAGATACCCAATTCCGGTTTTGAAGACTGGCATACAGATTCCGATACACGGTGGTCTGCTGGGACTTTTGGAGATTTCACCCACTATTTTTATTACCCTTATACTAAAGGTGCTACTGATATATGGTGGGATACAAACAACAAATATTCCCAAAGCATGGGTTGTGGCACCGGTACAGACAACAACCTGTCCGGCCGTTATCTATGTAAAAGACGCAAAAAGCGGTGCTAAAGCAGCGGAGATTCACACAGCCGGTTCCGGCGGAGGATATTCGAGTACCCCTGTCACGATGTACCCCGAGGGAGCAAAAGCAGGACGCTTATTCATAGGGACCTATAATTGGAGTGACAAGAAAGAGACCGTAACAACTGGACATCCTTTCACCTCCAGACCCTACGGAATGAAATTCTGGTATAAATACACTCCCTATCAGACAGACAACTTTAAAGTTGAAATCGAGATACGCAGCGGGAATAAAGTCATAGCAGGCGGCTCGTACATATCAGAAGCCGCAAGTTCTGCAGACAGCGAATATCAGGAAGCATATATCAACCTCGACTACCAAGGAAATATGGAAAAAGCAACTGACATATATGTCAATATTCTATCAACAACCAAAACCTCTTTCGGCAGTGACGATTTACAGAAAGCCGGAACAATTGATTTGACAGATTGTGCAACAGGCTGGACCACCCATTTAGGTAGCCGCCTCAAAATAGACGATTTAGAACTTATATATGAATAACAAAATATGAAGAAATCAAACACCCTGTTTACTCTGGCATTCTTTGCTATTCTGGCATTCTCTTCATGCGAACGCGAACAATGGGGAAACGCCCAAAAAGGTCCTGACGACATAGACAATCGTGCCGAAGGTCAAATAGGACTGTCTGCATTAAAAGTCTCCGTAGACGAGAAAACAACTTCCACCGTTACCCGTACAGGAATCAATACCGACAATTTCATCATCCGCATTTACGATATGGATAAAGAAGGAAAAATGGTGCAAGAGTGGAAATGCAGCGAGATGCCCGAAATATTCACGCTAAAGGTAAGCCATTACAGTATCACAGCTATGTCTCACGAAGTACAACCGGCAGAGTTCGAAAAGCCCTATTACTTCTCCAAACAGGATTTTGAAATTACTGAAAATACGGTAACGGATCTTAAAGAACTGGTTTGTACCTTGAATAATATCAAGGTAAGAATAGCCTATGACAGCGAACTTCAAAAGCTGTTGGATGAAGACTCCAAGGTCAAGGTATCCGTCGGTGAAGGGCGTTTGGAATATGCAAAAGACGAAACACGTGCAGGATATTTCAAATCCATCGGTGAAACCAACATTCTGATTGCCGACCTCAACGCTACTGTTCAAGGAGAGAAAGTTACGATGTCCAAAGCCTTCATCGACGTCCTTCCCGGTGAAGAACGTATCATTAAATATTCGATGAAGCAAAACAGTGGTGGTGACGGCGACAATGGAGAGATTGGAAAGGTCGACATCCAGATAGATGCAACATGTGAGGTTGTAGAGAAAGACATAACCATAGCCCCGGGAGAAGAAGAGCCGCTACCCGAACCCGAACCGAATCCCGAACCGAGTCCCGGAACCAAACCGGCAATCACCGGCAAAGATTTCGATATTACCCAGAGTATAACCATACCACCCGGTGTCTCAACGGACAATCCCTATCCCGTAATTGTAAAAATAGCGGTACCTGGAAGGTATCCGGAATTTAGAAATAGGAATAACGTCCAGCAGTACCGATTTTGCAAATGCCATTTCCGATTTGGGACTCACCGACTTTGACTTGGCAAACCCGGGAGCGTTAATCGGAATACTCCAGAACTTAGGTCTACCCTATGGGGATAAAGTTGTCGGTAAAACCGATATTGACTTTGATATCAGTGGATTTACAGGATTATTGGTGGGCTTTCCCGGAACCCACAGATTCAATCTAAAGGTTACGGATGACAAAGGAAACACGGCATCCGCAATATTAGCCCTTATCGTAAATTAAGCAAAGCACAATGCCAAAGAGATACTTCAAATATTATCTGACAGCCATAACAGTGATTTCATTTATCGCCTGTTCGGAAAAGGACACCTTGAACGGAGAGGGAATGCTTCATTTAAAAGTAGGTGTAACCGACCAGGTGAAAGTTACAACCCGTTCTATGACCGATGAATTACAGGATTCTTTACAACGCCACTGCACAATCAGCATCCTTAATGAAAAGGGAACCGTCCGCCGGTACAAAGGAGTAAACGAACTTCCGGAAGCGCTTTACCTCTCTGCCGGCAGCTACACAGCGCTCGTTACGGCAGGCGACTCAGTACCCGCTTCTTTCGAAACTGTATACTATAAAGAAGAACGTCCCTTCCACATTAACAGCGGCGAAGTTACCAACCTGGAGCTAACTTGCGGCATCGCCAATACGGTAGTTGCCGTAAAATATGATGAAGCATTGAGCTCCGTATTCCAAACCTATAAAGTTACGGTATCCACTGCAGACGGCACTTTAGATTATCTTCCCGAAACCAAAGACTCCATCGGCTACTACATGCTGCCGGCGGGCAATACTAAGCTGCAATGGCATCTGGAAGCAACCATGCCCAACGGAAAAAGCTATACAAAAGAAGAAAACATTCCGGATGCGCAATCCGCCTATCGCTACGACTTGTCCTTCAACTTCATACCGACAGACTACGCAGACGGTGGCGGTACGGTAAAAGTCAGTGTCAACGCCAATCCGATAAGAGAAATAACCGATGAAGTACAGATTTATCAACGACCTATCTTCCGCGGCGAAAACTTCGATATAACCTCTTCCGCATTCTATGAAGTAGGCATGGGAACGGAATTATCGTATACCGTAACAAGTACATCCGTACTCAATGAACTGTCCATGTACTGCGAACAATTCGCACAATGTGGACTTCCCGTCCGGATGAACCTCATGAGACTGACGGAAATGGAAAGGGGGCGTTTGGAAGCTTCCGGCCTGTCATACAAATCCGAATACAATACCGGCAGCAATGTCGGTACGATGCGTGTGACGTTTTCAGACGGTTTAATGAAACATATCACAGCAAAAGAAGGGACTTATAACATAATATTACATGCTACCGATGTCCGCAACCGCACCAATGAGGGAGTATTATCCATATCCGCTTCCGATGCAGTGGTGCTGACCAAAGAGGTTACAGAAGGTGACATATGGACATCGAAAGCAGTCTTGCGGGGCGGTCTGATGAAAGAAACATCCGATCCCTTGATATTCCGTTACCGGATAACCGGCTCGTCCGACTGGAAGGAAGTGGAAGCTGTGTTGAACGGTAAAGAAATGACAGCTGCCATCACTGGTCTGAAAGTGGCCACCACCTATGAATATGTAGCGGTTGCCGGAGAAAAGGCATCTTCCGTGGTTTGCAAATTCACTACGGAGAAAGCCGCCCAACTTCCCAATGCCGGGTTGAGAAGTGGCATGGTTCCAAGCCGACCTATGTATACGAATCCGGCGGAACGATGTTCTGGGATACCGGCAACCACGGTTCACAAAAAGCCGGAACGGATATAACCACCGCAGACGGTTCTGTGAAGCATGGCGGTAGCTACTCAGCCAAACTGGAATCCAAATTCGCCAGCATGTTAGGCATCGGGCAGTTTGCGGCCGGCAATGTATTTTCCGGCAAATACCTGGCTACCAATATGGATGGTGTCGTAGGTAATGGTGTACTGGGTTGGGGACGTCCGTTCGAATCTCGTCCTACAGCATTGCGCGGATATGTCCGCTACCAATCCAATACCGTGAACTACGACAACAGTTGCGAATTTATCGACAAAGGCGATCCAGATATAGGAAGCATCTTTATCGTATTGGGCAACTGGCCCGGCGAAACATACAACGGAGAGACATGGCCTGTAATAGTCAGAACCAACTATAAGACTCCGGGCAGCGCACAACTGTTCGATGTCAACAGCGAGTATATCATAGGTTATGGTGAAAAGGACTTCACATCTTCGACAGAAGGAGAAGGAATGATTGAATTCAACATTCCGGTAGAGTACCGTTATACCAACCGGAAGCCGACAGCTATCATCATCGTAGCCTCATCCAGTAAGTACGGCGATTATTTCAGTGGCGGAACAGGAAGTACGATGTGGCTCGACGACTTCGAATTAGTTTATGAATAAAAACATCTGTGAAGTGAGACAAAAAGCAATCATCATAACATTAGCCCTGGCAGCTATCGCAGGAGGTAAAATCCAAGCGCAAGAATTCAAACGCCAAATCGAACAAAGCACATTTGTTCCCAAAGGCCAGTGGATAGCAGGCAGTTCGATATCTTACTCCGAACATACCGAGGATAACTACCAGTTCCTGATTATCGACGGATTCAAATCCGACGGCTATACATTCAAAGTCAGTCCCCTGGTATGCTATGCGTTTAAAGACAATATAGCGGCCGGAGGCCGGTTTGCCTACAGCCGTTCATTGATAAAGATAGATGGCCTGACGCTGAATATCGATGATGACAATCAGTTTGACATCAACGACCTGTATCAGTTGAAACACACATATTCAGGTATGCTGATACTGCGCAACTACATCAGTTTGGGCAAAAGCAAGCGGTTTGCACTCTTTAACGAAACCCAGCTGGAATGGTCGGGCAGCCAATCCAGAGTAATAAACGGAAAGGACGAGTCGGTCACCGGAACTTTCGCCACAACCACCGGCATGAGCATCGGAGCAGCACCGGGCATTGTGGCATTCATCAACAACTATACTGCCGTAGAAGTCAGTATCGGTGTGCTTGGATTGAACTTCAGCAAAACCAAACAGACAACCAACCAGGTGTATCAAGGCGAGCATTCGTCAAGTAGCGCCAATTTCAAGATAAACCTGTTTTCCATAGGTCTGGGACTGGCCTTTTATTTATAATCAAGGATGAAGAAGTTACTTATATATATGATGTGCATCATGGTGGGTATGGGAACAGTCCGGGCACAAGAAACGCAGGAAGCGTTATCCCAAACGCACGACTCGTTACGGATACGGACAGTTTATGTACACGACACGATATACATTGAACGACCGGCTGTTGAAGCGACTCAACCGGACAGTTCGGAAATTATCTATACCAAACCGGTCGGACGCTTCGACCGGGGAATTATCAATTACCGTTTTATACCCAAAAAGAAATGGGTAGGCGGACTTACGTTCTCCTATATCAATTATGACGGCGAGGACAGCCGGATGCTGTTCTCATTGATAAAAGACTTTGATTGCAACTTCCGTACAATATCCGTCAGACCATTTGTAGGTTATGCATTCAAGGACAATGTCATAGTCGGACTCAAAGCCGGGTATAACCACACCGTAGCCGACCTGGGTAACATATCGCTAAACATTGACGACGATTTGAGTTTCGACCTCAAAAACATACGCTATTCGGAAAACTCGTATAGCATCGCACTGTTCCACCGTTCGTATGTGGGACTGGACAGAGGCAAGCGCTTCGGATTCTTCAATGAAAGTTCGCTTTCCTACAACAATGGCAGCAGCACTTTCACCCGTGGCAAGGACGAAGCATTGAAACGCACGGAAACCACCATACACGAGATACATCTGGGATTGAATCCCGGTGTTGCCGTATTCATCATGGAGAATGTATGCGCCGAGATGTCATTCGGCGTTGTCGGCTTCAAGTACAGAATAGAAAAACAGAAGAACAATGAAGGTGAAACAGGCAAACGCACTGCCAGCGGCGCCGACTTCAAAATAAACTTGTTCAACATAAATATAGGAATTACACTTTGCCTGTAAGATACATGAAGAAAATAAAAACATATGCAACCGGACTGTTCCTGATATTGGCAGGGCTGCTGAGCTCCTGCATAGAGAACAATGTACCCCTATCCTATTATAAAGCTCGACATCACTGCGCTCGAAGTAGAGGGGGAAACTACAGAGCAGTTATCAGTACGGAGAACCGTACAGTGACAGTGACCCTTGCCGATACCGTAAATATGAAGAAAGTATATATCAGGAAAGTGGAAATGACGGAAGGTGCAAAAAGCATCTTACGTCCGGACACGACTTTCGACCTGACAAATCCTCAAACGGTTATCCTGTCCCTCTACCAGGATTATCCGTGGAAAATCATAGCCAAACAGCCGATTGACCGCCGTTTTGTTGTAGAAGGCCAAATCGGTGAGGCCATTTTCTATGTAAACGAAAAAGAGAGAAGAGCCATTGCCTATGTAAGCAAAGAGCAGGATTTGTCCAAAATTAAAATCAAAGAACTAAAGTTAGGACCTACCGGCTCCACCATACACGGATACGACGGCAACTCCACGGTAATGAACTTTACAGGCGGACAACCGCAAATCGTAATCGTCACTTACCGGGATATACTGGAAGACTGGACACTCAATGTGTTCGAAACAGATGCTGTCAAGATAACATCGGCAGACGGTTGGGTCAATGTAGCCTGGCTGTATGGAGAGGGGCTTGAAGGCGAAGACAACGGCTTCGAAATACGTGAGGCAACCTCTGAAGAGTGGCAGAAAGTAGATGCTTCCTATATGATAACGACCGGTGGCAGTTTCTCGGCCCGTATTCCTCACCTGAAAGCATCGACCGCCTATGTCTGCCGTGCATATTCGGGAACTTCCATAAGTACGGAAAAGACCTTCACCACTACAGCGGCAATAGAACTGCCCAATGCTTCTTTCGATTATTGGAGCATGGATGGCAAAGTGGCAAACCCCTGGGAAGAAAATAGTACGCCATTTTGGGATACCGGCAATATAGGCGTTACCACAGCCAGTCAGAGCAATTCCACCCCACCGATGACACCGCTGCCGGAAGCGGCAAAGCAGCCAGGCTGGAATCGAAGAATGTAATCGTGAAATTTGCTGCCGGCAACCTGTTTACGGGAAAATTCATCAAGGTGGACGGTACAAACGGTATTTTGAACTTCGGCCAGCCATTTACAGGTCGCCCGACAAAATTGAAAGGATACTACAAATATACCACCGCACCTATTACAGACTTGCCAGCCGAAGGCAGCCAGGACTATACGCGTTTCCAAAATTACAAAGGAAAGCCCGATACATGTGCCATATACATCGCTTTGGGCGATTGGACGGAACCGATAGAGATACGCACCCGCCCTACCAACAGAAAGCTGTTTGACAAAAACGACGAGCATATCATCGCCTATGCCGAAATGTACAGCGGAACAACGGTAACGGAATACAAAAAGTTCGAATTGAACCTGGACTACCGTGTTACTAACCGTGTACCTACCTACATTATCATTGTATGCTCGGCAAGTAAATATGGCGACTACTTCGTAGGGGGCAGAGGAAGCACACTTCACGTAGATGAGTTTAGTTTGGATTATGACTATTGAAAAGAATAAGAAGATATGAGAAACGGAATGCGATACATATTCATACTCTGCCTGTTCCTTGGGTTTGCAAGCTGCCAGGAAGACGTTTTGCAACCCTCGTACAAAGGCAAAGGACGGCTCGTGCTGAAAGATGTGGATATTTCGGCAGAAGCCTCAGCAGAGACTGTCACCCGTGCCACAAGCACTTTTACCGCACCGACAGCATCTGAACTGACATACAAAGTAACCGATACACAGACCGGAGAAGTGGTGTACAACCAAACAGGAGAGTTCACGTCTTTAGTATTGGATGAAGGCTTTTACAGGTTAGAAGCATCTTATGGAACGGAATACATGGGAACCGTCCCTTATTTGTATGCCGCAACAGAAGAGTTCCGGATTACAACAGCCACGGAAACAGCAAAGAGCCTTTCCGTAAAGCTATCCTGCGCAATCGTCCATCCTGCAATAGCAGATAATTTGCTTGAGCACTACGACACCTACAAAATCGAGATTTCCGATGGGACAAGCATACAAGAAATCCCTAATAACGCTGACTTTTTTGTACCGGCAGGCAAGGATTATACATTAACATTATCCGGTACGAATACTTTAAATGAAGCAAAATCGAACTCTTGGGAACTAAAAGACGTGCTTGTCGCTAATCGCTATACACTGAATTGCAATCCCGATTTGCCTTCTTTTACACTACCGGAGCAAATGGAAGGAGATGTATGGAGTACATTTATATATATTACTCCTATGACGGCAGCGAATATGAGCTCCAAACCGGAAATGACGGAAAAAGTATTGGCCAATATCGTGTACGAAGCTTCAGCGGACGGGATTAACTGGATACAAGCTATAAATGATAATGGAAAGACTGTTATAAAGGGGCTCGTTGCCAACAACCAATATACCATCCGCTCCCGCTTTGGAAGCATCATCTGTACTAATTCACAGCAAGTAACAATGGAAAGTGCAGAACAATTGGAGAATGGCAATTTTGAATCAGTCTGGAATAAAAAAGAGATAAATGGAGGTAACGGCAGTTGGAGCCGTCCATTATATTGTTATTACCTTCCAGGTTGGAACACGAGAAATGAAAGAACGACCAAAGGTGGGGAAAGTGCCACAGGCTGGGGAACAGGAGTCGGTTATGGAGTCTGGTGGCGCTGGTGTTCCGGTACTGTTCCAACAGCAGACAGCAGCAAAGACGCAAATGCTGTAGAAATTTCAACATTGGCATTCTACAACAAAAAAGTCAGTGGCACTTGGAGCAGAGATGAAGTATATACTTATACCCGGGATAACGGAACAGCATATGCAGGTTACCTTTTCACAGGCACATTCGATAAAAACACCGATACATACACATTAGGCATACAGCATGAAAGCCGTCCTACAAGCATATCGTTCGACTACAAATATTTCCCTGTCATCAACGACAAGTGCCTGGCTTATGCCAAAGTATATAATGCGGATAAAAAAGAAATTGCAAGTACCATTGAATTCAACTCATCCGGACAAGAGGAGTATACCGCGCAGACTCTCAAATTTGAATATAATAAAGAGCATATGCAAAGCAAGGCCAAATATATTACTGTCCTTTTTTCAATCCGGTTACGATACCACTATCTCCAATATGCATAGAGAAAACGGTGGTTACGGTAGTTCTCCCTTTGGAGAAGACCGTGTCGTAGGTAGTGTTCTCAAAATAGACAATGTTGTCTTAAACTATGATTACGAATAATTAAACCCCAATTATAACAATGAAGAAACTTTTAGCTTTAGCAGGAATTGCGCTGATTGCGGCAGCCTGCACCAATAATGATGAACCGGCACAAGAATGCGGACAGATTAATCTCACTCTGGAAAACTCCACTGCTCCTGAAATCGAAGTAAGCACCCGCACGGTAACAGACCTTACGGAAACGGATGCGAAGGACTACAACATACAAGTCCTCCAAAACGGCAATGTGAAATTAGAGTCAACCAACTTTCTGACCTTTAAGAACACCACCTTCATCTTCCCCATAGGAAGCGGCTACACAGTTACGGCTGAAAGCTGCACGGAAGAGGTTGGACAATCCGCTAATGACGGAGTGGGACAAATGCGTTACTTCGGAACAAGCGCTCCTTTTGAAGTCAGAACCAATGAAATAAGCAATGTCAAAGTAACCTGCACTATGGCCAATGCCAAAGTAAGTATTGCCTATGACGAAGTCTTTGCACAGGTATTCAATGGTTATACCGTTGAGGTTTCTACAGAGGCGGAACCTTCACGGATCATCACCTTCGACAGTAACGGCAAATGCAACAGTATATACGATGCAGCGTTTTTTAACATCGACAGTAAAAATCCCAATCTGAAATGCACCGTTTCCGGTACATATAAAGGCAATGTGCGTACAGCAACGCAAACCATTCAGCTTGAAGCGGCAAAATGGTATAAACTGAATATAAAAACCAGCGCCAGCGGTAGAATTGACATGGGAATTTCGGTTGACGACACCGTGGAAGAAAAGCCTCAAGATGTAGAAGTAAATCCCTACTTATAAAACGCGGGATATATCCATTTTACGTTTTCAGCAACACCATCATCTGTTTGAAATATCAGAGTGATGACGTAAAAGACATCCTCCAACTATTCCACCCTGACAGCATAATGTGTTCTTAGGGTGGCACAGTTGTGCCGTCCAATAGGCACAGTTGTGCCACAGGCATGGCACAAATATAAATACGCTTATAACTTTCTCAGTGTCAGGACTACCACCTCACTTGGTGCAAACAACCGCAGATTCTTACTGGAAGTTCCGATACCGTTTGTTATGATGACAGGTTGCCTCTCGGAATTGGTCCTTATCCCCTTCAGGAAACGCTGCCCGTAACGAGAAGGAACTACAGGAGCATACAGTCCGAACAGCGTTACCTGCCCGCCGTGCGTATGTCCTGCAAGCACAAGGTCGGCATTGGTTATGGGAACATCTTCGGCATAATCGGGAGTATGCGTCAGCAATATGACGAAGTCATCGGGAGAGAGGGAAAGCGTGGGCGACTGCCCGTTCCGTTCAAGATTGAAAGGATTGCGCACCCCGGCTATCACAATCCGCTCACCATTCCGCTTCAAAGTATCCGCTTTATGCTCCAGCAAGCGAATGCCCTGACGCTCCATTTCCTTTAGAATGTCATCGTAACAAGCCTCATAATCATTGTTTCCAAGAACGGCATAAGTGCCCAAAGGCGTTTTCACAGCTCCCAATGCCGCAATCACAGCCGGAACATACTCGCAGCCCTCATGCAGGTCGCCGCCTATCAGCAGGGCATCGACCTGCAAATCATTCAACAGGCGGGTGATGTCCTTCAGCCCTTTCTCTTTCAGCAAACTACGGTAGTGCAAATCCGAGACAAAAGCCAGCCTGCAACCGTCGAATGCGGCAGGAACATCACGGTGTGCAAACTCATACTGCCTGACGCGCTTCACATTCTTATATCCGGATGCCGGAAATCCGGATATCCGGACAGAATACTCACCGGGAAGAGGCGAGGTAAAATTACGCGCAGACCGGCACGATGAAAAGAACAGCAATACCGGAAAAGAAAAAAACAGCAGTCTCCCGAACCCTCTATAAAACAGTGCCTGAGCCATAGATTTATCTTTATTGTTTGACGCAATGAATAATTTTACCCGAATAGCAGTGCAAAGATAACAAATCCTTTCGCTATCTTTGTAGTATAACTTTCTAAAAGTACGACATGAAAGCAATAGCTACCAACTCGTTCCACGCATGGATACTTGCCGCCCGTCCCAAGACACTGACGGGAGCCGTTATTCCCGTATTGACAGGTTCTGCCCTGGCATTTGCCGATGAAGCATTCAACATCATACCGGCGCTGTTATGTGCGCTGTTTGCCTGCGGCATGCAGATTGCCGCCAATTTCATCAACGACCTTTACGATTACCTGAAAGGCAGTGACCGTGCAGACCGCCTCGGCCCCGAACGTGCCTGCGCACAAGGCTGGATTACTCCCACAGCCATGAAACGGGGGATAGCAGGTATGCTCATATTCTCCTGCCTCATAGGTTGCACACTCTTGCAGCAGTGCTGGGGACAATTGCCTCACGGCGGTTGGGAACTGATACTGCTGGGATTGCTCTGCGTAATATTCGCTTTCCTATACACCACCTTACTCTCCTACAAAGGCTGGGGTGACTTGCTCGTACTGGTTTTCTTCGGCTTTATCCCCGTAGGCGGAACTTATTACGTACAAGCCCACGTCATTACGGCCGATGTATGGGTAGCCTCGTTCATCTGCGGCCTGGTAATAGACACCTTACTGGTCGTAAACAACTACCGCGACCGGGAACAGGACGCCCTCAGCGGCAAACGTACGCTGATTGTCCGTTTCGGCGAACCTTTCGGCCGTTACCTGTATCTGGGATTAGGCGTGGCAGCCGCCTTGCTCAGCCTATGGTTTGTTTATACCGGCAAAATAGAGCCGCTTGCCTTTATCTGGGCTTCCTGCGTCTACCTCTGCCTGCATGTGCTGACCTGGCACAGAATGGCAGCCATACGAAGCGGTAAAAAACTGAACAGCATATTAGGTGAAACCTCACGTAATATGCTGTTCTTCGGCTTGTTGCTAAGCCTTGCCTTTATTCTGTAACGGTTATTTCTTTCCGTACATTCTTTCGTAGTACTTCTGATAATCGCCGCTGGTAACTTCTTCCACCCAGTCCTGATTATTCAGATACCATTCGATGGTCTTAACGATACCCACTTCAAATTTTGTTTCGGGATACCAGCCTAAGGCATCCGTTATCTTGGTGGGGTCGATGGCATAACGCTGGTCATGACCGAGGCGGTCCTTCACGAACGTTATCAGATCTTCGTTTATCCAACTGATGTCAATCTGTCCGTCAGCATCTTTCACTTGCTTTTTCAGGACTGCACGGTATTTCGGCTCCTCTTCCATGAGACGGCGGATAGTAGCGATAGTCAGTTTCACAATCTCCAGATTGGTCTTTTCGTTATGGCCGCCTACGTTATAAACCTCACCTTCCACGCCTTTGCGCACCACAAGGTCGATGGCCTTGCAGTGGTCTTCCACGTACAGCCAGTCGCGTACATTGCTGCCGTCACCGTACACCGGCAGGTTCTTGCCTTCAAGGATATTCTTTATAATCAGCGGAATCAGTTTTTCCGGGAAGTGATACGGGCCGTAGTTATTGGAACAGCGGGTAATGGTGACAGGCATTTTGTAGGTATCATGATAGGCCATCACCACCATATCGGCACTGGTCTTGGAAGCGCTGTACGGGCTATGCGGACACAGCGGGGTCTTCTCCGTGAAGAAGCCTTCCGCTCCCAGCGAACCGTAAACCTCGTCCGTAGATACCTGATGATAGCGCACTCCGTTACGCCAGGTAGGATAGCCTGACTCGTCCTTACCCGTCACCCATGCACGACGGGCGGCATCCAGCAGATTCTGAGTACCCAGAATGTTGGTCATAAGGAACAGTTGCGGATTCTCGATACTGCGGTCTACATGGCTTTCGGCTGCGAAGTTCACCACATAATCGAATTTATATTTGGCAAACAGTTCATCGGCAAGGATACGGTCGCAAATGTCGCCTTTCACGAAGAAGCAACGTTCATCATCGATGTCCTTGGCAATAGTACCTAAATTGCCCGCATAGGTCAGGGCATCCAATATTACAACTTTTATATCGTCGTGCTTTGCCAGAATATACTTTATATAATTAGCTCCGATAAAACCGGCAGCACCGGTTACAAGATAAGTCTTCATAAATTAAAAATTGAGAATTAAAAATTAAGAAATAGAGAAGTCACATGTTTCTTGTCAGCGGTACGAGTCTGCAAGTTCCATCAGATATTTGCCGTATTCGGTTTTTCCAAGCTGTTCACCGAGACGATGGAGCTGGTCTACATCTATCCAGCCTTTGCGCCATGCTATCTCCTCAATACAGCTCACACGGAACCCCTGACGGTTCTGTATGGTAGCAACGAAATTGCTTGCTTCGAGCAGGCTGTCGCAATTACCCGTATCCAACCAGGCGAATCCACGTCCGAAGAGTTCCACTTTCAGCGTTCCTTCTTCCAGATAAAGACGGTTGAGGTCGGTTATTTCATATTCACCGCGGGCAGAAGGCTTCAAGGCTGCGGCCTTTTCCGTTACAGTAGAATCGTAGAAGTACAAACCGGGAACCGCATAATTACTCTTGGGCTGTGCCGGTTTCTCTTCCAGAGAAATGGCCTTGCCGTCGGCATCGAACTCTACCACGCCGTATGCACGCGGGTCTTTTACATAATAACCGAAGATACATGCACCCTTCTCGATAGAAGCGGCACGCTTCAACATGGCGGAAAAGCCCTGACCATAGAACATATTATCGCCCAAAATAAGGCATCCCGGCTCACCGTTCAGAAATTCCGCTCCAAGCACGAAAGCCTGTGCCAGTCCGTTGGGCTTTTCCTGTATCTTATAAGAAAAAGACATACCAAGCTCCTCGCCTGTTCCTAACAAATCGCGAAACATGGGTAGGTCGCGCGGAGTGGAGATAATCAGCACTTCACGTATTCCCGCCAGCATCAATGTGGAAAGGGGGTAGTAAATCATGGGTTTGTCGTAGACCGGCATAATCTGCTTGGAGATAGCCTTTGACAATGGATAGAGACGAGTGGCGCTGCCACCTGCAAGAATAATTCCTTTCATATTTCAGTTCTTTATTGGATTGACTTCAAATGTAGAATAAAATAAGAAGGAGGACAATGCCCCACGGCTCTCGTTGCTATTCAAGGCACAAAGTTCTGAAAAAGTTCTGACATGACAAAATAATAAAGTCAAAATCAGCCGGCAAGCTCTATGACTTCAAGGTCTTTGAACACGCCGTTATCCACAACGAAACGCACCATGGTACGCACTTTATGAAAGCCGTAAATGCCCGCTGCGCCGGGGTTTATATGAAGCATGCCCAGTGTCTTGTCGAACTTCACCTTCAATATATGCGAATGACCGCTGATGAACAGCTTGGGCGGATGCACCAGGATGCTTCCCTGTATGGACGGATCGTATTTGCCGGGATAGCCGCCGATGTGTTTCATCAGCACCTCGGCGCCGTCTACCGTAAAGCGGAGCACCTGCGGATAGAGCCGGCGCAGATCCTGCCCGTCTATGTTGCCGTACACCGCACGGAACGGACGGAAAGCCGCCAGCTTCTGTGCCACTTCCAACGTACCGATGTCACCTGCATGCCATATTTCATCGCACGGCTCGAAGTACTGCAAATACTTCTCATCCCAATACCCATGCGTATCCGACAGTAAACCAACTTTTGTCATTTTTCATTTGTTTATATGTGCAAAGGTAGCTATATTTGGAAAATAAACCTAATCTTATTTATGGAGAGCAGATATTTCAAGCGCGACATCAGTTGGCTGTCATTCAACTACCGGGTATTGCTGGAAGCCGAAGACGATACACTGCCGCTGTACGAGCGCATCAACTTTATATCCATATACTCGTCCAACCTGGAAGAGTTCTACAAAATACGTGTAGCCGACCATAAGGCCATTGCCACCGGCGCCGCACACAGCGATGAAGAGAGCGTGCAGTCCGCCATGCAACTGGTGTCCGAAATCAACGAAGAGGTGAACCGCCAACTGGAAGAGCGTATCCGCATCTACGAACAGAAAATACTGCCTGCCCTGCGGCAACAGCACATCATCTTCTACCAGAGCCGCAACGTAGAGCCTTTTCATAAAGAATTCCTGCGGAGCTTCTTCCGGGAAGAAATCTTTCCGTATCTCTCTCCCGTACCCGTCAGCAAGGACAAGGTAATATCGTTCCTGCGCGACAACCGCCTGTACCTTGCCATACGACTGTATCCGAAAGGAGACAAGGGCACAGAGGGACAAGCAAACAAAGGAAGAACTCCCCAATACTTCGTGATGAAGCTGCCCTACAGCAAGGTGCCCCGCTTCATCGAGCTGCCCAAGCACGGGAAGAACTACTACCTGATGTTCATCGAGGACATCATCAAAGCCAATATCGACACGATATTCCCCGGCTACGATGTGGACAGCAGCTACTGCATTAAGATTTCGCGGGATGCAGACATACTGATAGACGAGTCCGCCAACACATCCGAAATTATAGAGCAGGTGAAAAGCAAAGTGAAAAAACGCAAGATAGGAGCCGTCTGCCGTTTTGTATACGACCGCGCCATGCCCGACGATTTTCTGGACTTCCTTGTAGATGCCTTCCGCATCAACCGCCAGGAACTGGTTCCGGGCGACAAACACCTCAATATGGAAGACCTGCGGCATCTGCCCAATCCGAACAATGCCGTGCGCCCCATCCGCAAGCCTCAGCCCATGAAGCTGACCTGCCTGGACGAGCGGGAGTCCATCTTCCGGTATGTGGAGAAAAAAGACCTGCTGTTGCACTACCCGTACCACTCTTTCGAGCACTTCATCCATTTCCTGTACGAAGCCGTACACGAACCCACCGTGCGCGAAATCATGGTAACCCAATACCGCGTTGCGGAAAACTCCGCAGTTATCAACACCCTGATAGCCGCCGCACAGAACGGCAAGAAAGTAACCGTTTTCGTAGAGCTGAAAGCCCGTTTCGACGAGGAGAACAACCTTGCCACCGCCGAGATGATGAAAGCCGCCGGTATCAATATCCTGTTCAGCCTGCCCGGACTGAAGGTACATGCCAAAGTAGCCCTTGTGCTGCGCCGCGACAGACAAGGTCACAAACTGCCCAGCTATGCCTACATCAGCACCGGAAACTTCAACGAAAAGACCGCCACGCTCTATGCCGACTCCGGTCTGTTCACCTGCAACCCCATACTCGTAAACGACCTGCACAACCTGTTCCGCACTTTTCAGGGCAAGGAAAATCCCGTGTTCCACCGCCTGCTGGTGGCACGCTTCAACCTGATTCCCGAACTGAACCGCCTCATCGACCATGAAATAGAACTGGCGAAAAGCGGAAAACAAGGAAGGATTATACTCAAAATGAACGCCCTGCAAGACCCCGCCATGATAGACCGCCTGTACGAAGCCTCGCAGGCCGGAGTCAGGATAGACCTTATTGTACGGGGTATCTGCTGCCTCATTCCCGGACGGAAGTACAGCCGTAACATCCGTGTAACACGTATTGTGGATACATTTCTGGAACATGCCCGCGTGTGGTACTTCGGCAACGGCGGGAAGCCGAAACTTTTCCTCGGTTCGCCGGACTGGATGCGCCGGAACCTGTATCGCCGCATAGAGGCTGTAACCCCAATTCTGGACCCGGATTTGAAACGGGAACTGTCGGACATGCTTTCCATCCAGCTCTCGGACAAGCGCAAAGCCTGCTTTGTGGACGACCACCTGCGTAACCGCTGGAAATCAGCCCGTCCGCAAAAGGAGAAAGTACGGGCGCAATATACTTTCTACGAATACCTGAAAAGCGGAGAACTGAAAGTGGAAAGTTGAGAGAGAAGTTTGTAACATTTCTGTAAACATATATGACATTTCCTTGCAACACGAAACACGTTCCTTTGCAACCGGAAATAAAATACATGTTATGGAAACTATCTACTTATGCATTGTCATCTTTCTGTTCGTCCTCGCGGTCTTCGACCTCGTCGTGGGTGTCAGTAATGATGCGGTTAACTTTCTACAATCTGCTGTCGGAGCCAAAGCAGCATCTTTCAAGACGATACTGTTTATAGCAGGTATCGGTGTATTCATCGGCGCTGCCCTCTCCAACGGCATGATGGACATTGCCCGTCACGGTATCTACCAGCCGGAGCATTTTTATTTTGCGGAAATCATGTGCATCCTGTTGGCAGTGATGCTGACAGACGTGGTACTGCTGGATGTATTCAACACCATGGGAATGCCGACGTCCACCACCGTATCCATGGTCTTTGAGCTGCTGGGCGGAACCTTTGCCCTCGCCCTCATCAAAGTGTACGGCAGCGATACGCTCGGGTTGGGCGATCTTATCAACACAGACAAGGCATTGTCCGTTATCATGGCGATATTCGTATCCGTAGCCATCGCCTTCTTCTTCGGTATGCTGGTGCAATGGCTGGCACGTATCGTCTTCACCTTCAACTACACCAAAAAGATGAAGTACAGCATCGGTATCTTCGGCGGTATCGCAGCTACTTCCATCATCTACTTCATGCTGATAAAAGGTTTGAAGGACAGTTCTTTCATGACTCCCGAAAACAAGCACTGGATACAGGAGAACACTGCTATGCTCATCGGCTGCTTCTTCGTGTTCTTCACCATATTGATGCAGGTGCTGCACTGGTGCAAGGTAAACGTATTCAAGATAGTGGTTCTTCTGGGTACCTTCGCCCTCGCCCTCGCCTTTGCCGGCAACGACTTGGTGAACTTCATAGGTGTGCCCCTTGCCGGTTACTCCTCTTTCATCGACTATACGACCAACGGCACTGCCGCAGGTCCCGACGGCTTCCTGATGACCTCACTGCTCGGCCCTGCCAAAACGCCGTGGTACTTCCTTATCGGTGCGGGCGTCATCATGGTATATGCGCTGTGCACATCCAAGAAAGCACACAATGTAATCAAGACTTCCGTCGACCTCTCCCGCCAGGACGAAGGTGAAGAGAGCTTCGGCAGCACTCCCATAGCACGTACACTGGTACGTTTCAGTATGACGATAGCCAACGGACTTTCCAAAGTGATGCCCGAAAGCGGCAAACGCTGGATTGAGACCCGTTTCCAAAAGGACGAAGCCATCATTGCCGACGGTGCGGCGTTCGACTTGGTACGTGCCTCCATCAATCTGGTACTTGCCGGCCTGCTCATTGCCCTGGGTACTTCATTGAAACTCCCGCTCTCCACCACTTACGTTACTTTCATGGTGGCTATGGGTACCTCCCTTGCCGACCGCGCCTGGGGACGTGACTCCGCCGTGTTCCGTATCACCGGCGTACTGAGCGTTATCGGTGGCTGGTTCATCACTGCCGGAGCGGCATTTACCATCTGTTTCTTCGTTACCTTCGTAATTCATTTCGGCGGTACAATCGCTATCATCGCCCTTATCGGTCTGGCAGTATTCATGCTGATACGCAGCCAGGTAATGTACAAGAAGCGCAAAGAGAAGGAAAAAGGAAACGCTACCATCAAGCAACTGATGCAGAGCACGGACAACATGGAGATTCTGGAATTGCTGCGCAAGCACACCCGTGAGGAATTGGGCAAAATACTGGAATTTACGGAAGATAACTTCGAACGCACCGTTACCGCTTTCCTTCACGAAAACCTGCGCGGACTGCGCCGGGCAATGGGTTCCGTGAAGTTCGAGAAACAACTGATTAAACAGATGAAACGTACCGGTACGCTTGCCATGTGCCGCCTGGACAACAATACGGTGCTCGAAAAAGGACTTTACTACTACCAGGGCAATGACTTTGCCAGCGAACTGGTATATAGTGTGGGACGTCTTTGCGAACCGTGTCTGGAGCATATCGACAATAACTTCAAACCGCTCGACACCATCCAGAAAGGCGAGTTTGCCGATGTAACGGAAGACATCGTTTACCTGCTGCAGGTGTGCCGCCACAAGCTGGAGAACAACAACTACAATAACTTCGAGGAAGATATACACAAAGCCAACGACCTGAACGGCCAGCTCGCCCACCTGAAACGCGAAGAGTTACAGCGCATTCAAAGCCAGTCCGGCAGCATTAAGGTAAGCATGGTGTATCTGACGATGATACAGGAAGCACAGAATATTGTGACCTACTCCATCAACCTGATGAAGGTGAGCCGAAAATTCCAGGCGGAAGAGTAAGGACATTCCTTTATCAACCGAAAGTCAAGCGATATACATTTTGCTAAGAGGTTGTCAAAACTAAAATGAGCCTCTGAAAAGTTACAGATTGTAATTATAACCTTTAAAAGGGCCGTATCAAACTCCACTTTGAGAGTTATGATACGACCCTTTCCTCAATTCTTTCAGAATGTGCAAATTTCAAGTAAAAAATTTATCTCCTCAAAATTGAATTTTGGCACACTCCCTGTTTTTTTCCATAGAGTGCCGGAGCCTATTTCAGCCCCATTTTTTCCGCCCGTTGCAGCATAAACGCGCGGGCAGCTTCATACTCATTGGGAATGACGCCGTCCAATATGGCATCCTTAATAGCACTCTTCAATGCACCCACTTGCTGGCAGGGGGGAGATTGAATGTTTTCATAATCTCCTCACCGCTGACAGGAGGCTGGAAGTTACGGATACGGTCGCGCTCTTCCAAGTCCTTCAGTTTCTGACGCACCAGTTGGAAGTTGTTCAGAAAGCGCTGCTTGCGCTCCATATTCTTGGAAGTGATATCGGCCTCACACAAGGTCATGAGGTCGTCTATATCATCGCCAGCCTCAAACAGCAGGCGACGTACGGCCGAGTCGGTCACCACATCATCCGCTATCACTATGGGACGCATGTGTAGCCCTACCAGCTTCTGCACGTATTTCATCTTCTCATTCATGGGAAGCTTCATTCTCCGGAAGATATCGGGTATCATCTTCTCGCCGATGAAGTTATGGTTGTGGAATGTCCACCCGGCACGAGGTTCCCAGCGTTTGGTCGCCGGTTTGGCTATATCGTGCAGAAGGGCTGCCCAGCGCAGCCAGAGGTTATCGGTCTTTTTGCTGATATTATCGAGCACTTCGAGCGTATGGTAGAAGTTGTCCTTATGCGCCCTGCCATTACGGGTTTCAACGCCTTGCAAGGCAACTAGTTCCGGGAAGATGAGCTGCAACAGGCCCGAACGGTCCAAGTCTATAAATCCTTTGGACGGGACGGGAGAGAGCAGAATCTTGTTCAGCTCGTCTGCAATGCGCTCTTTGGATATGATGGAGATGCGCTCTTTGTTGCGGCATAAGGACTCGAAAGTATCATCGTCGATATAGAAATTCAGTTGGGTGGCAAAACGGATACAACGCATCATGCGCAGAGGGTCGTCGCTGAAGGTGATGTCCGGGTCGAGCGGCGTGCGGATGGTCTTCTCCTTCATGTCCGCCATGCCGCCGAAGGGGTCTACCAACTCGCCGTAACGCTGACTGTTCAGGCAGACTGCCAAGGCATTAATAGTAAAATCCCGGCGGTTCTGGTCGTCTTCCAGCGAGCCGTCCTCAACAATCGGTTTGCGCGAATCGTGCGTGTAGGATTCTTTACGTGCACCCACAAACTCCACTTCCGTGCCGTGATACTTTAACTGCGCCGTCCCGAAATTCTTGAAAACAGAAAGATGCGCGCCGCGACCCAAACGCCTGGCAAGCGCCTCGGCCATTGCAATGCCGCTGCCCACTACTACCACATC
>ENA-OQDL01000533-OQDL01000533.1-human-gut-metagenome-genome-assembly--contig:-NODE-533-length-24018-cov-2.793562_pt1 | contig 24018 bp, 25 predicted proteins | sample MGYA00242782_ERZ504609 | MGnify/ENA primary metagenome ERZ504609 (study PRJEB26092, sample SAMD00036320) | human gut metagenome | host: Homo sapiens | study: EMG produced TPA metagenomics assembly of... | reverse complement strand
CTCGGTCACCACCTCTCTCCGCTGGAAAGACCTGACTCTGTCCGCCCTGATGATTTTCAGTTGCGGTTCCAAAGTCTTCGACCAGCCTTATCAGACTCTGACATCGGTAGGCGTACATTCATTGACTCCCGATTTACTGAATGCATGGACAGCAATCCCCGAAGGCATGACGCCCACATCGCCCAACCGTCTCGATCCATCGGGTATTCCGCAAGTGAATCTGGATGCAACGATCAATGGATATAACAGCCAGAAAGCATCTACACGCTATATTGTAAGCGGTGACTATCTAAGCATCAAGAACATCACCCTCTCCTATCGCCTGCCCGCCACATGGAGCAAACGATTGACACTCGGCGGCATCCGTTTGCATGCTGCCATAGAGAATGTCGCCCTGTTCAGCAAACGCAAAGGGCTGAACCCGGTACAGACTTTTGACGGAATCGTCAACAATTATACGAGTATCGCCCGTGTTTTCTCGTTCGGAGTCAACATTAACTTATAGCCTTATGAAGAAAAAAGCCATACACATGAAATTCCTGAATCACTCCATAGGATTCTGCCTGCTCCTGACGCTGTTGTGTTACTCCTGCGCCAGCGACTATCTGGATACCGCCCCTACCAATCAGGTATCTCCTGCCGATTTATTCAAGGATGAAGCGTACGCTGCCTATGCTGTCAGCGGATTGGAGAAGTTGATGAAAACCACTTACCCCACTAATAAACTCGATGGCGTGTCATTCAACGGTGAAGGATCTGTCAAACTGATGTATGCCGAGTATCAGGGGGCTGACATGTATTGTCCCCGCAACAATTTCTATACGATATTCAACGGGGCTTCTCATGCCATACCTACCAGTAGTTACACGGAGTATATGTGGCATTATTACTACAAAGTAATCAGTAATGCCAACGCTATTATAAATTATGTCGACCCCGAAGGTAGTCATAAATTCAAATATATTTATGCGCAGGCACTAACCTACCGTGCCTATTGTTACCTGCAACTGCTGCAGTTCTACTCGCCACGCTGGTGCGATTCGCAAACGGCAGTGCTGAAGGGGTGGTTCTCCGGCTCAATACATCTTCTACCGGCGACTGTCCTCTTTCTTCTATGCTGGCCTGTTACGAACAGATTTACAACGACCTTAACCAGGCATCACCTATTATCAGGCATCCGGAATTGCCCGCAAAGAAGACGAGAATCACAAAATCAATGTGAATGCCGCTTACGCACCTATGCCCGTGCCGCACTCACCCGTGAGGATTGGAGTACTGCCGCCCATTACGCTGCACTAGCACGTGCCGGTTATCCGCTTATGAATGCCGATGAATATTTCGACGGATTCAGTACCGTCAACCGCGAATGGATATGGAGTATCTATGACAGTGAAGAAGAATCGCTGGGAAACTCATCCCTCGCCGCACGCCTTGCATACAACTCCTCCTCTACTCTTGTATGCACTTATCCGGCCTGTATCAACCGTGAACTGTACGATGCATTACCGGAAAGTGATATCCGCAGGGGACTTTTTCTCGATCCGCTCGAATATACTTATAACACGGGTGGTATAACAAACAATGGTCTGGGCGGAAGTGCACTCACCAGTTACGCCCAAGGGTTGCATCCCGACCTGAATACTTCGGCAAAAATATACGCTTATATGTCGTTCAAATTTAAGTGTATCGACAAAGTAGGTGCCATGCCTTTCAATCTTTTCCGCAGTTCGGAGATGTATCTCATCGAAGCAGAAGCCAACTGCCACCTGACGCCTTCAAAAGAAGCGGAAGCAAGGCAATTACTGAAAGAACTGATCCGCGACAGCGGACGCGACCCTCAATATACTTGCGACAAGAGCGGTCAGGCACTGCTCGACGAAATAAAGTTCTACCGCCGCATCGAACTATGGGGCGAAGGATTCAGCTGGTTTGACTTCAAACGGCGCAAAGACACCATCGTACGCCACACCTTCGAAGACGGAGGAAACTACATGACCAACGCAGCCGTAACTATCAACCCGGAAGACGCCAACAACTGGATGTGGGTGATTCCCGCCAAAGAATACGAATATAACAATGCCATAAATAAACAATAAGAACACTGTAAATCCATAGTAATCAAGATGAAAATAGTCAGGTATATCAGTATATGTTTGTTGTTCACCTTTATCGGATCTCTCCTTCCAACCAAGGCGCAGGACAATCCGTACAAGATAGACCACTCTCTTTATCTACTTTATGAGGAGGCAACTAAACACCGTAACAACGCAACCGGACTGGAAATAGCTGATACTATCTATACCAAAGCCATCCGGATCAACGATAAAAAGGCACAATGCCTCGCTCTTACCATTCCGGTAATCTACTATTTCAATAATGGGAAAACGGAATTACTGGAGAAAGCAATCAGCAGGCTTCAGGAGATATCCCGAAAGAACAACTACCTGCAATATTACTACTTTGGCAGCATCTACAAAGTTAATTACCTGATGAACACAGGTAATACCCTGCGTGCGCTCCAGGAGGCTGAATTGACTAAAGAACAGGCATTTGCCGACGACTATCCCTACGGTATCTCCACTTGCCTGCGAATGATGGGAAACATTTACTTTGCGCGCAGGGAAAACCGGACGGCACTGGATTACTACCAACAATCGCTGGTATACACACAGGAGAAGCTCCCTGAGCAGGATATATCTTATATATACTGGAACATATCCATGCTCCAACAAAACCTTAAGGCTGGCTATAGGTCAGGTGCAGCATTTCTTTTCCCCGACTGAGCCTTTTTATGAAGAACCCCTGCCAAAAACGATAATTTCTGAAGAGCTTCTAAGCGTTTGGATACGATGGAAGCTGCAAAACCGGCAATCTGACGATCCCATTCATCCAACGATTGGCGGCCCTTATATTTCATTTTTTTCAATAAGAGGTTGCGCTGCGACACGGCCCGGTTATACTGCAGCAAATCCCGGTAATAAGAGCGGCTGACCTGAGAAATCTCCATATCGATAAAACGGCGCCGCAAAGAGGGACTGCCCTTGACGAGCTGAAGGTCATCGGGAGAAAACAGGACTTCATTCAAGGTACCGATCAATTCTTTCTGAGAAACCTTCGTCTCATTGACCCATAATTCCTTTTTTTTCAAGCTTCGATAAGATGACTTTTATCTGCTGGGCCGTATCATTTCGTTTAAAATCGATGATGACGCTGGCCTGGTCCTGATTCCAAGAAATGAGATCAGAATCGGCAATGCCCCGATAAGACTTGCCGATTCCGCCTAAATATAAAGATTCCAGAAGATTGGTCTTCCCTTGTCCGTTTTGCCCATATAAGAGAATCGTCGCCTTAGGAAAGGAGATTTTCTGATTCTCATAATTTCGGAACCGGTGCAGTCGAACCGACTCAATCATCATAATTATTCACCTTTAATCAAATATGTACCGACATCCTTAATTTCTACCGTATCTCCCGGATAGAGTTTTTTTCGCTTGGCCTTGATAAAATTTCCATTTCTAAAATTTTATCTTCATCCAATAAAAAGCGGATTTCGCCGCCGCTTTGTAAAATTACTGGCCCATTTCAGAAATTGGTCCAATTGGATCATCGGCGTTTCAATTTTAATTGTTTCCATTATTTTGTCCTCATAGGGGTTACAACAAATACACAAGAATCGTCATCCTTGTCCTGAACGAGCATCGGGCTGTTTTCTTTCGATTTCAAGATGACGTCGCTGCTCTGGCAATGTTTCAGGATGTCGAGGATAAATTTTCCATTGAAGGAGATATCTAATTCTTCGCCGTCCATGTCGCAGGAGACGTAGTCTTCGACGGTACCGTAGTCGGGATGCTGGCTCATCAATTTAATCTGGCCCTCGCTGATGAGGAAGTTAATGACATTATACTGGGCATCTTTAGCTACGATGGAAGCTCGTTCCACAGCACCTGTAAATTCGGAACGATTGACTTTGGCAATACATTTAAAGTCCGTCGGAATGACCCGGCGGTAATTGGGGAAGTCCCCTTCGATGAGGCGCGTACGGATGTAGACGTTGCCGAACTGAACGGCCAGGTAGTTGCGAACTGCCGTGATTTCGACGGTCTCCGGAATATCCGTCGGCAACTGACGAGAAATTTCCGACAAGAGCCGGCTGGGGATAACGGCCTGGAGAGGATTATCCACCGGTTCATCGAGGGTCGTCTTTTTCAGGGCCAAGCGGTGCGTATCGGTAGCAACCATAGTCATCTGGTCACCTTGGACATCGAGAAAGGTTCCCATAAAAATCGGACGAGCTACGTCAGTTGCACAGGCATAAGACGTATTGTCGATTAAATCTTTTAAGACGACACTCGTCGTTTTAAAGCTGGCATAGCCATTTTCGACGATTTCGACTTCATTAAAATCATCGGGGTTGATGGTCAGGCATTCAAATTTCAATTTGTCGCCTTTAATGAGCAGCTGCGTATCCGTATCGGCTTTGATGATTTCAATTTCATCACTGGGGATCCGTCGGGTCAAGTCCATTAAATAAGGATTGGCAATGAAGGCTTCTCCTTTTTCCTCGATGATTCCGGGAACGGTGATCTTAATTCCCATATCATAGTCATTGGCCTGAAATTCGATAATGCCGTGAAGGGCTTTTATCAGAAGGCCGTTTTCAGAAGACATATTGTTGTTTTTGTTCTGAGCTACTTTTTGGACAGCTTGTAAGCCTTTGTTCAGATCTTCTTTTTTTTAGTTTCAGTCTCAATGGAGTATCCCCTTTTCTGCGCTGAGTAAATTAATTAAATGTGAATTAAAAAATAGTAGTCTTAGTAGTAGGGCCTGTGAATTTGTGGATAAGTGATGAATAAGAGCGAATTTCAGCTATCCACAGGTGTGGATAGAATGTGGATAACAAGTTATTTTTTGTCCACATTTCCACTGTGGATTTCTTTTTTTACCTTATCCACAATCTATCGATATTTTTATCAACCTAGTTATCCACACCGCGGATTTCATTCATCATCTTTTCGATATGTTCTTTGAAATGACGGTCTTCTTTGGCTCGTTCCATAATCTTGGTACAGGCATGCATAACCGTCGTATGGTCACGACCATTGAAAGCCGTCCCGATATGAGGATAGGTATTCCCTGTCAGTTCACGGCACATGTACATGGCAATCTGACGCGGGAGGGCGATATCCTTAGTCTTTTTCTTTCCCATCAATTCTTTATAATTGATATTGTAATGTTGGCAGATATAAGTCGTGATTTCATCGATGGTAATATACTTCTTTTCATCTTGCGCATCGGTGATGTAGCTGATTGCATGTTTAACCAACGGCAAGGTGACATTGCTCTTGGTCTGCAAGGCTTCTAAGAGGACGCGGATGAAAGCGCCGTGCAGCTTTCTGATATTTTCGCTGACATTGGCGGCAATGTAATTTAAGGCATCTAAATCATAGACGATATTTTCTTTTTCGGACCAGGTTCGTAAGATGGCTGTCCTCGTTTCTAAATCAGGCGGTTCGATTTGCGTAACCATGCCGTTTTCAAAGCGTGAGCGCAGGCGTTCTTCCAGTTTTTTTATGTCGCGGGGCGGGCGATCACTGGTAAATACCATCTGCTTTTTATCCTGATAGAGCTTATTGAAGGTGTGGAAGAATTCTTCCTTAGAGCTTTCCTTTTCACCGCGGCCGAGGAACTGGATATCATCGACAAATAGGACGTCGACGTTGCGGTACCGGCGGCGGAAGCTTTCCGTATTTTGGTCCTGGATGCATTGAATAAATTCATTGACAAAGTCTTCGCTGGTAATGCATAAGAGGCGCATATTCGGGAAGTTTTTCAACAGTTCATGGCCGATGGCATGCATTAAATGGGTCTTGCCGAGGCCGCTGTCCCCGTAAATATAAAAGGGATTCCATTTTTGGGCCGGAGCGGCAGCAATCGACTTGGCAACGGCCGTAGCTACGCGATTGCTGTTGCCGACGATGAAGTTGTCAAAGGTATAATCTTTATTTAAATTATTATTATAAGGACTGGATTCTGTTGTCAGTGATAACGGAGCGGCATCCTTTATGGTCGGCATGGCATCGTTCATGGGCAGTTCAGGTTGAACCCATTCGGTAGGGACGGCCTGGGCCGGTTTTCCGACGTTGGCTGCTGTCACCGTTTCGGCCTGCGGCGTACTTTGTTTGGGCGGAAGGGTAATCGTTTCGGCGACGGCTTCGGTTTTGTCGTGGGTCGGCGTTTTTTCTTGGCTGGTAATGAGCTGAACCCTGGTTTTATGGCCAATGACTTCTTCGGCGATTGTCTCCAGGACATCGGTATACTTTTTGCTGACATAATCGCGAAGAAAATTGGTCATCGTGTCGAGGATGAGCAGGTTTTCTTCTTCGGAATACGAGTAGGGAATGATGTTGCCTTCAAACCAATTGGTGAAAATTTCTTTTGGCAAGACTTGTTTCAAATTGGCTAACATTTTTTCCCATAAACTGAGCAGATCCATAATAATCCTTCCTGTCTGTACGAAAAATTTAAGTGTGTATAATGGGCGTTCATATGTGTACAACTTCATTGTGGACAACGTGAACAAATGAAATGTAAAAAGCCGGAAAGCCGATATACATCGAGTTTCCGATTCTTTCCACTTATCCACAAAATGTGGATGGATTGTTGATAACTGTATTTATCTATCCACATTCTACAACAAAACCCCGGTTATGGGAAGGAATTTTTACTGGAATACTTATGCATAGGGTATTCTCAAATGGAATAAGGCACTAAAAATAAGGCTTGACAGGCTGAACCTCACTTACTATAATTAACCTGTTATGGTGTAAATTAATTACAGTCAATGATGGAAAAGGAGGTGTCTAGCTTGAAACAGACATATCAGCCGAATACATTGTGGAGAAAAAGAACTCATGGTTTTCGTGAAAGAATGAAGACTAAGGGCGGCCGCATGGTTTTAAAAAGAAGACGCATGAAAGGCAGAAAAAAACTCTCTGCTTAATTATTACGAGATAAACAGAAAAGTTCCGGCATGTGGAATTTTTCTGTTTTTCTAGCATTACTAGGACAATTATGTATGTATGAACTAACGAAAGAGCAACGGCTGTGTAAGAATCGCGAATACCAGCTCGTATACCGCCGCGGCAAGTCGTATGTCAATCGCCGCGTCGTTTTATACGTCCTGCCGCGGTCGCCAAAGCAACCGACCCGCATTGGTTTTGTGACGGGTAAAAAAATCGGTTGTGCCGTTGAGCGCAACCGCTGCCGCCGCCTGATGAAGGAAGTGTACTGACTCCATCAGTTTGATCTGAAGGACGGTTTCGATTTAGTCCTCATTGGCCGCAGCAGTCTGAAATATGCCGGATATGCAGAAGCAGAGCAGTCTATTTTGCAGTTATTCCGGCATGCCAGGGTATTGAAAAAGAAGTGATGATGCATGAAATGGTGTTTCATAGCCCTGATTCGGGGCTACCAGTTATTTATATCGCCGCTTCACCGGCCATGCTGCCGGTTTTATCCCACTTGTTCTGCCTATGCTCTTGAAGCATTGCAGAAATACGGTGCGTTAAAAGGGAGTTACTTGGCAATAAGGCGCATTTTAAAATGCCATCCCTTTCATAAGGGTGGATATGATCCCGTACCGTAAATCCTTATTTTTACAACTGAACAGGAGTTGAGCACATTGGGCTTTTTCAGTGGAATAATGGATGTCCTCAGTGGTATTATGACGACATTTATGAATTACTGTTATGCTTTTACCCAGAACATGGGCTATCCGAGCTATGGCATTGCCATTATCTTGCTCACCTTGATTATTAAATTGGTCCTGTCTCCCCTTACGGCGAAACAGATCCGTTCCATGGAAGGCATGCAGCTTTTGCAGCCTAAGATTAAAGAAATACAGAAGAAATATAAGGGAAATCAGAAGAAGATGCAGGAAGAAATGTCGAAACTGTATCGGGAAATGGGCGTCAACCCTTTGTCGGGCTGCCTTCCCATACTCATTCAGATGCCTTTCCTTATTTCTATATTCTATGCTTTAAGAGAGTATCCTTATGACCCGGCCTTTGAAAGCTTTTTATGGCTTCCGAGTCTTGGTCAGCCTGATCCTATTTATGTTATGCCGATTCTGTCGGCCATTTCGACGTACTTTATTCAGAACCAGATGTCCGGCGCACAGGTAGCTGCTTCGGAGGCTCAAGCGAAACAGCAAAAAATCATGAAAGTCGTCATGCCGCTGTTTATCGGTTGGATCAGCCTCAACTTCCCGAGCGGCCTGGTCATTTACTGGGTCGTTTCCAACCTTTTCCAGTGGGGCCAGCAGATGATCATGGCTCACCTCAAGAATAAAGGAGCAGAAGCATGAGTACTATCGAAGCAACAGGAAAAACGATCGAAGATGCCGTGCGCTCCGGTCTGGTGCGCCTCGGCAGAATGAAAGAAGAAGTCGATATCGAAATCTTAGAAGAACCGAAAAGTGGTTTCTTTGGATTTGGCAGTAAACCGGCTCGGGTCCGTATTACCGAGAAGGCTGATGTCACGCCGGTGCCGTCTGACGTCGTTCAGGCCGAACCGGAAAAGGAAGTTCTCGTTGAAGAACCGCAAATATCTGAACCGTCTGAAGATATAAAGGCTGCAGAAGCTTCCGTCTCGGATGGGGAAGAAGACGAGGTTTCTGAAGCGGTCGTAAATGAACCGGAGGAAGCTGTTTTTTTCCGCAGAAGAAGCGGCTGCCAAAGGCAAGGCTTTCCTTCAGGAAGTCCTTAAGAACATGGGCATTGACGTAGTCATTGAAAAGATGATTAAGTCCGATAAGATACTTCTTCATCTCCATGGCAAGAACTTAGGCATTCTTATAGGCAAGCATGGTCAAACCTTGGATGCTCTCCAATATTTGACCAATCTGACGACCAATCAAGGCGAAAATGCACGGTACTTTATTATGCTCGATGTTGAGAACTACCGGCATCGCCGTGAAGAAACGCTGAAGCAGCTGGCTCATCGTTTGGCCAACCGGGTCAAACAGAACGGCGAGTCGGTTACCTTAGAGCCGATGAATGGCTATGAACGCAAAATTATTCACGTCGCTCTTCAAAATGATTCGGAAGTGCGGACGGAAAGCGAAGGCAAGGATCCGTACCGTCACGTCGTCATTTATTATCAAGGATAACGCATAACGATAGATATGAAAAAGGAGTTGTCGCTGACAACTCCTTTTAGACTATGGAAGGAGTCATATATGATGTATGATACGGCCGATACGATTGCGGCCATTGCAACCCCGCTCGGTGAGAGCGGCATCGGCGTCATTCGTATCAGCGGCAGCAAGGCCTATGAGGTCGGCGATGCCGTTTTTAAGAGTTCCTCTGAGGTTCCGTTAGCAAATCGTCGGGACCGTTCCATCCAGCACGGTATGATCGTGTCTGATGACGGTCGGCCAATCGATGAAGTTTTGCTGCTCATCATGAAGGGGCCTCATTCATATACAGCTGAAGATGTCTTAGAAATCCAGTGTCACGGGGGCTACAAGGCTTTAGAAGAAATATTGGCTCAGGTCCTTTCCCATGGGGCCCGCCTGGCCAATCCCGGCGAATTTACGCAGCGGGCCTTCGTGAACGGCCGTATCGACCTGGCTCAGGCCGAGGCCGTCATGGATGTCATCCAGGCCAAGAGCAATCAGGGCCTTACCAATGCTGTCAGTCAGCTTGAAGGGCGGCTTTCGAAGGCCGTCGGTGCCATGCGCAAGGAACTGACCGATTTTATTACCCGCCTGGAAGTCATGATCGACTATCCTGAAGAAGACTTAGAAGATATTACTGTCCCGGATGTTGCCGGTTCTATTCGGACTCAAATTGAAGCCCTCGATGAGATGCTGAATGCTTCGCGGGAAGGGCGAATGATCCGTGACGGCGTCATGGCAGCCATTGCCGGCACACCGAATGCCGGCAAGTCCAGCCTGCTCAACTGCCTGCTTCAAAGCGATCGGGCTATCGTCACCGACGTGCCGGGCACGACGAGGGACGTTCTCGAAGAATGGATTTCTTTAAAGGGGGTTCCCGTCTGTTTAGTCGATACGGCAGGAATTCGCGAGACCGACGACCGGGTCGAACAGATTGGCGTAACGAAGGCTAAATCCTATATGGACAAGGCCGATATCACCGTCGTCGTCATCGATCGTTCTCGCCCTCTTTCCGAGGAAGATAAGCGTATCTTAGCGGCAACGGCTGATAAGAATGCTCTCATCGTCCTCAATAAACTCGATTTGCCGGCCGTCGTCGGCGAAGGCGATCTTACGGCGTATGGCCATCCGGTCCTGTCTATTTCGGCCAGTACCGGCGAAGGCCTTGAGGTTTTAAAAAATCGGCTTTTGGAACAGGCCTTGCCCCGTACGAATCAATCGGGAAGTGCTCTCTTAACCAATACGCGTCATATTGAGCTGGTCCGCCAAAGCCGGGAGGCATTGAGCCGGGCCCTGAAGACTATGGAAGACGGCATGCCTGTCGACTTTGCCGTCGTCGATTTGCGGGAAGCCTGGAGCCTCTTGGGCTCTATCACCGGGGATACCGTTCATGACGATATCGTTGAAGAAATCTTCAGCCGATTCTGTTTGGGAAAATAAAGAGGTGGAACTATGTTTACCGTCGATACATACGACGTCATCGTCATCGGCGCGGCCATGCCGGCTGTGAAGCGGCGCTTGCCAGTGCCCGCTTAGGTGCCAAGACGTTGATGGCTACTTTAAATTTAGATAATATTGCCCTCATGCCCTGCAATCCGGCCGTAGGGGGTCCCGGAAAGAGTCATTTGGTCCGGGAAATCGATGCCTTAGGCGGCGAAATGGGAATCAATACCGATAAAACGTGCCTGCAAATGCGGATGCTCAATACCGGCAAGGGGCCGGCCGTCTATTCGCTGCGGGCTCAGTCCGATAAAAAGCTGTATCAGATGTCCATGACCAAGACCTTGGAAAACCAGGATAATCTCGATGTTAAGCAGCTCATGATTACCGACTTGCTGCTGGAAGACGGTGTCGTTTCCGGTGTGCGGACGGAACTGGATGAAGTCTATAAGGCGCCCTGCGTCATCTTGGCGACGGGAACCTATTTAAAGGGGAAAATCATCATTGGCGACTGTACCTACTCCGGCGGTCCCATCGGTCAGCGCTCGGCAGAAGACCTGTCGGGATCGCTCTTGAAAGCCGGGATAAAGCTCATGCGTTTTAAGACCGGTACGCCGGCCCGCGTCGACCGCCGCACCCTTCGGACTGATGAAATGACCAAGCAGGAAGGGGATAAAGACGGCCATGCATTTTCCTTCTTGTCGGAACGAAAGAACCGTAACAAGGCTTGCTGCTGGCTGACCTTTACGAATGAAGAAACGCATAAAATCATTCGCGACAACCTCGATCGGGCGCCGATGTGTAACGGTGTCATCGAAGGCATTGGTCCCCGGTACTGCCCGTCCATTGAGTCGAAGATCCTTCGCTTTGCCGATAAAAAGCGGCACCAGCTCTTTGTCGAACCGGAAGGGGAATCGACGGAAGAAATGTACGTCCAAGGCATGAGTACCAGTATGCCGGCTGATGTTCAGTACGCCTTTTTGCGGACGATACCGGGTCTTGAGGACGTGAAAATCATGCGTCCCGGTTACGCCATCGAATACGATTGCCTCGATCCGACGCAGCTTACGCCGTGGTTGGAAACGAAAAAGATCCCCGGCCTCTTTTCAGCCGGCCAGGCCAACGGTACCAGCGGTTATGAAGAAGCGGCTGCCCAAGGGCTGATTGCCGGTATCAATGCCGCATTGAAAGTGCAGCATAAGGATCCCTTCGTCCTGACCCGTTCCGAAGCCTATATCGGCGTCCTTATCGACGATTTGGTCACTAAAGGAACGAATGAGCCTTACCGTATCATGACCAGCCGCAGTGAGTACCGTCTCATCTTGAGACAGGATAATGCCGATTTACGTCTCACTCAGAAGGGACGGGATCTCGGCTTGGTTGCCGATGCCCGATATGAAGCCTTTACGGCTAAGAAATCGGCTATTGAAGATGGCATCGCTGCTTTGAAGGCCATTTCGATTACGCCGTCTAAAGAAAACTTGGCTAAACTCGAAGCACTCGGCACGGCGCCTATCCACACGGCCCTTACTGCTTATGATCTCCTCCGCCGCGACGACGTGAATTATGAATCCCTGCAGACCGTGTTTGATCTGCCGGACTTACAAGAAGACGTCGAGGAAGAAATCGAAATCATGATCAAGTATGAAGGCTATATCAGCCGCCAGATGGAACAGGTCGACAAGATGAATCGTCTGGAAAAAAAGAAAATGCCGAAGGATATCGTCTATGCCGATATCGATACCTTATCGGCCGAAGCGCGGCAGAAGCTCGATGAAATCCGCCCCTTGTCCTTAGGTCAGGCCAGCCGTATTTCCGGCGTTTCACCAGCCGATATTACGGCCCTTCTGATTCTCTTGGAACAACACAACCGGGGGGATAAGTGATATGTTTGGCAGCGAATTACAATCGGCTCTTACGGCCATGGGACTTTCGGTTACGGAGGAACAGCTCCGCCAATTCGATGTCTTTCATGAACAATTAATTGAAACCAATAAGGTCATGAACCTGACGGCCATTACCGAGCCTAAAGAAGTAGCGATTAAACACATGGCCGACAGCCTTTCCTGTTATGAAGCGGCTTGCTTTACGGCGGGGGCGTCCGTTCTCGATTTGGGAACCGGCGCCGGGTTTCCCGGCCTGCCCCTGCTCATCTATCGCCCGGATTTGAAGGTCACCTTTTTTGACTCCCTGCAAAAACGACTTACTTTTTTGCAGAAACTGGTCGATCAATTGGGACTTACGGCCGACTTCCTTCACGGTCGGGCCGAAGAGGCGGCCCATCAGCCTACCTATCGCAGTGCCTTTGACGTCGTGACCAGCCGAGCCGTGGCTCGTTTAAACATTCTGGCTGAATGGGCTCTGCCTTATGTCAAACAGGACGGTTATTTCATTTCTTTAAAGGGCGCCCAATATGAGGACGAACTGAAAGAGGCTGAAAAGGCCTTGAAGATTTTAGGCGGTACGGTGGCCCGTGTGAAGGCGGTTCAGCTTCCGGGACTCGATGAGGTGCGGGCCGTCATCTATATTCAAAAGACTGGCGAAAGTCCTAAAAAATATCCGCGCAAGCCGAAAATGGCTGTAAAAAATCCTTTATAAAGGAGAGGTACAATTATGTCTTTGAAAAAAAATGATTTGTTTGGCTGCCGCTGCCTGTATGCGATGGCAGCTCCGGTCTTTGCCGATGAACTGCAGAAACCGGATATCGAGGCTCATGCAGCCTATGTGATGGATGCCGATACGGGGGATGAACTCTATGCGAAAAATGCCGATGACCTGGCCTATCCCGGCAGCACGACCAAGATTATGACGGCTATCCTGGGCATTGAGCTCGGCAAGGCCCAGAATATGATGGATAAGCCCCTTACCATTACCAATGACATTTATGACATCGAAAGCGATGCCTCCGTTCTCGGTATCAAACCGGGCGATCAGATTACCCTCAGCAATGGCATGACCGGCATGATGCTCGTATCGGGCTGTGATGCGGCCGTTGCCGTCGCCGAAACGGTGACGCCGACAGAATCTGATTTCGTCGCCAAGATGAATGAAAAAGCAGCTGCTTTAGGTGCTTCTCATACGCACTTTGCCAATCCTCACGGCCTTCCTGACACGAACCACTACTCGACGGCCCGCGATATGGCTGTCATCGCTGCCTATGGCATGAAGATTCCTGAATTTCAGGCTATGGTCAGCCGCAGCGAATTCGACATGCCTTATATGGACGGCGGATTCAAGCACTGCACGTCGACCAACGAATTTTTGACCAGCGGCTTTGACGGCGCCAACGGCATCAAGACCGGTACGACCAATGCCGGCGGTCCCTGCCTGGTCGTTTCGGCAACGAGAGACGGCCGGACGGTCATTGCGTCGATCATGAATTCGAGTGACCGCTATGGCGATGCCCAGAAATTGATGACCTATGCTTTTTCGGCTCTGAAGGATGCGGAACCGGCAGAAAATGTCTACATCGTACGCCATGCACCGGCAGGACAGACCTTATCGGATATTCAGGAAAAGCAGCAGCAGGCCGCTGAATTAGCCGCTCAGCAGGAACAGAATCCGGGTGCAGAAAAAGCGCAAAAGACGGGCAGCCAGTCACAGGATTCGAAGGACTACGTTCCCTTTTCTCCGGCCGCTTAAAATTGGATATTGACAAAATAAATCAATATTCGTATAATAACATCAGCAGATTCGTACAGGACTGACGGATTCAAGTGGAGCAACCACGTGAACTGTACGAAGCCATTTCATGCCGACCGTCTGGGCAAGTGTATGCTACTAACATATTCTTGGGCCCGGGGGTCGGTATATTTTTTTCAGACCTCTTGGCTCCCTACCTGGAAGGAGATAATGGATCATGAAAAGAAATCGTTGGCTCATCGCTTTGTCGGCTATCGGCCTCCATATTTGTATCGGCAGTGTCTACGCTTGGAGCGTTTTGACCAAGCCGATCATGGAAGCTATGGGCTTTAGCCTGCAGGAAACGACGTGGACTTTTTCTTTAGCTATTTTATTCCTGGGCTTGTCGGCCGGTTTCTTGGGCAGTTTCGTTCAAAAAATCGGACCTCGCAAATCGGGTCTCTTGTCGATGACTTTCTTCGTATTGGCCATGTTCGGTACGGCAGCAGCCCTCTACCTGCACAGCCTGCCCATGCTCTATTTGTTCTACGGCGTCATCGGCGGCATCGGCCTGGGGACGGGCTACATTACGCCGGTATCGACGTTGGTTAAATGGTTCCCCGAAAACCGCGGCTTCGCAACGGGCCTGGCCATCATGGGTTTCGGTTTTGCCAGCCTGATTGCAGGTCCTGCTATGCAAATTCTGGTTCAGTCTTTTGGTCTGGTCGCTAATTTCATCATCCTCGGCATCGTCTACATGGTCATTATGACGGCATCTTCCTTATATTTAGCACCTCCCGAAGAAGATTCGGCAGCAGCTGCTGAAAAGAAATCGAGCGTTGAATATGCTGATGCACAGCCTCAGTTTACCGTTCGCGATTCCATGAAAACATGGCAGTTCTACGCAATCTGGTGGCTCTTCTTTACGAACATTACCTGCGGCATCGCCCTCTTGGCCGTCGCTTCTCCCATGGCCCAGGATGTCGTCGGCATGTCCCCCATGGCAGCGGCTTCGATGGTCGGCCTCATCGGCCTCTTGAACGGTGCCGGCCGTATTGCTTGGGCTACCGTCTCCGATTATATCGGCCGTTCGTCGACGTATGTCTTATTCTTCGCCATTGAAATCCTGGCCTTCTGGCAGCTTGCCAATGTAACCAGCGCTTTCAGCTTCCAAATCCTCCTCCTGCTCATCATTACTTGCTATGGCGGCGGTTTTTCCTGCATGCCGGCTTACCTCAGCGACCTCTTTGGGACCAAGTATCTCAGCGCCATTCACGGCCGTATCTTGACGGCTTGGGGGGCTGCCGGCGTAGCCGGTCCGGTCTTGGTATCCATTATCAAAGAAACGACGAACAGCTATGCTACGACGCTGTATTTCTTCGTCGGAGCCTTCGTGGTGGCTTTGGTACTGATGGCATTCTTGAAATATCAGACCCGTCACGGAATTGAAACGACGGCCCAGCCGTCCCGGAGTACCGGTATGTAAGTGCTTTCTTAAACAGAAATGATTGACTCGACCGATTCATCATCGGCTTATGGAAGGAAATTGTCCTTTAAATGGCAGTTTCCTTCCTTCTTTTTATTTCTATGTGAATAAAATCACTTGAATGAGTTGAGCACATAAATGAACGAATTTGATTGCTTTTTGATTATAATGCTTGCATTTGATTGAAAATGAATGAAAATAACGATATAATATGGCGAGAGGAGGCTGGAAAAGGAAGTGATGCTGACTGAAGAAAGACATGAAAAAATAATGCGACTCGTCAATACGAGCGGAGCCGTATCTGTTCAGGATTTAGTTGGTTTTTTTGAACATCTCGGAATCGACAGTCCGCCGGGATTTACTGACCCTTGATCGAGAAGGCCGGCTGCGCCGTGTTCATGGCGGAGCGACGACCCTTCGAGACGATTCTTTATATGAAGCGGATATGGAAAATTTGCAGGACAAATATTCCATTCATATGAGTGAAAAGCGGCGTATTGCTCAGTATGCAGCCCGACTGATTCATAAAGAGGACTTTGTATATCTCGATGCCGGTTCGACGACGGAACAGCTCGTCGAGTTCCTGGCCGGTTCAGAAGCGACATTCGTTACGAACAGTATCCCCTTGGCACAGAAATTAGGCCGCATCGGCGGCAGGGTTTACATCGTTCCCGGACGAGTGAAGGGCGATACGGAAGCCATCGTCGGCAGTGAAATGAGAGACATGATTGGCCGATACCATTTTACGAAAGGCTTTTTTGGTGCCAACGGCATTGCGGTCCATTCCGGCTGCACGACGCCCGATGATGAAGAGGCCGTTTGTAAAAGAGCCGCTTTGGGACAGTGCTTGGATCGCTTTGTCTTGGCGGATTCCAGTAAGTTCGGCTTATCTTCACATATTACATTTGCAGAATTGTCAATGGTTACGCTGATTACGGCGCGGGACGATGACAGCCTCGATTACAAACCGTATCAGCAAATTACGGAGGTGCATATCCTGTGATTTATACAGTTACGTTCAACCCATCCTTAGATTATGTTGTCCATATGAAGAAATTTACAGCCGGTGATATCAATCGGGCAGAGCAAGAAATGATTTATCCCGGCGGCAAGGGCATCAATGTATCCCTCGTTCTCGGCAACCTTCATATCCCATCTAAGATGCTGGGCTTTGTGGCCGGCTTTACGGGTAAGGAAATCGAACGCCTGGCTAAAGAAAACGGCGGGGATACGGATTTTATCCTCCTCGACGAAGGATGCTCGCGCATTAACCTCAAGGTCAGTGCCGATGATGAAACGGCTGTTAACGGCATGGGACCGAATATTCCTGAAGATAAGCTGAATGCCCTTTTGGCACAAATCGATGCCATTGCCGATGGCGATACGTTGGTCTTGGCCGGCAGCATTCCCAGTGATATTCCGGACGATATTTATGAACAGATCTTGAAGCGCCTTCAAGGCCGGGATATCCGCGTCGTCGTCGATGCTACGGGCGATTTATTGAAAAATGTCATCAAATACAGACCGTTCCTCATTAAACCGAATAACTTTGAATTAGGCGAACTGTTCAGCGTCGATCTCAAGACGGATGATGAAATCATTGTCTGCGCGAAACAGCTGCAGGCTATGGGGGCCCGCAACGTCCTCGTTTCTCTCGGGGGAGACGGAGCGCTTCTTCTTGGCGAAGACGGAAAAGTATACCGCCGTCCGTCCCCGAAGGGCACACTGGTCAATTCTGTCGGTGCCGGAGACAGTATGGTTGCCGGATTCCTGGCCGGTTTCGAATCGTCTGAGGGAGACCTCGATGAAGCTTTGAAGATGGGTATCAGTGCCGGCAGTGCTTCGGCCTTTAACGAATGGCTGGCAACGGAATCCCAGATTCGGGACATTTATTCCCAGTTATAAGTGAAGTTGTACTTTTTGTATAGAGAATTGAATGGTATAGAGAATTAAAGCGAGAAGGAGTGATGTAGATGCGTATTGTAGATTTACTCAAGAAGCAGAGCATTGACCTTAATGCCGTTGTTGCCGATAAGACAGCGGCCATTGGCCACCTCGTCGACCTCATGGATGCCGGCGGTAATTTGAATGACAAAGGGTTGTACAAAGAACGCGTACTGGCTCGTGAAGCCGAAGGCAGTACGGGAATCGGTGAAGGCATTGCCATTCCTCATGCGAAAACGGAAGCCGTAAACGAACCTGGCTTGGCATCGATGATCGTCCGCGACGGCGTCGATTATGAAAGCCTCGATGATGAACCGGCTCACCTCTTCTTCCTGATTGCAGCACCTGCCGGCGGCGCCAACGTTCATTTGGAAGTGTTGAGCCGCTTGAGCCGCATGCTCATGGATGATGATTTTCGCGATGCGTTGATGCAGGCTAAGACGCCGGAAGAATACCTGGCGATTATCGATAAGGCCGAAGCGGAACAGATCGAAGCAGAAGCCGCCGAAGCGGCTGCTGAAGAAGCCTCTGATGAAACGCCGGCTGAAGAAGCGGCTCCGTCTGAACGCCCCTTCGTCGTCGGTGTTACCGCTTGCCCGACGGGCATTGCCCATACCTATATGGCTGCGGAAGCTTTGGAAAATAAGGCCGCTGCCATGGGCGTCGACATCAAAGTCGAAACCAACGGTTCCGGCGGGGTAAAAAATCACCTGACCGAAGCCGATATCAAGCGGGCTGTCGGCGTCATCGTCGCCGTCGACAAGGATGTACCGGTTCAGCGCTTTGCCGGTAAAAAGGTTATCTTCACCAAAGTTGCCAACGGCATCAAAATTCCGGAAGAATTGATTCAGACTGTCCTCGACGGCAAAGCTCCCGTTTATCAGGGGTCGGAATCATCTTCGGAATCGGTAGCTGTTGAAAGTGCCGAAAAGGAAAGCGTGGGCCGTCAGATTTATAAGCATTTGATGAATGGTGTATCCCATATGCTGCCCTTCGTTATCGGCGGCGGTATTCTCATCGCCTTGGCCTTCCTCTTTGATATGGACAATGCCGGTGCGGCAAACTTCGGCAGTGGGACTCCCGTAGCTGCCTTATTGAAAAATATCGGCGGTTTGTCCTTCAGCATGATGATGCCTATCCTGGCCGGATACATTGCCATGAGTATCGGCGAACGACCGGCTCTCATGCCCGGTATCGTCGGCGGGTTCCTGGCGACAACGGGCGGATCCGGTTTCTTTGGAGCTCTCTTTGCAGGTTTCATTGCCGGGTACCTGGTTCTTTTATTGAAAAAAGTCTTGTCGGTCCTGCCGGAATCGCTGGAAGGCACGAAGCCCATCCTGTTTTATCCGGTTTTAGGTCTGGTTCTCATCGGCCTTATCATGACCTTTGTTATCAATCCGCCGACGGCTATCTTTAATACCTGGCTGTTCGACAGCCTCAACAGCATGACCACGTCGAGCCGCATCGTCCTCGGTTTCGTCCTGGGCGGCATGATGTCTATCGACTTTGGCGGTCCGATCAACAAGGCAGCCTACGTCTTTGGGACGGCCTCGCTCATGAGTGCGACCGGGCAGGCTGTCAGCTCGGGCATCATGGCCTCGGTCATGGCCGGCGGCATGGTTCCGCCTTTGGCAATCGCTCTGGCAATGTTGATTTTTAGAAATAAGTTTACGCCGAAAGAACGGCAGTCGACGATTACCAACTTTATCATGGGACTGTCTTTCATTACCGAAGGCGCCATTCCTTTTGCAGCCTCTGACCCGCTTCGCGTCATTCCGGCCTGCGCCATCGGTTCCGCTGTAGCCGGCTCCCTTTCCATGCTCTTTGGCTGCGCTCTTCCGGCACCTCACGGCGGTATCTTCGTATTCGGTGTCATCACCAATTGGCCCATGTATATCGTCTCTTTAATCGCCGGTGTCATCGTAGCAGCCATCTTACTCGGTATTTTCCGCAAAAAACGTCCTCAAGAGTAATTGCGTAATTTCCATAAATCAAGTACACTATATAATAGAGTTTTATCTCAACTATTCCAAACACTTATTTCCTGAAGGAGGAATTTTCATGAAAGAATTTGAATTCGTTGTAACCGATCCCCAGGGTATCCATGCTCGTCCGGCTGGCCTCTTGGTTAAAGAAGCTAAAAAATTTGAATCCAACATCAGTGTCTTCAAAGGCGCTCGTAAAGGTGATTTGAAAAAAAATCTTCACTGTCATGGCTTTAGGGGTAAAGCAGGGTGAATCCATTAAAGTACAGGTAGAAGGCGCTGACGAAGAACAGGCAGCAAGTGCTGTAGAAGCCTTCTTGAAGGAAAATTTCTAAGATTTTTGAGGGGGAAAGCAGATGCTGACGTTAAAAGGTAAAAGTGTCTTTTCCGGTATCAGTATCGGACCGCTGGCACTGTTTCATCGCAACACCATTTCTACCGCCGTTCGGCCCATTGAAAGTGTCGAAGTAGAATTGGCGCGTTTCCAAAAAGCGCGTGAAGAAGCGATGAGCCAGCTGAAAGACTTATATGTTAAAGCTGTAGACAAAGTCGGTGAAGAACAAGCGGCTGTCTTTGAAGTTCATCAGATGATGCTCGATGACGATGACTATGTTGAAGGTATTGAAACAAGAATCCGCGATGAAAGAATGAATGCTGAAGCAGCTGTTGATCAGACGGCTCAAGAACTTGCGGAGATGTTCCGCTCCATGGAAGATGCCTATATGCAGGCCCGTGCAGCCGACGTTCTCGATATTTCCCGCCGCGTAGAGCAGCAGCTCAGCGGCGGCCCGGGGATTGATTTCAGTAACTATGATCAGGTTATCATTGCTGCTGACGACTTGGCACCGAGCGAAACGTTACAGCTCGATACCGATAAGATCCTTGGCTTCGTTACGTCAGCAGGCAGCACCAACTCGCATACGGCTATCTTAGCTCGTACCTTGGGCATTGCCGCTGTCGTCAGCACGGGAACGCAGCTTCACAACGACGTTGACGGCATGATGGCCGTCATCGACGGTACGACAGGGGACGTTTACATCAATCCTGATGAAGAAACGCTGGCCCTGATGAAGAAAAAGCAGAAGGAAGAAGAACTGCGCCTTACGGCTTTGGAACAAGTGCGCGGTGTCCCGACGGTTACCAAAGACGGTAAGAAGATCAATCTCTTTGCCAATATCGGCAACCCGGGCAACCTGCCGCAGGTTCTGGCCAATGATGCCGAAGGCATCGGTCTTTTCCGCAGCGAATTCCTCTATTTGGAAAGCAGCAACTATCCGACGGAAGATCAGCAGTTCGAAGCCTATAAGCAGGCTGCAGAAGCCCTTGAAGGCAAGACCGTCGTCATTCGGACCCTCGATATCGGTGCGATAAAAAGGTTGACTATTTCGACCTTGATCCGGAAGAAAACCCGGCCATGGGCATGCGGGCTATCCGCATCTGCCTGAGTCGCGTCGATTTGTTCAAGACACAGCTCCGCGCCTTGCTGCGCGCCTCGGCATTCGGTAAGATTGCCATCATGTTCCCCATGATTATTTCCGTCTGGGAAGTACAGCAGAGCAAAAAAATCTTGGACGAAGTCCGCCGGGAATTGGATGCGGAAGGGATTGCCTACGATAAGGATATGGAAGTCGGCATTATGGTCGAAACGCCGGCCGCTGCCGTCATGAGTGAAGAACTGGCTAAAGAAGTCGACTTCTTCAGCATCGGTTCTAACGACTTGACCCAGTACACCTTGGCCATCGACCGTCAGCAGACGAAACTCGATACCTTCTTCGATCCCCATCATCCGGCCGTCCTGAAATTGATTCAGATGACCATTGAAAATGGCCATAAAGCCGGCATTTGGGTAGGTATCTGCGGTGAACTCGGTGCTGATTTGACCTTGACGGAAACCTTCCTGCGGATGGGTGTAGACGAACTGTCGGTCAGCCCTCCGTCTGTATTGCCGCTGCGTGAAAAAGTTCGCTCTTTGGATCTCAGTAAATAATCTATCAAAGCGTTGCTTCTTCGGGAGCAGCGCTTTTTTTGGATATTTTAGCCTAAATGCCTCTTTACTTTTTTGTATAAATGGTATAATAATAAAACAAATTTAATTTTTATTCATTTTAATGGAGGAATTGGCATGGATATGAAAAAAATGGGTACGGCATTGCTTACAGGTGTTTTGGCGGCGTCACTTTTGGCCGGCTGCGGCAGCAGTCAAAAAGAAGCAGGCGATGCCAATAAGCCCCTTCGCGTCGCTACCAATGCGACCTTCGTTCCTTTTGAATTTAAAGACAGCGATCAGTCGGCCGAATACAAAGGCTTTGAAATGGATTTGATCCGTGCCGTCGCCAAAGAAATGAATCGCGACGTCGAATTTAATAATATTGCTTTTTCGGGCATTATCCCCATCATCCAGCAAGGGGACATGGATATTGCTGCGACGGGTATGACGGTTACGCCGGAACGGGCTCAGAAAGTTGCTTTTGCAGCCCCCTTCTATGAATCGAAACTGGTCATCTTAACGCCGAAAGACAGCGGTATCCATTCGGCAGCGGATCTCCAGGGGAAACAGATTGCCGTTCAGATCGGGACGACAGGTGCTAAATACGCAGAAGAACAAGGCTATAATGTCAAGCAGTTCGACAATAACTCGGAAGCCATCATGGAACTCCAAGTTGGCGGCTCGCCGGCAGCGATTATCGATAAGCCGGTTGCCGATTACTTCCTGACCCAGGACGGCAAGGGTAAATTCGACGTCATCGACATCAGCAACACGAAGCCGGAATACTTGGCTTTTGCGATCAATAAGGACAATAAGGAATTGTTGAAGCAAGTAAACGATGCCATGGAAAAATTGAAGAAGAGCGGCGAATTCCAAGCTCTCTATAAGAAATGGTTCAATACGGATATGCCGGATCTCCCGAACAGTGCCGATGCTATTGTAAAATAAGGTACGCTAAGGAAATACGGTAGTCTTAGGGATACAAAAAGGAGCAGCCTTTAAGGGCTGCTCCTTTTTATGGAATGACAGATTTTTTCTGCCGTCTCGGCCATATTATGCCAACGTGTAGATTTTTACTTCCGGGTCTTCTGTCCACAGAGGCTGAAGTCCGACGAAGACGTCGTTTTTAAACAAGTCGCTTGTAAGATAGGCCTGTGCGTGTTCGGTACTGTCAAAGCCGTGGAGTACCTGTACGTCTTCATCGCGGATGAGCAGGTCTTTCGTCAAAGCTCCTTCGATGGTGGTCAGGAAAGGCTGGCGATAATCAGTATATACCTTTGCGGCGGCAGGACGATTGGCAGCATCGATTTTCATGGTAATTTCCAAATAAGCTTTTACGTTCATGGTTTGTTCCTCCCTTTTGGTTTTCTGTGAGCTCTTTTTCATTATAGCGGCCCTACTTGGCGATGAGAAGATATAAGCAAATTTATGAGTCACTATTTATTTTCATAGTAACTTGAAGGTGAAAAAGGAACTGTTATAATGAAAATGAGAGAGAGGTGGCGTGAACGTTGTACAAACCGAAATTAGAAAAGGATATACGATGTCCTTTGGAATACGGCCTGTCCGTTTTCGGCGGGAAATGGAAATCGAGGGTCATCTGCGTGCTGGCCCAAAAAGGAAGGCTGCGCTACAGTTCGATACGAAAAGAGATGTCTAATATCACCGATGCCGTATTAGCGGCAACGCTGAAAGAACTGATGAACGATGATATGATTGAGCGCAGGCAGTTTGATGAAATTCCGCCGCGGGTTGAATACGGATTGACGGCTAAGGGGATATCTTCCGTTCCCCTGCTGCAAAGTATCTGTAAATGGTCCGGAGCTTATCATCGGGACGATAATGAACATGCCCTGAGCCAGTGTCAAAAATGCGATTACAATCGGCGGGGCGACTGAGGGGGCACTAGGTGTCCTTATAATCCGAGCCGGCTCTTGCAGCGAGTACAGCCGATACAAAAAGAGAGATTGTCACCGCGGGGATGACGATCTCTCTTTTTTCGTGGATATCGTGTGTTTTTTTGCAGGATATGTGATTTAGCTTTTCAGTTCGGGCATCTTGATGGGCGTCTTATCGACGAGGCGGACGATCAGCAAGGTGATGATGCAAATGACCCATTCGAAGTAGATGACGTGAGGCAGCAGGCGGACAGCCGGGCATAACTGCCAGAGAATGAGGCCTGCGATGCCGGCCAGGGTCGTCCAAAAGGCCGTGTTTTTGCGGCACAGGGACGGGGCAAAGAGGGTGCACAGGAAGACCAGGGTAAAGGCTGTCGTAAGGCTCAGGCCGATGAGCATGACCTTTACGATGCCGACGGCATAGAAGGCCATCAATAAGGTGACGGCACCGATGATGACGATAATCAGGCGGTTGGCTT
>ENA-OQDL01000532-OQDL01000532.1-human-gut-metagenome-genome-assembly--contig:-NODE-532-length-24064-cov-3.678991_pt1 | contig 24064 bp, 20 predicted proteins | sample MGYA00242782_ERZ504609 | MGnify/ENA primary metagenome ERZ504609 (study PRJEB26092, sample SAMD00036320) | human gut metagenome | host: Homo sapiens | study: EMG produced TPA metagenomics assembly of... | reverse complement strand
GAAGAAAAACACTCACTGACCGGCACCTTCAAGCTGGGCATACTTCCCACCGTAGCTCCTTACCTCCTGCCCCGTTTCTTTCCGCAGCTGATGAAGAAATACCCCGACCTCGACATCCGGGTAGTCGAAATGAAAACAAACGACATCAAGAAAGCCCTGCAGACGGGAGAAATAGATGCAGGTATCGTAGCGAGTCTGGCAGGTATGGAAGAGTTGCAGCAGACGCCGTTGTTCTATGAACAGTTCTTTGCCTACGTGTCGCGCGAAGACGCCCTCTTCAACAACGAGGTAATCCGTACTTCCGACCTGAACGGCGAACAGCTTTGGCTGCTCGACGAGGGCCATTGCTTCCGCGATCAGCTGGTGCGTTTCTGCCAGATGAAGTCGGCACGTGCCAGCCAGCTTGCCTATCACTTGGGCAGCATGGAGACCTTTATGCGCATGGTAGAAAGCGGCAAAGGCGTGACCTTCATCCCCGAACTGGCCGTTCTGCAACTGGGCGATGCCCAGAAAGAGCTGGTACGTTCCTTCGCCATCCCCTGCCCCACCCGCCAGGTCGTGCTGCTGACCAATAAGAACTTTATCCGCCACACGCTGCTCGAAGTGCTGGTTAAGGAGATAAAACTTTCCGTACCCAAGGAAATGCTCTCACTGAAAGCAACCCAAGCAGTCGTATAGATTTCATCTATCGCTCCATAAAATCTTTCAATCGGATTTTTTGTTCTATCGGGGAAAAATGCTATATTTTTGCAAACAGAAAAAGCGAAGGTCGGTTGCACCTCAGCATCATCAAGCAAACTGGCTTCTACATTCTGTCTGCACAATCTTCGCATTGGTAAAACAAAAACTAAACCTATTAAAGAGAAAATTATGGAACCGATCATCAACTCACAACTCCCTGAATTCAAGGTTCAGGCTTTCCAAAACGGAAGTTTCAAACAGTATCCCACGAAGACGTAAAAGGTAAATGGGCCATTTTCTTCTTCTATCCGGCAGACTTTACGTTTGTATGTCCTACCGAACTGGTGGATATTGCAGAAAAATACGACCAGTTCCAAGCCATGGGCGTAGAGGTCTATTCCGTAAGTACAGACTCTCACTTTGTACATAAAGCATGGCACGATGCTTCCGAAAGCATCCGCAAGATTAAATACCCGATGTTGGCAGACCCGACAGGAACATTGAGCCGTGCATTCGGTGTGATGATCGAAGAAGAAGGTATGGCTTATCGCGGTACATTCCTTGTAAATCCTGAAGGAAAAATCAAGATTGCCGAGATTCAGGACAACAACATCGGACGCAATGCGGACGAACTGCTCCGTAAGGTGGAAGCTGCGCAATTCGTAGCCACTCACGACGGTGAAGTCTGTCCCGCCAAATGGAAGAAAGGCGGTGCAACGTTGAAGCCGAGCATCGATTTAGTCGGCAAGATTTAATCGTACCCCCATACGATAGACATTACTATGTAAAGACTATCTCCATTTCTTCCTTGCAAGAGTACAAGAAATGAGATAGTCTTTTTTTATACTCCAACATTTAAAAACCTACATCATCATGTTAGAAGCAACTATATTAGACCAAGTGCGGAGCATATTCCAACCATTGGAAGCCCGCTATACCTTTCACATCACCTGCAATCCGGAACATGAACAGGCCGGTGAGATGATTGATTTTCTGAATGACATAGCGAGCTGTTCCGACAAACTGTCCTGCCAGGTGACCGAAACCGATGAACCCAAACTGGAGTTTACGCTCCTGAAAGAAGGGAAAGAAACCGGAATAAAATTCCGTGCCGTTCCGGGCGGACATGAATTCAGTTCGCTGCTTCTTGCCGTGCTAAAATGCCGATGGAAAGGGCAAAAATCTCCCGGACGAGGGTATCGGCCGCCGCATCAAGGCATTGCAAGGCCCAATCCATCTGCAAACTTATGTGTCGCTGGCCTGTACCAACTGCCCGGACATTGTGCAGGCGCTCAATGCCGTAGCACTGCTGCATCCCTATATCACCCACGACACAATAGACGGAGCCGTCTTTCAGGAAGAAGCGGATGCGCTGAAAATACAAGCCGTACCGTCCGTTTACGCCAATGGGAAGCAACTTCATGTGGGACGCGGTTCTTTAGGGGAACTCCTGAAAAAACTGGAAGATACCTTCGGCAGCCTGCCGCAAGAAAATGCAGCACCCGTCTTAAGGGAGTTCGACGTGCTGGTCCTGGGCGGAGGTCCTGCCGGGGCTTCGGCAGCCGTTTATTCCGCCCGCAAAGGATTGCGCGTAGCCATTATTGCCGAACGAATAGGCGGACAGGTAAAAGAAACCGTAGGCATCGAGAACCTCATCTCCGTACCCCGGACAACAGGTTCACAGCTTGCCGACGCACTCAGGACGCACATAGAACATTACCCGATAGAGATTTTTGAAGACCGGAAGATTGAAAGAGCAGAGCTTCAGGGCAAAGAGAAAAAGGTTTTCTCCGGTGGCGGAGAAACGTTTACAGCCCCTGCGGTAATCATCGCCACAGGCGCAAGCTGGCGTAAACTGAACGTAGAGGGAGAAGCCGAATACCTCGGACGCGGTGTAGCCTTCTGCCCGCATTGTGACGGCCCCTTCTACCAAGGCAAGCATGTAGCCGTCATCGGCGGCGGGAACTCCGGCATAGAAGCGGCCATCGACCTGGCGGGAATCTGCAGGAAAGTTACCGTCTTCGAGTTTGCCGATACGCTAAAAGCCGACCAGGTATTGCAGGAAAAAGCCGGAAGCCTTCCCAACGTGGAGATATTCACTTCTTCACAAACCACCCGAGTGACGGGCGACGGAGAGAAAGTAACCGGTATCCGCATCAAAGACCGCATCACCAACGAGGAGCGCGACTATCCTTTGGACGGTATCTTCGTACAAATCGGTCTGGCAGCCAACAGCGCACCTTTCCGGGACGCATTGGAAACGACACCGACCGGTGAAATCAAGACAGACGCATTCTGCCGCACCACGCTTCCGGGTGTTTATGCAGCCGGAGACGTGTCCGACGTACCCTACAAACAGATTGTCATAGCTATGGGTGAAGGGGCCAAAGCGGCATTGTCCGCTTTCGACGACCGCATCAGGGGAATCGCATAACCGGCTATTTTCCGGAAACGATTTTCAGCTCCCGTATCAAATTTCCGGCTTTGCCGTACTTCTCTATCATGAACAGGATGTAGCGCACATCGACCCCGATGCAGCGCTGCATCTTCGGTTCATAGAGTATATCGCTGCTCATCGCTTCCCAATTGCCGTCAAAAGCCAGTCCCAGAAGTTCGCCTCTGGCATTGAACATGGCGCTTCCCGAATTGCCGCCGGTTATATCGTTATTGGAGATAAAGCAAACGTTCATTTCTCCCTTTTCACCGGCATATCTGCCAAAGTCGCGGTTGGAGAACAAAGAAAGAAGTTCCGGCGGCACCTCAAAATCCACATCGCCTGCATGGGTCTTTACCTTTTCAAGAATACCTTTGGTCGTGGTATAATAATCGTATTCAGCACCGTCAAACGGGGTGTATCCGCATACCGTACCGAAGCTCAAGCGCATGGTGGAATTGGCGTCCGGATAGAAATTACGCGATGAATACATCCTGCGTACGGCAGCATTCAGCAAGCGCTCATTACGGGTGATATTCATGGCGGACTCTCTCGTCTGCATATTGATTTCAAACATCTTGCCAATCAGGTCTATGCCCAGGTTTATGGCAGGGTCGTCATAGATGTTATAGGTAGTGTCCCGCTCCAGAAAACGTTTTAATCCGCGAGGGGTAGTCAGTTCCGAAGCGGCATACAAACTATCCGCATAGGCCTTGTCGTTACCGCCGTACCGGGTGGCAATCGTACCGTAAAACTCCGGTAAATAGGTAGAATCGACCTTGGAACGATATTCTTTCACCATGGCGGTAAAGACTTCCTTGTCGATTTCCAAATCCAGATTGGCGTACTTTTCTACAATTGCCTTCAGATTGGCCTCAACCGTTTTCCGTTCCCCTTCAAAATCAAAATTCAAAATGGACAACGCCAATTGTATCAGTTCAGGACCGTTCAGGAAAGATTCGGCAAAATAGGCCAGAGCACGGTTGGCTTCACGGGTATTTTTATAGTCCAGTTCCAAATCGGGAAACAGCCGCAACAGCTTCTCACGTTCTCCGGGTGTCTGTTGTATCCAGCGGCGAAGCTCCCGCTCCATGGCACGCTTCTTTTCCAAGACATGCAATTTCCGGATAGCCCGGTTCACCCCGATGCTGTTCTTCCAGTAATTGGAGCTTTCATCGTATTTGGAAGCATACTTTATGCGGATACTGTCTCGTCTGTCCATTTCGCGCTTCCAGATAGCCTGCTTGATGCCCCGGACATCTATTTGTGCCTGATTGCCGTTGTTCATCATCTCTTCGATGCCAAACGAAGAGAGATAACGCTCCGTGCTGCCCGGATAGCCCAATGTCATGCAGAAAGAACCCTCTTTATACCCGTCCAGAGAAATCGGCGCTACGTATTCGGGACGATAAGGGACGTTTTCCGGCGAATAATCCGCCGGGCGGTTGTTCTTACCGGCATAGATGCGAAATACGCAGAAATCGCCCGTATGACGCGGCCACACCCAATTGTCCGTATCCCAACCGAACTTGCCTACCGAGGAAGGCGGTGCAAATACCAGCCGGACATCGTTATAGTCGCGGTAAACAGACAGCCAAAACTCATTGCCGCCATAGTACGCATCTACAATTCCCACCAAAGTAGAGTCCTTACGCGCCACTTCCTCACTGATGGCAAACATCACCGAATCCACCGCACCGGAACGCTCCGGCTCGGTCATCTCCGGCTTTACCGCACCAAGCACCCGTTTCGTTACATTCTCCGTCCGCAGCAGAAAGCGGACATAAAGCTCCGGATTCGGCAGTTCCTCGCTGCGGTTACGTGCCACAAAGCCGTCTTTCAGATAGTCATGCTCCACGGAAGAATGCTGCTGGACGCTGCTGAAACCGCAATGGTGATTCGTAAATACCAGTCCGTCTTCCGACACGACCACCCCCGAACAGAAACCGCCGAAACTCACTACGGCATCTTTCAATGAGGGACGTCTGGCACTGTATAGCTTGTCTGCCGGCATTTGCAAACCGAGCTCTTTCATTGCCCAGCGCGTCTGTTTATTCAGATTACCCAGCATCCACATGCCCTCATCCGCCTGCACCACCCACGCAGAAAGGCAGCAAACAACCACTGCTACAAATCTCAAAACCATATCGTTCTCTACTTAACTTTATATAAGTTTGCCTGCCCGTTTTGTACTCCCACACCGACAGCCTGTGCGACCGGACGCTTCTCTTTCACCGCATGCGGACATCACTCCGCAATCAGCCTCAGCTTTTCGGAACCCGTACGCGCTCTCAGCCATTCGGTTATTTTCTCCCTTTCACGGGCATCCGGGTGCTTGCCGAACTTCAGGACGGCAAGCGTAACGGTATCTATCCGTACCGAATCGACCGTCAGCTCAAGCGCGTGCGAAATGGAAACCGACTTGACGGAGGGATAAAGCACCTTCAGCTCAGGGATAATCTTTTTGCCCAATTCATCGTATTTACGGTACTGTTCCAAGTTCTTTTCCAAAGAAGAAATCTGCTGCTTCTGCTCCACCAGACGCTGTTCGCTGTTCTTGTAGAAATCTTCCATAACCATGGCGCGGATAGACGACATATCCAGCGACTCGTTATTCATTCCCTGGAGCACAACCAGCTTCGTATTGTCCAGTTTATAATCTTTCATTTTACTGCGGGCGATGGCAATAGAGGCTTCCGGTACTTCCTGACCTATCAGGACCACCCGTATCTCATGGTGCTTGCCCTCATGGTGGATTTTCTTATCCAATACCTGCGTATTCTCAAAGGCAAGCTGCTCGTTTACAAAGCGGTTGGCCGCACTTTCAAAGAAGGTATCCTGAATAATTCCCACTGTGAGATACACCGCCGGACACATCGTAAGGACAGCTATCAGCACGATATACTTCCGCACTTTCTTTTCACGGTTCTTATCCACAAACTCCTTGCGCTGGAAGTGCATTACCCGTACGCCGATAAAAGTAGCCAGACTGATGAATACGGAGTTAATGAAATAAAGGTAGAATGCACCGAGGAAATAAATCAGGTTTCCCGTTGCCAGTCCATAACCTGCCGTACACAGCGGCGGCATCAATGCCGTGGCAATGGCGACACCCGGAATCACATTGCCTTTCTCCTTCGTGGAGAGTGCCACTACTCCCGCAAGACCGCCCATCAGTGCGATGAATACGTCATAAATCGTCGGTGAGGTACGCGCCAGCAACTCCGACTGCCCCTCGGCAACCGGGCTCACCAGGAAGAAGACGGTAGCCGTGGTAACACTGAACAGCGTAGTTATCAGGAAACTTTTCAACGAGCGTTTCATCAGCTCGAAATCGTTCAGACCCACTGAAAGCCCCACTCCCATGATAGGTCCCATCAACGGTGAGATAAGCATCGCACCGATAATTACAGCGGTAGAATTGACATTCAGACCGAGTGAAGCCATAAAGATGGCAAATATCAGAATCCATAAATTGGCTCCTTTAAACTCGACACCCTTACGGATGGAGTCTACAGTGGCAAGTTCATTGTCTTTATCTTTGCGCAAATCGAGATACTCTTTCAGGAAGTTCTTGACGGCAAATACATTCCGGTTGGGATTGACAGGCTGTTCCATAAAAATAATTCTATTTTCGGATAAAACGATTGATAACAGGTATTTGACTAAGCGGCAAATCGCGCTTTATAATATAGGCTATAAACAGGCATAACAACAGCGTACGGAACGTCATACGCAGACAGATGTTTTCAATAGGTACACATTCCGCAGCCACATAAAGCACCGCAGCCAACAGCACATAGCACCCTATCGACTTTAAATCGTACTGAATCGGGTATTTCTTCTGACCGACAAAATAAGAGAGCAGCATCGCAACGCCGTAACCCGCAAATCCGGCCCATGCGCAAGCCATATACCCGAACTTCGGAATTAAAAAGATATTCATCACCACCAGAATCGTGCAGCCTATCCAGTGAGAAAATAAGCTCCCCAACGCGTTTCGTCAATCAGCTTGTACCAGAAAGAGAGATTGAAATAAAATTCCCATGAAGATTTCCGCAGCCATTACAATGGGCACAACACGCAGCCCCGGCCAAATAGTCGCGGCCGATGATGTAGCGGAGAATATCCAGATAGAACATCACTGCCAGAAAAGCCACCAGTGTAAAGATGATAAAGAACTTCATGGCCTGCGCATACACCTGCTTGTTGTCCTTATCGCGGCTCTTGCCGAATACAAAAGGTTCGTAGGCGTAGCGGAAAGCCTGTGTCAGCATCGCCATCACCATGGCAATCTTGCTGGCGGCTCCATAGATGCCGAGTTGTACGGTGGCTTCCGCCTGGTCGGGGTAGACAAAGGGAAAGATAATCTTGTCCGCCACCTGATTCAGGATGCCCGCAATGCCCAACACCAGCAACGGCAGGCTATAAGCAAGCATCCGCTTCAGCAGTTTCCTGTCCAGCACATAAGCGAAACCGCGCAATTCGGGTATCATGCACAGCATGATGGTAGAAGTGCACACAAGATTGAAGAGGAAGGCATACGCCACATCATCGCCCTTCATCCAGACATAATAAATCAGGTTCAAGGCTATGTTCAGGAAGATGAACAGCAGTTTGAGCGCTGCAAACTTGACGGGCCGTTTCTTATAGCGCAAATAAGCGAAAGGAATGCTTTGAATGGCATCCATCGCCACTACAATCATCATCATTCCCACGTACCAGGGATGTTCTCCATACTCCAGCCAGTCGGCAACCGGTTGAAGAAACAGCAGTCCCAGCGCAAGGAATGTCAGCGCACCGATGCCTACGCTGAGCAATGTTGTGGAATACACCCGCATCGGGTCGTCTTCTCCTTTATTGGCAAAGCGGAAAAAGCCCGTTTCCATGCCGCACGTCAGCAGCACCAGCAACAGTGCCACCCACGCATAGATATTAGTCACAACGCCATAGCCCCCCGACTGTGCAGACAAGGCCATGGTGTATACGGGCACTAACAGATAGTTGAGGAAACGCCCCACAATACTGCTCAACCCGTAAATGGCAGTTTCTTTTGCCAATGATTTCAATCCAGCCACATTATTCAGTGTTTTATTATACTCTCTAACCGGTCGCTTATCAATAAGCGTCAATCATTAAATAACGTCTTCTGGCTATTGTAGAGGCTCCGCCCCAAATGTTTATAGGCCAGTTCCGTTACTTCACGACCGCGGGGAGTGCGTTTCAGGAAGCCTTCCTTTATCAGGAACGGTTCATAAACTTCTTCGATGGTTCCCGCATCTTCTCCCAAGGCCGTAGCGATGGTTGTAAGTCCCACCGGACCGCCCTTGAACTTATCGATAATCGTACAAAGTATCTTATTGTCTATCTCATCCAGTCCGTACTTGTCAATGTTAAGCGCCTCGAGTGCGAAATTGGCGATTTCCGTATCGATGCTGCCCGAACCTTTCACCTGTGCAAAGTCCCTCACGCGACGCAGCAAGGCATTGGCGATACGCGGCGTACCGCGACTGCGGCTTGCGATTTCCGAAGCGGCTCTTGTGGAGCAGGGTACGTCCAGTATGCTTGCCGAACGACGGATAATACCGCTCAGCACATCATCGTCATAATACTCCAGATGGAGATTGATGCCGAAACGGGCACGTAGCGGAGCCGTCAGCAAACCGCTGCGGGTGGTGGCCCCCACCAGCGTAAACGGATTCAAATCAATCTGTATGCTTCGCGCCGACGGGCCTTTGTCTATCATGATGTCGATGCGGTAGTCTTCCATTGCCGAATACAGATACTCTTCCACTACGGGACTCAGCCGATGTATCTCGTCGATGAAAAGCACATCGTTCGGCTCCAGGCTGGTGAGTACGCCTGCCAGGTCGCCCGGCTTGTCGAGCACCGGACCGGAAGTAATCTTGAAACCTACTCCCAATTCATTGGCTATAATGTTGGAAAGTGTGGTCTTTCCCAATCCGGGAGGACCGTGAAGCAACACATGATCCAGGGCCTCGCCCCTGAGACGGGCAGCCTTCACGAAAATGCGCAAATTATCAACCACCTTATCCTGTCCGCTGAAATCCTCGAAGTTCAAAGGGCGGAGAGCGTTCTCGAAGTCACGCTCCTTACTGGTGAGCTGATGCTCGCGTATGTTAAAATCTTCTTGTTCCATTAAAATTCAATCTATACAACGACAAAGATAGTGCAAACCGAGAGCAGAATAAAATGAATCCATTCTTTTTTATATCGAAATGCCGCTTATCTCCGCTTCCGGACAAAGATAAAGAAATCTTTCAACGTTTCATAAACTCCTTCCTTTCTTCTTCCGGGAATTTCTCTATGGCATAGCGCAGCATTGTCCGCGGCATCACCTTGCTGTATTTCTCAAGAAACTGCACCAGCAAATCCTTATCCCTCTTTCCCATCTCACGCAGCATCCAGCCTACCGCTTTCCGCATCAAATCGTGCGGATGGTGCAGCAACCGTTCCGAAAGCGCCAGAATATCGGTGAAATCACTGTTTTTTGATAAGCGTATAAGTAGAAACCACCGCAATGCGTTGCTCCCAGAGCAACGCACCGTCTGCCAGGCGATAAAGGTCGTCGCGGGATTTGTCTTTCAGATATTCTCCCACGATACCCGGAGCGGACAAGTCTACCAAATCCCAGTTGTTGATACGTGCCGTCTGCGAAAGGTAGAAGTCATAAATAAGCTTCCTTTCCTTTTCACCGCTTTTCTTAAAACGCTCCACCAGCATCAGCAAAGCGCAAAGCCGGCACTCGTGCCACTGACTTTGCAGCAGTTCCGCCATTACAGCAAACGGAGCATCCTTGTGTTGCTTCGCCACCGTGCGGGTATTCGGAACCACTACACCCAGAAATTTATCGCCCTCGCCGTATTCTCCCTTTCCCGTCTTGAAGAAACGGGGAAGATATTCCCTTTTTACCGGATCGGCATACGTCTCCAATTTCCTTTGGATATCTGCGGCAATATCCGCTATTTCTTCCGTTGAAATCGGATTATTCTGCAGCGTGCCTGCCAATGGGATTTTCCTTTTTCTCATCACTCACCGTTTGATTTACATGTACTTGAATTATCTTGCCAGCAGACAAAAATACGACAAATCTATAGAAACTATGAAAAGTTATCTTTAATTTTGCAACAGATACACACTTTAGTCACTAAAAACGGAACACCATGCATAAAGTATTTTTAGGAACCGCCTGTTTCCTGTTTTCCGCCCTGTCGCTACATGCACAGTCCCCGCTCGAAAAAGGATTGCAAAGCATCAACCGTACTTCCGCAGAAGCCATTGTGGAGTTTCTGGCCGATGACGAACTGCAAGGACGCGAAGCAGGCATGCATGGTTCGCGGGTAGCAGCCCGCTACATCGTATCCTGCCTGAAAGAAGCCGGTATCCGCCCTTTGGACAAGAACGGCTATTACCAGCCTTTCGAGGCATACGCCAAGGAAAGGCAGCAACGCGGACGCTGGCAGGTACACCCCGACTCCGTTGCCGTACTGAAACAAGGCACGCACCGTTCTCTGAAAATGGATAATGTGCTGGCATACATTCCCGGCAAGCGCAGCGATGAATATGTCATTGTAGGCGCTCACTTCGACCACCTGGGCGTAGACGAAACGCTGGCGGACGATAAGATATACAACGGTGCGGACGATAACGCATCCGGCGTCTCCGCCGTATTGCAGATAGCACGTGCATTTGCCCTCAGCGGAGAAAAGCCGCTGAGAAATGTCATCTTCGCCTTTTGGGACGGCGAGGAAAAAGGATTGCTCGGTTCAAAACATTTCGTACAGCACTGCCCGTTTCTCAAACAGATAAAGGGTTATCTCAACTTCGACATGATAGGGCGTAACAACAAGCCCGAACAACCGCAGCACGTAGTCTACTTCTACACAGCCGCCCATCCTGCCTTCGGCGAATGGCTGAAACGGGACATCACCCGCTACGGACTGCAACTGCAACCCGACTACCGTCCCTGGGACAACCCCGTGGGCGGAAGCGACAATGCCTCGTTCGCCCGTTCCGACATCCCCGTCATCTGGTATCACACCGACGGCCATCCCGATTATCACCAGCCGTCAGACCACGCCGCATTACTGAACTGGGAAAAAGTCGTGGAAATAACCAAGGCATCCTTCCTCAACGCATGGAATCTTGCCAACGAAAGCAACTATTAATATTTAAGAAGAAGAGTAAGGACACATGGTTTTAAATTACATCTGGGTAGCATTTTTCGTAATCGCCTTCATTGTAGCACTCTGCAAACTCCTGTTTATGGGAGATACGGAGATATTTACGGAACTTGTCAACTCCACATTCGACTCATCCAAGACCGCATTCGAAATATCACTGGGGCTCACCGGCATTCTGTCCTTATGGCTGGGCATCATGAAAATCGGCGAGAACAGCGGTATGATAAACGCGCTTTCGCGCTGGCTGAGTCCCGTGTTCTGCCGCCTCTTCCCGGAAATTCCCCAAGGACACCCCGCCATGGGTTCCATTTTCATGAACCTTTCCGCCAACATGCTGGGGCTGGACAATGCCGCCACCCCGATGGGACTGAAAGCCATGAAAGAGCTTCAGGAGCTGAATCCGAAAAAAGATACCGCTACCAACCCGATGATTATGTTTCTGGTAATGAACACATCCGGGTTGATACTGATACCCGTCAGCATCATGATGTACCGCTCGCAAATGGGCGCTGCGCAGCCTACGGACATTTTCATCCCTACGCTGATTACTACCGCCATCTCTACCATTGTCGGTGTCACCGCCGTCAGCATTGCGCAACGGATAAACCTGCTGAACAAACCCATTCTTATTCTGATCGGTTGCATCAGCCTGTTCTTCTCCGGGCTTATTTACCTGTTCACCCAAGTAAGCCGCGAAGAAATGGGCGTTTACTCCACGCTGGTTGCCAACATCATTCTCTTTACCATCATCCTGCTTTTCATCCTGTGGGGATTATGGAAAAAGATTAATGTGTACGATGCTTTCATCGAAGGCGCCAAGGAAGGATTTACAACCGCCATACGCATCGTTCCCTATCTGGTGGCATTCCTCGTTGGAATCGCCGTTTTCCGCACTTCGGGAGCGATGGATATCATCGTAAACGGCATCGGTTACATCGTCGGACTATCCGGAGCGGACACCGAGTTTGTAGGTGCGCTGCCCACTGCATTGATGAAATCGTTAAGCGGCAGCGGGGCCAACGGACTGATGATTGATACAATGAAGCAATACGGCGCCGACTCTTTTGTCGGCCGCATGAGCTGCGTGGCACGCGGCGCCTCGGATACCACGTTCTACATCCTTGCCGTCTACTTCGGCAGCGTAGGCATCACGAAAACCCGCAACGCCGTCACCTGCGGCCTGATAGCCGACTTTTCCGGTATCATCGCCGCTATCATCATCAGCTATATATTCTTCTTTTAAAAAAAACTGGAAATAGTATGATAAGTTATCAGACAGACGGCATCGAAATGCCCGCAATCAAGAAGCGCGAAACAACGGAATGGATCAAAGCCGTTGCCGCCACCTACAACAAGAGAATCGGCGAAATAGCCTACATCTTCTGTTCGGACGAGAAAATCCTCGAAGTGAACCGCCAGTACCTTCAGCACGATTACTACACGGACATCATCACTTTCGACTACTGCGAAGGCAACCGCCTGAGCGGCGACCTCTTCATCAGCCTGGATACGGTACGCACCAACGCCGAACAGTTTGCCGGCAATGACTACGAACGGGAGCTGTACCGCGTCATCATCCACGGCATCCTGCACCTTTGCGGCATTAACGACAAAGGACCGGGAGAACGGGAAATCATGGAAGCCGCCGAAAACAAGGCGCTCGCCATGCGATAAAATCAAAAGGCGTATCGGCAAGCAAAGTTCAACTCTCCCCCCTATTGTTTTTTGCACAATCTCTCGTCACTCGTCACTAACCACCTCGCATCCCTTTACCAGAGAGGGATTGCGGATGTGACGACCAACATGATAAGGGTGATGACAAACAATCGGTCGTCACCCTCAAAAACAGGCTATGCACTATGGGTCAATGCATTAACCCAATAATCAGAAATTCCATATAAGCAACTTTTTCAACGATTTCCGAGGTCTGAAAAGGTTTTATACGGGCAATCGGGAAGCTAATCCCGTAGATAAATGTTCCATTCCCTCTTTCTTTTCTTTGTTTTGCACCGTATATAATATCGCTTTACCACGTTACTTTCTTCGTTTTCCAATTGCAGGCTCCGCGGTTGCCAATTGCGGGCTGCCGGGCCCGCAGCCGGCAACCGTCCGTCCCGCAGTTGCGGGACGAAGAAAAGAACCTGCCTTTCGGATATTTTCCTTAAACGAATAAGAGATTATATACAAGGCGAAAGGAGATTACATACAGGCAAAACGGAAAGAAACCCGCGAGGTATTTCCTAAGAATTCACAAGGAAAGGAGATAAATCGCGGCTACAAAATAACTTTTTAGTAACTTTGCATGGTTTTAAAAGAGATTGAACGAATGGAGTTTAAGTATGACGTTATCGTAATCGGCGCCGGACATGCCGGCTGTGAAGCCGCTGCCGCCGCCGCAAACCTGGGTTCAAAGACCTGTCTTATCACAATGGACATGAATAAGATAGGACAGATGAGTTGTAACCCTGCCGTAGGAGGTATTGCCAAAGGACAGATTGTACGCGAAATAGACGCCTTAGGCGGATATATGGGATTGGTGACCGATAAAACGGCTATCCAGTTCCGCATATTGAACCGCTCCAAAGGCCCCGCCATGTGGAGTCCGCGCGCGCAGTGCGACCGCAACAAATTCATCTGGACATGGCGCGAGATTCTGGAGAATATTCCCAACCTGCACATCTGGCAGGACACCGTACAGGAAATCCTCGTTGAAAACGGCGAGGTAGCCGGACTTACCACTGTTTGGGGAGTGACCTTCCGCGCCAAATGCGTTGTACTGACTGCCGGAACTTTCCTGAACGGACTGATGCACGTAGGGCGCACCATGCTTCCGGGCGGGCGCATGGCAGAACCCGCATCTTATCAACTGACCGAATCCATCGCCCTGCACGGCATCACATACGGACGAATGAAAACGGGAACCCCCGTACGCATCGACGGACGGAGCGTGCATTACAAAGATATGGAGATTCAGGAAGGAGAAAACGACTTCCATAAATTCTCCTTTATGAACAACGGCGTACGCCACCTGAAGCAACTGCCGTGCTGGACCTGCTTCACCAATGAGGAAACACACCGCATCCTTCGTGAAGGGCTGCCGGATTCTCCCCTTTTCAACGGGCAGATTCAAAGTATAGGGCCCCGCTATTGCCCCAGTATAGAAACCAAAATCGTAACCTTCCCCGACAAGGAACAGCACCAGCTTTTCCTGGAACCGGAAGGTGAAACGACGCAGGAACTTTACCTGAACGGCTTCTCTTCTTCCCTGCCGATGGACATACAGATTGCAGCGCTGAAAAAGATTCCGGCATTCCGCGACCTGGTGATTTACCGCCCCGGCTACGCAATAGAATACGATTACTTTGATCCCACCCAACTGAAACATACGTTGGAAACGAAGAAAATCAAGAACCTATTCTTCGCCGGACAAGTAAACGGAACAACCGGCTACGAAGAAGCTGCCGGACAAGGAATCATTGCAGGTATCAACGCGCATATCAATTGCCACGGCGGAGAACCGTTCACCCTGGCACGCGACGAAGCCTATATAGGCGTATTAATCGACGATTTGGTTACCAAAGGCGTCGATGAGCCTTACCGCATGTTTACTTCACGTGCGGAATACCGCATCCTGCTCCGCATGGACGATGCCGATATGAGGCTGACCGAAAGAGCCTGGAAACTGGGACTTGCCAAAGAAGACCGCTACGAACTATTAAAGAGCAAGCGCGAAGCCGTTACAAGCATCATAGAGTTCACCCGGAGTTATTCGATGAAACCGGCATTAATCAACCCGGTGCTGGAACAGCTCGGCACTACCCCGCTCCGCCAGAGATGCAAGTTGGTAGATTTAATAAACCGTCCGCAAGTAACCTTGGAAAACATGGCAGAACATGTCAGCGCTTTCCGTCGGGAACTGGACAAGATTACGGAACAGGATAAAGTTGCAGACAGAAGAGACGAAATAGTCGAAGCTGCGGAAATACTTATCAAGTACGAAGGCTATATCGGACGCGAGCGAATCATAGCAGATAAACTGGCACGGCTGGAAAGCATAAAGATTAAAGGAAGGTTCGACTATAATTCCATCCAGTCTCTTTCTACCGAAGCCCGCCAGAAGCTGGTGAAGATAGATCCGGAAACAATAGCCCAGGCAAGCCGAATCCCGGGAGTGTCTCCCAGCGATATCAACGTGCTGCTGGTGCTTTGCGGGCGATAAGGGGCAACGTTCCACGTGAAACAAAGAATTCAATAAACGTATTAAATAAACTGATTATGAGCAAAGAAACACTTGCCAAGACCATTCGGGAAATTCCCGACTTCCCCATCCCCGGGATTTTATTCTACGATGTAACCACTCTGTTTAAAAACCCGTCGGCACTGCAAGAGCTTTCAGACACCTTGTATGAAATGTACAAGGATAAAGGGATAACCAAAGTGGTAGGTATAGAATCCAGAGGCTTCATCATGGGCCCCATTCTCGCCACCCGCTTAGGTGCAGGATTCGTACCCATGCGCAAGCCCGGAAAGTTGCCTGCGGAAACAATCGAAGAAAGCTACGACAAAGAGTACGGCAAAGATACGGTACAAATCCACAAGGATGCCATTGAACCGGACGATGTAGTATTGCTGCACGACGACCTTCTGGCTACGGGCGGAACAATGGAAGCAGCCTGCAAACTGGTGAAGAAACTGAACCCTAAAAAGGTATATGTAAACTTCATTATCGAATTGAAAGAGTTGCATGGAAAGGATATATTCAGCAAAGATGTAGATGTAGAATCGGTATTGACACTCTAAAGAAACAACCGGGTGGTAAAGCAATCACATCGCTGCATGAGAATGTATCGCCGCATGCTCTTGGCAGCGTATTGCTTTACCACCTTTTTCTTTACTACCTTTTTCTTACGATATGGACGAACTAAAAACAAATGATTACCTGAATGGTATCGTTCTGAACCTTCCCGAAAGTCCCGGTATTTACCAATATCTGAATGCCGAGGGAACGATTATATACGTAGGGAAAGCAAAAAACCTGAAGCGCCGGGTCTCTTCCTACTTCAACAGAGAACATGAACCGGGAAAGACACGGGTACTGGTGAGCAAGATTGCAGATATCCGGTATATCGTGGTCAACACGGAAGAGGATGCCTTGCTGCTGGAGAACAATCTTATCAAGAAATACAAACCCCGTTACAACGTACTGCTGAAAGACGACAAGACCTACCCGTCCATCTGCGTGCAGAACGAATATTTCCCCCGCGTATTCAAGACGCGGAGAATCATACGCAACGGTTCTTCCTACTACGGCCCGTACAGCCACATACCATCCATGTATGCAGTGCTCGACCTCATCAAGCATTTGTACCCGCTACGCACCTGCAACTTGAATCTCTCGCCCGAAAACATCCGGGCAGGGAAGTTCAATGTATGCCTGGAATACCACATCAAGAACTGCGCAGGCCCCTGCATAGGCAAGCAGAATCAGGAAGAATACCTCAAAAACATTGCCGAAATAAAGGAAATACTCAAGGGAAATACCCAGGAGATAGAGCGGATGCTGTATCAGCAGATGCAGGAGCTTGCGGCGGAAATGAAGTTTGAAGAGGCGCAGAAAATCAAGGAAAAGTATCTGCTGCTGGAAAATTACCGTTCCAAATCGGAAGTGGTAAGCAACGTATTGCACAATATCGACGTGTTCTCCATCGAGGAAGACACCGATGAAAAGTCCGCATTCATCAACTATCTGCATATCACAAACGGGGCTATCAACCAAGCTTTCACCTTTGAGTACAAGAAACGGCTGAACGAAACGAAAGAAGAGCTCCTGTCACTGGGCATTATCGAGATGCGCGAACGGTACAAGAGCCTTTCCCGCGAAATCATCGTGCCCTTTGAGCTGGACATGGAGCTTAAAGACGTCATCTTTACCATCCCGCAACGCGGTGACAAGAAGAAATTGCTTGAACTCTCCATCCTTAACGTTAAACAATACAAGGCCGACCGTCTGAAACAAGCGGAAAAGCTGAATCCGGAACAACGCACGGTACGCCTTTTAAAGGAAATCCAGCAAGAATTGCACCTCGACAGGCTGCCTATGCGGATAGAATGTTTCGACAACTCCAACATCCAAGGATCGGACCCTGTTGCCGGATGCGTTGTCTTCATCAAAGGAAAGCCGTCCAAGAAAGACTACCGGAAGTATAACATCAAGACCGTGGAAGGACCGGACGACTATGCATCCATGAAAGAGGTTGTAAAACGGCGTTATCAGCGCGCTATCGAGGAGAACGCCCCCTGCCCGACCTTCTTATCACCGACGGCGGAAAAGGGCAAATGAGCGCCGTAAAAGAGGTTGTCGACAAACTGAACCTTGACATCCCCATTGCCGGACTTGCCAAAGACGGGAAACACCGCACATCGGAACTGCTGTACGGTTTCCCGCCGCAGACCATCGGACTGAAACAAAACTCTCCCCTTTTCCGTCTGCTGACACAGATACAGGACGAGGTACACAGGTTTGCCATTACCTTCCACCGCGACAAGCGCAGCAAGCGGCAGGTAGCTTCGGCCTTAGACGAGATAAAAGGGATTGGAGAAAAGACAAAGAACGCTCTGCTAAAGGAGTTCAAAAGCGTAAAACGAATCAAGGAGGCATCGGCGGAAGATATTGTCAAAGTGATTGGAGAGGCGAAAGCGAAAATCATAAAGGACTATTTCACAGACAAATAGTCCTTCAATACAAATTCTTGTCCCACACCGCGGCAATCACGAATTTATTCGTAACTTTGCAACCTGCAAAATTATTTTTTTAGGAGTAAAACATGAGAGTAGTTATACAACGTACCGGGCATGCGTCTGTCACAATCAACGGAACCTGTAAGTCCGCCATCCGCAAAGGATTTATGATATTGGTAGGCATAGAGGAGACGGACGGCAAGGAAGACATCGACTGGTTGTGTAAAAAGATTGTCAACCTGCGTGTTTTTGACGACGAGAATGGCGTTATGAATAAATCCATACTCGACATTGACGGTGAGATATTGGTAATCAGCCAGTTTACGCTGCACGCATCTACCAGGAAAGGCAATCGCCCCTCTTACATACGGGCGGCAAAACCGGAAATATCCGTTCCGCTGTACGAACAATTCTGCAAGGAATTGAGTTTTGCATTAGGTAAAGAGATAGGTACCGGCGAATTTGGAGCCGATATGAAGGTAGAATTAGTGAACGATGGCCCTGTGACCATCTGTATGGATACAAAAAACAAGGAATAATGACGTTAAAAGAAGCACAACAAGAAGTGGACTCCTGGATAAAAAAATACGGAGTACGTTACTTCAGCGAGCTCACCAATATGGCCGTATTGACCGAAGAAGTCGGCGAGCTGGCACGAGTTATGGCACGCAAATACGGCGACCAGTCTTTTAAGGAAGGAGAGAAAGACAACGTTGAAGAAGAAATCGCGGACGTCCTTTGGGTACTTCTCTGCATTGCCAACCAGACCGGTGTAGACATCACCGAAGCATTTGCACGCAGCATCGAGAAGAAAACCAAACGCGACCAGGCAAGACATATCAATAATCCTAAATTATCCGACCATGGAGAATAACGAATCTACACAGAGCAAGTACGATGCCGCTCTGGCGAAGTACAACACCAATTTGAATGATGCGGAAGTGGCAGCGGAAGTAGCCGGAATAATCGCAGAGAAAGTACCCTGCAAACAATACTCCGGAAGTAAAAAAGTTCCTGTTCAACTGCATTGACCTGACCACGCTCAACAGTACGGACAGCGATGAAAGCGTCATGAAATTCACCCAAAAGGTAAACCAGTTTGACGAAGAATTTCCCGATTTGAAGAACGTAGCGGCCATCTGCGTATATCCCAACTTTGCGGAAGTAGTAAAGGATACGCTGGAAGTGGAAGACGTAAAGATAGCCTGCGTATCGGCAGGTTTCCCCTCTTCACAGACTTTCATAGAAGTAAAAGTAGCCGAAACCGCCATGGCAATCATGGAAGGCGCGGATGAGATAGACATCGTAATCTCCGTAGGAAAGTTCCTGAGCGGCGACTATGAAACCATGTGCGATGAGATACAGGAGCTGAAAGCCACCTGCAAGGAGCATCACCTGAAGGTAATCCTGGAGACCGGCGCGCTGAAAACGGCAGCCAATATCAAAAAGGCCTCTATCCTATCCATGTATGCCGGAGCCGATTTCATCAAGACTTCCACCGGCAAACAGCAGCCTGCCGCCACTCCGGAAGCAGCCTACGTAATGTGTCAGGCTATTAAGGAATACCATGCCTTGACGGGCAACAAGATAGGTTTCAAACCGGCAGGCGGCATCAACTGCGTAAACGATGCACTCATCTACTACACCATTGTAAAAGAAGTGCTGGGCGAAGAATGGCTGAACAACGGATTGTTCCGTTTGGGAACCAGCCGTCTGGCAAATCTCCTGCTGTCGGAAATCAAAGGTGAAGAAATGAAGTTCTTTTAAGAGGAATACGGTTGATATATCCGTTATATAAAACAAAGCGAAGAACCTGCTCTCTATATAAGGAAACAAGGTTCTTCGCTTCGTTTTTGAATGACGGGATATAAAAGAAACTTTGATAGATATTCCGTCTTTATTGTATAAAAAACAAACTTATTTTTCGCGTTCCACTACGTAATCAAGATAGCAAACAAGCGCTTTCTTGACATCCGTATCTTCCATGGAAGCTAATAACGAAAGCGCCTTTTCCTTAAACTCAATCATAACTTTCGTAGCGTATTCAATGCCTCCGTTTGCCTTGGAAAACTCGATCAATCGGGCTATTTCATCAGTTGTAGCCGTTCCGCTCTTTACTTTCGCGGCAATCTCCTGTGCCTGCTTGTCGCGGGTTGAATTAAGGGCATAAAGTGCAGGTAAGGTCAGCTTTCCTTCCAGCATATCATTGCCGGTAGGTTTGCCGATTTCCTTGCTTTCGTAGTAATCGAATATATCATCCTTGATTTGAAAGCAAAGACCGATGTATTCGCCAAAGAGACGTGCATATTCCGCCTTTTCATCGCCAGCTCCCACCGAAAGCGCACCCGCTTTCATGCATGCGGCAAACAGTACGGCCGTCTTCTTGCGGATGACATCAAAGTAAATATCCTCGGAATATTCGGGATTGCTGACATTGGAAAGCTGCAACAGCTCCCCTTCCGCCAAATCCTGTCCCAGCTTCGAAACAATATCGATAATGCCGTAATTGCGCGTCATCCCCACTTCCACCAAAGCCGTTGCCAGTAAATAATCTCCCGTAAGCACCGCCACCTTATTATTAAAAACGGCATTCACGGAGAGCTGCCCCCGGCGTTCGGTACTCTCGTCCACCACATCATCGTGCACCAGGCTTGCCGTATGCAGCAGCTCCAAAGCAACCGCAGCATGAAGCGTTGCCGGACAAATCTCATTGTACAACTTCGCCGCAAGCAAAACCAGAATCGGGCGCATCATCTTCCCATTCTTCTGCCGTATATGCGCAATCACGCTGTTCAGCAAAAGGTTAGAACTGGAAAGGCAACTATCAAAATGCTTTTTGAAGTCTTCCAACTCCGCAGAAATCGGGGATTTTATAAGGGATATACTGTCCATACATCGCTATTTGAGCACAAAAATAGTAATAAAACGGTTAATACGGTATTTTTTTGTACTTTTACCATGAAAAAAAGGATAAATATATGAATTCAACCGATAAACTTTTCTTGCTTGATGCCTACGCATTGATATACCGTGCTTATTACGCGTTCATCAAAAATCCGCGAATCAACTCCAAAGGATTCAACACTTCCGCCATTCTGGGGTTTGTGAACACCCTGGAAGAGGTGCTGAAAAAGGAAAATCCCACACATATAGGAGTAGCTTTCGACCCTTCGGGACCTACATTCCGCCACGAGGCTTACAAACAATACAAAGCGCAACGGGAAGAGACTCCCGAGGCTATCCGGCTTTCCGTACCTATTATAAAGGATATTATCCGTGCCTACCGCATTCCTATCCTGGAAGTGCCCGGTTATGAAGCCGACGACGTAATAGGCACGCTTGCCACCGAAGCCGGCAGACAAGGTATTGTCACTTACATGATGACGCCCGACAAAGATTACGGCCAACTGGTATCGGAGAATGTATTCATGTACCGCCCCAAACACAGCGGCGGATTCGAAATCATGGGTATCGAGGAGATAAAAGCGAAGTTCGATATTCAGTCCACAGAGCAAGTCATCGACATGCTGGGACTGATGGGCGACTCTTCCGATAACATCCCCGGCTGTCCGGGCGTGGGAGAGAAAACCGCACAAAAGCTGGTGGCTGAATTCGGCAGCATCGAAAACCTGCTTGCCCATACCGACCGGCTGAAAGGTGCGCTTAAAAACCAAAGTAGAGGCAAACCGGGAAATGATTGCTTTTTCCAAATTCCTTGCAACCATCAAAGTGGACGTACCTATCAAGCTCGACATGAACACACTCGTCCGCGAAGAGCCGAACGAAGAAGAGCTCCGCAAAATTTTCGAAGAGCTGGAATTTCGTACCCTCATCGACCGTGTCCTGAAAAAGACAGGCTCTCCCCTTCCCTCTTCTTCCAGTTCCGCTTCGCCCGATCCTTATGCGGGAACTTTGTTTGCCCAACCCACCGACGGCACAACTTCCGGAAACAACGCTCCGGTTCAAGGCGATTTGTTTGCAAATTTTGCGGACAACGGGACGGGTGATGCAAAAAATTCGATTCTCACGCGCTTAGAAACGCTCGATGTAGACTATCAACTGATTGATACAGAAGAGAAAAGAAAGAAAATTATTCAAAAGTTACTTACAAAAGAAATTCTCTCAATAGATACGGAAACCACCGGAACCGAACCGATGGAAGCGGAACTGGTGGGAATGAGCTTCAGTGATGCCGAAAACCGGGCTTACTATGTACCCGTTCCGGCAAATCGTGACGAAGCGTTAAAAATCGTCAATGAGTTCCGCCCTCTTTACGAAAATGAAAATTCCATGAAAGTAGGACAAAATATCAAGTACGATATGATTGTCCTTCAAAACTACGGAGTACAGGTAAAAGGAAAACTTTTCGACACCATGCTTGCCCATTATGTATTGCAACCGGAGCTCCGGCACAACATGGACTACCTTGCCGAAATCTATCTGCACTACCAGACCATCCACATCGACGAACTTATAGGAGCCAAAGGCAAGAACCAAAAGAACATGCGCGATCTTCCGCCGGAAGACGTATACCGCTACGCTTGCGAAGATGCGGACGTTACACTGAAACTGAAGAACGTACTCGAAAAAGAACTGAAAGAGCACGCTGCCGAACATCTCTTTTACGAAATAGAGATGCCGCTCGTACCGGTGCTCGTCAACATCGAAAGCAACGGAGTGCGTATCGATACGGAAGCGCTTAAACAATCGTCCGAGCATTTCACGCTCCGCCTGCAGGAGATTGAAAAAGAAATCTATGCACTGGCAGGTGGCGAAACCTTCAATATCGGCTCACCCAAGCAGGTAGGCGAAGTGTTGTTTGACAGACTCAAAATCGTAGAGAAAGCCAAAAAAACCAAGACCGGACAGTATGTCACTTCCGAGGAAGTACTCGAGAGCCTTCGGAACAAACACGCAATCATCGGTAAGATACTTGAATACCGCGGACTGAAAAAGCTGCTAAGTACCTACATCGATGCATTGCCCCAGCTGATAAATCCGCGTACGGGACGTATCCATACTTCGTTCAACCAGGCGGTAACCGCTACCGGACGACTCAGCTCAAGCAATCCGAACCTGCAAAACATACCCATTCGTGACGAGGACGGCAAGGAAATCCGCAAAGCCTTCATTCCCGATGACGGATGCGAGTTCTTCTCTGCCGACTACTCGCAGATCGAACTGCGCATCATGGCACATCTGAGCCAGGACAAGAATATGATTGATGCCTTCCTCAGCGGTTATGACATTCATGCCGCCACTGCCGCCAAAATATATAAGGTGGATATTAATGACGTAACCGCCGATATGCGCCGCAAAGCCAAGACAGCCAACTTCGGCATCATCTACGGCATCTCCGTCTTCGGGCTGGCGGAGCGTATGAACGTTCCCCGTCAGGAAGCCAAAGAACTGATAGACGGGTATTTTGAAACCTACCCGCAAGTCAAGGAATACATGGACAGAAGCATACAGGTGGCGCGCGAAAACGGATATGTGGAAACCATCTTCCACCGCAAGCGCTTCCTGCCCGACATCAACTCACGGAATGCCGTAGTACGCGGTTATGCAGAGCGCAATGCCATTAACGCTCCCATCCAGGGAAGTGCTGCCGACATTATCAAAGTAGCCATGTCGCTCATCTACCGGCGCCTTCAAAGTAACAATCTGAAAGCAAAGATGATTTTACAGGTCCATGACGAACTGAATTTCAGCGTTCCCGAGGCAGAAAAAGAGATTATACAAAAAATTGTAATCGAAGAGATGGAACGGGCATATCGCATGCTGGTACCCTTGAAAGCCGATTTCGGGTGGGGAAAGAACTGGCTGGAAGCGCACTAATCCGCTCGATAACTTTATTTAACTTACAATCAGAAAGCAACAGAAGCAATCGCTTTAAAATACAGTTTGCTCATCAGAATATCCGACATCTTTGCTGCCGGATATTTTTTATTTCACTAACCGCTCCAAAAAGAAAGCATACTATTCTTGTTGCTTTTGACAATTTGAT
>ENA-OQDL01000529-OQDL01000529.1-human-gut-metagenome-genome-assembly--contig:-NODE-529-length-24144-cov-3.399509_pt1 | contig 24144 bp, 21 predicted proteins | sample MGYA00242782_ERZ504609 | MGnify/ENA primary metagenome ERZ504609 (study PRJEB26092, sample SAMD00036320) | human gut metagenome | host: Homo sapiens | study: EMG produced TPA metagenomics assembly of... | reverse complement strand
GAGCATCCGCTTCACCCAAGTGCTGCGGTCGGTATTGAGCATCTGTCTGTACTCTGCCATGACCACATGGCGAGGACTTGTCGCGATATTGCCCCATGTAGTAGCCGCGCAGGTCGGAAAGGCGTTCCGGTGAGGGCATATTGCGTCAGAGGGACGTCACCGAACACGTTCTTGGTCTGTGCCGTCCACGCGAGCACCTGCGCTTGCCCAGTGACTTGTATTGGCGGTAGTCTATCTCTAGGCGGTAGAAGGTCTGGTCGCTGCCGATGAACTTGGCGTACATCATGCCGCGGAAATCCAGATACATACCACGGTAGGCGTTGGCAGGGACGTCACGGCTGTCGTATGTCAGCAGGAAACCGAGGCCGGAGTTGAAGTTGTTATAGCCATTAGCCGTACCGCCTGGCCTCTTTGTACGAGGGTTCGTCCACCAAGAACTTGCCCGGGGCTCCGTCAAGTGGTCGTAATTGATGTCGATTTGAGGTCCGGCAAAGATATTGCTGTTGCCCAGTCGGAAAAGGAACCAGGGGTTGATTTGCACGCCGCTGTACCGGTATTTGCTGGTACTGTCGCTTCGTACATAATCTTTATTGGTATTATAGCCGATGCCGTAAAAGTTTTTCTTCCGTATTTTTATAGCTGAACTTTCCGAAGATACGGAAACGGTCGCCCTTAAAGAAGAGTTGCGGTTTGGAGAAGAGATTGATGCCACCGTTGAACATGAAGGCGATGGCCATGGGCACTACGGAGCGCAGCTGCGTGGTGTCGCTGGGGTTCATACGGAAGGTCATTAGGGCGCTTCCTCCCAGCACGGCACCGAAGTCGGGGGTGTAGCTGGGTCCGCCCAGAATATTGTAATGCAGATTCCGACGCGCTACCTTTTGCTTGCGTAGTTCTTTTTTGGTCAGTGCAGGAACGCTGTCGTTTGTGGCGGCCGCAGTCTGTTCCTGGGCATAAAAGGTGGTGGCGAACAGCACCAGTGCGATAATGCTTAGTATATATCTTTTCATGTCGTACGAAATGTGGGTGCAAAGGAAACTATTTTATCCCGAATAGTTTTCACTGTAATAGATAATAAATCTAAAGATGTCACTAAAATTATCAAAAAAGACATTACTTTTGTCTGCTTCACGAAGCAAGACATCAATAACTAAAAACACATAATCTGAATGAAGAAACGATTTTTATCTGTAATTGTTCTGAGTGCCGCACTGTTCTCTGTGCAGGCACAAGAGGGAAAAGGGGGTATCAGCCCCGAAATGCTTGGACAAATCAAGCAAAGTTATCAAGGCACGGCTGCCGACAAGGCGCTCCGCAATGCCATAGGCAATAATGACATCCGTAAACTGGCACTCAACCAGGAGAATATGCAGGGCATGGATACCCACTTCTCCATCAAGGTAGAATCCAAAGGCATCACCGACCAGAAGTCGTCTGGCCGCTGCTGGCTGTTTACGGGGCTGAATGTGATGCGTGCCAAGACTCTTGCCGAATACGGTTTCCAGTCTTTCGAGTTCTCCGAAGTCTATCCCTTCTTCTGGGACCAGTTGGAGAAGGCAAACCTCTTCTTGCAAGGCATCATCGACACCTCCAAGAGTCCCCTGACTGATAAGACCGTAGAATGGCTCTTCCAGCATCCGCTGAGCGATGGGGGTACCTTTACCGGTGTGGCCGACATTGTTTCCAAATACGGCCTTGTTCCCAAAGATGCCATGCCCGAAACAAACAGCAGTGAAAATACCTCCCGCATGGCCAACCTCATCTCTCTGAAGCTGAAAGAGTATGGTCTGCAACTGCGTGACATGGCTGCCGCCGGTGCCAAGCCCGAAGCTCTGGAGAAGGAGAAAACTACGATGCTCGGAACCATCTACCGCATGCTGGTGCTGAACCTCGGTGTACCTCCCACGGAGTTCGACTATGTCCGCCACGATGCCAAGGGTAATCCTGTGGAGACAGAGCATCACACTCCCATGTCTTTCCTTGAGAAATATGGAGACAAACAACTGCTGACCAACTACGTAATGCTGATGAACGACCCCAGTCGCGAGTATTACAAGTGCTATGAAATAGACTATGACCGCCACCGTTACGACGGCAAGAACTGGACTTATGTCAACCTGCCCGTAGAGGACATCAAAGAGATGGCCATTGCCTCCTTGAAGGACAGCACCATGATGTACTTCTCTTGCGATGTGGGCAAGTTCCTGAACTCCGAACGCGGTCTGCTCGATGTGAAAAACTATGACTACGAATCACTGATGGGCACCACCTTCGGGATGGACAAGAAGCAACGTATCCAGACTTTCTCCAGTGGCTCTTCCCACGCCATGACCTTGATGGCCGTTGACTTGAACAAAGACGGAAAGCCCGTAAAATGGATGGTAGAGAACAGTTGGGGAGCCGCTTCCGGTTATCAGGGACATCTCATCATGACCGACGAGTGGTTCAATGAATACATGTTCCGTCTGGTAGTGGAGACAAAGTATGTTCCCGCCAAAGTGATGGAACTGTTTAAACAAAAGCCCGTCTGCCTGCCGGCATGGGACCCGATGTTCGCTGAAGAAAAGTGATGATAAGGATTAGGGGTTAGGGATTAAGGATTAAGGATTAGTGGGCTGCACTATGATTCCGCAGGGTATTAATCCCTAATTCTTAACCCCTAATCCTTGTTCTCGTGTTCGTTAACGAAAGGGATTACGGAAATTTCTCCGTAATTCCTTTCTTTTTTACTCTTTATTCACGTTCTTTTTTGCTACTTTTGCGGCAAATTAATGAAACCATTATTTTAAATAAACGCATGGCAAATGTAATTAAGTTACGTAAAGGCCTTGACATCAACCTGAAAGGCGCTGCTGCCCAGGAACTTGTGTCTGTTAAGGAACCGGGATTCTATTCGCTGGTTCCCGATGACTATACAGGCATCACTCCGAAAGTGGTGGTCAAAGAGCAGGAATATGTGATGGCCGGGGGACCCTTGTTTATCGACAAGAATCATCCTGAATTGAAATTTGTTTCGCCCGTTAGCGGCGTAGTGACAAGCGTGGAGCGTGGTGCACGCCGCAAGGTGCTGAACATCGTCGTAGAGGCTGCCACTGAGCAAGACTATGAGGAATTCGGCAAGATGGACCCGTCCAAGATGAGCGGCCAGCAAGTAAAAGAAGCTCTTTTGCAAGCAGGTATGTTCGCTTTCATCCGCCAACGTCCGTACGACGTTATCGCTGATCCGACGGTAACTCCGAAAGCTATCTTCATTTCGGCTTTCGACAGCAATCCGCTGGCTCCCGATTTTGAATTCGCGCTGAAGGGAGAAGAAGCAAACTTCCAGACGGGACTCGACGCTTTGTCAAAGATGGCAAAGACGTATCTGGGTATTAGTGTAAAACAAAAGTCTGCTGCTCTTGTGCAGGCAAAGAACGTTACCGTAACAGCTTTTGACGGACCACATCCGGCAGGCAACGTGGGTGTACAGATTAACCACATCTCTCCGGTAGTGAAGAGTGAAACGGTCTGGACCATCAGTGCCGAAGCCGTACTCTTCATCGGACGTCTGATGAATACCGGTCGTGTGGACATGACCCGTACGGTGGCTGTAACGGGTTCCGAAGTGTTGAAACCCGCTTATTGCAAGCTGAAAGTCGGCGCTCTGTTGACGAACGTTTTCAAAGGTAACGTGACTACCGACAAAGACCTCCGCTACATCAGCGGCAACGTGCTGACCGGTAAGAAAGTTTCTCCGAACGGCTTCCTCGGCTCTTTCGACAGCCAATTGACCGTTATTCCCGAAGGAGATGAAATCCATGAAATGTTGGGTTGGATTATGCCGCGTTTCAATCAGTTCAGCGTCAACCGCTCTTACTTCAGCTGGTTGATGGGCAAGAAGGAATATGTGATAGATGCCCGTATCAAGGGTGGTGAACGTCACATGATTATGTCCAACGAATACGACCGCGTATTTCCGATGGACATCTTCCCCGAATACTTGGTGAAAGCAATCATTGCAGGTGACATCGACCGTATGGAGGCTCTGGGCATCTACGAAGTAGCTCCCGAAGACTTCGCTCTCTGCGAATTCGTATGTTCTTCCAAAGTGGAAGTGCAGCGCATCGTACGTGCAGGGCTCGATATGCTTCGTGCCGAAATGGCATAATCGGGGCGTATGGCAAATCGTAAATTGTAAATCGTAAAATCGTAAATATATTAATGAAAGCGTTAAGAAATTATCTCGACAAGATAAAGCCGAACTTTGAGGAAGGCGGCAAATTCCACGCATTTCGTTCGGTGTTTGATGGCTTCGAAACATTCCTGTTCGTGCCCAATGCCACTTCGAAATCGGGAACGCATATTCACGACTCCATTGACAGCAAACGCATCATGTCGATGGTGGTCATTGCGTTAGTACCGGCGCTGCTGTTCGGTATGTATAACGTAGGTTACCAGCATTTCCACGCTACCGGTGCTGCCGGAGGCTTCTGGGAAATGTTCATCTACGGTTTTCTGGCTGTATTGCCAAAAATCATTGTATCTTATGTAGTAGGTCTCGGCATTGAGTTCGTAGTGGCTCAGTGGAAGAAGGAGGAGATTCAGGAAGGCTTCTTGGTTTCCGGTATCTTGATTCCGATGATTGTGCCGGTAGACTGTCCGTTGTGGATTCTGGCGGTGGCTACTGCATTCTCTGTAAATTTTTGCTAAGGAAGTATTCGGTGGTACGGGTATGAACGTGTTCAACGTAGCTTTGATTACCCGTGCATTCTTATTCTTCGCCTATCCTACGAAGATGTCCGGTGATGCCGTTTGGGTATCGGGCGACAGTATCTTCGGTCTGGGACAGTCGGTAGATGGTCTGACGGTAGCTACTCCGTTGGGTGCAGCCGCTACCTCGGGCGCCGTTCCGGAGTTCTCCTGGGACATGGTGACCGGCCTTATTCCGGGTTCCATCGGTGAGACAAGCGTTATCGCCATCGCTCTGGGTGCCATTCTGCTGTTGTGGACGGGCATTGCAAGCTGGAAAACGATGTTCTCCGTATTCGTAGGCGGTGCCTTCATGGCATGGGTGTTCAATGCAATCGGTCCCGACACTCCGATGGCACAGATGCCTTGGTACGAACACCTCGTGCTGGGCGGTTCTGCTTCGGTGCCGTGTTCATGGCTACCGACCCCGTTACATCGGCACGTACAGAGACTGGTAAGTACATCTTCGGATTCCTGATTGGTGCCATGGCTATCATTATCCGTGTGCTCAATCCCGGTTACCCCGAAGGTATGATGCTTGCCATCCTGCTGATGAATATCTTCGCTCCGCTGATTGACTACTGTGTGGTACAGGGTAACATCAGCCGTCGCGAAAAACGTGCAATCAAGTCTAACAATTAAATACCGGAAAAGAAATGAATACCAATAGTAACAGTTATACTATCATTTATGCTTCGGTAATGGTTGTTATCGTTGCATTCCTGCTGGCATTCGTAAGTTCTTCCTTGCGCGAGACGCAGAACAAGAATGTGGAACTTGACACGAAGAAGCAGATTCTTGCTGCACTCAACATCAAGGACGTGAAGGATGCCGAAGCTGAATATAATAAATATGTAAAGGGCGATATGCTGATGAACGTTGACGGTACTCTGACAGAGAATACCGGTGCATTTGCTACCGCTTACGAGAAGGAAGCCAAAGAAAATAACCGTCTGCACGTATTCGTGGCAGAGGTTGACGGTGAGAAGAAATATGTATTTCCCGTTTACGGTGCCGGTCTTTGGGGCGCTATCTGGGGGTATGTAGCCCTGAACAGCGACAAGGATACCGTTTACGGCGTTTACTTCTCTCATGCCAGTGAGACTCCGGGTCTGGGTGCCGAAATCGCCAGCACGCATTTCCAGGGAGAGTTCTCCGGCAAGAAAACGTTGGAGAACGGCGAGGTAGTCCTCGGTGTTGTGAAGAACGGCAAGGTAGAGAAACCTGACTATCAGGTGGACGGCATTTCCGGTGGTACCATCACTTCTGTAGGTGTGGATGCCATGTTGAAGGCTTGTCTGAGCAGCTACAAGAACTTTTTAACTAATAATAATGAGGAGGAATAAGAATATGGGACAATTGTTTTCAAAGAAGAATAAAGAAGTATTCTCTACTCCGCTGGGACTGAACAACCCCGTTACCGTGCAGGTATTGGGTATCTGTTCTGCTTTGGCTGTTACTGCCAAACTGGAGCCTGCCATTGTGATGGGGCTTTCAGTGACGGTGATTACAGCATTCTCCAATGTAGTGATTTCACTGCTGCGCAAGACGATACCCAACCGTATCCGTATCATCGTTCAGCTGGTGGTTGTTGCCGCGTTGGTAACTATTGTAAGTGAGATTCTGAAAGCTTTTGCTTACGATGTAAGTGTGCAGCTTTCTGTATATGTAGGTTTGATTATTACAAACTGTATCCTGATGGGACGCTTGGAAGCATTTGCCATGCAGAACGGTCCCTGGGAATCTTTCCTTGACGGTGTGGGTAATGGTTTGGGATATGCCAAGATTCTGGTAATCGTAGCCTTCTTCCGCGAGCTTCTGGGTTCGGGAACGCTGCTCGGTTTCAACATCTTGAACTATGAACCTCTGCAGAAGTTGGGCTATGTGAACAACGGCTTGATGCTGATGCCGCCAATGGCGTTGATTCTCTGCGCTTGCATCATCTGGTATCAGCGTGCACGTCACAAAGAATTGCAGGAAAAGCAGTAATAAATAAATGAAGAATGAAAAATGAAAGAATGAAAAATGGGCTGCTCTGCTGCAGTACAAGTTCTCATTGCTTTAATTCTTTAATTCTTTAATTCTTAATTTATCGAAGAGATATGGAACATTTAATAAGTTTATTCGTCCGCTCTATCTTTGTGGACAACATGATATTCGCGTTCTTCCTCGGTATGTGTTCTTACCTTGCCGTATCGAAGAATGTGAAGACTGCCGTAGGACTGGGTATCGCCGTAACTTTCGTGTTGGTGGTTACGCTTCCGGTCAACTATTTATTGCAGACAAAGGTGCTGGCTGCCAACGCAATCATTGAAGGCGTTGACCTCAGCTTCTTGAGCTTTATTCTTTTCATTGCTGTAATCGCAGCTATCGTTCAGTTGGTGGAAATGATTGTAGAGCGTTTTAGCCCTTCGCTGTATGCTTCACTGGGTATCTTCCTGCCGCTGATTGCTGTAAACTGTGCCATCATGGGTGCTTCTCTTTTCATGCAGCAGCGCATCACGCTGGGTGAGAGCGACCCGAAATTCATCGGTGGCATTGCTGATGCTGTCTCTTATGCGTTGGGCTCCGGTATCGGTTGGTTGCTGGCTATCGTAGGCTTGGCTGCCATCCGTGAGAAAATGGCCTATTCTGACGTTCCGGCTCCACTGAAAGGACTGGGCATCACGTTTATCACTGTAGGTCTGATGGCAATGGCATTTATGTGTTTCTCTGGTTTGAACATCTAAAAGAAAGGAATAAAACAATGGATATGAATATGATATTAGCAAGCATTGGAGTATTCCTCGTGGTTGTTCTGCTGCTTGTGGTTATTCTGTTGGTAGCCAAGAATTTCTTGGTGCCTTCGGGTAATGTAAAACTGACTATCAATGGCGACAAGGAACTGGACGTAGCTTCCGGTTCTACATTGCTGAATACGCTGTCTGTAAACGGTGTGTTCCTTTCCTCCGCTTGCGGTGGTAAAGGTTCCTGCGGACAGTGCAAATGCCAGGTAATGGAAGGTGGGGGTGAAATCTTGCCTTCTGAGACTCCGCACTTCAGCCGTAAGCAAATACAAGATCACTGGCGTCTGGGTTGCCAGGTGAAAGTGAAAGGCGATATGGCCATCAAGGTTCCCGAAAGCGTACTGGGCGTAAAAGAGTGGGAGTGCGAGGTTATCTCCAACAAGAACGTGGCTACGTTTATCAAAGAGTTTATCGTTGCTCTGCCTGAAGGTGAACACATGGACTTCGTTCCGGGTTCATACGCTCAGATTAAGATTCCTAAATATTCGATGGATTATGATAAGGACATCGACAAGAGCCTTATCGGTGATGAGTATCTGCCTGCATGGGAGAAATTTCGGTCTGCTGGGCTTGAAGTGCCGCAATGACGAAGAAACCATCCGTGCCTATTCTATGGCCAACTATCCTGCCGAAGGCGACCGCATTATGCTGACGGTACGTATCGCCACGCCTCCGTTCAAGCCGAAAGACCAGGGCCCGGGCTTCATGGATGTAATGCCGGGTATCGCTTCTTCTTATATCTTTACCCTGAAACCGGGTGATAAGGTAACCATGAGTGGCCCTTACGGAGACTTCCATCCGATATTCGACTCCAAGAAGGAGATGATGTGGGTCGGCGGTGGTGCCGGTATGGCTCCGTTGCGTGCACAGATTATGCATATGACGAAGACACTGCACACTACAGATCGCGTGATGAATTACTTCTACGGTGCACGTGCATTGAATGAAGTGTTCTATCTGGAAGACTTCCTGCAGATTGAAAAGGATTTCCCCAACTTCAAGTTCCATCTTGCACTGGACCGTCCCGATCCGGCAGCCGATGCAGCGGGCGTGAAGTACACTCCGGGCTTCGTACACAACGTAATCTACGAGACTTACCTGAAAGACCACGAAGCCCCCGAAGACATCGAATACTACATGTGCGGTCCCGGCCCGATGTCCAAAGCCGTTGAGAAGATGCTCGACGACCTCGGCGTTCCGGCTCAGAACCTGATGTTCGACAACTTCGGCGGATAAGGAAACGGTGTTGTCAAAGACACATAATAGTAAAATAGTGAAGAAACTCCGGCAGGGCTGCGGCTCTTGCCGGAGTTTTTTTGTGGGCATAGGATAGAGGCGGTTCGAAAGAAATGAGTATCTTTGCTTTATCGTAATCTAAAAACAGTGGACGGTATGAGCAATAAAATATATCCTATCGGAATACAGAACTTCGAGAAAATCCGCAAAGACGGGTATTTCTATATCGATAAAACCGCTTGGGTTTATCAGTTGGCCAAGACCGGCAGTTACTACTTCCTCAGCCGTCCGCGCCGTTTCGGCAAAAGTCTTCTGATCTCCACCTTAGAGGCCTACTTTCGAGGGAAAAAGGAATTGTTCAAGGGACTGGCCATCGAGAAACTGGAGAAAGACTGGACGGAACATCCCATTTTGCATCTGGACTTGAACATCGAACGGTATGATACGCCCGAAAGTCTGGGTAATATACTGGAGAAGAACCTTTCCGAATGGGAAAAACTTTATGGCGCCGATGTTTCCGAACGTACATACTCTTTGCGCTTTGCCGGAATCATCAAGCGTGCTTGCGAGCAGACAGGGCAGCGTGTGGTGATCCTTGTGGACGAATACGACAAACCGATGCTCCAGGCTATCGGCAACGGGGAACTGCAAAAGGAATACTGCAACACGCTGAAACCTTTCTACGGTGTGCTTAAAACGATGGACGGCTGTATCAAACTGGCTTTCCTTACCGGGGTCACTAAATTCGGCAAGATCAGCGTATTCAGTGACTTGAATAACCTGGATGATATTTCCATGCAGGAAATGTATGTCGGTCTTTGCGGAATAACCGGACAGGAGATTCACGATAATCTTGAAGAAGAGCTTCACGAGTTGGCAGACGCTCAGAAAATGACCTACGAGGAAGCCTGTGCCGAGTTGAAGCGGAGATATGACGGCTATCATTTCGTAGAGAACACCGAAGGTATCTACAACCCTTTCAGCTTACTGAATACTTTTAAATATAAGAAATTCGGCAGTTACTGGTTCGAGACGGGAACACCCACCTACCTGATAGAACTGTTGAAACGCTACCATTACGACCTGGAACACATGGCGCATGCCGAAACGTATGCCGATGTGCTGAACAGTATTTATGGGGATGAGGAACCGTTGCCCGTAATTTTCCAGAGCGGTTATCTCACGATAAAGGGGTATGATGAACGTTTTGGAATTTATCGTCTCGGCTTTCCCAATCGTGAGGTGGAAGAAGGTTTTGTTAGATTCCTCATACCTTACTATACACGTTTCAACAAGATTGAAGCACCGTTTGAAATACAAAAGTTTGTACAGGAAATAGAGAGAGGAGAGCCCGATGCTTTCTTCCGCCGCCTGCAAAGTTTCTTTGCCGATACTCCCTACGAATTGGTGAAAGAACTGGAGCTGCACTATCAGAATTTGCTCTTCATCGTTTTCAAACTGGTGGGTTTCTATGTAAAAGCGGAGTATCACACTTCGCAGGGCAGGATAGACCTTGTACTGCAAACCGACAAGTACGTTTATGTAATGGAATTCAAACTGAACGGCACTGCGGAAGAGGCTTTGCAGCAGATTAACGACAAGCAGTACGCACTGCCTTTTGCAGCGGACAGCCGCAAGGTACTCAAGATAGGGGTGAATTTCAGTAATACTACGCGCAATATCGAGCGTTGGGTGGTAGAGGAACTTTAAGTCAGCCATATTGCTGCCATTGTTTTTTCTCCGTCTGTACCGGCTCTTTTTCTACACATGTGTTTTTTTCTTCAGTACATACTGATTGTTTTTCCAGTGGGTACCCTTTGTTTATCCCTGTTAAACTCAAAGTTTATCCTCAATAAACTTGAAGTTTAACCGGGATAAATCGGGAGTTTGACCGGGATAAATTGTAATATACTTCATGCAGAACGAAGTGATATATAAACCATCACCTCGTTTTCCGCCAATCTTTTCGTATCTTTGCTCCATTAAACCAAAGTACTTTATGGAACAATCTGACATACTTCGTAACTTACGGATAGAGCAACTCACCCCGATGCAGGAAGCAGCGCGGGATGCCTATCAATCGGATAAGGACCTCGTCCTGTTGTCGCCCACGGGGTCGGGCAAGACACTGGCATTCCTGCTGCCGCTGGTGCAATCGCTCAAAGCCGATGTGCAGGGCGTACAGGCGGTGGTGCTCGTACCGTCGCGCGAGCTTGCCCTGCAGATAGAAAACGTATTCAAGTCGATGAACGTCCCTTTCAAGGCGATGAGCTGCTACGGCGGACGTCCGGCAATGGACGAGCACCGTACGATGAGGGGCATTAACCCTGCCGTTATCATCGGCACTCCCGGACGTATGAACGACCATTTGCGGAAGCAGAACTTCGATACCCGCTTTGTAACCACATTGGTGATAGATGAATTCGACAAATGCCTTGAATTCGGGTTTTCACGACGAGATGGCGGAAATTATCGGACAGTTGCCTGCCTTGAAGAAACGGGTATTGCTGTCGGCAACGGATGCAGAGGAAATCCCGCAGTTCACCGGAGTGGGCGGGGGGGAGTCATCACCGCAGGTTGTCAAGCTGAATTTTCTTTCGGGCGAAACCGTATCCGGACGATTGGACTTGCAGAAGGTAATCTCTCCCGAAAAAGACAAGCTGGAGACATTGTACCGGCTGCTTTGTACGCTGGGCGACCGTTCTACACTGGTATTCGTGAACTATCGCGAGAGCGTGGAGCGTACGGTATCCTATCTGAAGTCGAAGAAATTCCCTTGCGATGCTTTTCATGGCAGTATGGAACAGGACGACCGCGAGCGGGCGCTCTATAAGTTCCGCAACGGCAGTTGCCCCGTCCTGGTATCGACCGACCTTGCCGCACGCGGATTGGATATTCCGGGCATCGACAACGTGGTGCACTATCACATGCCCGTCAACGAAGAAGCCTTTACGCACCGTAACGGACGCACGGCACGCTGGGAAGCGCGCGGCTCGTCTTTCCTGCTTCTGCATGCCGAAGAGCGTCTGCCCGATTATCTTCCGGAAGAGCTCTCCGTATTCGAATTGCCGGAGCAGACGCCGAAACCTGCCAAACCCGCTGGACTACCTTATATATAGGCAAAGGCAAGAAAGACAAACTGAACAAGGTGGACATTGTGGGCTTCCTGTATAAGAAAGGCGGGCTGGTGCGCGAAGATGTAGGACAGGTGGATGTGAAGGAGCACTATGCTTTCGTGGCAGTCCGCCGCAGCAAAGTGAAGCAATTGCTTACACTGCTGCGCGGGGAAAAAATCAAGGGGATGAAGACTTTGATAGAAGAAGCTCGTTGACAGTATGTTATGAAGCATATCCGGTGATGTTATTAAGCATGGGAAAATAGCTTGTTTTTGATAATCATGCACTTTTTTTTCAGTTTTTATTCCCGGTAGAAAGTTTTTTCAGCTTCTATCTTTCAGTTTACTTTTTAATACTTTCCTTGTTAAGCGTACATAACAGTTTGGCGTATATTTCTTGTATATACCAATAAAAAGTAAGGCAAATACGCGATAAAGAAGAAAATTTATAAGGAAAGATTTGCAATGCAGAAATAATTCCGTAATTTCGCCATGTCGAAAGACATAAACGAACGAAATTGTATAACCAAAACAAACTTCAAATGAAAAAGCATAATTTCAACGCAGGACCTTCCATTCTTCCGCGTGAGGTGATAGAGGATACGGCGAAGGCTATTTTAGATTTCAATGGATCCGGTCTGTCTCTTATGGAGATTAGCCACCGCGCTAAAGACTTCCAGCCCGTAGTGGACGAAGCCGTAGCACTGTTCAAAGAACTACTTAACATTCCGGAAGGCTATTCGGTGCTGTTCCTGGGAGGTGGTGCAAGTCTGGAATTTTGCATGATACCTTTCAACTTCCTCGAAAAGAAGGCCGCTTACCTCAATACGGGTGTGTGGGCAAAGAAAGCCATGAAGGAAGCCAAAGGTTTTGGCGAGGTTGTAGAGGTTGCCTCTTCTGCTGAAGCCACTTATACTTACATTCCGAAAGATTATACGGTGCCGGCCGATGTAGACTATTTCCATATCACCACCAACAATACTATCTATGGCACGGAATTGAAGGAAGACCTGAACGTAAACGTTCCTATGATTGCCGACATGTCGTCCGATATTTTCTCCCGTCCTATTGATGTGTCCAAATACATCTGTATCTATGGCGGTGCACAGAAGAATCTGGCTCCTGCGGGCGTAACATTCGTCATCGTGAAGAATGATGCGGTAGGCAAGGTGTCCCGCTACATCCCGACCATGCTGAACTATCAGACTCACATCGACGGCGGTTCAATGTTCAATACTCCTCCCGTTGTTCCTATCTATGCGGCATTGCAGACATTGCGCTGGATAAAGGCTCAGGGCGGTGTGAAGGAAATGGAACGTCGCGCCATCGAAAAGGCGGATATGCTGTATGCCGAGATAGACCGCAACAAGATGTTCGTGGGTACTGCCGCCAAAGAAGACCGTTCACGCATGAACATCTGCTTCGTAATGGCTCCCGAATACAAGGAACTGGAAGCCGACTTCCTGAAATTTGCTACCGAAAAGGGTATGGTAGGCATTAAGGGACACCGTTCCGTAGGCGGTTTCCGCGCATCTTGCTACAATGCCATGCCGAAGGAAAGCGTACAGGCTTTGATAGACTGCATGCAGGAATTTGAGAAACTTCATTAATAATATTTGTTCACCACAGAGGGCACAGAGTCCCACAGAGATGAAATGAAAAGGAAAACTCTGTGAAACTTCGTGCGGTTCTGTGGTGAGTTTTTTTTTAATACCATTGAATCATGAAAGTATTAGTTGCAACAGACAAGCCGTTTGCAAAAGTTGCAGTAGACGGTATTCGCAAAGAAATTGAAGCAGCAGGCTATGAACTTGCCTTGCTGGAGAAATATGGCGATAAGGCAAAATTGCTGGAAGCCGTGAAAGATGCCAATGCCATTATTATCCGCAGCGACATTATTGATGCCGAGGTTTTGGATGCCGCCAAAGAGCTGAAAATCGTAGTGCGTGCCGGTGCGGGGTATGACAATGTGGACTTGGATGCCGCAACCGCCCACAATGTATGTGTGATGAACACTCCGGGGCAGAACTCCAACGCTGTGGCCGAACTGGCTTTCGGGCTTATGGTAATGGCTGTCCGCAATCTGTACAACGGTACTTCCGGTACGGAGCTGAAAGGCAAGAAGCTGGGCATTCATGCTTACGGTAACGTAGGCCGCAATGTAGCCCGCATAGCCAAAGGTTTCGGCATGGACATTTACGCATTCGACGCTTTCTGCCCGAAAGAGGTTATCGAGAAAGACGGTGTAAAGGCTGTGGCTTCGGCCGAGGAACTTTATTCTGCCTGCGACATCGTTTCGCTGCACATTCCCGCAACGGCGGAAACCAAGAACTCCATTAACTATGCTTTGGTGGGCAGGATGCCGAAAGGCGGTCTGCTGGTGAACACCGCCCGCAAGGAAGTTATCAATGAAGCCGAGCTGATACAACTGATGGAAGAACGTGCCGACTTGAAGTACATGACCGATATTATGCCTGCAGCCAATGATACATTTGCCGCCAAGTTTGCCGGCCGTTACTTCTCCACACCGAAGAAGATGGGCGCGCAGACGGCCGAAGCCAATATCAATGCCGGCATTGCCGCTGCCAGACAGATTGTGGGCTTCCTGAAAGACGGCTGCGAGAAGTTCCGCGTAAATAAGTAATGGATTTATACTCTGACAACCATGGCAACAATAAAACCTTTTAAAGGGATTCGTCCCCCTCAGGATTTGGTAGAGCAGGTGGCATCCCGTCCGTACGACGTCCTGAATTCCGCCGAAGCGCGTGAAGAAGCGGCAGGAAACGAAAAATCCCTGTATCACATCATCAAGCCCGAAATAGATTTTCCGGTCGGTACGGACGAGCACGATGAACGTGTGTACCGGAAAGCGGCCGAGAACTTCCAAATGTTCCAGGACAAAGGCTGGCTGGTGCAGGACGATAAGGAGAACTATTACATATATGCCCAGACCATGAACGGTAAGACGCAATATGGTTTGGTAGTGGGCGCATACGTGCCCGATTACATGAACGGCGTTATCAAGAAGCATGAGCTTACCCGCCGCGACAAGGAAGAAGACCGCATGAAGCATGTCCGTGTGAACAATGCCAACATCGAGCCCGTATTCTTCGCTTATCCCGACAATGCAGTGCTGGATGCGGTCATTGCCCGTTACACGGCACAGAAGCCTGTTTATGACTTTGTGGCTCCGGACGACGGTTTCGGCCATACATTCTGGATTATCGACCGGCAGGAAGATATTGAGGTCATAACCAAAGAATTCGCCAAGATGCCGGCACTTTACATTGCCGACGGGCACCACCGCAGTGCAGCAGCAGCCCTGGTGGGTGCGGAGAAAGCCGGACAGAATCCCAATCATCGCGGAGACGAGGAGTACAACTACTTCATGGCAGTCTGTTTCCCCGCCAACCAGTTGACTATCATCGACTACAACCGCGTGGTGAAGGACCTGAACGGGTTGACTCCCGGAGAATTCCTGGCTGCCGTAGGCAAGAACTTCACGGTAGAAGAGAAAGGAACGGAAATCTACAAGCCGGCAGGCCTGCATAACTTCTCCCTTTACCTGGACGGCAAGTGGTACAGCCTTACGGCAAAGCCGGGCACTTACAACGACAACGACCCTATCGGCGTGCTGGATGTTACCATTTCGTCCAACCTGATACTGGATGAAATCCTCGGCATCAAAGACCTCCGTTCCGACAAGCGTATCGACTTTGTCGGCGGTATCCGCGGGCTGGGGCGAATTGAAGAAGCGGGTGGACAGTGGTGAGATGAAAGTGGCTTTGGCGCTTTATCCTGTGTCCATGAAGCAGTTGATGGACATTGCCGATACCGGCAATATCATGCCGCCCAAGACCACTTGGTTCGAACCGAAGCTGCGTTCGGGACTGGTAATTCATAAACTGGACTGATTCAGATATAATTTCAAAGAACGGATAAGAAGAAGGTGCATGGAAACTTGGCAGGTTTTGATGCACCTTCGCTATTTTATATTGCCATTCCCTTTTCCGGTATACGGAAAATGCCGACCTTTGCCGTCAAAATAAGATACCGTTATTCGGCATTAGTTATTAAAACCAAAAGAACGATATGGGTAAAAAGGAAGAATACAAACTGAAGAACGAACAGTTCCTGCAAAATCTGCGTACCGAAGAAGGCGTAAAGGAGTTGGCTGCCGGCGTGCTTTACCGTATTCTGGAAAGCGGGCAGGGCAGTAGCGCTACTCCTCGCCCGAACAGTATTGTGTCGGTGCATTACAAGGGAACGCTCATCAACGGCAGGGAGTTTGACAATTCCTGGAAGCGCAACTGTCCGGAGGCTTTCCGGCTGAACGAAGTAATCGACGGCTGGCAGATAGCCTTGCAGCAGATGCGCGTGGGCGACCACTGGATGGTCTACATCCCGTACACCGTGGGATACGGCACACGCACCAGCGGGCCTATTCCGGCTTTCTCCACACTGATATTCGAAGTGAAGTTGTTGGGCATTGCCTGAGAGAGGGTGTGAACAATCATGTTACGGAACGGAGACCTTACCCGGGGTGGCATAACGGGTACGCTGTTGCGTTTCACCCTGCCTATGATGGCGGGTTCGTTGCTGCAACAGTGCTATAACATAGCCGATACGCTGATTGTAGGGCAGTGCATCGGTGCGGATGCACTGGCGGCGGTAGGGTCGGCGTATACGCTGATGGTCTTCCTTATCTCCATCCTTCTCGGTTTGTCTATCGGCAGCGGCACGGTATTCTCGCTGCATTACGGTGCGGGAAACCATTCCGCCCTGCGCCGCAGCATTTTCGTGTCGTTCGTACTGATAGGGGCGGTCACGTGCGTGCTGAATGTGGCGGTATTCGTATGGCTGGACCCCATTCTCCGTTTGCTGCAAGTGCCGCAGGACATTTACGGCATGATGCGCGGTTACCTGTGGATAATCTTTTGCGGCATTGTCTTTACGTTTATCTATAATTTCTATGCGGCGATGCTGCGTGCGGTGGGAGATTCGGTAACCCCTCTCTGGTTTCTGGCACTCTCTGTGGCACTGAATATCGTTCTCGACCTGTTTTTCATCCTGCAACTGGACTGGGGCATCGAGGGGGCTGCGATAGCCACGGTCATGGCACAGGGAGTCGCTTCTGCGGGAATTATGCTCTACACCTGGAGGAAGCGTCCGGAACTGCGGCTGCATATCGGAGACATGCGCTTTGACCGTGGCAGCCTGAAAGAGATAGTCTCTTTCTCCACACTGACCTGTGTGCAGCAGTCGGTCATGAATTTCGGCATCCTGATGATACAGGGGCTGGTCAACAGCTTTGGCACGGCAGTCATGGCCGCCTTTGCCGCTGCCGTCAAGATAGACTCCTTTGCATACATGCCCGTGCAGGAGTTCGGGAACGCCTTTTCCACTTTCATCGCGCAGAACTTCGGGGCGAAACGTTACGGGCGTATCCGCCGGGGTGTCCGCAGCGCCTTGCTTACTACGGTTATCTTTTCGATTATCGTCTCCGTGCTCGTGTTCGTCTTTGCAGAACCGCTGATGCTGATTTTCGTTCATCCGGGCGAAACGGAAATCCTTGCTACCGGAGTGGAGTACCTGCGCATAGAGGGTGCGTTTTACTGCGGCATCGGCATTCTGTTCCTGCTTTACGGCTATTACCGGGCTGTCCGGAAGCCGGGGATGTCGGTAGTGCTCACGGTGATTTCGCTGGGCACTCGCGTGGCGCTTTCCTACCTACTGGCGGCTATTCCTTCTGTCGGGGTAACGGGCATCTGGTGGTCTATTCCCATCGGTTGGCTGCTGGCAGACGCGGTGGGTATGCTGTATTATAAAATGAAGAACGGGGCATGAACAATTCCCTTGCGGCATGCTTGCGTTGTGCAGGATTCTTTTTAGTTCTTCATGGAGCCAAGTATCAATAAAAGCGGTATCTTTGCGCCCGATTTTTCAGAAAGAGATACTGTCATGACCAATAATCGTCTTAAAGGATTTACTTACGGAGCCGTTGCCGCTGCCAGTTACGGCATGAACCCGTTGTTTGCATTGCCCTTGTACGGGGCGGGAATGAGTGTGGACTCCGTCCTCTTTTACCGTTACTTTTTCGCCGTTGTGATGCTGGGCATCCTGATGAAAGTGAAGAAACAGTCCTTTGCGCTGAAGAAGGCGGATATACTTCCGCTGGCGGTAATGGGGCTGCTGTTCTCTTTTTCCTCGTTCTTTCTCTTCGAGAGCTATAACTACATGGATGCGGGCATTGCGTCCACCATCCTGTTTGTCTATCCGGTGCTGGTTGCCATCATCATGGCGGTGTTTTTCCACGAGAAGGTCTCCTTCATCACGATGTTCTCCATAGCGCTGGCGTTTACGGGCATCTCCCTGCTGTACGAGGGTGGGGACGGGAAGACGTTGAGCATGCTGGGCGTACTGTTCGTTATTCTCTCCTCGCTGACGTACGCCATATACATCGTCGGCGTGAACCGCTCTTCACTCAAGGAGCTGCCTACGGCGAAACTCACTTTCTATGCTTTGCTCTTCGGCATCAGCATCTATGTGGTGCGTCTGGACTTTTGCACGGCTTTGCAGCCCGTCCCTTCGCCGGTGCTGTGGGCAAATGTCCTTTCGCTGGCTTTGTTTCCCACTATCATTTCGCTGGTGCTGATGACGCTCTCCATCCACCTCATCGGCTCCACGCCGGCTGCCATATTGGGGGCGCTGGAACCGGTGACGGCGCTGTTCTTCGGCGTAGTGGTGTTTGGCGAGCAGCTCACTCCGCGCATCATGCTCGGCGTGCTGATGATACTTACTGCCGTAACACTGATAATTGCGGCAAAGCCGTTGCTGCAACTGGTGAGGAGGCGTATCGGCTGAAAAGCGGCTCTTTCTTCTGCCGCGATAAAGTTTTTTTTGCCGGCTATCAAAAGGCGGATAGCAAAAAGTGTAGTATCTTTGCGGCATGAGCGAAGATACGTATAAAACCATAGCCGTCCCGTCCGAGGGAATTTATACCGAGAAGCGCAGCAAGTTTATCGCTATTGCCTTGCCGGTGCGTACGGTTGAAGAAGTAAAGGCGCATCTGGAAACTTATCAGAAGAAATACTACGATGCCCGCCATGTGTGTTATGCCTATATGCTGGGGCACGAGCGCAAGGATTTCCGTGCCAATGACAACGGCGAACCGTCCGGTACGGCGGGAAAGCCCATCCTGGGGCAGATAAACTCGAACGGACTGACGGACATCCTGATTGTCGTGGTTCGTTATTTCGGCGGCATAAAGCTGGGAACCAGCGGACTGATAGTGGCTTATAAGGCTGCCGCTGCCGAGGCCATCGCTGCCGCCACCGTCATTGAAAAGACGGTGGACGAAACGGTGACCGTCCTTTTCGAGTATCCTTTCATGAACGATGTGATGCGCATTGTCAAGGAAGAGGAGCCGGAGATGCTGGAGCAGTCGTACGACATGGACTGCCGCATGACGCTCCGCATCCGCAAGTCGGCAATGCCCAAGTTGAGGGCGCGTCTGGAGAAGGTGGAGACTTTACGTTTTGAGGAAGCGTAAAGTCTCCGGGTTTTCCACATCTTTTGTACGGATTTACTTATCTTTGCACACTTATTTAATCAAAATCGAGTTGATATGGCATTTGAAGCAACCAAGCGCGAGCTGGGCGAACTGTATACCTTCTTCCGTCTGCTGGCGGACGGGAAGGTCTTTCCGGGAACGCCGGACGCGCAGAGAGATGATAGGAAGTATTGGCCTGTGGCGCTGATACAGAGAGAGGAACATGACGGCACGCGCCGTTATTATATCGGGGAAGAGGATGTGCGCATTGTCAGCGGTACGGTGGAGAAGGACGGTACGTTTACCGCATCGGCAGGAAAAGAGCCGCTTTCGTTTCCCCGTGCGGACTTTGGCGATGCGGCGGAAATCATACTCCATCTGCTCAGAAATGAGCAAGGCGAGGAGGTGGAAGTTTCCGAAGGGCTGGAAGCCTTTCTGGATGCTGTGAACATCTACGACTTGGAGTCCAGAACCGATGACCGTACCGACTTCTCCGTAGCTTTCTGGAGTGCGGACGCTCCGCTCACGGGCTTCACCGTCCGTTGTCGTCTCAGCCGCATGAATCCTTTGCTGGACGGTGGGCGCACAGCCAATCTGAAGCTGGAGCAGAGCGGCGTGAAGTTTGCCGTGCCCACGGTAAACAAGGTGAACGCCTTGCCCGAATCGCCTATGGAAGTTGCCGAACGCATGATGATGATTGAGCGTCTGGGCGGCGTGTTGAAGTATTCCGACGTTGCCGACCGTGTGTTCCGCTGCAACCTGCTGATGATAGACCTCCACTTCCCCCGTATGCTGGCCGAGATGGTGCGTATCATGCACCTGGACGGCATTACCCGTGTTGCCGAACTGACGGAACGCATTAAGGAGATGAATCCCCTGAAAATCAAGGACGAACTGATAAACAAGCACCGCTTCTACGAGTTTAAGATGAAACAGTTCCTGCTGGCGCTTGCAACGGGCATGCGTCCGGCAAAGATTTACAACGGTACGGACTCTGCCGTGGAAGGCATGCTGCTGACCAATGGAGACGGCGGGGTGCTCTGCTACCATAAGTCCGACCGGCAGACCTTTGCCGACTTCCTTTACCGGAACACCCGTTTCGAGAAGGGTTCGGTAGATAAGGACAAATACGGCTTCCTGGAGCGGGAGAACGGTGTGTATTACTTTAAACTGAACGTAAAGATAGGATTGGTGAAGCGCTGACCGTCTGTTTAGCGCCGGTATAGGCGGAACGGCAGACTGAAACTTGACGCATTTACTCTCCTTACATAAAAACATATATCCTGACAATGAGCAACGAAGTATTGGAAAATATCAAGTCGCGCCGCAGCGTGCGTACTTACACGGAACAGCAGGTTTCCGCCGGAGATTTGAACCTTATACTGGAAGCGGCAGCGTATGCCCCCAGCGGCATGAACTTCCAGACGTGGCATTTCACCGCCATCCAGGATGCCGTCGTGCTGACCGAACTGAATGAAAAGATAAAAGGCGCTTTTGCCAAGAGCGACGACCCTCATTTGCAGGAGCGCGGACATAGCGAAACCTATTGTTGCTATTACCATGCTCCGACATTGGTCATCGTCTCCAACGAACCTACCCGCTGGTGGGCGTCTATGGACTGCGCATGCGCCTTGCAGAATATTTTCCTTGCCGCCAAGTCTTTGGGCATCGGCTCTTGCTGGATTAACCAATTGGGGCAGACCTGCGACGACCCCGACGTGCGTGCTTTCCTCACCCGTCTCGGCATCCCCGAAAATCACCGTGTGTACGGTTGTGCCGCCTTGGGCTATGCCCCTGCGGACGCTCCCGTGAAAGAAAAGAAGCTGGCGGCAGGCACGGTAACCGTAATCCGCTGACGGTGCATGTATCATGTATAGGCGGAGGGCCTGTTTATATCCCCGCCAGAATGTGCCATACGGCAACAAGGTGGCAGCCCGACCCTGCCAGTACGAAGAAATGAAAAGCCGAGTGCATATAGCGCACGCTGCGTATGGAATACAACGCCGCACCGCCTATATAGCATACCCCTTCGCCGATAATCCAATAGCAGGATACGGGCGCAATGGCAAAAAGCTGCTTGAACACCACCAGCACGGACAGCCCCATAAGGATGTAGCACACCGTTTCCACATAGCTGTGTTCTTTCATTTTGCGGAAGCTGATGATAGTGCCCGCAACGGCGCACAGCCAGACAAAGCAGAACAGGCCCCAGCCCCATAGCCCCTCATCGCGCAAGGCAATCAGTGTAACGGGAGAGAAGCTTCCGGCAATGTGCCAGTAGATAGCCGCGTGGTCCCAATGGCGCAACCGCCGTTTCCACGGGTTATGGTGCTTCAGGGAGTGGTAAAGGGTGGAGGACAGGTAGGAGCCGCCCATACCGAACAGGTAGAGCCACATGCCGAGTATCGCCCACGGGTCTTGTGCCCGGTAGCATTTCATCAGGAAGAATCCCCCCGATAATGACCGCCATCGAGATGTCCCATGCCGTGAGACAGGTGTTGACCGTTTCTTCGCCTCTGCTGTAGAAGAGACCGTTCCTTTTTCTTTTGTGAGTGGTACTCATAGATTTATTTGTGGCATAAAAGCAGGGGGATATATAAACAAAGAAACAAATGGTATGTATTTTTTCAGGTACGGGTTACACGGATTTCACAGGTTTCACGGATTTCACGAATTACACAGATTTCGCAGAAACAGAAAAAATCAAGTAAATCCGTGAAATTCCGTGTAATCCGTGCCTAAAAAAACATCGGGTATATTTCACTACCCTATTCGAAGCACCCGTAGCACGTAGGCAGCAGTTTGCGGTCGCCCAACGTATTGTCCACCCGTGCCACGTTCACCCAGAATTTGTTGTCGCGTACGCTTTCTATCGGATAGGCGGCTTTCTGCCGGGTATAGCTGTGCTCCCATGTATCGGCCACCACTTCATATTCGGGATGCGGGGCATTTACCAGCACATTGTCGTTCTTGTCCGCTTCGCCGTTCTTCACTTCCTGAATCTCCTGCCAGATGGCGAGCATTACGTGTACGAAGTTATCCAGTTCGGCAAGGCTTTCGCTCTCCGTGGGTTCTATCATCAGCGTGCCGTGAACGGGGAAGGAGAGGGTAGGCGCATGATAGCCGTAGTCCATCAGTCGCTTGGCGATGTCGTTTTCGCTGATGCCCGTTTCCTCGTGCACCTTGCGGCACTCCAGTATCATTTCGTGGCCGACAAAGCCGTTTGCCCCGCGATAAACGATGCCGTAGGTATCCTTGAAGCATGCAGCCAGGTAGTTGGCGTTCAGGATGGCCGTTTGGGTGGCGCGTGCCAGCCCTTCTGCACCCATCATGCGGATGTAGCCGTAGGTGATGGGCAGGATGCCCGCGCTGCCGAAGGGTGCTGCCGCCACTTCATTGGCGGCATTGCCGAACAGTCCGTGACCCGGCAGGAACGGAACCAGATGCTCTGCCACGCAGATAGGGCCTACGCCCGGTCCGCCGCCGCCGTGAGGAGACGCAAATGTCTTGTGCAGGTTCAGGTGGCATACATCGGCGCCGATAAATCCGGGGTTGGTCAGCCCCACCTGGGCATTCATGTTGGCGCCGTCCATATACACCTGCGCGCCGCAGGCATGGATAATCTGGCAGATTTCCACGATTTCCGTTTCAAAGATGCCGTGGGTGGAGGGGTAGGTAATCATCAGCGCGGCAAGGCTGTCCTTGTTCTCTTCGGCTTTGGCGCGGAGGTCGGCCATGTCAACGTTGCCCTGTTCGTCGCAGGCGCAGGTAACGGTGGTGAAACCGGCCTGGACGGCGGAAGCCGGATTGGTGCCGTGCGCCGAAGCGGGTATCAGCACCTTGTTGCGGTGTCCCTGCCCGATGCTCTCCTGATAGGCGCGGATTACGCGCAGCCCCGCATACTCTCCGGCAGCGCCGGAATTGGGTTGCAGGCTTACGCCGGCAAATCCGGTTATCACTTTCAGTTCCTCGCTGAGGTTGTGTATAAGCTCGCGGTAGCCTTCCGCCTGGTCTTCGGGAACGAGCGGGTGCATGCCCATGAATTCCGGACGGCTGAGGGGCAGCATCTCCGCGGCGGCGTTCAGCTTCATGGTGCACGAGCCGAGCGAAATCATGGAGTGCGCCAGTGAGATGTCCTTGCGGTCCAGCCGCTTGATGTAGCGCATCATCTCCGTCTCCGTGTGGTATTTGTTGAACACCTCGTGCGTCAGGTACGCGCTCTGACGGCGGAACGCTTCCGCAATGGTGCAGCTTTCGGGGATGTCGGCGGCTTTGGTATAGTCCTTTCCGGCGGCGATGCCGAAAATGGAGAGCAGTACGTTTACTGCGGCGAGGTCGGTGGTTTCGTCAATGCTCATGCCCACGTCGCCGTTCTTGAAGTAGCGCAGGTTCACTTCCTTGCTCAGGGCTACGGTGCGCACTTGCTGTGCCGATACATTGTCGGGCAGGGCGAAGCGGAGCGTGTCGAAGTATTGGGCGTTCATCTGCCTGTATCCTAATTTATTGATTTCCTTTTCCAGGAATGCGGCGATGCTGTGGATGCGTCCGGCGATGGTGCGGATGCCTTCCGGCCCGTGGTATACGGCATAGAAGCCTGCCATCGTGGCCAGCAATGCCTGTGCGGTACAGATGTTGGAAGTGGCCTTTTCGCGTTTGATGTGCTGTTCGCGGGTTTGCAGCGCCATGCGGTAGCACAGTTTTCCGTATTTGTCTTTGGACCAGCCGAT
>ENA-OQDL01000528-OQDL01000528.1-human-gut-metagenome-genome-assembly--contig:-NODE-528-length-24166-cov-3.062773_pt1 | contig 24166 bp, 23 predicted proteins | sample MGYA00242782_ERZ504609 | MGnify/ENA primary metagenome ERZ504609 (study PRJEB26092, sample SAMD00036320) | human gut metagenome | host: Homo sapiens | study: EMG produced TPA metagenomics assembly of... | reverse complement strand
AGGGCGGGAGATATAATTTTTCATATTCAAACATGATTTAGTTTATATACAAAGATATAAAATATTTCAATTATAATTGAATCTTGCCGTATATATTATATATTCATCAATTATAAATAACATATGTAAAGCAAATATTTCTCAACAAAAAAATATTTTGGAACTTTTATGGATAAAATTTATCTTTCAAGATAAATTCCTCTATATAATCTATCGTTATTCTTGAATAAAAAACATTTATTGGGTTAATTAGTACATCACCAATTAAAAGAGTAGAATGAAATGTTACAATAACGCGCTCATTATCAGCTTTTAATTATTCAAAACGGTATGAAATGGGTACTTCGAGCCACTTACCTCCCTTTGCCATATACCTTTATAGATAATATACAATAGAATAAACTCTGTTCTATAGCAAACGTAAACAATTGTTTTTTAGCAATATACACTTATTGTAGTTCCGCGAAAACTCTGGTGATTTCGTTTGTTGGTATGCAAACCCAAGAAGTAACGATTAAACCTCATGTAAAGGTAATTTTGAAATCCGATTCTGAGCTGCTTGAAGAGGTTGTGGTTACCGGTTACGGTACATTTAAGAAAGCATCGTTTACCGGAGCTGCTTCTACTGTAAACACTTCCACCTTGGAAGATGTACCTGTTCTTTCTGTTGCCGACAAACTTTCTGGTAATGTCGCTGGTGTTACTTTTGGCTCAAGTTCAAGTAATCCGGGTTCTGTAAGCAGTATCCGTGTACGTGGTATGGGTTCCATCAATGCCGGAAACAATCCGCTTTATGTTATTGACGGAACACCGGTCACAAGTGGAGACTTATCCGAGTTCACTTATAGTGATGCAGGAACTGATATTTTGTCTTCACTCAATACCAATGACATCGAGTCTATCACAGTTATCAAAGATGCGGCTGCTGCCTCTCTTTACGGCTCGCGTGCTGCTAACGGTGTTGTGGTCATTACGACGAAAAGCGGAAAACAAGGCAAAACAAATGTAAGTTTCCGTTCCGACTGGGGTTTCTCAAACATGGCAATAGATTATCGTCCTATGCTCGACGGTGACTCGCGCCGCGAACTCTTATGGACCGGTCTCAAGAATTACGGGTTATACACCGGAAACATGTCCGATGCAGATGCCGCAACTTTTGCAGACCAGAACATCGAGGACTTTGCTTCAAAACCCTCAACCGGATGGACGGATTGGAAAGACCTGCTTTTCCGTAACGGTTCTCATCAGAACTACCAGTTGAGCGTATCTGGCGGTAACGACCGTACCAAGTTCTACACCTCAGCTGCTTATACCAATCAGGAAGGTATCATTTACAAACAAGGTCTGGAACGTTTCACTGGTAATGCAAACCTCACTCATAAGTTTGGAGACTTTGAAGTTCAGGTTACAAGCCAATTCTCAAAAGTAAGACAAAACAAAACTAATGAAGCTACCTCCTATGATGGACCTGTGGCCAATTACGCATTCTTCCAAAGCCCCTCATCAACCCCTTATAATGAAGACGGCACATTAAACAATGGTTGCGGCGTATTTGGAGTCAATCCTTTGTATGAAAGAGAACACAGCTCTGACGTTTATACCCTGATGAAGGCATTCAATACAATCAAGTTGACCTACAATATTTGGGACAAGTTGAATTTAAGTGAAAAGATTGCTTATGATTACGCACAAGGAACCAATGACGTTCTTTGGGACAGACACTCAAACAATGGTGCCCCCGGTGGTGTCATGCAGCGTATCGTCAATCGTAATGACCAGCTGAATACACAAACCCAGCTCTCTTACATCAACTCTTTCGGTCTGCACAATATTGACGCCCTGCTTGGTTTTGAAACACAAGATACGGAATATGCTTTCAACTACATGGCAGGCCAAGACTATCCGGGTGATTTGTACGAATTGACAAATGCCGGTTCAACAAGTGCCGAAACCAACAGACAGAGCTATCGCATGACTTCGTTCCTCGGACGTGCCAATTATAACTACGCAGACAGATATTATCTCGGTCTCAGCTATCGTACCGACGGAAGTTCACGTCTGGCAAGAGAAAACCGTTGGGGAAGTTTCTGGTCGGTTTCCGGAGCATGGAGATTCATAGACGAAAGTTTCCTGAATCCTGTCAAGAATGTATTGACAGATGGAAAGCTCCGTGTGTCATACGGTGTAAACGGAACGCAACCATCAGACTATTACGCTTATATGAATCTTTATAAATACGGAATCATATACAATGGACAGTCAGGAATGTCCATCGTCGGAATTGCAAACCCGGACCTGAAATGGGAAAAGAACAAAACATGGAATATCGGTCTCGACCTTTCATTCATCGACCGTATCTCTGTAACATTCGACTACTATCAGCGTAAAACCAGCGACCTTATATATGACCTCCCGTATCACAAGTCGGCGGATATTATGATGGCAATTATGGTATACCACCCCGCAAAATCATCGGTTCACTGAAGAACTCCGGTTTGAGTTGACCATTACATCAACCAATTTTCAGAAACAAGGATTTCAACGTGGACCACTTCTCTGAACATGGCACACAACAGCAACAAACTGACCAAATTGGATGGCCAGCAGAATGAAATCGTATCAGGACCGCTGATTCACCGTGTAGGCGAACCTTACTATTCATACTATGTTTATGAATACGCCGGAGTCGACGCAGAGACCGGTAAAGAAATGTTCTATCTGAATGACGGAACAGAGAATGCCCGCAAGACAACTACAAATATCTCTGAAGCCAACAAAACTATTGTAGGCAAGCATCAGGCTAGTATAGAAGGCGGTCTTACCAACAACCTCAAATGGAAGTTTATCGACTTGGGCTTCACTTTCACTTATTCATTGGGTGGTGATGCTTTTGACTACTCCACTTGGCAGCACTCCAATGGCGGTTCACATCTATACGGTGGTGCCGTACCGACATACTACGACATCTCAAAGATGTGGACCGGCCCGGGCGACACGAATGCCACATTGCCTAAATTTGAATATGGAAGCGTAGCTTCACTGTCTTCACGCTGGCTGATGCCTACTGATTATCTACGTCTGAAGAACCTCACATTAGGTGTAAGCATTCCGCAAAACTATATCAACAAGCTTGGACTTAGCAAGGCAAGAATTTACTTCTCGGGGTCCAACCTGCTTACATGGAAATCTAAAGACTTATTTGTAGATCCGGAAATGCGTGTAGACGGACTATGCACATTTGAGACTCCGGCATTGAGAACATATACATTCGGAATAGAATTGAATTTCTAACTAATAAAGATACGAAAATGAAAATATTAAAGACATTATACACAGCAACGCTTTGCGCAGCTATGGCAGTCAGCACTTCATCATGCCTCAACAGTTGGCTGGATCAGTCACCCGCAGACGGAATAGATGCTGAAACCGCAATCAAGAACAGCGATGATTTGGCCAATGTGCGGACGGGACTTTATGCTGCCGTTAAAGGTAACAGTAGCCTGATTAATTATTATGGACGCCTCATGTTCGTATACGGTGACATGAGAGGGGAAGATATCCAATATGAATATAACGGTGGAAGTGGAAGAGCAAACTTCTACTACTATATGGAATATACAACTGCCGACAATTTCACCACCTCAACAGCCGTATGGCAGATGCCTTATGTAGTCATAGCACGCGCCAACCGTCTGATTCAGGCAGCAGAAAGTGGCAACCTGACCGACGCGGCAGAGGCAAAAGCCACTATTGACCAATATGATGCAGAAGCAAAAGTTCTGCGCGCCATGGCACTGTTTGACCTTACACGTATCTACGGTAAACCTTATACGGTAGATCAAGGCAGCTCACCCGGTGTGCCCATCGCTACCTCCCCGCTGGAATCGACAGAAAAGCCAAGCCGCAGCACGGTAGCCCAATGTTATGAGGCTATTGAAAAGGATTTGACAGATGCAATCAACTCAAATGCACTGCCCAAAACCAATGAAGTGGGTTATGTCAACCTTTGGGCTGCCAAAGCCTTGCAGGTACGTGTATATATGACAAAAGGCGAATGGAGCAAGGCTTTATCCGTAGCTGAAGACATCATATCAAACTCGTCTTACAAACTTTGGGAACCGTCAGAATATGTTGCTGCATGGAGCAAAAGTGATGCCAATCATTCAAAAGAAATCATGTTCGAGATTTCCATCAACAACAATACTGACTGGACAGACCGTGAAGGTATTGCCTACTTATATGCAGACAAGGCTGGCGCTTCTCCCGGATATGGAGATGTAATTGTCACAAAAGACTTCTCTGACATGCTTACATCCGACCCGGCAGACATCCGTAACGACATATTATTGGCAGCGGCAGCAGGAGGATTTGACAAACGTAAAGTTTACATCAACAAAATGCCTGCTGTAAACGGAGATGTACGTTACTCCAATGTCCCATTGCTGCGCTTGTCAGAAGTTTACTTGTCAGCAGCAGAAGCAGCTTTCCAAGCCGGAGACAAGAACAAGGCTGCCAACTTGCTGAACGATATCATCTCCAACCGCACAACGGATGAAAGCAAACAAGTAACCAGCGGAAACATCACATTAGACCGCATCTACATCGAACGCCGCAAGGAACTTGTAGGTGAAGGACAGCGCTACTTCGATGTTATGCGCCGAGGTGAAACCGTTACACGCTACACGGACGTTAATGACAGAGGATGGCACGACGTATTGAGCGAAGAAGCGCGTACATTCAACCGCGACTCCAAGAAAGCGCTCCCGTTGATTCCCGTCGGTGAAATCAATGCCAATCCGAACATAGAACAAAATCCAGGCTATTAATCAATAGTAGCCTAAAGAAACTTGGGAATTTTCCCAATGTGTTTTTATAAATAAAGTGTTTAGAGGAGGTGTGCCAGTGATGGTATGCCTCCTTCTTTCAATATATCCACCAATATAGGTTTCACTCCGCTGACAAAACACTCAACGGCAATAACCATCAGGATAAGTCCCATTAGGCGCATCATCACATTGTTTCCCGTCTCACCCAAAATTTTGACCAACCGCGTGGAAGCACGCAATATGAAAAAGGTAATCAGATAAATAAAGGCAATCATTCCTATAAGAACTCCTTTCATCTGAATGGTGTGGGCATCCTGCATCAGCACAATGGCATTGGCTATGGCACCGGGACCACAAAGCATCGGAATTCCAAGAGGAGTAATGGAAATATCATCGGCATAAGTCTTGATTTCCTCGTCTTTCAGCTTCATTGGAGTATAACGGGCTTGCAGCATATCGAAGCCAATCTTAAAGATAATAACTCCACCGGCAATACGGAAACCATTGGTAGAGATACCGAAGAACTTAAAGAGGAACTGTCCCGCAAACGTAAAGACCATAATCGTAATAAAGGCAACCAAAGTGGCGCGCGATACTACCGACTGCCGTTCACGGTCCGTCATTCCATGCGTCATGGTCAAAAACACCGGCATGGTGCCGAGAGGGTTTGTACAACGTAAAGAAGGAGGTAAAACAAAGTAGAGCGAAAGGTAAGATTGTGTCCATAGCTGTATAATATACGTTTCTGCAGACAAAAGTACAATTAAAAATTTCAATGTCACAAAATCTGCATCAATTCTTTCAGATTACTGATATGATAAGTCGGTTGAAAAGGCAGTTCTTCCTTCCCGGTTACATTATAAAACACTTGGTGCATACCCACTCCTTTGGCTCCTATCACATCATTTTCCCAACTATCGCCTATCATCAAAGAATCATGCACCTCGGATTGTGTGGCAGAAAGTGCAAAATGAAAGATTTCGGGCCAGGGCTTCAAGATACCGATGTCATCAGAGAGAACAATCTTCTTAAAAAAGCGGTCGATACCTGCCGAACGCATCTTATGACATTGCAGTTCTTGGAAACCATTGGAAAGGATATAGAGGTTATATTTCCCCGCCAAATATTCCAGCACCTCATAAGCATGCGGCATCAGCCGATTTTTTGTGGGAATGACCGAAAAGAAATCATCAGAAAAGCCTCAGCCAAAGCAACATCCCTCGCCCCTACTGCCTCCAGAGGATATAGGAAACGCTGGCGGTTCAACTCTTCCTTACTGACCTGCCCTCTACCGTATTCTTCCCAGAGTTCTGTATTACGATGCTGATAAAGAGTATAGAAATGCAGGAAAGAGCGAAAGAAACGACCATAGTCATACTTGTGATACATTTCTTCGAATGTATCACGTGCATTAAGGGAAAATGCCCAAAGCGTATCGTCCAGATCAAAAAAGAGGTTTTTATATTGAGATGCCATAACTTAAAGGAAAGGTATATATAAAAATAGACGCAGATTATCAATTCCAATAACCTGCGTCCGTTCTGTATCAATCTTATAACAGTGTTATTTTACTTGGATTACCAAATACTTGGACACACTCCAGAAGTCTTTCGGATTTGTAATCTTCAAAGTCAGCTGTCCTTTATCATCTTTCTCCAACGCATAAGAGCCAGCAGGATGAGTGGTCAAGATATCAGCATCTTTGGAGTATAGTTTAATCTCTTTTGTCGTACGGATATCCACTTGTGTAAAGTAGTCCTTGTTGATATCAGAATCTTTCAGCACCTGGCCTTTTTTGAAAAGTCCGGTATTTGTCAATATCTTCTGGTCCTTCAACTCTTTCTTCGTACCAAATACAAACCAAGCCGTATTGAGTGCCTTATCTTGTTCGGCAACGGTTTGAGCCTTCGCCTCATTTTCGGCAGTCAATTCTTCTTTCTCAGTAGACAAACCGGTTACGGCAGCATCCAGTTCCTGGATACGGATATTCTTGGAAGCCAGCTCAGCCTGCAATTCCTCGATACGCTGGGTCTTTGCCACCAACTCCTGAGTCAGGGACTCCACAGCCCTCTTCAACTGGGCAGAGTTATTTTTACTGTTCTTCAGCATGGACTGTAATTTGGCAATCTGTTCCTTGTTCTCTTCCATCTGCTTACGGATAAATTCAATATCCGACGCAATCTGCTGCTTGGCATTCAAAGAGCCTTCTGCCACAGCACCACGCTGCAAATCCACACGGCTCTCTGCTGCATTAATCTGGCGGAATCCCTCTGAAATATCATTGAAAGTGCCCATCATCTCGTCCAATTCAGCATTACGCTGAGTCAGTTCCATCAATAAAGAATCATTTTCAGCTTTCAGCTGGTTCTTACTGCCACCAGAGAAGCTGTCACACGAAGCCATTACAGCCGCGCATACAATTAAAACTGCTAACTTTTTCATACGCTTTCGTTTTACGTTTGGTTAATGAAGTTATTTAATCGTCTATTCCTGTTACTACAATCACAATTTCACCGCGCGGTTCGTTCGCCGTGAAATGTTCAATCAATTCTGTAAGCGTTCCACGCACCGTTTCTTCGTGCATCTTTGAGATTTCCCGCGAAACAGAAGCCTGACGTTCGGCACCGAAATGTTCGGCAAACTGCGTCAAAGCTTTTACCAATCTGTGGGGAGACTCATAGAACACCATGGTACGACACTCCTCGGCCAATGCCTTCAGGCGGGTCATCCTTCCTTTCTTCTGTGGAAGGAAACCTTCAAAACAGAACTTCTCATTCGGCAGTCCGGAAGCCACCAATGCCGGTACAAAAGCTGTCGCTCCCGGCAAGCATTGCACTTCGATGCCGTTACGCACACACTCTCTGACTACCAGAAAGCCCGGGTCGGATATACCTGGCGTACCTGCATCCGAAATCAAAGCTACAGTTTCTCCCCCCTTTATTCTATTAACAACACTTTCAACCGTTTTATGTTCATTAAATTTATGGTGAGATTGCATCGCATTCTTTATTTCGAAGTGTTTCAGCAATATGCCGGAGGTACGTGTATCCTCAGCAAGTATCAAATCCACTTCTTTCAGAATCCGGATAGCACGGAATGTCATATCTTCCAAATTTCCTACCGGGGTAGGCACTACATAAAGTTTTCCCATACTTATCGGTCGTTTAGCTGAAATATTTTTTGAGGAGTTCCATAAAATCGACGGCGGCTTCATTTTCTTCATCCGGGTGCACTTCCGAAGCAAAAATATCCATAGCCTTGTCCAAAGAAGGAGCCTCACCCAAACGTCGTACCACTTCATTCATCCGTGCAGCATCGCCTGCGAACAGTTCGCGGACAAAACGGAATGAATCGTTCAGACTGATGGCATGTCTCAAATCCTTGGCAGGCTTGATACGTTCTGCCAAAATAGGAGATGCCGAAGTTACAACAGTCTGGAGCGCTTCAGCCGTATGAACTGTTTCCGGTTCCTCACATACCATCTTCATTGTATCAGGGACGACCGGTACAACCGGAGAAACCGGTCCAGCCAAAGGAGTAGTAGCAGTAGGGATTTCCTTCAGGGGCGGCACAACAGCCGTTGGCGCCTCCTCAAGCAGTTCTTGCAACGCCTCCAAGCGTACCTTCATCTGCTGGATATTCCGTTTTGCCACAATCCTCAATGTCGGATTGGTATCACTTGAAATGGCTTGCATCAAACATTTCAATTCCTGAATATCTAATTCTATGTCATTTAATAAGGTTTGCATATCCTTTACACAGTCCGTGTTAACGCTACAAATGTAGAAATAAATAATGAAAAAATATCGGAAAGCAAACAAAAGTGTTACTTTTGCGCTTAAATATAACACTCGAAAGCATGGTATTATTCTCAGAAGATCATATACAGGAAACCAAACGCAGGGGAAGAATTGAGGTCATTTGCGGTTCTATGTTTTCCGGCAAAACCGAAGAGCTGATAAGGAGACTGAAACGGGCAAAATTTGCCAAACAACGCGTAGAGATATTCAAGCCCGCCATAGACACCCGTTATTCCGAAGCCGATGTAGTATCGCATGACAGTCATTCCATAGCCTCCACTCCCATCGACTCGTCTGCCAGCATTCTGCTCTTCACTTCAGAGATAGATGTAGTGGGCATTGACGAAGCCCAGTTCTTTGATAGCGGCCTGATTGATGTATGCAACCAGCTTGCCAACAATGGTATACGCGTCATTGTTGCCGGACTGGACATGGACTTCCGGGGTATTCCATTCGGTCCTATGCCGGGACTGTGTGCCATTGCAGACGAAGTTTCCAAAGTACATGCCATCTGTGTGAAATGCGGCCAACTCGCCTCGTTCTCCCACCGTACCGTCAAGAACGACAAACAAGTACTGCTGGGGGAAACCGAAGAGTACGAACCTCTATGCCGGGAGTGCTATCAGCAAGCCATCCAAGCCGACCAAAAGGAAAGCGGTCATTAACGAATACAAAAAACAGAGCATTATGGAACGCAAAAAGATTACATTCGACAGTTTTATCCGCGGTGTCATACTCGGTGTCATTATTATCGGCATCCTTATGCTCTTCAAGCGTCTAAGCGGCGTATTGCTGCCATTCTTCATCGCATGGCTCATTGCCTATCTGATATACCCCCTGGTCACCTTTTTCCAGTACAGATTAAGGCTCAAGAACCGGGTCATATCCATCTTCTGCGCCTTATTCAGTATTCTGATTGTAGGAGGAACCGCATTTTATCTGCTTGTGCCTCCCATGATGGACGAATTCGTCAGGGTGAAAGATTTGGTAATAGACTACTTTTCCAACGGAACCCACGACGGCAATGTGCCCAAAACACTCTCTGAATTCCTTCGTGAGAACATAGACACCCAGTTTGTCACCCAATTGTTCAAGGAAGAGAATATGCTGAACGCCATCAAGGAAACCGTTCCCCGGCTCTGGTCCTTGCTGTCAGAATCCGTCAATCTACTGTTCAGCTTCTTCACTTTCTTTCTCATTCTTCTCTATATAATCTTCATATTGCTGGACTATGAAAGCATTTCCGAAGGGTGGCCCCACCTGGTACCACAGAAATACCGGCCCTTCGTAATCAATGTAATGAACGATGTGAAAGACGGCATGAACAGATACTTCCGCGGACAAGCATTCGTGGCATTGTGTGTCGGTATTCTGTTCAGTATAGGCTTTCTGATTATTGATTTCCCACTGGCCATTGGGCTCGGCTTGTTCATCGGTGCTTTAAACCTAGTGCCCTATTTACAGATTATTGGCTTTATACCTACCATCGTGCTGGCCATACTGAAAGCAGCGGATACGGGAGGAAACTTCTGGATTATCATTGCATCGGCCCTTGCGGTATTCATCATAGTACAAGCCATTCAAGACGGATTCATCGTACCGCGTGTCATGGGGAAAATTACGGGCCTGAACCCTGCCATCATCCTACTGTCTTTATCAATTTGGGGCTCATTGATGGGTATGCTGGGTATGATTATAGCACTTCCGCTTACCACCCTTATGCTCTCCTACTATCAACGTTTCATCATAAACAGAGAAAAAATTCACAAGTTTGAACAGACTGATAATCAACAAGAAGAGTAAAAGCAGAAGTCGTTATCAAAACTTTTTCCCTTAATCCATTTGTTTTTTAAACAAAAGTGCCTATCTTTGCACCCGCTTAACAGCAATAAGGTCTGATTCGCTAGCTCAGCAGGTAGAGCACAACACTTTAATGTGGGTCCTGGGTTCGAGCCCCAGGCGGATCACTGAAAACAAAAGAAAAATCAAGCAAATCCCTGATAATCAGATATTATCAGGGATTTCTTTTTTCTGGCAGGTAGCAGAAAATAGCCGTTTCAAGCATATTATCGGTGGATAAATCGTGGGACTAAAATTTAATTCTAAAAAGTCCCACGAATTTGCATCTTTCTCACTGATTCATAGTATTTTGCATAGACTTACTTTGGAAGAGAATACATAGTTTTGTAACTTAAAAAAAACGATGTAAAAAATGGCTCGAAAATCATTTTCTGTTTTGTTCTTTATCAAAAAAGCCAAGTTATTAAAGAACGGAGAAGCACCTGTGTGCATGAGAATCACTGTAAACGGCTGTATGGTAGATATTTCTATCAAAAGAAGTTGTCCCGTAAACCTATGGAATCAAGCAAAAGAGAATTCAAAGGAAAAGACCGTATGTCAGGTGGAACTGAACCACTACTTAGAAATCACACGCTCACGCATACACCAAATTTATAGGGAACTGGAAACTTCCGACAAGGTTATCACCGTTGATCTTGTGAGAAAACTGTATTATGGTGTGGATGAAGAAAGCAAAACCCTTTTGCAAGTATTCAGAGAACACAACGAACAAAGTCGTAAGCTGATCGGCAAAGACTTTGTTAGTAAAACCGTTCAACGGTATGAAACCACTACCCGATATTTGGAGGAATTCATTAAGAAAGAATATCAGTTATCTGATATTGCCCTGAATAACTTGGAAGCCAACTTCATTTCTAAGTTTGATGCTTTCTTGAAGATTGAAAAAGGTTGTGCGCAGAACTCCGCTATTACCCGATTGAAGAACTTAAAGAAGATTATCCGTATTGCTTTGGAAAACGACTGGATAAAGAAAGATCCGTTTGCTTACTACCGTTTCAAATTGGAAGAAACCGATCCTGAATTTCTGACGATGGACGAGATTAAAATCATTCTCGCCAAAGAGTTTACAATTAAACGAGTAGAACAGGTACGTGACGTTTTTGTCTTTTGCATTTTTACTGGCTTGGCGTTCAGCGATGTGAAAGATTTATCAACCCGAACATTTGGTAAAAGACAACAAAGGGGAACTTTGGATAGGAAGAACCGGCAAAAGACAAAAATCATGTGTAACATTCCTGTGCTGCCTGTGGCAGCTTCTATACTTGATAAATATAAGGATGTGGCAGAGTGTACCGGAAAACTTTTACCTGTATTGTGTAATCAACGCATGAACAGTTATTTGAAGGAGATTGCCGATGTGTGCGGAATTCATAAAAATCTTAGCACTCATACGGCCAGACATAGAGCCTATCCCCTGTGTGCCTTGCAAATGGCGTAAGTATGGAAAATGTAGCCAAGATGTTAGGTCATGCAGATACCAGCGTGACGAAACACTACGCACGGGTACTGGATCAGAATATTCTAAAGGATATGCAGAAAGTGAATAGCTGCTTGTCGGAATTGGCTATATAAATAAGGCAGTAGCCAATATAGAAAAAAGGATTGGGAATAATGAACTTCATTTTCTCAACCCTTTTCTTTTAAAGTAAGTTTTCCAGAACCCCAATATGAAGCATTGACAAAGGTAATTTCCGTATTTAGCCTGTTCAAGTCCAAGCCTTCGGTTTAGATAAAAATCTTCCTCTCATTGCATTCGAGCGTATTTTATCTAAAGACTTGCACAGACTAAATACTTCACTGGAAAAGTCAATGATTCAAATTAAATTCCGAAAACAATATTTTCGAGGGTGGCAGGTTATTCCTTCCAGCTTTCAAAATAGTGCTTTTGAAGTAGTTTATCAATGTCGCTCTGGCGGTAGATGATTTTACCTTTTATCTGGATAAAGGGAATTAGCCCTGTATCTCGCCACTCTTGCAGGTTCGCAAACTGACATTCAGTTTTTTAGAAACCTCATTATTAGAAAGAAAGCACTCCCCGTTTCAGGTGGGGCTTATAGTGCTTGACAATTGATTCAATACCGTTCAGCATTGAATCGAGCGAAGAAATGAACTCTTTGACTTGTGGTGTATCTTTATTTATTAGTTCCATGATTGAAAGATTGTTTTATTGAAATATTGATTGGGACAATCATGTGTGGCCAAAAGGGTCAAAGTCGCGTGACTTTTCCATTTGCCACCGGATTGAGCTCTGCTGCATAGCGGGAGTCCAGCACCAACCGACACAATGAGCGCCAATAGCCATCCCCACCTTTCCACTCCTGTAATGCTGGTATCACAAATGGCTTAGAATTTTCCGTCTTTAGCCCTGGCACAAACAGTATGCAAGACACTGCTCCCAATAACACACCTGCCTTAAACACCTACAGCACTTTACCAAAGAGAAACTGCCCAAAAACAAAATAGTCATTTTCACATCATGAAATATCCACCTCATGTAGTTTGGTACAAAAACATCAATCCAAGCATTATGCTTGGTAATCCATCTATCCAAAGCAAATTCCATACTATTTATTTTAAAGTTTCAGTTCACTCTACAAGAGTGATTTTTACAAAAGTAACTCCATGCTAAGGGACTTGTGCCCAAAATTCCCCTTTATACTCCCCTAAATCCTTTTGATGCCACAAATCACAAACAGAAACTTTTTCTGTATTTCCAAGGCCTGCATCATAGACCATAGATTATTAATTTATGGTCTATGATACTTTGGGGGTTAGGATATATTTCTCCTTTACCATCGGTTTTGACCAAGAAGGAATTAGTGCAATTTCCCCGCGCCCTATCAGCACAAGCAAGAAACAGCCACACCGTTAATAAACACAAACTCACTCTCATCTCAACTGGTCTTTATTTTATCATCGGATTAACAAACAACTCATCCATATACACGTGTTGCGAAGCTTCGAAAGCCACCTTCATATAACGGATGCTTTCATCCAATTGATCAAATAACAAGTTTTCAATCCATGCATCATGCCGATTGTTCGGGAAATGAGGGGTATCCTTGATAGAAGCCAATCTATATTCTTTTCCATCCAACGAAGTGAACAGATAAACTTTCAGCGGCATACCTATTCCATCTAAATTTATAGTCCCAGCATACGAAGCATGACTTTCCGTAGTCTGGTCTTTTTTCTGCAAATCTACCACAAGCTCATGATAACCTTTCTCGAATTTCACCCAACGGGCATCTTTACTGTCTTCCTCTGCAACCCTGCCATCAAGCAATGCCTTCAAATCCGCTTTTCCCGACACCATGTCAATGGTAGCCCCGTTAGCCAATCTCTCCATAAAGGCAGCTTCGGCCAATTGCCAGCAGCCAATCCGCCTTTTCCAGTCCATATAGTCATTGTATACTTTATGTGACCACACCGGTTGCCCCAACTGATAAGTTGACGTGGGACTTTCTATGATTCCACAAACCATAAATGAGATAATCCTGTCAACCCCTGCCACAGAAGCAGCCACTTGTTGGGATAAAAGGCGCGGATAAGCGGCAGGAATCAAGGCCGAAGAACGGTCGTTGGTTCCCTGTTCCCAAGTGAAAGTCTCACAATTGGCCCACATCTCAATATTCAGACGGTTGTGGATGTCTCTCAACCGTTGCCAAGTCTTCTTTAAGCGAGGCAACATGAATTTATTGCGTACACAGCCCACTTCGTCCTGATAGGCTATGATGTCGACTTTCAGCTTTGCCAATTGTTTCTCATACTCCGGATTATCAAAATCAGACAGTCCGATACCATAAGGAGAAATCAGTGTCTTCTTACCCGGAGTCAATGCATTTGCCTTTTGGGTCAATGCATTAACCGATTGTACAGCATGTTCTGCAAAAATGGGGCAAAGACAATCCTCTACCGGCAAATACCAGCCATAAAAGGCTTTATGATTCTTATAAAAGACAGCCAGTTCCTCCATAATTTGCAATTGGCGTTGTTTGACAGCAGGATCCTGCAAATTATCATCCTGGTCTTTTGCCCATCCAGTACTCATAAAAACCTTCATGTCATATCGGGCAGCCTCATCAAGAATAGCTTCCACAGGACTCTGTTTATCTTTATCATACCACCAGGGCATTAATTGAGAGGGATAATAAGCCTTACCCTCATTGGCAACTTCCATGAATACCAGATATTCAATGCCCATAGCCGACAGTTCCCGCACTTTAGCTTTCCATAATTCCGGATCCGTATTATCAAAACTCTGCGGATTGGTATATCTATTACGTACATCCTTATATGCCAGATTTATCCAAGTACCAGTAATGGACTTCACCCTCAAAACAGATTCCTTCACCTTCTGTTTTCTCTGTCGGCCAGAAACATCATTGCCAGCAAAAACTACTGCCGACGGCAGTACGGCTGATATCATCAATAACCCCAACAGGATTGGCAGAAAATTCCTCTTCATAATATACACATTTTTTTAATTAATAAAAGATTAATTGCCACCGGACGTAATAATTAACGCCAAACCTAAAAAAAGAGAACAAACATCAAGGCAATCAATAGATTAGTAGATTTAGACCCCCCTTTGAATTCCTTCCAAATAAACACCCCCCATAATGCGGCAACCATCGTAGCCCCTTGTCCCAACCCATAGGAAATAGCAGCACCGGCTGTTCCGGCAGCAATATAACTGCACGCTGTTCCCAACGCCCAAATGGCACCCCCAAAAATACCAACCAAATGAGTATTCATATTTCCTTTGAAGTATTGACTGTAAGCCACAGGCACCCCCGTAAAAGGTTTCCTCATTAACAAAGAGTTGAATAGGAAGTTACTGATAAAGATACCTATTGCAAACACAAACAAGGCAGAATACGGAGTCATCATACCAACAGCAGGCGATTCCAGATTTTCCAAATCTATAGCAGCGGCAACAAAACGATAGAAAAACGCCATCAGAATACCAGCGCAGACAGCAATCAGAACTCCTCTTTTTCGGACAGTCTGACCTGATACTTCAGAAACTTTACCGGAAGCAATCCCATTAAAAACAATGGCCAACACAATCAAGAAGACACCCCCAAAAAGAGTGACAGGATCCCCCTTCGGTACACTGAAGTAATTGACAAATACGCCTAATACCAACGCCAACCCCACCCCTATCGGGAAAGCAACCGACATACCAGCCAACGACATGGAAGCCGACAACAATATATTCGAGGCATTGAATATGACGCCCCCCAGAAAAGCGCTCCAAAAATTCTCCATACCAACTTGCTGCAAGTCCTGCATAAATCCGCGTCCCCCTTCTCCAATGCTGCCCAGTGTCAAGCCCCAAACCAAAGAAAAAAGAAGTATACCAATCACATAATCCCAATAGAACAATTCATAGCGCCATGTTTGGGCTGACAATTTTTGAGTATTTCCCCATGATCCCCAGCATAACATCGTGACCCAGCACAACGCTACCGCCAATCCGTAACTTTCAACTATAAACATAATCGTGATATTTAATATTGTTTTTAATGATTACAACTCTTCACGGTAAGGAATAGAAGACTGGGCTCCCATTCTGGTTACAGCTATGGATGAAGCTTTTGAAGCCATCACAGCAGCTTGTTTCAAGTCCATGCCCTCTGACAATCCTACGCACAAAGCCCCATTAAACGTATCTCCGGCAGCTGTAGTGTCAACAGGCTCCACTTTGAAAGCATCTATACGATAAGAAACGCCCTCTTCCCTTATAAGACATCCTTTCGAACCCAAAGTGATAATTACATTCTTTACCCCCATCGCGCAAATCTCTTCCGCCACTTTCTCAACATCGGCATCATTGGCAATCTTTATGCCCGTAAGCATCTCCGCCTCGATGCGGTTCGGAGTGACCATGTACAGATGCCGGAACAATTCTTTGGGAAGACTGCGGGCAGGAGCCGGATTCAGCACCACCTTCACTCCTTTCCCGAAAGCCTTTCTGGCAGCATACTCCACTGTTTGAAGCGGAATTTCCAATTGCATCAAGAGGATATCTCCCTCACACATTTCCTCCAACATTTTATCCACATCTTGTTCGTTCAACAACATGTTGGCACCGGATGCCACTACAATACTATTCTCCGCATGATCGTCCACGCTGATCAGAGCTACTCCGGAAGCAGAATCTTCATCGAAAGCAATATATCTTGTATCAATTCCTTCCTTTTTAAAATAACCGACAGATTGCCGACCTAATACATCATTCCCCAATTTTGCCATAAATATCAGATTGCCGCCCAATCTCTTTATTGCAACAGCCTGATTTGCTCCTTTTCCACCCTGGTTCATAAAGAATTCCCCTCCCAGAATCGTCTCACCGGGAGCAGGCAGATGAGAAGTTCTCACCACCATGTCCACATTGGAACTGCCAATCACTATAATTTTTTTCATAACACTATATTATAAATAAATTCAATCTATTCATCATCGTGCCCGGAAGAACACAGGAGGTGTATCTCCGGCATCGGATACTGCCACACGAGCCGTTATTACCTTTTCATCTCCCGGAAAGAGCGTAATAAAATTGTCACTCCAGAATACCGGATTAATCTCCTTACCCCGGACGTCCAGCAAAGTCAGATGATTGAAATGGGACAAACGATCCGATTCGTTCTTCAAACAAATAGAAAAGACATATTCCCCTTCCTCTTTGGTAACTTCAACCTCCTCCTTCAATTCCGGTTTCTTCATAGAAGTGAACCAAAAGAAATCCATATGCTGGGAATAGAACCAATATAGGTTCTCGGACAGAAGTTTACCGTATTTATCATGCAGCTCCAGCTTCACAAAGTAATTATAAGAGTATTTTCCACACCGGGGCACCGTAACAATCTCCTGATAGCAATCGGGAGAAACAGTTATCCGCTGGGAGTCCTCCCAAGCCACTTCCATGTCATTGTTGATAACTTTAGCCGTCACTTTCACGTCTTGCAGTGTCTGATGGGAGGCATTAATCACAGAAACCCTAAAATCATTCGCATTCAACTGTACGTGCACCGGTTCCATAGCTTTTTTTGCAAAATAATAAGAAGCATTGGGAGCCAGATACCAGTCGTATATCTGCCAGCACACATCGGGCCAGCAAGAATTAATCTTCCAAATCATCACACCGGAAGTAATATCCCACATCCGGTGATTAGCCGCTTCAAACATAGCACGATAACCATCGGCATTCAGGAACTGGGCATTGTCGGCATATTCTTTTGCCGTCTTCGGATCACCGAACATCGTACGAATGGCATTGTCATAAGAGCGATAGCAATAATTACTTACATCCCAAGCACCATGTTCAGCCCAAATGCTATCCAATGGGAAAATAGGGCTGTTTACATTAGCCGTACTCTCCGCGGTAGGAATAAATTTCCGGAGGCTGTTGTACGTCGGCATGGAAGGCATCCCCAGTTCATTGCGGAACATCTGCAAATGGACCTCACGCACTTTATCAAAGAAGTAGGAAGAAGGCGCCCAATTATAGTCGGGCGCACCGTCATCCGTCGTACCTGTTGGTAGATCTTCTTTCAGATAAGGAGTCAAGGCGTCTACATCCCAATGAAAACTGGTAGTCGGAAGATAAACACGCGTAGTATCGATACTCCTCACTTTCTCCTTGGTCAGCTTGTACAAGCTTTCATTCATCAAGACCTCATTGGCTCCTATCCATGAAATAATAGAAGGGTGATTGCGATAGCGGAGCATCATATCTTCCACTCCTGCCACCGCCAGACCATGATCCAGAGGATTGTCAGCAGTTTCAGTTCCAGGAGTCATGCGGAAACATTGATAGAAAACATGCCACCACATCAGGCCATATTTGTCAAAACTTTCAAACCAGATTTTCAGAAGGAGACGGCATATCTTCACTGCCAATCAGGTTGATGTTCGCTTCTGCCATCAGGCGGGCTTCATCATAGATACGTTTTTCAGATTCCTCCAACAAGATGTCCGGCTGTATCCAACCGCCCTTACAGAATATCCGCTTGCCATTCACATAATATACACGACCACATTCATCTCCCACCCGGTTCAGTCCACTTGCCACCTCACGGATTCCGAAATCAAACTCTTTGGTATCGGACACTTTTCCACCGATGCTAAAAGACAGTTTCATGTGATGCAAGTATTGCTCGCCATACCCATTCGGATACCACAAATACGGGTTTTCTATCAGCAAGGAAGGAAAGTCCTCAGGGGTCAGTTCCACTACTTTTCTCTCACCGGCACGCAGGGCTACTTTCTTCGTCAGCTTGATTGGCTTGAGGTATCCCTCCATATGCTTGGTATAAGTGGGAAATTTGACTTCGTTGATTAATGTAATCCAAGCATTCACCTTTCCCTCAACAAGCTTTGCAGAGGTATTCCTCACTTCAAGTTTAATGTTGACCTTTGCAAGCCCAGTGTCAACCTTCATAGGCATGGTAGTGGACTTTGGTAAAGTAGTGACAACAAAAGGATTTTCAATCAACACCTCGTCCGTGGCTTCCACTATCACTTTCTGGTAGATACCCATATTCCGGTCGCGAACCACGGGAGCGCAATCCCAGCCACCGGATATCTTCAATGTCTCATCCTTAAAGATATCGTAGGAATGTCCGCGTACAGGACCGAATACTTTCAACTGGGTGCCGGGAGTCGGGACGCCCGGATGATCCACCTGATAAATTTTTATCGCAATACAATTGTTAGCTCCGGCATGGGCATATCCGGTTATATCAAGTTTAAAGCGACGAAACATACCCACAATATCTTTTTTATCAGCAACCTGACGACCATTTACCCAGACATCTGCCCGGTAGTTAATGCCGTTCAAGATCAGCCATACTTTCTTGCCTCTATATGATTTGGGAAGAACAACTTCCGTACGATACCAGTATGGATCTTGCCAAGGATTACGGCCACTTTTCAGGTAGTTGTATTTAGATAGGTCCATCCGGACATTAAATTCATCCGACACATCCGGAATCAGGTAATTATTCAGGCCGATTCTCGGATCAGGATATACGTTTTCCTTCACCAAAGCATTCAACACGGTAGTGGGCACAGTGGCCTTATACCATCCGGCAGTGGGATAAGCCAATTGCGAGACCTCAGCAGATCCGGCGTTTAGCTCGGAAGAATTGATAATCTTCCAATTCTCCAGTTCAAGAGATTGGGCATTGACGAACAACATGTTACATATCAACAGTATAAAAAAGAGTTTTCTCATAGTTTCTTGTTATTTTAATATTAATGCAGCCGCACCAATAAATCCGGCATTGTCTCCCAAGGCAGCTGGCAGCAAAGTAATATGCCGATCAGCTGAACGACAAATGAATTTACGAAATAGCCACTCTGCCTTGTCCCAGTATAAATCGGAAGATTTCAGAACAGATCCGCCTATGATGACAATTTCGGGATCGGTAATATTCACTGTCCATGACAAAGCATGAGCTAATGCCTGGGCAAAAACATCCCATACCTGCAAAGCCATTTTATCACCGGACCGTGCCAGTTCGGCTATACGATAAGCCGGCAACTCCTCCTTTGTATATTCTTTATAAAGACGGGTGACGGCATTGCCGGATACATAGTCTTCCAATATCCCTTTTTATAAGGTGAAGTCCATACTTCTCCAGCACAACCGGAATGCCCACGCCATACTTTTCCTCCATTAATCCAAGCACATCCTATCCCCGTTCCTAAGGTAAAACCCAGGACTGAACCGGCATTCCGACCCGCTCCCCATAATGCCTCTGCATAAATCAGCGCATTGGCATCATTATCAAGGATCACCCGCAACGGAAATACTTGTTCAACGGTGTCTTTCAACGGGAAATAGTTCAAAGTGGGAAGATTCTCAACATCCAGCAGTATACCTTTATCTATATCGAGAGGTCCGGTACACCCGATACCAATGCCCTGAATATCGTAATCCGCAGCATCAGCCAGAATATTTTTCAACAGAGAAAACAAATTGGCAATAATCACTTCGCCGGGTTCTTTCGGATTAGTTGCAATAGTACAGGGAGAAGCATAAACCAATCCCTCTCCGCCAACAATACCCGCACTGATCTTTGTGCCTCCGATATCGACTCCTATGGCTGCCTTTCTTCGTCCCATCATTATTCTATTGAAGTCACTTTAGCACCATGTGTAAAACTGCCGGGCACCAGTTCCATTTCTTCCGCCCAAGCATTCACTATCAGCTGAACAGGAACAATGGACGGAATTGCAAACAAATCAGGGTCTCCGCAATGAACATTGATTTCCAGCAAATTCACACTTTCAATGCCGGAGGAGATATCCGATACCAGGATCACTTTACCATTAAAAGACAGAACATCAGCCACAAGCCTGATGCTCTGCCGATAAACACCGGACCGTGAATGCGAATAAATGATACAGATAAAGCCAGGGCCTACCATCTCCAGTGGACCATGGCGAAACTCACCGCCCAACAAAGCTGAAGCCGGAGTCTTGGTAGCCTCCATAAACATCAGGGCGGTTTGGGCAACGCTTGCAAAAACCGTACCCCTGCCTATCACTTGAACAAACGGATGCCCACTTAAAAAAGCGACCGAACGGGATAAATAAATCCCCCCTTTCTCAAGCTGAAGACCGACTTCCCGAACGACACTATCTAAAAGAGCATTATCTACCCTGCGACCATCCAATGCTCCTGCAAGCAGATACACTACCAGATAGGTGGTGATAAATGTCTTCGTAGATGTCATTTCCTCCCTCCCAGCCTTACATAGCAGACTGAGAGTAGCCATCGCCGCTAAAGAACTTCCAGACTCATTTGTGACCCCAACCACTGTCAATCGTGAATGATGCCGTTCACCAAGTTGTTTAAGCAATTCAATCACCTCATAGCTCTCGCCTGACTGTGAGATGGCAACCAATAAAGTGCGCTCTGTCAGAACTGAAGACTGAAAATGCAATAACTCGCCGGCATTGATAGCAAAAGCGGGTATATTATAAGCGGTCATCATGATCGCGGCAGCTTGTGATACAAAACAAGAACTTCCCATACCGGTAAGTACTATTTTGTCATAGTCACCGGTTGTCCACAGAGTACAGACAGCATCCAAACGCTCTTTCCCTTCTCTTGAATGATAATAGCCAAGAGTACGTTCCAACATTTCCGGTTGTTCTTGTATTTCTTTGATGAACTGATTCATAAAAAATATTTGTTTTTTATTGATTAAACACTACCAATTCCGCCAATGAGCTATTTTATTGCATCAACAACACATCTCTATTAGGATAAACAGATATAGATAACAGCGCTTCATCACTTTCTTTTTTATTTACGTTTTTTACTCCTATATTTCAGTTCTTTCAAGTATTTCATATATCCATTGAATAAATCAATGGTACGAGCCTCGCCTATGCGAATAGACATTTTGGGGTCATTGAACACACCGGGGAACTGATAGCAAAGAATTTTCTCAAAATTATCAAACAGATTCAGGTCGCGAATTATCTCTTCAACCGGACGTGGATACAAAGAATTGTCTGGATTAAAGAGGAATACTTCCAAATCAAACCAGAAATGAGCGTTTGCATCATCACATGCCTTTTGCAACATATCAGCAGCCTGCTTACCTGTCAAATCACCTTCCGGCATACGAGCAAAGCCAAATGGGCATAAAATGTCCAGATAGTTTAAAAGTTCCGGATAAGTATCCATACCATTAGGTACTTCAAAACTGTTGGTTGCCAACATCACCGGTTTACCCGGAGCAAAGCTGTTACAATAAGCCTTAAACTCCTTAAAGAAATTCACGATATCATCTTTTCTCCTTTTTACGTATTTCGGGCAGTTGTTCCCAATTATCTAAACCGCCTCCACTTTCTTCAGACACATAAAAAGCATAAAAAGATTCGTGATGTCCATACATGTCCCAAAGTTCTTTGGCCACACGTTTATGCCACTCCAAAGATTCGGGAGTAAAATCGAACCAAGCAAACATACCCACGCCCATCAACACGTTCATACCTTGTTTATCAGCCTCGGATAGAATAGCTTCTATTGGGTCTTTAGCCGCAATATCCATGCGTCCGGGATATAACTTAGATGGAATAAAAGTCCTTCCCTTGTAATTATCTACATTTGTAGAATGCTTACCCACATATTGTTCATTACGGAAAACTTCTTGAATAACCATCATATTCATATCCAACTTATTCATTGAACGAACCAATTCGCGCCATTGATTATCGGTCATCTTCTTAATATCCTGATTCCAATGCTTTCCTTCAGTTTCACTCCAATGATAAATACCCGCCCATGCCCCAGATATTTGCTGTATGGAACGAATGTCCGACTGAATAACTTCGATTGAATTTACTTTCCGATATACGTTACCGCTTTCGGTAACCTTCAAGATCACCTTATGCTTTCCAACCTTATCCGCTGTAGGAATCACCACCTTCACCACATCCGATTTACCGGCAGCAATGTTCAACATGGTATCACAGAGCAGAGCAGATGCTTTTTCCTTCCCCCAATATAAAGAAACCTGATAAGTCTGTTCTACAGAGCTCTTATTTACAATTCCTCCACGAATATCTAACTTGACTTTATTCGTAATCTTTCCAGGTGGAATCAAGATCAAATCTATTAAGTCACCAGCTTGCACGCCTAGAGTACACAGCAGTGTAAAACAAAACAATAATATATTTTTCATGAATACAAAAAAGGTTTAACGAAATTTGCAATTAAACAATCTGATTAATAGAAACTATTTGGGAAAGTAACAAACGACTCTATTTCATTATTAGCAATCCGAATATAGGTATCAAACTTACGTTCACCTTCACGCAAAACAATGACGCGTGCGCCATTGGATGCCAAATCGTTATAAACTGTATTACCACCGGTATAACGACCATAAGCCAACAATACTTCCTTATAAGCCACAGCATAATCGTTATTATGATCGTGACCGACAAACATCCCCATTACATCTCCACACTCTTTAACCGAAGTAAAAAAGCCGGAATTGGTAGTAGGGCAACATACCATTTCAGCCTTGCAACCAAACATGCGATTTTTGTCTTCCATCAAAGCATCCTTATATTCAGGAATAGCAATGTGGAAGAAAGCCAATGCAGGCAGCGGAGTACCGCCATTATTTTCTGTAAACGTCTTGCTTTGTTCACGATACCAAGCAATCTGATCAAATTTAATCCAATCATAACCAGGGACAGACTTTACCTGAGTATAAGAGTGCGAGTCAATACAATACAGGAGAGCTGCATCCTTATTCTTATCGGTAGAAGACTTCACCAGTCAAGGACTAGTCGGCAGCCACATCCCCAATACGAACAGGCATCAAATTACCCGTTTTTCTTTGAAAATGTAATCATACAATTCCTGACGTGTATGATCGTATTCATCATCATGATTACCAAATACTACTGCATAAGGTATATTACGACGAATACATACATCCAATACTATATCCCATCCTTTAAAAGATTCATTGGACACAACCGCATCTCCAGTAAAAACTACACAATCAGGATGTTCTGCATCCAACACTTCATTCATTCTATCCAATGCTATCTGAGAATTGGCTTGATCATCGTATTTATAATGAACATCGGTAAACTGAACGAGTTTTAAAATCTCCATTTTTACCAAATTTCAAT
>ENA-OQDL01000525-OQDL01000525.1-human-gut-metagenome-genome-assembly--contig:-NODE-525-length-24222-cov-3.222453_pt1 | contig 24222 bp, 30 predicted proteins | sample MGYA00242782_ERZ504609 | MGnify/ENA primary metagenome ERZ504609 (study PRJEB26092, sample SAMD00036320) | human gut metagenome | host: Homo sapiens | study: EMG produced TPA metagenomics assembly of... | reverse complement strand
CTTTATCCATGTATAAAGATGCAAGGAAGATTCCAAATGGTGCACCGAACAGACCGAACATTGTCATGAACTGAGACTGTGATGTATCATATCCTAATGAACTTAATAATGAAGGCATCCAGTTCATGCGTTTAAAAACATATAATTATTTCCTCCTGAAATCACTCTGGTTAAAAAAGCTTAGTATACCGTCTTAAGGATAGCTTTCTGTGAACCATTATACATGAAACAGGAGGAAATTCAAGTAAAATGTACTCTCAAGACCTTTCATGCACCTGCCTTTGCGGCCAAATTTTTCGCCAGTCGTGTCCGAATTTCATCAACGTACGCGCCGCGTACGCCTCAGAAATTTGGACGCAACTGACTAAAAAATTTTCTCACAAAATCAGATACAAAAAGGTCTCAAGAGTACATTAATGTTTCCTTAAGGATGAGGCGCGGGGATTTTATCAGTCTCCCTGAAGAGCGTCATATCCTTCTTCACCGGTGCGGACTTTTACTACATTTTCTACATCATAGACAAAGATCTTTCCATCGCCGATGTGGCCGGTATAAAGAACTTTTTTCGCAAGGGCGATCACATCTGCCACAGGGACTTTGCTTACTACAACTTCTAACTTGATCTTTGGAAGGAGGGCTGCTTCTTCTACTTTAATACCTCTGTAATAATTGGTATGGCCCTTCTGGGTTCCACAGCCCATAACCTGTGTGATCGTCATACCTGTTACCCCAAGTTCTGTCAGGGCTTCTTTTAAGGCTACAAAACGGCTCTGGTTGAAGATCATAACTACCTTTGTAAGTTTTGCGCCGGAGCCATTTCCGGAAATCGTTGTTTCAGACTGTGGGAAATGTTCTACAGGAACAGATTTTTCTACAGATACAGGTGCAGCCGAAACAGCTGGCGCGTCTTCTCTTCCTGTAAATACAACCGGCATAAAGTCTGCATAAGAACTTGCCAGGTTATGTTCTGTTACGTCAAGACCTTTTGTTTCCTCTTCTACACTTGCGCGAAGTCCAATGGTATGCTTTAACAGATTAAATACGATCACCATGGTGATGGTTACCCAGAGGATCACACACAGATACAACACCTAAAAGCTGGATACCAAGCATATGGAAGCCGCCGCCGTAAAATACACCGTTTTCTTTGTCGAAAAGACCGGTTAAAAGGGTTCCTACAGCACCGCAGAAGCAATGAACACCAACAGCACCGACAGGATCATCGATCTTTAATACCTGATCTACAAATTCAATACCAAAAACTACTACAAAAGCTGCGATCAGGCCGATAAAGAAAGCACCTGTTGGAGTTACTACGTCACAGCCAGCTGTAACTGCTACCAGACCGGCTAAGGAACCGTTTAATGTCATGGAGATATCCGGCTTTTTATAGCGGATCCAGGTAATGATCATCACTGCTACAGTTGCTACTGCTGCTGCCAGGTTGGTTGTTACGAAAATGTTTCCTGCGGAATAGATGGCTTCATCACTGTCCATAGCTACCGTAGAACAGCCGTTAAAACCAAACCAGCAGAACCAGAGGATAAATACACCTAAAGCGCCAAGTGTTAAGCTGTGACCAAGGATTGCTTTCGGCTTTCCGTCTTTGTCATACTTTCCAATTCTCGGTCCTAAGATCTTTGCTCCAATGAGGGCTGCTACACCGCCGCACATATGAACCGCTGTGGAACCTGCAAAATCATGGAAACCTAACTGAGCCAGCCAGCCGCCGCCCCAGATCCAGTGACCGGAAATAGGATATACGATTGCGCTGATCACTGCACTGTAGATACAGTAAGAAATAAATTTGGTACGCTCTGCCATGGCACCGGAAACAATGGTGGCTGCTGTGGCACAGAATACAGTCTGGAAGATCAGATAGGCAGGAAGAGGAACACCTGCCGGAAGGATGGCACTGTAGTCGCCTCTTACAAAAGGATCAAAGCCGCCGATGAAAGCACCGCTGCCGGCAAACATAATACCAAAACCAGTCAGCCAGTAAAGGGGAGTTCCAATGGCAAAGTCCATAAGGTTCTTCATTAATGATGTTGCCTGCGTTTTTCGCCCTTGTAAAACCGGTTTCAACCATGGCAAAACCTGCCTGCATGAAAAATACCAGTGCCGCGCCTACAAGGACCCATATTGTGTTCACTGCTGAAAATTCCATAATAGTTTCCTCCTCATACTTTTACATAGAATGCAAAAAGGCGCATTGCCCGCCGGTACCTGACGTTGGCAATGCACCTCTTTGTGCTGACTGTTCTTACGTAAAAACAGAAAAAGCACCGGGTATTAAGCACCGGCGCTTTCTATGTGGCTCATTATAGTGGCCTAAAAAGAGAATGTCAACAGAAAATTAAATTTTTGTTAATAAGGCAGAAATTTTTCAAAAACTTTCCCTTGCCTTTGTTGTTTTTACAAACGGCTGACTTTCTTCCATCTGGGAAGTTCCGCCTCATACCGTTCATTGATCCAGTCTGCCCCTTTTGCAATTCCATCTGCATCAAAGGTACACTCTAAAAATTGCTTTTCTTCCTCTGGCGTGCAGTCAAAGCTGTACGGTTCCGGCCAGACGCTGACTCTGAGGACAGGAGTTTCCTCTCCTTCTTTTTCAAACTTTTCCATGCGAAAACGCATGCCTTTGCAGCTGCCGGTATATTTTTCTTTTTTCAAAAAATTTACCGGCATAAAATCTTTAAGCTGAAGCATAAAACACTCTCCTGCAGATCTGTTTTTATCCCAGATCCATTATTCGTGATAACTTAATTCCATTAAATTGGTAACCACCTGGGTACACTCTTCGTCGGAAATGGCAGAGGCAGTGTATACGGTATAACGTGTGCTGCCCCAGGACCATGAAGCCAGTCTTCCGCCGCTTTCTGTGGTCTTTACCTGGGCCTGTCCTGCTATTTTGCCAGACTCCCAGTTTACAGCCAGTTCCTGGTCTGTAAACCGCTCAAAAATACCTGCAAAATCTTCCGCTGTATTGGAAGCGCGGTAACAGTAGGAAACGCCGTTTTCATCAAATGTGATCTCCGCCACTTCCCCGCTTATGGTATAAAACTTAGTATTTTCCCCATCTGCAGGTGCTACCATATGGATCCCCATGGACTCAAAGGACTGCTCATTTTCCACTTCTTCCATTGGATTGGGAATAGATGCAGTCTCTGCCTCAGAAGGAGCCTGCGTACTTTCTGCTGCTGTGGTTTCTTCCGGTCCTGAAGAAGCACAGCCAGTAAGCTGGCTAAGAGCCAGACCTGCTGCAAGACTTAAGGAAATCAGATACGTTCTTTTTTTCACCTGGATCATCTCCTGTTATTATTGTCGTTCATTTCTGAACTGTAACTTGTTATTTATTAGATTTACGGTTGATAAACTCTGTTTTTGTCTTAGAATAAACAAATTTCTGGCTGGCATACAGGCCATAATAGCCGGATAAAGCAAAAGCTACTGCAATGGCAATGGAGAAATATTCCATTCCCTCATAACCAAACAGCTCCAAAGCGATCACCAGAGAAGAAATCGGGCAGTTGGTCACTCCCGCAAATAAGGCAGCCATAGAGCAGGCAGCACATAAAGAAGGGGCAAAACCGGTGATCTGTCCAAAAGCACAGCCAAAAGCTGCACCTACACATAAAGTAGGAACGATCTCACCGCCCTTAAAGCCTGCACCAAGGGCAATCGCTGTAAACAGCATTTTTAAGAAGAAAGCCTCATAACCGATCTCCCCTTCCATACTGCGCTCAATAAGAGGCATACTGCTTCCGCAGTAGTCCCTAGTACCGATCAGCAGGGTAAGAAGGATAAAAATAGCACTGGCTGCCAGGATACGCACATAGGGATTTGGAAATAATTTTCCTGTAAGTGTGCTCTGCACCATGGAGCATCAGGCAGAATACAATGCTGACACCTGCGCAGAGGGCACTTAAAAAAATGATCCAACCAACACTGGAAACGCTGATAGCCGGAATAGAAAGCACGGTAAAATGCTCTCCTGCAATGCCTAAATATCTGGCGATCCCCACTCCGATAAAAGAAGAAAAAATACAGGGAACCAGGGCCGCATAATACAGTACACCGATACTGATTACTTCCAGCGGGAAGATAGCTGCTGCTACCGGTGTTCCAAAAAGTGCAGAGAACACAGCGCTCATACCGCACATAATGGCGATCTTTTTATCTTTTTCGTCTAAATGGATGGCATTTCCAAACAGGTTTCCAAGGCTTCCGCCTAACTGGAGGGCAGCTCCCTCGCGGCCGGAAGAACCGCCTGCAATGTGGGTCAGCACCGTAGAGACAAAGATCAGCGGTCCTGTAGCCAGTGTTACTTTTTCCGTGGAAGAAATGGCATCAATGACCATGTTGGTGCCTCTGTTGCCCTCTTCATGAAAGGTATGGTAAAGCCATACAATGAGAATACCGGAAACAGGAAGGAAAAATAACATATTTGGGTGGTTCATGCGAAAAGAAGTGGCAAAACTGACACCCATAGAAAAGAGGCTGCCGATCAGTCCGCCTGTACCGCCGATCAGCAGTGCGATCAGGCTCCATTTTATAAAATAACGCAGATTATTGGCAAGGGAAGCCCTTGTTTCATCAGCTGAATGATTCATTTGTATGTATCCCCCTAATTATTCTTACATGCCATCTGATCATGGCATCACTATAAATGACATAAGCGTGCCTGACTTCTTTTTCGTCCATCAGACACGCTTTTTATGCACACGAAGGCTTACATTTCGCTGTAAGTACCTTTAAATTTTACAAGTTTTGGACGATAGCCTGCGTCTGTAAGAGCAGAAACGATCTGGTTCTTGTGGTCGGTACCAAATGCCTCCATAGTGATACGCAGCTCAACAGCAGCATTACGGTTGATGCTGATAAACTGGTTGTGTTCCAGCTTGATGATATTGCCGTGTTCTTTTGCAAGAAGCTCTGCTACCTTTGCAAGTTCACCTGGTTTGTCAGGAAGGAGAACAGATACAGTGAAGACTCTGTCTCTCTGGATCAGGCCGTGCTGAACGATAGAGGACATGGTGATCACATCCATATTTCCGCCGCTTAAGATAGAAACGATCTTCTTCTTTTCAACATTTAAGTGCTTTAAGGCAGCTACTGTAAGAAGGCCTGAGTTTTCAACGATCATCTTGTGGTTCTCTACCATATCCAGGAAAGCAACGATCAGTTCGCTGTCTTCAATAGTGATGATGTCATCTACATTCTGCTGGATGTATGGGAACAGCTTTTCGCCAGGACGCTTTACAGCAGTACCGTCTGCAATGGTATTTACCTGAGGAAGAGTTAATACATGTCCCTCTTTTAAAGACTCCTGCATGCAGTTAGCGCCAGCAGGCTCTACACCGATGACTTTGATCTTTGGATTTAACAGTTTTGCCAGAGTGGAAACACCGGTACAAAGACCGCCGCCGCCGATTGGAACTAAAATATAATCTACCGTAGGAAGTTCCTTGATGATCTCCATAGCAATAGAGCCCTGTCCGGTAGCTACTGCCAGGTCATCAAATGGATGTACGAAAGTATAGCCATGTTCATCTGCCAGCTTGTATGCATATGCACAGGCTTCATCAAATACATCACCAGCCAGAACAACTTCTGCTCCGTATCCCTTGGTGCGGTTTACCTTGATCAGAGGAGTTGTAGTAGGCATAACAACGGTTGCCTTAACACCAGACAGCTTTGCTGCATAGGCAACGCCCTGTGCATGGTTTCCTGCAGAAGCAGTGATCAGGCCCTTTGCTTTTTCTTCTTCAGTCAGAGTGCTGATCTTGTAATAAGCACCTCTTACCTTGTAAGCGCCGGTATACTGCATGTTCTCCGGCTTGAAATATACCTTATTTCCGGTCTGTGCGGAAAAATATTCGCTGTAGATCAGCTTTGTCTCCAGAGTGACCTCTTTTACGATCTCAGAGGCCTCTTCAAATTTCTCTAATGTGAGTTCTTCCATGGTAGTCTTTCTCCTAAAATTGATTATCATGTATAACTATAACACTTTATCTCATTAAATTCAAGTTACAGTTCAGCCATGATATTTAAGATTGTACATGAAACAGGGCGTTGACGAAATCATTTGCATCAAATTTCTGCAGGTCATCGATCTTTTCACCGATACCGATATATTTTACAGGAATTCCCAGTTCAGACTGGATGGCAACTGCAATACCGCCCTTTGCAGTACCGTCAAGCTTGGTAAGGATGATACCTGTAATATCAGCTACTTCCATAAACTGTTTTGCCTGTGCCAGCGCATTCTGTCCTGTTGTTCCGTCTAAAACAACTAAAGTCTCCCGGTATGCATCCGGATATTCCTTATCAATGATGCGGTTGATCTTCTTTAACTCTTCCATCAGGTTCTTCTTGTTGTGAAGACGGCCTGCTGTATCACAGATCAGTACATCCGCCTTTCTGGATTTGGCTGCTGCTACAGCATCATAGATCACAGCTGCCGGGTCAGAACCTTCCTGCTGTGCGATAATATCAACTCCTGCTCTGGCAGACCATTCTGTCAGCTGCTCAATTGCTGCTGCACGGAAGGTATCTGCTGCTGCTAAAATCACTTTCTTGCCCTGGTCCTTTAACTGGCCTGCCAGTTTTCCTACAGAAGTAGTCTTTCCAACGCCATTGACACCGATCACCAGGACAACGGACTTTCTGTTTTCAAATTCGTAAGCATTTTCACCCAGATCCATCTGTTCTTTGATGCTGCCTATCAGGATCTCCTTGCACTGCTCCGGATCCTTGATATGCTGCTCTTTTACTTTATTTCGCAGATCTTCTACAATCGCCATGGTCGTCTGGATACCCAGATCGCCCATGATCAGGGTTTCTTCGATCTCTTCATAGAAATCGTCATCAATAGCGGAAAAACCGCTGAAAATAGAGTCAATTCCAGATACAATATTGTTTCGGGTCTTTGTAAGCCCTTCTACCAGTCGGCCAAAAAAAGCCTTTCTTTCCTTCTGCCATAAGGCCCCTCCTTTATATTTGCCTATTTTGTCAGGCTGTCTTCTATAAAGATTAACAGAAACAAGGGTGGATACGCCCTTCTCCTGCATGGTAATTCCGTAAAGCCGGTCAGCAGCCATCATGGTGCCGCGGCGGTGGGTGATCACAATAAACTGGGTATTTTTCGTCAGTTTGTGAAGATAATTTGCAAAGCGGTCTACGTTGGAGTCATCTAATGCCGCCTCGATCTCATCTAAAAGACAGAACGGGGACGGTTTTAAATTCTGGATGGCAAACAACAGGGAAATAGCAGTCAGCGCTTTTTCACCACCGGAAAGCTGCATCATGTTCTGAAGCTTCTTGCCCGGAGGCTGGGCGATGATCTGAATTCCTGCTTCCAGGAGATCTTCCCCTTCCATTAATTCCAGGGTACCCCGGCCGCCACCGAAAAGTTCTTTAAATACTTTGTCAAATTCTGCACGTATCTCCCGGAATTTTTCTTCAAACTGACGGCGCATGCCAATATCCAGCTCTTCAATGATCTTTACCAGTTCTGCCTGTGCGTTTACCAGATCCTCATGCTGGGCCCTCATAAACTCATAGCGTTCTGACACTTCCCTGTAATCTTCAATAGCATTTACATTGATATTTCCAAGAGATTTGATCTGCTCTTTTAAAGCATCGATCTGTCTGCGGATCTCCGGAAGGGAGGATAATTCCTCTTTTTTCAGTTCTTTTGCCTGATTTAAAGTCATTTCATACTCAGACCACATATAGGCAGCCAGACTTTCCAAATGTTCTTCCAGCTTTTCCGCCTGGCTCTGTACACGGAACAGGTCCTTATCCAGGTCAGAAAGACGCTTTGAAATATCTTCCCTTGTCTGGAACAGATTTTTCTGCTGTTTAGAGACTTCTTCTTTTTCCAGGGCAGTTTTCTGGATCTCTTCCTCTAGCTGATGGTCATCTTCTTTGCTGCTTTCAATTTCCTTCTGGATCGCTATAATAGCAGCTTCTTTTTCTTCAATGGCCTTTCTGGAGTCATTTTTACCTGCTTCCAGAGAAGCATCTTCGTCTTTTAATTTCCTGATCTCACCGATCACACGGTTTTCATTTTCACTGATAAATGAAAGCTGCTGTTCCAAAGCTGAAGACTCTAATTGTTATTTTTGAAAGTTCCAGATGAACAGTTTTCCCGCAGTAACTTTTCCTGGTTCAACAACAATGATTTTTCGTCGATCTGCTTCTGGGAATTTGTATTTCTCTCTTCCAGTCTGCCTTCTTCTGCCTTTAAAGAAGCACGGCCTTCTGTAATCTCACGGACCTGCTCTTCCAGAAGCGCATGTTCACGGACCAGATCTGCAGAGGAGTCTGCAATCTCGTTTTTCTTGTCCTCTAAAGTAGAGATATTGATACGGATGGTATTTTCACTTAAAGCCAGTTTCTGGATCTCATTTCTTAACTGTTCAGCAATTTCCTTCTTTTCAGCAGCCGTTGCTTCCTGAAGGCTTAATTCCTGCTGAATGGAGTCTGTCTGTTTTAAATAGCCGTTGCAGGCAGTTTCCAGTTCTTCGATCTCACGGCGTCTGCCTAAAAGATTACTGGTATTTTTAAAAGCACCACCTGTCATGGAACCGCCGGCATTTAAAAGTTCTCCCTCTAAGGTAACGATACGCAGGCTGTAGTGATACTTTCTTGCAATGGCAATGGCATGATCAATGGTATCCGCCACTACCACCCGGCCTAAAAGATACCGGATCAGCCCCTCATACTCTTTGTCTGCCTGTACTAAACTGCTTGCAAGCCCCAGTACCCCCGGTTCCTTTAAAGCCTCCGGCTTTGGGAACGGAGACTGATTCTTTCCCACACTGGTAAGAGGCAGAAAAGTAGCACGGCCGTATTTATTCTTTTTTAAATGTTCAATCAGCCGTTTGGCAGTTTCTTCAGAGTCAGTAACAATATTCTGGATACTGCCGCCTAAGGCTGTTTCAATAGCTGTTTCGTACTTTTTCTCTGTGCTGATAATATCAGCCACAACACCGCGGATTCCATGGATCCGGTCTCTTACTTCCATTACCCGCCGGATACTGTTTCCATAGCCATCATAACGCTCTGCCAGGTTTCGCAAAGACTCTAATTTTGTATGGGCCATGTGGTATTCCTGCTGGGTGTTATTTAAGTTTTTATTTAAACGCTGAACCTCTTTTAAGGCGGCGTTCATTCCCTCTTCTGCTTCTTCTGCTGAAAACTGGGCCTTTTCTAATCGTTCCTGTACCTGGTCTAAAGCAGCCTTTTCCTGAAGGATCTTTTCATCCTGTACAGATTCATCACTTTTAAAGCGGAGAAGTTTCTGGGAGACTTCGCTGCGGCGCAGATTTACCTGCTCTAACATAGTCTCATAATGCTGCTGTCTTGCAGTCAGATCCGCCTTGTCATTTAACGCCTGGATGATCTCACTTTTCGCCTGTTCGATCTCATTTTCCAACTGATAGATCCGGTCATCTTTTTCCTGAAGCTGTGTTTTGGCAGCTTCCAACCGTTCTCCTGCGTCTTTTACCTGTATCTGGGCATCTTCACGTTCTTTTACATAGGAAGCCAGCTGTTTTCCATAATTTTCCAGATCCTGGGAGATCACATTTTTACGGCTTTTATAATGTTCTTCATTGGCTTCTTCTGTATGGATCTGTTCCCTTAAGACATTGATCTGGCCTTCTCTGGAACTTTTTTCCATAGCTGCTTCGCTTAAAGCCGCCCGGTTCTTTGTAAGGACTTCATCTAAAGCTGTCAGTTTTTCTTCCAGGGTATCATATTCTTTTCTCAGATCATCTGCCTTTTTCTGGGTTTCTTCCACATCCCCGGCAAGAAGGCGTCTGCGGTTTTCTACCTCTTTTAACTGGGAATGGGTATTTTCTGTATCCAGAAGAAACTGATTGGCGTCACATACCTTTAATTCTTCTTTTAACTGAAGATATTCCCTGGCAGTTTTTGACTGACGTTCCAAAGGTCCTACCTGTTTTTCCAGTTCTGATAAAATATCGCTGACACGGACCAGATTTGCCTGTTCATCCTCTAATTTCTTCTGGGCAATGGATTTACGCCGTTTGTATTTAACAATACCGGCCGCTTCGTCAAACAGCTCTCGTCTGTCCTCCGGCTTTCCGCTTAAGATCTTGTCGATCTGGCCCTGTCCGATAATGGAATAACCTTCCTTACCGATACCTGTATCATAAAAAAGCTCATTAATATCCTTTAAACGGCAGGTGCTGCCATTGATCATATATTCACTTTCACCAGAGCGGTACAGACGTCTGGAAACTGTAACCTGATCATAATCAATAGCCAGCTGGTGATCGGAATTGTCCAGTGTAATGGCAACATAGGCAAAGCCCTGAGGCTTTCTAAGCTCTGTACCGGAAAAGATAACGTCCTGCATACTGGCGCCTCGCAGCTGCTTAATACGCTGTTCACCAAGCACCCAGCGGACTGCATCTGCAACATTGCTCTTTCCACTTCCGTTTGGGCCTACGATACCGGTAATACCATTATGAAATTCAAAAAGCAGTTTGTTGGCAAAGGACTTAAATCCCTGGATCTCAATGCTTTTTAGATACATGTTTCACCCGCCTTCAGTTTTAAGATGCCGTTGTAGGCAGCTAACTGTTCAGCAGCCTTCTTGGTACGGCCCTTTCCACGGCCGATCTCCTGATCACCTACCAGAGCGCGGACTTCAAAGGATTTGTTGTGATCCGGTCCTTCTTCTTTCAGAATCTCGTAGCTTAATTCGCCGTCCTGGCGGCTCTGTATGATCTCCTGTAAGATAGTCTTGCTATCATAAAAGAGCTGCTTGTGTTCAATATCATTTAAAATGAACCTGTGAATATACTCTTTTGCACTAGCAAAACCACCGTCCAGATAAATAGCTCCGATCACTGCTTCCATAGCGTCTGAAACAACAGAATTTCTGTTTCTTCCGCCGGTTGCGTCTTCGCCTTTGCCTAAAAACAGATAGCTTCCAAGGTTGATAGCTTCTGCACAGTACGCCAGGGTCGGCTCGCAGACAATGCTGGCTCTGATCTTTGTCAGATCACCTTCCGGCTTTTCTGTATATTTGTGATAGAGAAAATCACTGGTAACGATCTCAAGGACTGCATCTCCTAAAAATTCCAGACGTTCATTGCAGTGATTGTGGTCTAAACGGTGTTCATTGGCATAGGAACTGTGAGTCAGCGCCTGGGCTAATAAATGTTTATCCTGGAAATGATAGGAGATCTTCTCTTCCAGTTCTTTTAATTGCTCATTCATACGTAGTATCCTCCTTACGGATATAATAACACAAAAGGGCTGTTTGATAACAGCCCTGGATTCCTGTTATTTAGTTCAGTGCATTTTTAATCTGTTCAACTGCGTCCCCAACGGTAACGATCTGTTCTGCAGCTTCATTTGGAATCTCAATGTCGAACTCCTCTTCAATTCCCATGATGATCTGGAAGATATCCAGAGAGTCAGCACCCAGGTCATCTACAAATGTAGCTGCCATTGTCACATCCTCCGGTTCAATGTTCAACACTTCTGCAATAATTTCCTGCAATTTTTCAAATTCCATTTCTTAGCTCCTCTTTCTTAGATCTTTATTCTTTCATTTCTTCTGTTTTTCCGTTTCCAACCGTTAAGGACTCTTTGATCTTTTCATTGATTTCCTGTTCCTTAAAAGTAACGCATTGGATGATGGAGTTGCGTACCTCTGTACGCTTTGAACTTCCGTGGGTCTTGACTACCAGACCTTTTAAGCCTAACAATGGCGCTCCGCCGTACTGGCTGGCATCAAATGCCTTTAATGTGGTCTTCAAAGCTGGTTTTACTAATAGAGCACCAATCTTGCTTCTTAAGGTGGCCATCATGCCCTGCTTCACCATATGGATCAGCGTAGCACCCACACCCTCGTAAAGCTTAAGGATCACATTGCCTGTAAACGCTTCACAGACGATGACATCTGCTCCGCCATGCGGAATTTCCCTTGCTTCAATACTGCCAATAAAGTTAATATCAGGACAGGCTTTTAAAAGCGGGAATGTTTCTTTTACAAGGGCATTTCCCTTTTCTTCCTCTGCTCCGATATTTACAATAGCGACTCTTGGGTTCTTAATTCCCACAACGTGTTCCATATAAATGGAACCCATCTGCGCAAACTGTACCAGATGAGATGGTCTGGCATCTACGTTGGCGCCACAGTCGATCAGCAGTGACACGCCTTTTTCAGTAGGGATAAGCGGTGCCAGCGGAGGACGTTCTACGCCCTTGATCCTGCCTACGATCACCTGTCCGCCTACTAAAATAGCTCCGGAACTTCCAGCGGATACAAAAGCATCTGCTTCTTTATTCTTTACAAGATTCATGCCTACCACAATAGATGAGTCCTTCTTCTTACGGATCGCATTCACCGGCGGTTCTTCTGTGGCAATGACTTCTGTGGCATTCACCACCTGGATCTGCTCTTTGTTGTAAGTATATTTGGAAAGCTCTTTATTTACTACTGCTTCCTGACCTACTAAAAGCACCTGAATCCCTGGTTTTGCGTTTACCGCTTCTACGGCTCCCGCAACCATCTCAACTGGTGCCAGGTCACCGCCCATAGCATCTACAGCTACTTTAATCATAAAAGACTCTCCTTTCGGTTTCGCAATACAGTTATTAATATACTAGATGTCGTATCATAAATCAATACGTTTTTATGTGAATTTCGCCCCGCCTGATAAAGGCAGCGATCATGTTTTCTTTTCACCGCAAAAGAGGACCCTGAGATTACTCCCAGGATCCTCTGATCTTCGTTTTTCTACAGATTATTCAGCTGTATTAACGATTTCGCGCTTATTGTAGCTTCCGCAAGCCTTGCATACTCTGTGAGGCATCATAAGGGCTCCGCACTTGCTGCACTTAACCAGGTTTGGTGCGCTCATCTTCCAGTTTGCTCTACGGCTGTCTCTTCTAGCTTTAGAAGATTTATTCTTTGGACAAATAGACATGGTTTACACCTCCTTCAACTGTTTAAAAATATCCTGGATAACTGACATTCTTGGGTCCAGTGACCTGTTGTCGCAGTCACAAGTCCCTCGGTTGAGATTTGTGCCACATCTATTGCAAATCCCCTTGCAGTTATCACTGCAGAGAACTCTCATAGGCAGGTTCAGGGTTAACTCATTACCAACCAGCTGGTCGACATCCAGATTATAACCATTAATATAGAACTGCTCATCCAAAGCTTCTATGCGGTCTTCCTTCGTCTGATTCATATCCAGCTCCTGGTCGATCTCCAGTTCAAAAGGAACTAAAACAGGCTCTAAGCATCTGGCACATGGCATTTCAAGGCTTAAAACAGCCTTTCCTGTCACAGTCAGTACTCGTTCTCCCTGGTTAGTGATAACCAGAGTCACCGGTTCTTTTTCCACAACTTTATAAGAACCATCAGGTCCTTTAAAATGTGTCATTTCCAGTGGAATTGTATAGGTTTTGGATTTCCCTTCAACAGGGAACAGCTCTGATAAATTAATCAGCATATCGTACTCCTTGATATGCACCTATGCTATTATACATAGGCGCACCGGGTTTGTCAACAAAATTTTCCAAAAAAAATTACTTAACCAGTCTTAAAGTCTCTCTTGCGATTGCCAACTCTTCGTTGGTTGGGATCAGCATAACTTTTACCTTGGAATCTGGAGCGGAAATAATTCTTCTCTCTCCTCTTACATTGTTAGCTTCGTCATCGATCTTAACGCCTAAGTAGCCTAAGTATTCGCAAACGTTCTTTCTGGTAACCTTATCGTTTTCACCAACACCAGCAGTGAATGCGATAGCATCTACACCGTTCATAGCTGCTGTGTAAGCACCTACGTACTTAGCAACACGGTATACGAATGCATCCAGAGCTACTGCTGCCAGATGGTTTCCTTCTTCCTTTGCCTTCTCGATATCACGGAAGTCGCTGGAGATGCCGCCGCTCATGCCTAAAACGCCGGACTTCTTATTTAAGATGTTAAGAACTTCGTTTACGTCTTTTCCTTCCTTGTTGCAGATGAACTGAACAACTGCAGGATCAACGTCACCACTTCTGGTACCCATGATCAGGCCCTCAAGAGGTGTAAGTCCCATACTGGTATCTACGCACTTGCCGCCGATGGAAGCAGATACGCTGGCACCATTTCCTAAGTGGCAAACGATAACTTTTGCCTTTTCTGGATCTAAGTTGCCGAACTTGATTGCTTCGCCGGATACGAACATATGGCTGGTTCCGTGGAAGCCATAACGACGGATGCTGTATTTCTCATAGTACTCATGAGGAATTGCGTACATATAAGCCTTCTCTGGCATAGACATGCCAAATCCGGTATCCCATACTGCTACGTTTGGCTTACCAGGCATAGCCTGTTCACAAGCCTCGATACCCATTAAGTTAGCTGGGTTGTGCAGAGGTCCTAAGTCGAAGCATTCACGGATAACTCTCTTAACATCCTCGTTTACTACTACAGACTCGCTGTAAACAACGCCTGCGTGCAGTACGCGGTGTCCGATCGCGGAGATCTCATCGGTGCTTGCGATCACGCCGTGATCTTTGTCCTGTAAAGCTTCCATAACCATGTTGATAGCTACGGTGTGGTTTGGCATTGGGCTTTCAACAACATATTTGTCCTTGCCTGCTGGCTGATGGGTCAGCTTGGAACCTTCGATACCGATTCTCTCGCAAAGGCCCTTAGCAACAACGCTTTCGTTGTCCATATCGATCAGCTGGTACTTTAAGGAAGAGCTTCCGCAGTTGATAACTAAAATCTTCATAATAGGTAATTCTCCTGTATATTTATTTTACTATGAAAAGTTCCGGGCGTCATATACGCATAAGCGCAGGCACCCGGTAACTTTTTATTTATCGCTTCTAAATTAGTTGTTCTGGCACTGTACAGCTGTGATAGCTACAACACCTACGATATCGTCAGCAGAGCATCCTCTGGACAGATCGTTTACTGGCTTAGCAATACCCTGGCACATTGGGCCGTAAGCAGCTGCCTTGCCAAGTCTCTGAACCAGCTTGTAACCGATGTTACCAGCATCCAGGTCTGGGAATACCAGTACGTTAGCATGTCCAGCAACCTTGGAATCTGGAGCCTTGGAAGCACCGATCTCAGGAACGATTGCAGCGTCTAACTGCAGTTCGCCGTCTAATGCTAATTCTGGAGCCATTTCCTTAGCTAACTTGGTAGCTTCTACTACTTTGTCTACGTCAGCATGCTTTGCGCTTCCCTTGGAAGAATGGGACAGCATAGCAACCTTTGGCTCATGTCCTACTAACATCTTGAAGCTCTCAGCGGAAGAAACAGCGATTGCTGCTAATTCGTCCGGAGTTGGGTTCTGGTTCAGACCGCAGTCAGCGAATACGAATGTACCGTTGTCGCCAAGATCGCAATCCGGAACTTCCATTAAGAAGAATGCGGAAACTAACTTGGTTCCTGGTTTGGTCTTAATACATGTAAGCAAGGTCTTAAGGTGTTTGCTGTAGAATGGCAAGCGCCGGATACCATACCGTCAGCATCGCCGTTCTTGATCATTAAACAGCCATAGTAAGCGTAGTCGCCTAAGATGGTCTCTTTTGCCTTCTCAGGAGTCATGCCTTTTGCTTTTCTTAACTCAACGAAGAGATCGATATATTCCTGGGTCTTCTCATAGGTCTGTGGATTGATGATGGTTGCGCCGGAAACATCTAAGCCCTTGCTGTGTTCGCCGATATCCTCTGGTGTACCGATGATGATCAGGTTAGCAAGTCCCTCTTTTAAAATTTTCTCAGCAGCTTCCCATGTTCTGCGGTCCATGGACTCTGGAAGAACGATAGTTTTTTTGTCTGCTTTTGCTTTTTCTTTGATAATGTCGATTACTGCCATAATCTTTTTTACCCCTTTCCTTATGTTGAAGCATATAACATTATTATATACGTAGCCCCCAGCGGAAACAAGCTGAATTTAACGAAATTTTGCATTTTTTTTCATACTTTTCGTTATTTTGGATAAGATGCAGACATGTTTCCCAAAAATCCCCGGGGTCAGATCTTTTCGTAATGATCTACATTGATCACGAAGATAGTAGCTCCGCCTACCTCTACAGTCATAGGCATGGTAGCATAGTTTACCATGGCAGTACCGGAAATATACGGCATGTTCACAGTCAGTTTCTGGTGCTGTCCGCATTCCTGCTTGATCAGAGTGATCACTTCTTCTACTTTTTCATCCTCTACACCGATCATCAAAGTGGTATTTCCTTTTTTCAAGAAGCCACCGGTGGTAGACAGTCTGGTCACACTGTAATGGTTCTGGTTTAAAAGGCTTACTACATCATCTTCATTATCATTTCGTACAATGGCGTATACTAATTTCATGGTTTTAGTCCTCCTTGCTTTGTTCTGGTATAGACTTATGAGCCCTGCACTTGCGTGCTCTGTTGCCTGCTGTCCCAGGCGGCTTGTTATAAGTATAGCATATTTATATAAAAACAGGCACCGAAATTTAGCTCCGGTGCCTGTTTCTTAATATTTTTAACATTATTTCAACATTTCTGCCTCGTCCGGGGATAAATGTTTCTGTTCATGAATAAATGTCTCTTTCTATGAAACGTCTCTTTCTATGAAATTATGAATTAGATGCCGGTTTGGTTCCAAGAGTGATCTGTACTTCATGTTCTACATAAGAACCATTTACAAGGGACTGTACTGTCAAAGAAACCGTAGAACCGCCTTCGTAGTAAGTAAGCATCTGCTTTAATTCTTCCATATTGGTAACAGACTGTCCGTCAAACTTGGTGATGATGTCCTTTTCTTTCAGGTCAGAATTTGCTGCTGCACCGCCTTCAACGATCTTGTATACATAGATACCAACCGGCATACCGTATTCCTTGGAAGCATTGGCATCAATATTGGTTCCCTGAATTCCAAGGTATCCCTGTGCGCTTTCATCAACTGCTTCTCTTGTCTTCTTTGTCATCAGGTTATTTAAGATCTCCTGTGCCTTTGAGATCGGGATCGCAAAGCCCATGCCTTCTACTTCTGTAGATGCGTTCTTTTGCAGCGTTGATACCGATTACATTGCCATTTAAGTCAAGAAGGGCACCACCACTGTTACCAGGGTTGATGGCTGCATCTGTCTGGATGTAAGTATGCTGGATACCATTTTCATCTGTGATCTCACGGTCTAAAGCACTGATATAACCAACTGTCAGTGACTGTCCATAACCAAGTGCATTACCAATGGCAATTACCTGCTGTCCTACCTTTACATTATCAGAATTGCCCAGGGTTGCTACTTTGATCTTGCTCATAGTATCAGATGGGATATCAGAAAGCTTTACAGCAATGATCGCCAGGTCTGTTGCTGAGTCTGTACCCTTTACAGCAGCTGCTACCTGAGTGCTGTCTGTAAAGGTAACCTTCATATCTGTCGCACCGGATACAACGTGGTTGTTGGTAGCGATCAGAAGTTCTGTATCATTCTGTCCAACAATGATACCAGAACCGCTGCTCTGTGCCTGATAAGTCTGAGGCATACCAAAGAAATTGTTCTGTTCCACAGTCATGGTATCGTTGATGGCTACCAGAGAAGGCATTGCCTTTTCAGCAATAGAAGAAACATCGGTTACTGTAGATACAGCAGTCGTACTTCCGTTATTGGATGCAGCGCTTGTTTCCGGTACCTGTGCAGTGGTGGTTCCTTCTGTTTCTGCCGGTGCAGCAGCTGTTATATCAGCAAGTCCTGTAAGACGGGCGCCTACATAATTAACACCTGTCATCACACCGCCTGCTACTGTGCCAAACAGCACAGCTGCTGCAGTAATACCTGCCGCCTTTCTTGCCCAGCTGTTTTTCTTTCTTGGTGCCTGAACGGTTTCACGGTATTCATTTCTGTAACCATGTTCCGGTCTGTTATTCTGCTGTCTGGATGGTCGGCTCGGATTTGAGCTGATTTACCGCCGTCTGCGCGATGGTCGCGGCGGTGGCCGCTGCTGTGCTGGCGGCGATGGCCGTGGTGTCGGTCTCGCTCTCCACCGCCGGGAGCGCAATGGTGAGCGGTTCTGCGAGCTTCTGCTTGCGCACCTCCGCCTCGATTTTAGTCGTCAGGTACTCTGTGATGTCGCCGTAGGCCGATTCAATAAACGCCTGCGCCGCCGGGCTGATAGAGGCGATACAGGCGGTGAGGGACTTCTGTAGGGCCTCTTTCTGCGCTTCCAGCGTGAACTCCCCGGCGTTCTTGAGCGCGTCCACATAGGTCTGGCTGGTGGCCGCCACCGCGTCCGCGATGGCGTTGGCGATCTCCTTGATATACCCCTGTACCTTGATGTCCTCGGTCTCCGCTGCGGCGTTGTCCCCGGCCTTGCGAATCAGCACGATTACGTACCCCGCAATCACCGGGACGGCTGCCGTAACGACCGCCGTAAACAGGTTCATCAGAAATTCTTGCATCACGTTCTCCTCCTTAATCCGGGAGCTTCAAGACCTGTCCGGGGTGAATGGTGTCGCTGGACAGTCCATTGAGGCTCTTGATTTCCGTGTAGCGGCTGCCGTTGCCGAGGTACTTCGCGGCGATGGCCCAAAGGCTGTCCCCGCTCTTGACGGTGTAGGTCTTTGCGGCCGAGGTGCTGCCGGACGCGCCGGAGATGTCTGCCTCGTTTACCCAGCCGTACACGGTGCTGCCGCCACCGCTCACGGCGACGAGGTGGTACGGGTGCTTGCTCTTGCCGAGCTGGTAAATCTGTGTGATTTTGGCCTTGCCGGGCTTGCAGCTCACGCCGCTGGCCGCGTTCGCGCTGGTGTAGTGCGTGCTGCCCGTGAAGTTCACCACGTCGCCCACCTTGAGGCTGCCCGTGGTGGTCGTCCCTGTGCTGCCGCCTGTGGGGCCGCCGGAGCTGGTGGCCTTGCTGCTGTACTTGGGTACGCCGTAGCCCCGGATATTCTTCCCGTTGACGGTGATCGTGCGACGCTTCACGCTGTTGGAGTAGTTGCCCTCAATGACCGTGATGGTTTTGCCGCTCACCTTTTCCACGATGCCAACGTGGTCTGCGCTGCCTGTGCAGTCGCCGGAGCCGTTGTCGTCCCAGTCGTAGAAAATGTAGTCGCCGGGGGAGGGCACATAAGCGTCGTTCTCCTGCCAGCTCCCGAGGTTCTTAAAGAGCTGGATATGCTTCTCGCACCCGCACTCCGTCGGGATAATGTCGGTCAGCCCTGCGGCGATGGCGACCGCGCTGGCGAACGTGCTACACCATGCGTCCGTGTACTTCACCGCGTACCCTCTGGCGAGGGGCTTGTGGCTGTTGTAGAGGTCGATGATTTTCTTGTGGCTTCCGTCAGCCTCGTTACACCCGAGGTAGCTCTGCGCGATGCTGACTACCTTTTGTCTCAATTCCTGTTCCGTCATACTGGTTCCTCCATTTCCGGGCGTGCTGGCCGTGGCCGCGTACTTCTTGTAGTAGTTCTGGCCGTAGCCTGCCCTCTTGTTCTTTACTGCTGTGCTTTGGTCTGCCGGACGCTCAAGTTAAGGAGTACGCTGTCGCTGGCCGTCTGCACGTCGCTGGCCGTCTTGAGGGTGTCCAGCACCCCCTTGTACCCCTCTGTCAGCTCCTTGAGCAGGAAGTCGAGCTGCATCTCCAAGTCCCCGATGGACTTGCCTGCGGCCTGCGCAAAGGCGAGCAGCCCCTCTTTCCGGCTCCAAAAAGTCCACTGTGCAAGGCCGTACCCCGCGCTGTCGTGGACAAAGTTGCCGTAGCTCCCGTTGTCTACGGCGGTGGTGTACGTCGCGTCGGTGTAGCCCAGCTTCTTCTCATAGCTGTTCTGTAGGTTCTTCGGGTTGAGCGCGCTCTCCGCGTAGAGGTTCCCCATCAGGCCCGCCGCGCCCGCTGCGCTCAATCCTTTCCCAACGAGGTAGTTCCATATCTTCTCCTCGTTCGTCTTTCCTGTCAGCATTGCCTCTCCTTTTCTACTGGCCCACGCCGGACGGCTCCTCCCGTTCCGGCTCCGGCCCGGCGGTGTCGGCGGTCTGCGTGGCCGCCGCCCGCTTGTCCGGCCAGTTGTTGTTCTTGCTCAAATTCTCCACGAGGGACTTGATGGCGTAGGCCAGTACCACGCCAATAATCTCCGTGACCGCGACCTGTGAAAGGCTCTCCGCAATCTGCATCTTGTCGAGGTACGCGAGGATATAGCTGCACCATACCCAAGCGAATCCGTTGGCGAGGCAGACCCAAACCACCTTTTTCATGGTCTCCGTTCGTTTCTTCTCCTCGCGCTTGCCGCCTGCGCGGAGGGTTTTCACCCTCCGGCGCAGGCGTTCAAGGCTGCTTCTGCATAACAGAAAGCTAACCAAGGCTCCGGCGAAAAAGGCGGCCATAATCATAATTCCGATTTCCATAGCCCCTCCTCAAAGCCCAATCTGCGCGAAAATAAAGCCGAGGACAATACTGACGACCGCCGTGGCAATATAGCTCACGACTTTTCGCCACATCTCCCCGTCGCGGCCCTCAAGGACTTCCATCCGCTCTCCCTGCCGCTCCTGCTCTTTTGCCATGCTCTCCATGCTCAATGCCAGCTTTTCTACCGAAGTCGTAAGAGCACCGATTTGGCGCACGTTGTCCTCAAGCAGCGCAATTCGCTTGTCTTGCCTCTGGTTCTGCTCCTCGAGCCGCTTGCGGAACTCCTCGTGTTCCGCTCTTGAAATCGCGTCGTCCACTTCTTCCTCCTTTCCCGCCTGCCGCGCGACAAAAGTAAGCGGGGGCGCGCCCGCGCCCCCGCTCCATTACTCTCCGATTAGCTTCTCCCTCTCGGCTGCCGCCGCTTCCATCTTTTCCTCGATGTCGGCCACGGCTCCGAGCTGCGCAAGCGCATCTGCCTGCGCCTGAATGATGTCGGCCTGCTCCTTGACGAGGCCTGTCAGCCTTGCCACAAGCTCCGCCGCCGTCATTCTGCGTACTCCTCCCCGGTGATCTCCGCGTACTGCTCCGCGCTGATTTCGCCGTCAGCGACGCGGCCCGCGAGTACCTGCTTCACCCCGCTCTGGCGGGCAGCGGGCATCTCCGCCCAAGTCTTTGTTCCAGCAACCAGTCTGTTCGCCCAAATCTCGTTCATCAGTTTTCACCTCCGCTCATTGCCATAATCATTTCGTCCAGCTCACAAGAGCGTCCTCAACCGCCGCTGCGTTCTCTGTCGAGGCCGTGTCCAGTTCGCACAGGGCCTCCTAGATTTCCACGATGGCGGTGTTGGTGTTCTCCTCGTTTTCTGCAATCCGTGCCCGGTTGCGGAAAACGTACTCGGAGACCTCACCCTCGGTAATGACGGCCTGCGGCGCGTCCGGGATTGCGCTCCCGCCGCCGATGTGTAGAGGTCGCCATTTACGGAAGCCCTCCGCCTGTGCTTCCTCTGCCTCGACGTATGCGCCACTGACCTCATTCTTCCTGACGTAGCGCGGCTTGTCGCAAAGCGCAAGCAGCACCCCGCCGCTGATGATTGCGTACATCGTCTCTTACCTCCTAACCTTGATTTTCAATGCGTCCGCGAGCTTTTGCAGTTCCTCCGGCTCCGCCGCAAAGAAGTCCTCATTGAACAGAATTACCTCCACGTCCTGCCGCAGGAAGTGGCTCCAATCCCTTTCCAGCATCTCAATTTCCTCGTCACTGAAACGCTGCCGCCGTCCCTCCGCACTATACCGTTCCCGGTTGCTGTAGGCGATGGCGTAGGTCAAGGCCCCGCGCTCGAGGCCCCGTCCGTCGTCGTTCCGGGCGAAGTGCTTTTTTGCGTTCTCGCTGGTGCTGTAGCAGATGGCCCTCCCGTCCGGCATCACAATGGAATACCCCTCCGTGTGCAGCTCCGTCCCGTATGGGATGTTCAGCCGCTCCCCGCACAGGGCAAGCTCCTTGTACCTGTGGTGCGTAACGTAATTCATGCCGCCGTTTCCTCCTCTCTGACCGAGCCGTGCCTCCTGTAAATCCAGCCCGCCTCCGTCTTGGTTTGCTTTCAGGTGCATTTGAATTTCTTCCTCCGCGCCATCAGCTCCGCCTCGAACAGCCGGACAAATCTCTCGTCCATCGTCCGCAGCGTGTCATAGCTGTTGCACCGCAGCGCGTGCGCCCTCCACGACTGGTAGGACTGAAAAATGTCCTCCGCCGAGAGTTTGCCCTCGTCCAGCCACTTCCGAAAAACTTTCATTTTCCGGCGCATGGCCTTGATACTGCTCCTGTTCAACTTCATCGTCACCTTGCCTCCCTCCCCGAGCGTTATCCGCATCTTGAGGAATTTGAAGCTGTGGTGCCGGAATGGGGTAATCCTGCATTTCTTCTCGCTGAGTGCAATCCCCATCTCCTCCGCCATCTTGTGCAGGCATCGGTCGATGTCCCGCAGCTCCTCGAGCGAGTTGCTGATTGCGTACCCGTCGTCCATGTACCGTCCGTACCCGTGTATGCCGCGCACGTCTTTCACGTAATGGTCTATCGGGCTTGCGTAGTCCAGCGCGATAATCTGGCTTATCTCGCTCCCCAGCCCCACGCCGCGCTTGCGCTCCGCCGTCTTGTCCGCCGTTTTCATTCTCTGAAAATCGTCCACAAATTGGCAAAATAGGGCGTAGAGGCGGTCGTCCATGATTTTCGCCCTCGCCCTCCGCTTGATTTCGTCGTGAGGCAAACTCGCAAAATACCCCTTGAAGTCGAATTGGTAAATCCCACCCTCTGTCCCGAACTTCCTGTAGTGGTCTTGAAGATGCTTCTTGAGCCGCTTTAGCTGGAAGTCCATACCCTTGTCCGCAAGGCTCGCGCCGTTGTCGTAGATGAAACTGCGCGAATATGCCCGCGTCAAAAGGTTACTGCATAGGCACTTTTGTATCGCCCTCTCCTGTATCGGGAGCGCGTCGATGTTCCGTTCTTTCCCGTGTTCAATGGTCGTGAAGCTCTGAAAGCCCCGGAACTTCCTTGTGCCGTTCTGTAGTGTCTCATAGGTCTTGAGGCTTTCTGCCAGCAGGTTCGTCTCGAAGTTTATCGTTGACGTTTTCCACCTCGCGCCGTTGCAGCAGGCCTTGCCCGCCTTGCAGAGGTTCCCGAACGACATCACCTCGTCGAAGCTCGCGCCTCCGGCCTCCTGCGCTTTCTGCTGCCTCCGCGCTTTCCGCCGTTGGTATCTCGCCTCGCGCCTTTCGCTGCTGTTCAATTTTCTCTTGCCTCCTGTGCCGCCAAGATGCAGTCTCCCACACGTACAGCAACATGGCCCTGCGGGTGGTTTGCGGGGTGCATCACTCCCCGCACCTCTCCCGCCAACCATGACGGTTTTCTCGTAGCTGCGTAACGGCTGCTCATGTAACCGGGGCACTCCCGTCAAAATCCCCAGCCATGCAAGAAGCGTCCGGGCCTCCGTATCGTGTGGTAAGTTTAGGATTGAAGCCCCGTCTCCGGGGCCAGTCTCCAAGGGTCAAGTCCTCCTTTAAGTTTTGGGGCGCGGCTTCGCATTTCGCTACTTGTTCTGGCCCCAGTCTGTCCTTAAATCCCGGCGCGAAGCCATTCGACCAGTTCGCGTTGTTGTTGTTCGCGCTGCCGTCCGTGTTCACATTGCAGAAGTTGTTGCTGTTCGTCGCATTGACGGAGCGGAGCCACCAATTGCAGGCGGTGCCGTCAGGACTTGCCCTAAAAAATTACGCTTTCCCGGCCTCCGCCGCCTTGCGGCGGTAGCCGTTCCAACGCTTTTTGTCACTCTCCAAGACCGCCCGGAGCCGGGAGAGCGCGTTGTTTGCCAGCGTCGTCCACGCTTGGAACGCCTTTTCGTACTCTGCCTTTCCCGCAAAGAAGTTGTTCCCCGCGTCCACCATCTCGTAGCAGAACGTAATCTCCCCGCAAATCGCGTCCGCACTGCTGCACGCTATCATCAGGTAGCGGTGTCGCAGCTCGTAGTCGTGTTCGCTCATGTCCTTGTGCAGGTAGATCGCGTTCCCTTTGAGGGCGTTGAGGTATATCTCCCTCGCCAGTTCCAGCAGCCCGTTCGTGATGTCGCGGTAGCTCTTGGGGAACTTCCGCGTCACCCGCACGGTGTACTTGCGCAGCTCCCTCGCGTCCGCGATGAACTGCGCCGCAGCGTCTTTCCTCCGGGATTTGTAAACCGACATTTCTTACTCCCTCCTCTCGCTCCGTGCGTTCCTGTCGTTCCGCTGGCGGGGGCTTTCGCCCCCACCGCTTCACTTGCCTCCCTGATTTTGGATTAGGCTACCTTAAAGCCCG
>ENA-OQDL01000524-OQDL01000524.1-human-gut-metagenome-genome-assembly--contig:-NODE-524-length-24291-cov-4.692932_pt1 | contig 24291 bp, 29 predicted proteins | sample MGYA00242782_ERZ504609 | MGnify/ENA primary metagenome ERZ504609 (study PRJEB26092, sample SAMD00036320) | human gut metagenome | host: Homo sapiens | study: EMG produced TPA metagenomics assembly of... | reverse complement strand
AAATAAATTCCTTTTGCATCCCGTCCCGGAACTTTAATGTCTCGTGGATTGGATGCTCCGCAGGCAAGGATAACGCGGTCGAACTGTTTCAGAAGTTCTTCTGCTTTGATGTCCTTTCCTACGTTTAAAAACGAATACAATCCGGCAGTATGTAAAATTTAACAAATTACTTAAACAAGCAAACTATTATTTTCCTACATTTGTTACCAGTGAAACTTTAAATACGAAAGAACATGAAAGCAAATCCTGTATTTAGTTTATACATCCCTACCAAATTAGTATTTGGCTGCGGAGAAATCAAGAAATTATCCAGTGAAAAATTACCGGGGAAAAAGGCACTGGTCGTCATCTCATCCGGAACTTCCATGCGGAAATATGGATATTTGGAGAGAGTACTTGCCCAATTAAGACTGAATAATGTAGAAACACTGGTTTACGATAAAATCCTTCCCAACCCCATCAAAGAACACGTCATGGAAGCAGCCGCCATCTGCCGGGAGGAAAAGTGCGACTTTGTAGTAGGACTGGGAGGCGGAAGTTCCATCGACTCAGCCAAAAGTATAGCTGTTAATGGCCTGCAACGACGGTGACTACTGGGATTATGTATCAGGGGGTAGTGGTGAAAGGACGCCTGTTACCAAAGCACTTCCCATTATCGCCATCCCTACCACCGCCGGAACCGGAACGGAAATGGATCCATGGACAGTGATTACCCACGAAACGGCTCAAGAAAAGATAGGCTTCGGTTGCCAGCTGACCTTCCCTACCTTATCTATTGTAGACCCGGAACTGATGGTTTCCATTCCCCCGCACCTCACCGCCTATCAAGGGTTCGATGCATTCTTCCATGCCGCAGAGGGTTTTATCGCCAATTGTGCAACACCCATCAGTGATCTTTACGCCTTAGAAGCCATCCGTCTGATCTACAAATATCTGCCAGTAGCCGTAGCCGACGGAAAGAATTTGAAAGCGCGTGCCAAAATTGCTTGGGCCAGCACCTTGGCAGGCATGGTGGAAGCCACTTCAAGCTGCACTTCCGAACATTCATTAGAACATGCCATGAGTGCTTATTATCCACAACTTCCTCATGGAGCAGGACTCATTGCCTTGTCTGAGGCATACTTCGAAACTTTCCGGCATGACTGTACAAAACGTTACATGAAAATGGCTGAAATGATGACCCAGAAAAAGAGCAACCGTCCGTCCGATTTCATTGATGCATTGATTACACTGCAAAAAGAATGTAAAGTACATTCTATCAAACTGAGCGAATTTGGTATCCAATCCCGAAGATTTCCCCAAATTCCTGCAAAATGCAAGAGATACGATGGGAGGACTGTTCACTCTCGACCCACGCCCGATTACAGACGAAGAAATCCTGCATATCTTTAAAAATTCTTATAAATAATGGATAAAGAACTAGACCTTGCCGTAACCTGTTACGGCAAGGTAAAACCATTGAAATATGATTTGGTCCTCCTCCCTTGGGGAGCTACCGAACCGCATAATCTGCACCTGCCTTATCTGACAGACTGCATTCTAAGCCACGACATCGCACTAGATGCTGCAAAACTGGCAAAAACACATTACGGTATTCGTTGCATGGTCATGCCTTACGTCACTGCCGGTTCACAGAATCCGGGACAACGCGAGCTGGATTTCTGCATCCATTATCGCTATGAAACGCAAAAAGCGATTTTAAGCGACCTAGTTGCCTCTCTATACGCCCAGGGATACCGCAAAATGGTCATTATCAACGGACATGGCGGCAATACATTCAAAAGTATGATACGTGACTTGTCACTGGACTATCCCGACTTCCTGATAGCCAGCAGCGAATGGTTTGCCTTTATCCCTGCTAAAGAGTACTTTGATGAACCGGGTGACCATGCAGATGAATTGGAAACTTCTGTTATGATGCATTATCATCCGGAATTGGTAAACCTGGATGAAGCCGGAGATGGAAATTATAAGAAGTTCGCTTCGCAAATGCTGAATGAAAAAGTGGCATGGATTCCGAGAAACTGGCAAAACGTTTCGCAAGATACCGGTATAGGCAATCCTAAAAAAAGCAAGTGCCGGAAAAGGGAAGAAATACGCCGAAGCAGTCGTCGCAAAATATGCATTACTGTTTGAAGAGTTGGTACATAAAGAACTTTATTAATGCCTCATCACTCAAGAAGATCATCTGACCTTTTTAAACGATGGTCTTCTATGTTCATATCACCTCCGCTTCTTCGTTATCAGATACATTTTCAGCTACCTTAGTTATACTTGCCATTTCAAAGTCCATACATATCCATATAAATATATGTATAACCATCGACTATGAAAAGAATAAATGTCCCCATGTGCCCATAAACAAACCACTCCCTGCACTATCTGCACAAGGATACTTCTCCAAATAATTTATTTCATCTCCAAAGGCTGAAATAAAATTCATTAACAAAATAAAGAGATTTCCTTTATAGGATAAGTTCTACCAGAACTTCAAACAGTAACTTTAAAAACAAATCTATGAAGAAAACCTTATTCATGCTTTTTTGCCTGTTATGCTCCATAGGAGCCATGGCACAAAAGAAAACAATCACGGGTGTGGTCACAGACGCCACAGGTGAAGCGGTTATTGGCGCCAGTATTGTAGAAACAGGCACCACGAATGGTACAGTTACCGACTTAGATGGTAATTTTACACTTTCCGTAGCCAACGATGGCAGTATCAGAGTATCATTTATCGGTTATCAGACACAAACTTTAAGCGTAAAGGGAAAGTCAACTTTTAAAATAGCATTGAAAGAAGACTCAGAAATGCTCCAAGAAGTTGTTGTAACCGGATATGGCGGCAAACAGTTGCGCACAAAAGTAACCAACTCCATTTCCAAGGTAAAAGAAGAAACATTAAAACAAGGACTTTATTCCAATCCGGCACAAGCCTTATCAGGAGCCGTGGCAGGTCTGTCCGTCAGCCAGACTTCCGGTAATCCGGGAGCAGCTCCTACCTTGGTACTTCGAGGAGGTACTAATTTTGACGGTTCAGGTTCACCTTTAATCCTGGTAGACGGCCAAGTACGCGGTTCTTTAAGTGACATCAACCCGGCCGATATTGAATCCATGGAAGTATTAAAAGATGCCGGAGCCACCGCCATCTATGGCGCCCGAGCCAATGACGGTGTAGTACTAGTCACTACCAAACGAGGCAAAGAGGGAAGTACACGTGTAGAGCTTTCGGCCAAACTAGGCTGGAACTACTTCCACAACTCTTATAACTTTATGAATGCGCGTGATTACATTTACTGGATGCGCACTGGTTACATGAATGCTTACACGGGAGACATGAAACATCCGGACGGATCGGCCGTACAAGGATGGTCTTCACTGACCGGTCTGACCGGTGCCACTCCTTATGGAACAGGCAACAAATATTGGGCAGATGATGACAAGACAATCCCGCTGAATGGAAACGAAAACAGCCAGGCTATATGGAGTACCATGAAATATTCGGACGATCTGGCTTTCCTGCTCAACCAAGGATGGGAAACCATGACTGATCCTATTTATGGAGACCAACTGATTTTCAAGAATACAGATATAGCGGATTTCAATATCAATTCCCCATCTTTCTCACAAGACTACAACCTGAGTGTAAGCGGAGGAAATGAAAAGGGAAACTACTATGCAGGTTTGGGATACAACCATAGTGAAGGTACAGCCGTAGGAAACAAGTACCAACGTATCACTTTCACATTCAATGCCGATTACAAGCTGAAACCATGGTTAACCTCCAACTCCAGCTTCAACTTTGCAGATGCAACCTGGAACGATCTTCCTCCTACCCAAAGCGCAGAAGCCAACTACTTCTCACGCGTTTTATCATTACCTCCCACTTTCCGTGGATATAATGCTGACGGTGAAATGCTTTTGGGACCCAATTCAAGCGACGGAAACCAACAAATCAATTTTGACAAGTTTGTCCGTGACAACAATACAGACAAGTTCACCATGAACCAATCTTTTACCGCAGATATCATGAAAGGACTCTCATTAAAAGTGAACGCCATCTGGTTCTATTCAGAAGAAAAATATGAAGCTTTCAACAAAGATTATTTATCTTCTCCCGGAAACTGGGTAACCTCACACAGCACCTCGGCTTCCTACGGACGCACATTGGACCAAACTTATAATGCAGTGTTAAACTACAACTATCAAATAAACAAAGACCACTATCTGGATGCCATGGCCGGCTTCGAGTACTACGACTCATATTATAAAGGTTTCAGTGCCTCAGGATCGGGAGCTCCCAGTGACGCTTTCGGCGATTTGGAATATACCAGTGATGACAAAGGCAAACGCAGCATAGACTCCTCACACAGCCGCCAGCGTATCATGTCATTCTTCGGTCGTGTAAATTATGACTACCAGTCAAAATACTTGCTGTCCTTTGTTCTAAGACGGGACGGCTACTCCAAACTGGCCAAAGACAACCGCTGGGGTGTCTTCCCCGGAGTATCTACCGGATGGGTGTTCTCCAAAGAAAAATTTGCCAGTGAATGGGCCGATATCATCTCATTCGGTAAATTGCGTGCCAGCTTCGGTCTGAATGGTAATGTAAACAAAGATTTTGTAGGAAACTACACAGTACAAGGTGCTTATGCAGGCAGCAAATACAACGGCAACGCTTACTTCCTGTTAAACAACCTTCCTAATCCCTACTTAAAATGGGAGAAGTCAAGAACTTTCGAAATCGGTCTGGATCTAGGCTTTCTGGCCAACCGCATCAATGCCAATTTGACTTACTACAACCGACTGACCAGTGACAAGTATGCCAACATCACCATCCCGTCTACTTCGGGTGTTTCTTCCTTTACCTCCAACAACGGTAAGTTCCAGAACCAAGGCTTTGAATTCGAACTGGCATTCAAAGTTATCGACTCCAAAGACTGGAAATGGAATCTGAACTGGAACGGCGCATTAAATAAAAACAAAGTAGTGGCATTGCCCGACAACGGTCTGGAAAGAAACCGTCAAAATGCATTTCAAGTATATACCGGACGCCAGCTGGAGGACGGAAGCTATGAAAAAGCATGGGTAGGCGGTTATCAGGAAGGACAACGCCCAGGTGATTTGTACATGTTCGTAGCCGAAGGAATCTATCGTTCCGAAGATGAAATACCAGGAGGACTGATCGACTTGTCAAGTGGTAACAACGGCTCAAGCAACCGTCCCCTTTACGGAGGTGAGGAAGGATATAACAAACTGACAGCCAATCAGAAAGCGAATTCTCTCCGCATCCAGCCGGGTGATGTGAAATGGAAGGATGTAAACGGTGACGGCATCATCGACAATTACGACATGGTGAAAGTGGGCAACACTGTACCCAAATGGACAGGAGGTATCAATACTTCAGTCACCTGGAAAGACCTTACTTTATCAGCACGTTTTGACTATGCGCTTGGTTTCAAAGCGGTAGACTGGAAAACCATGTGGATCATGTCTTGCGCACAAGGTACTTATAACACCATTGCGGAAACCCACGACACCTGGTCACCCGAAAATCCCGGTGCACAATATCCTACTTATGTATGGGCCGACCAGTTGGGCAAGCGCAATTACTGCCGTCAATCCTCCATGTTTGCCTACAACGGTAACTATCTGTCTTTCCGTGAAATAGCCTTGTCATATAATCTGCCAAGCAACTGGGTGCGCAAAGCAGGACTAGGCTCAGTCATGCTCTCGGTAACCGGTCAGAACCTGGGTTACCTGACAGAAGCCAAACATTTATTCTCTCCGGAAAAGACAGACAACAATGGTGGATACCCATTGCCCCGCACTGTCATTCTCGGCGTAAACGTTTCTTTCTAAACTTATAAACTCTAACAGATTATGAAAAAACTATTCTATATCCTTTCAATATGTGTGATGACCATTCTCCAACCGTCCTGTGACGCACTGGATCTGGCACCGGAAGATTATTATGGAGCCGGAAATTTCTGGAAAGAAGCTTCCCAGCCCAAAGCATTCATGTTGGGTCTGCACGCCCAATTAAGAAGTTACTATGACATGTTCTACACCTTGGGCGAACTCCGCGGCGGCACACAACGTGTGGGCACCTCCTCGCTGAACACCAGCTTGAACTATGCCGATATCCGGTCACAGAATATCTCGGAAGATATTCCCGGCATATCCAATTGGAACGGGCTATACTCTCCCATCATGCAAGTAAACCATTTTATCCAAGAAGTAGAAAATGGGTGTACGTTTCTGGATGATGCAACCCGGAGCCGGTACTTGGGACAAGCGTATGGCATGAGAGCCCTGTATTACTTCATGCTATACAGAACTTTCGGGGGAGTACCTCTCATCACCAAAGTAGATATACTGGACGGCAAACCATCGGCAGACAAATTCTATGTGGAGCGCGCCACACCCGAAGCCACCATGGAGTTTATCAAAGCGGATATTAATAAATCCGAAAACTATTTCGGAAATAACACCTCTTTTGATGCATACGACTGGTCACGCTATGCCACTTTGATGCTTAAAGCAGAAATCTATATGTGGGCAGCGAAAGTATCCATCACCGGATTCACAGCAACCGGGGCAACCGATTTACAGACTGCCAAGACTGCCTTATCCGGGATCATAGGACATTTTGAATTAATGGACAACTTTGCCTCCATCTTCTCATGCGACAATAAAAAGAACACTGAAATTATTTTCGCCATGCCGTTTATAGAAGGTGAGGCCAGCAATGACGGAGGCAGATTCCTTTATCAGGATGCTGTATTTCTGGGGCAAGCATATGGTCGTAACGGTAAGGTGATTGAAAAAGATACCTTAAACTTGAAAGGTACCGGTGGAGTATTCCGTGACGAGTACACTGAAGATTTCTGGAAAACGTTCAAAGAAGGAGACAGCCGCCGTGATGCCACATTCATGGAGTATTACATGAAAAATGATAATGGCACGCTCAGCGAATTCGGATGCGTAATGAAAAAACGTATAGGTACAATCAATTCCAATGACAACCGCATCTATATTTCGGACATCCCCGTTTACCGCTATGCCGATGCGTTACTGATGATGGCGGAAATTGAAAACGGATTGAACAACCCTTGCGCTTCGTATATCAACGAAGTACGCAAACGTGCATACGGAGACACCTTTGAAGAAAACAAATACACGGAAGGCAGCTATGCGGAAAATGAACTAGCCATTTTGCAGGAACGGGACAAAGAGTTTGTCAGTGAAGGCAAGCGCTGGTTTGACGTATTGCGTATGCACGATGCATCCGGACGTTCTTTGGTCTTTTCTGCCAATGCCAACTATCCGGGCACAAATCCTATCCTCGGTACAGAAGAAGCATATAAAATGCTTTGGCCGGTTAATATCGGTACTTTGAATGTGAATCCGTTATTAACTCAAACTCCGGGATACGGGAAAAAATAAGCCAAATCCTCCTGTTTAGTTTTCAGGACAGATGTTTTAACATAGAAAAATAAAGGTGTGTCGTGAGATACACCTTTATTCATTATGCATATAGTTGATAAAACATCAATAACACAGAAAATCAATAACTATTTCCGTTCTTTTGAAAGTTCCTCCAATGTTTTTTCCTCGTACCTGCAAATTGCCTCCTTATAATCCTCGGAAATCAATTTCGGTTCTTTGGTAGCCAGGTCATAACCTACCATCACCGTGCGGCACTCACACTTCACCTCATGGGTATCCGTAGTCACGGCACGCTGCAACAAAGTAAAACTCTTATGCCCCAAATGTACCACAGCCGTTTCTATCACCAGATGATCCGAGAAAAATACCGGCATAAAGAAGTTTGCATTGATATTGGCCACCACAATAGCCAGCTTACTCCAGTCGGCACTGCCAAACACATCTTTTATATAAGTAGTCTTTGCCAAATCATACAAAGAAAAGTAAACCGAATTGTTCATATGACCAAACTGGTCCACATCGCTGAATCGTATCTGCACCGGCATAGTATGCCTGAATTTTATATCCTCTGCCATAGTTAAGCTTATTAAAATCGTTCAAATATAACACTTTTCTCAATAATTGAACCCTAAATGACAGATTATTCTTAATTTTGCTGCGAAATAAATGAATATGTAATTTTAATAACAATATAAACATGGATAAGAAGTATAGCAGGGAGACCTTATGCGTACAGGCAGGCTGGACTCCGAAAAAAGGCGAACCGCGCGTTTTGCCTATTTATCAAAGTACCACATTCAAGTATGACACCAGCGAACAGATGGCGCGTCTGTTCGATCTGGAAGATTCGGGATATTTCTATACACGCTTGCAAAACCCCACCAATGATGCCGTCGCCGCAAAAATCGCAGCATTGGAAGGCGGTGTGGGTGCTATGCTGACCTCGTCCGGCCAGGCTGCCAACTTCTATGCCATTTTCAATATCTGTCAGGCAGGCGACCACTTCGTATGCTCGTCTACCATCTACGGAGGTACATTCAATCTGTTTGGCGTCACGCTGAAAAAACTGGGCATCGAGTGTACCTTCATTGACGCCAATGCATCCGAGGAGGAAATAGACAAGGCTTTCCGCCCGAATACCAAAGCGTTGTTCGGCGAAACCATCTCCAATCCGAGCATCGACGTGCTGGACATCGAAAAGTTCGCACGTATCGCACACAAACACGGTGTGCCTTTGATTGTGGACAACACCTTCGCCACTCCCATCAACTGCCGCCCGTTTGAATGGGGAGCGGATATCGTCACCCATTCCACAACCAAATACATGGACGGTCATGCCACCAGTGTAGGAGGCGCCATTGTGGACAGCGGCAACTTTGACTGGGAAGCCCATGCGGACAAATTCCCCGGTCTGACCCAGCCCGACGAATCTTATCACGGACTGACTTATACCAAAGCGTTCGGCAAAATGGCTTACATGACGAAAGCAACCGCCCAACTGATGCGTGACCTCGGCTCCATCCAGTCTCCGCAAAATGCGTTCCTGCTGAATCTGGGATTGGAAACATTGCACCTGCGCGTGCCCCGTCATTGCGAAAACGCACAGAAAGTGGCCGAATGGCTGGAAGCCAACCCGAAAGTGAAATGGGTGAACTATTGCGGACTGAAAAGCAGCAAATACTATGATCTGGCACAGAAATACATGCCAAACGGCTCGTGCGGTGTCATCGCTTTCGGCTTGAACGGAACCCGTGAGGAAGCGATAGAATTTATGGACAGGCTGAAATTCATCTGCATCGTAACCCATGTGGCCGACGCACGTACCTGCGTACTGCATCCCGCCAGCCATACTCACCGCCAGCTCACCGACGAGCAGTTGCGCGAAGCGGGAGTCGCTCCGGACCTGATCCGTTTGTCGGTAGGTATTGAGAATGTAAGCGACATCATTGCCGATATTGAACAAGCTTTACAATAAGGCGAAGCGGATGAAAAGAATCATTATCATTGGCGCCACTTCCGGCATCGGACTGGAAGTGGCGCGATGCTATCTGAAAACCGGCTGGCAGGTAGGCGTGGCAGGACGTAGAGAGGAAGAACTGGAAAAGCTCCGGCAGTCCGCTCCCGGACAGGTATGTACCCAGCGGATAGATGTCACCCGCGAGGATGCCCCTGCCTTATTGGAGCAACTGATTATGAAAACCGGCGGCATGGATGTGTTCCTGCTCAGTTCGGGCATAGGCAAACAAAATCTTTCACTCTGCCCCGATATAGAATTACAGACCGCAGCCACCAATGTTTCGGGATTCATACGGATGGTCAATGCCGCCTATCACTATTTCGAACAGCAAGGCAAAGGACATATAGCGGTGATCAGTTCCATAGCAGGCACCAAGGGACTGGGATCCGCCCCTGCCTATTCAGCGACCAAACGGTTTCAAAACACCTATCTGGATGCTTTGGACCAATTGGCGCACATGAACAAGCTACACATTTCCTTCACCGACATCCGTCCCGGATTTGTCGCCACCCCTCTGTTGAAAGATGACAAATACCCGCTGCTGATGTATGCTCCCTACGTGGCATCACAAATTGTAAGAGCCATCTCCCGAAGGAAAAGAGTAGCTGTCATAGACCGGCGTTATCAGATGCTGGTGTTTTTCTGGAAACTGATTCCCGGATGGCTATGGGTGAGGCTGCCCGTGCGGAACCAATAATCCTCCACCCCATATCATTTCATAAGAAAGCCTCTTGTTCTCATCCTGAACTTGTGAAAGATTTGTAAACAAGGCAAGGGTTTCTTCGTTCCCCCTGGAATTACCTGAATGAAGGAATCGGTCAAGGGAACCGGCACAGCCTGTGCTCATGCTGATGAAAGATCAAACAGGCTATTGAATGATGCTTTCTTTGTAAAGCGGAACCACTTTACAAACATAGAAACTTAAAAAAATTCTTTCCCTTTGTAACAACTTTCCCGCTTCCCCCGTCTAATCTGATTGAAAGTGCTTTCAAAAACAAATTCAGTTATGAACAAAAACAAAATAAAACCATGAAAAAGTTTGTATTTACTCTATTGCTAGTCTTAGGATGTCAGATTAGTCTTGCACAAAATTCAGCAGCACTCTTTGATGAGTTCCGCCGGGAAAAAAATGCTGAATATGTCAGTGCATCCCCTTTCCTCATGTTTATAGGAAAAAATGTTTTATCCTTATAATGATGAGGGCAAAGAAATAGCAAGCAAAATACGCTCCGCCAAAATACTAGATCTGGATGAGTGCTCACCGGACGTAAAGCAACGCTTTTCACGACAATTCGAGGCATTGTCCAACAACGGCTACGAAACGCTGATGCAAATGAATGAAGATGGAGAACGCATACACATACAAATGAGAATGAAAAAGGAGGTCATCCGGGAATTGCTCATCGCTATCATAGAGGATGATGAATGCTCACTGATACAAGTAAACGGAAAAATACGCAAACAAGATATTGCCCAACTTATAAACGATCAGACAACAAATAAGAAGAAGCATGGACGCCGCTGAGTTTAAACAACAATTCCTGCCTTACCACCGCAAACTCTACCGGACAGCCTTCCGGCTGACAGAAAACCCTCAGGAGGCGGAAGATATGGTGCAGGAGGCGTATCTGAAATTGTGGAACAAGCGCGATGAGCTGGCGGGCGTGCTGAATACCGAAGCCTACTGCGTCACCCTTGTCAAGAACCTGTGCTACGACGCCCTCCGCAGGAGCCGGCCCGATGAAGACGGACATGCACCCGAAGAGCTGAACCTCCCTACGGACACCAACATAGCGCGGGAAGTGGAACAACGGGATGAGGTGAACCAGGTACGCCGGCTCATCGGCAGACTGCCAGAGCAACAAAAGCGGGTGATTCTGCTCCGTGATGTCAATGACTGCTCCTTTGAGGAGATAGAGCAAGCCACAGGACTGAATGCCATCAACATACGTGTGTTGCTGAGCCGCGCCCGCAAAAAGATACGTGAACAATATAATGCAATAATGAACTATGAAAGTAAATGAAATAGAAAGACTATTGGCCCGGTATTACGATGGAGAAACCAGCGAAACCGAAGAAAAGGAACTGAAACACTTTTTTACCGAAGAGGACGTTCCGGCTCATTTACTTGCCGAGAAGGAAATCTTCATGCAACTGGCAGCACAGCCCGCTCCCGAAATACCGGAAGAACTGGAAAGCAGGCTGAGCCGCAAGATAGACCAATGGGACACAGGCGAAAAACGCACGCTGAAAATAAAAAAACATACACGGACCCTCCGCTTGCAATGGATAGGGAGCATAGCCGCCAGCCTGCTCATCCTGCTCTCCGTAGGACTGTACCTATACAAGCCCTATCCGGCACCGCAAGATACCTGCGCCACCCCCGAAGAAGCATACGTACAGGCCCAGAAGGCACTTATCATGCTTTCCAGCAGCCTGAATAAAGGAATAGAAAAAGTGGAATCGGTGCAGGAAGCCACCGGAAAAATTCAAGAGAACGTAAACGAACAATTAAACCGATTAAATAACATAAAACAATGAAACGTACATATATCATTACCTTATTGCTCTCTCTGTGCTCACTGTTCACCTACGCACAGGACAGTTTTTTCGACAAGTTCGCTGATATGGACGGGGTAACCTCTGTCTATATCTCAAAAGCCATGCTCAGCCTGATGCCCGACATGAAAACGGAAGGGGTAAATATAGGCGAAGTAGCCTCCAAACTGGATAACATCCAGATTCTAAGTTGTGAAAAACCCGACATTATCGCCAAGCTGAAAAAAGAGACAGCTTTCATCAGTCCCAAGAACGGCTACGAGGAACTGATGCGCATAAACGATGAAGGCGAAAAGACCATTATTTATCTGAAACGGAACAAAAACAAAGAAAAGGAATTTGTATTGATGAGTCAGGAAAAAAATGAATTTACCATCATCGCCATCACAGGAAATCTGACCCTGCAAGAGATACAAGGCATCATCAACAAGGAGTAACTCCACACATCCCCCACCCTAAGGCCTTTTCTCCCGCCTGCTAAGGTCTGAAGAAAGGATATATACTATCTCCATAGCACTATGGAGTTATCTCCAAAGCTTGCGAAGTTAACTCCAAAGGCTATGGAGATAACTCCGCAGGCTTTGGAGATAGTAACCGGACGGTCGGAAAGGCTTAACAATAGGGCTGCGAATGCTTACGTTATCTCCGGAAAAGGGTTATCCGCCCGTAGAAGCCCCGCCAATGAAGGAACTTATTTCTTTATCCGTTTTTGGGTAGGCAAAGTAAACTCATGCGCTTCGGTCACCGCCCCGTTGCTCTCTGTTGCAAAAACACGGAATTGCGCCTGGCCTGTTTTCAACTTCCTGCCTCCACGAATGGTGGCCGTGTACCTTATCTGATTCCCGACAGGCATATAGGCAATCTGAGCCGAAGGTGAAATCAAAATATGTTTCATGCCGCTCATTTCCTCTATTACCGGAGTAACATTGTAAGCGGGCACATCACCATCATTCACCACATCGAACACCAGTTTGCTGTCTTCTTCCGCATCAATAACATGGTTACGGTTATCATCGATAAAACGCAGGTTGATAATCCTCAATCCCGATGAAGGCTCATAAGAGGAAGTGTGCTCATACTGCGAAGAAGAAGGATAAGTCTTTACGTAATACTCCTCCACCTGATAAGTTTCCTCCCGAGGTGTAGTTATGGCATTTCCCACAGCAGCCCCCGTTACAGTTCCCAGCAGGGCGCCGAATTGCGAACCGTTGTATCCGCCGGCCCTGTCACCCACAATAGCGCCTAATACTCCGCCGATGGCCGCACCGGCTTGTACTGCCGCCGGATTGCCTTGCATTCCGGATGGTGAGCAAGCCGAAAGCAAAGCGGTCGGAATGCATAAAATGAATATCATTTTTCTCATACCCCAAGTAGTTTATAATCTTTATCAGACAGACAAATATACTTTTTCCTATTGACAATGGGTTCATCGGCTATGTTAAAATTTCATTTCCTGTCATGCATCCTCATCGGTCTAACCGCCATCATTCTGGATGGAAGGCTCTTCTTCCTAAAATGAAAAGATAAGTCTAAATAACACAAGAAACAGAAGGAGACGATTTTTTTTTCTATATATTTGCCGGAAAACAAATGAAAAGTTCTTCGCCATACCCTTGCATCGCCGCAGAAGGCTTCCCCTCTCCGCTGCAAAACCGCGCCCGGTATGGCAAGGAAATATTTATAACCTATCATTATGGAATTGAAAGCAAAATACGAACAGCGCATTGAACAGGCTGAGGCAGAACTCCGCCAGGTAAAAAATAAGATTCTCCGCATCAGCACGCTGAGGGTCTTGTTATTTGCAGCAGGGATTATAGGAACAATCTACTTCTATCAGGCAGGGACACCCACTATATGTCTAACCATAGCGGTCACTTTCGTTCCTTTTCTGGCATTGGTGAAGTATCACAACCGGTTGTTTTTCCGCAAAGACTGGCTGGAAACCTGCATACGGGTGAATAGTGACGAGCTTTCCGCACTGGCGGACAACTATGAGCCATTTGAGGACGGAAAGGAATTCACAAACCCGGCCCACAGGTATTCTTTTGACCTGGACTTGTTCGGAAGGCACTCCTTGTTCCAGGCCTTGAACCGTACCTGCACTTCATTCGGAAAGGAAAAACTGGCAGAATGGTTGCAAAATCATCTGGAGATAAAGGAAGAGATAATCCAACGGCAGGAGGCGACAAAGGAACTGGCTGCTTATTCCGATTTCCGGGAAACATTCCGGATCACCGGCCTGCTCTACAAAGGGGCGACAAGCGACCGCGAAGAAATTAAAGAGTGGACGGAAGCACCTGCCTATTTCAGCAAGAAATGGTGGAGCCGCCCGTTATTGGGAATCGTTCCCGGAGTCAACATCGTACTGGCTATGCTGGGAGTGGCGGGGGTCATTCCGATGACATGGTTCGGACTGGCCTTCGGACTGTTCGTGATAGGTAGTTTCGGACTGATAAAGCCTGTCAGCAACCTGCAAAGAGTGTATGACAAGAAATTACGTATCCTGTCTATCTACGCCGAACTGATCAGCCTGATAGAAAACCGGGAAATGAACGCTCCGCTACTCAGACACCTGAAAGCTGAATTCGGCATGAACGGGAAATCCACCACCCATATCTTGAAAGAGCTTTCACGGGAACTGGACAAACTGGACTTGCGCAACAACCAACTGCTATATGTCTTGCTGGAAGGTTCCATGTTCTGGCAACTCCGGCAGGTAATGCGCATTGAGCAATGGAGGCACAAATATGGAAAATATCTGCTCCACTGGCTGGACGTATTGGGTGACATTGATGCTCTTTGTTCTCTGGCGACATTTGCCGGCAACCATCCCGCATACACCTATCCGACCATTGCCGGCAAGCCTTTTGTATTCCTTGCAAAGGATATGGGACATCCCCTGATGCCTGCACGGCAATGTGTGACCAATGATGCCGATATCCCCTCAAGACCGTTCTTTGTCATCATCACAGGAGCCAACATGGCAGGAAAAAGTACTTATCTGCGTACAATCGGAGTGAATTATGTATTGGCATGTACCGGCTGCCCCGTATGCTGTTCCTCCCTTGAAATATATCCTGCCAAACTAGTGACAAGCTTGCGGACTTCCGATTCGTTGACAGACAACGAATCTTACTTCTTTGCCGAACTAAAACGATTGAAACAAATTATAGACCGCCTGAATAAGGGAGAGGAGTTGTTCATCATTCTGGATGAGATTTTAAAAGGAACCAACTCGATGGACAAGCAGAAAGGCTCATTCGCCCTGGTACGCCAACTGATGGAACTGAAGACGAATGGCATCATTGCCACACACGACCTGCTATTAGGGAAACTAATAGAATATTTCCCCAAAGAGATACGGAATTATTGCTTTGAAGCTGATATTACCAACGATGAACTGACTTTTTCATACAAACTCCGTGAAGGTATCGCACAAAATATGAATGCCTGCTTCCTGATGAAAAAGATGGGGCTAATCATCAACGACTAACCCCACCCGACAATTTATCACATTAACGTCTTAAGCAAATAAAGCAGACCTTCACAGGCACACCTTATTTCATAACATAAAGAGTCATAGAAAATCAAAATTCACTTGTTTCCAAGCAATGTACAAACGCACTTGCATCATCTCCCGTGAAATAAAACACAGAAGATGCAGGTTCGTATGTATAGGGGATGAAACGGAACAGCTGGGCCGCAACGAATTTCTTGTCCTGAGAAATCATATAGTCCATACGTACGTTTCCGTTTGTCTTTACTTTCACGTCATTCCTGGTTTCAAAACCTTTTTTCTCCAACGCATCCGTCAAAGCCTGTAAATCGCATACATCAAAGAAGCAGGTCCCTTCTTTAGCTACGCTGCCGGTAGGTGCATACACCCATTCCTTGCCTCGCCAGAAAAAGCGGAATACGGCCCACAGAAACAAAATGGTTCCACCGGCCATAAGCACCATGCTCATGGTGGATGAGGAATCCCCCCATCTTTAAAGAGGTTGCAAATGCACCCGCACCTATCACACAAAGGATAGCGGATATGATAATAGAAGAAACACTAGTACGTTTTACGACATCAGGGTGTGTTGTTGAAAACAAGGTTGCTTCAGTAGAAACTGTATTACTCATAATAATTTAAATTTTATTCTTTACTAATTAAAAATACAATAATTCATACCAAGGTCACATCTCGCCAATCACCCGGCAAGACAGAACCATGAAAAACAAATTGGTAAAAGAATAAAAGCTAAATAAGAATGCGCCTCATACCAAAGATATAGTGCTCGCAAGCACTATCCCAGGGAAGGGAATGGGAAGAGGCATACACATGGGTATGACAGCTTGCAAGACTGGCCATCCGGGCGGCCATCTTACGCAACAAAATTTTGATAAATTGGGTAGTCTCCATGGAGGAAAAACGGTACATGCGCTCTGCAGAGGCACTGACACGATGTGCTAAAGTATGAGCGTCCCCAAACTCCATATCTGCTATTCCCTTATTGCTATCCAAGGGAATGACACGATCTTCATTGATGGAGTGCTGCGGAGTAGTATCCGTATGCTGTACAGTACATACCGTCATTGATGCAGCTGGAACTGCATCTACATATTCTGTTCCGGCAAAAGCCAAGGCAAACAGAAAAAACTATATGACTGTAACAAATCCTTTCATTGCTTACTGTTTGGTTTACAAAGATAACATAAATAGCGTTTTAGGTTTCATTTCATACAATAATTAACACATATCAAAGGTATTTTGTTTTAAGGGAGCTATGAAGGATTATCCAAAATTATGAAGGATCGGTTCTCAATTCCTTCATGGTTTCTTCCTGAAAAGCAACAGGTTACCTATCTATGACGGTTTTGAAGGAATTATTCGATGTTTCTAATTCCGACTTTAAATTAAAAGCTGTTCTTGTTCTGCATGCCTCGTCCGTATCAAAACTTTTGTAAACAGAACAAGTAATATGCATGTGGACAGAAGCCTCACAGCTTGTTTTCTCATTACTGCCGGTCAGGGCATAAAATAAAAAAAGCCACAGCTTTTATAGCTATGGCTTTTATATATATGATGATTACAGATTATTCAGCTTTAGGGGCTTCCTCTGTAGTTTCAGCTGCCGGTGCTGCAGGAGCTTCTGTAGCGGCTGCACTCTTCTTAGAACGACGAGTACGAGTTGCTTTCTTAGCAGTTGCAGTCTTAGCCATGTTTTCATCGTAATCTACCAATTCGATAAAGCACATTTCAGCATTATCACCCAAACGATGACCTGTTTTGATGATACGAGTATAACCACCCGGACGATCTGCTACTTTTACAGAGATTTCTTTGAACAACTCCGTTACAGCAAACTTATCTTGCAAGTTGCTAAATACAACACGACGTGAATTAGTTGTGTCGTCTTTAGATTTTGTAATTAAAGGCTCAACGAATTTCTTCAAAGCTTTAGCCTTTGCAACAGTCGTAGTGATTCTTTTGTGCTTGATCAAAGAACAAGCCATGTTAGATAACATAGCACTTCTATGAGAAGCAGTACGACCTAAATGATTGAATTTCTTATTATGTCTCATTTTTTATTCTTTATCTAATTTATATTTAGAGATATCGGTTCCAAACGACAGATTCAGACCCTCGAGCAAATCATCAAGCTCCGTGAGCGATTTCTTACCGAAGTTTCTGAACTTCAACAGATCTGTCTTGTTGAACTGTACCAAGTCACCCAATGTTTCCACATCGGCAGCTTTCAAGCAGTTCAAGGCACGAACTGAGAGGTCCATATCAACAAGCTTAGTCTTAAGCAGCTGGCGCATGTGCAATACTTCTTCATCAAATTCTTCATTGCCGTCCACATCGGATGTTTCAAGAGTAATCTTTTCATCAGAGAACAACATGAAATGATAAATCAATATTTTAGCGGCTTCTTTCAAAGCTTCCTTCGGGTGAATGGAACCATCGGTAGTAATTTCCAATACCAGCTTTTCGTAGTCAGTCTTCTGTTCAACACGGAAGTTTTCCACCTGATATTTTACATTACGTATCGGTGTGTAAATAGAATCGATAGGAATTACATTAACATCGGTACAATATTCGCGGTTTTCGTCGGCCGGAACATACCCTCTACCTTTATTAATGGTAATGTCCATCTGCATTGTTGCTTTTGAATCTAAATGGCAAATAACTAATTCAGGATTTAACACTTCAAATCCAGTCAAATACTTACTTATATCACCTGCCTTAAATTCAGTAGAATTCTCAACGGTAATGCTTACCTTTTCATTTTCGAACTCTTCTACTACTTGCTTAAATCTGACTTGCTTCAGATTTAAGATAATGTTGGTCACGTCTTCTTTAACACCGGGTACAGATGCGAACTCATGTTCTACACCTTCGATCTTAATCGTGTTGATTGCAAATCCTTCCAATGAAGAAAGAAGAATACGGCGTAAAGCATTACCTACGGTAATACCGAAACCGGGTTCGAGTGGACGGAACTCAAATTTTCCAAATCTGGAGTCCGCTTCCAACATTAATACTTTATCAGGTTTTTGAAATGCTAATATCGCCATGAAATTAATTATTATTTAGAGTACAATTCAACGATCAAGTGTTCTTTAATGTTTTCAGGAATGTCTGCTCTTTCAGGTATATGTAACAACTTACCTACCTTAGAAGTTTCATCCCACTCCAACCAAGGATATTTGCTGTGATTGAATCCTGCAAGTGAATTAGCAATCACTTCCAAAGATTTAGATCTTTCGCGTACACCCACAATCTGACCGGGTTTTACAGAGAATGAAGGAATATTAACTACCTTTCCATCTACTGTAATGTGCTTGTGACTTACTAACTGACGGGCAGCAGCACGAGTCGGAGCAATACCCAAACGGAACACCACGTTGTCAAGACGAGCCTCTAAACTCTGCAACAAGATTTCACCGGTAATACCGTTAGCACTTGCAGCCTTTTCAAACAGGTTACGGAATTGTTTTTCCAATACACCGTAAGTATATTTAGCTTTTTGTTTTTCTGCCAACATGACACCATACTCAGAAGTCTTTCTTCTTCTGTTGTTACCATGTTGTCCGGGAGGATAATTCTTCTTAGATAAAACTTTATCTGCTCCAAAGATTCCTTCACCGAATTTACGGGCTATTCTTGATTTTGGTCCAGTATATCTAGCCATTTCTTTTTCTAATTTAATTGTTACTAATGAACTTAATTTGTTGCAGCCGCGATTACAGAAAGGAAGTGCAATCCATTATTAACAAAATCAAGTTACATATAAAAATAGGTTATCTATTAAACTCTTCTTCTTTTCGGAGGACGACAACCGTTGTGCGGAAGCGGAGTTACATCAATAATTTCAGTAACCTCGATACCAGCTCCGTGAACAGTTCTGATAGCAGACTCACGTCCGTTTCCAGGACCCTTTACATAAGCTTTCACCTTTCTCAGGCCAAGATCGTACGCTACTTTAGCGCAATCTTGAGCAGCCATCTGTGCTGCATAAGGAGTGTTCTTCTTAGAACCTCTAAATCCCATCTTACCTGCAGAAGACCATGAGATAATCTGACCTTCACTATTTGCCAGAGATACAATGATGTTGTTGAATGAAGAATGAACATGCAACTGTCCATTAGCGTCAACCTTCACATTTCTCTTCTTAGCTGCGACTGTTTTTTTTTGCCATATCAACAATTATTATTTAGTAGCTTTTTCTTATTTGCAACTGTTTTCTTTCTTCCCTTACGTGTACGAGCGTTGTTCTTAGTGCTCTGGCCACGAACCGGCAGACCAATACGGTGACGTACACCACGATAGCAACCAATATCCATTAATCGCTTAATGTTTAATTGCACTTCTGAACGAAGATCACCTTCTACTTTGTATTCAGCACCAATGATTTCACGAATTTTAGCAGCCTGGTCATCTGTCCAGTCTTTTACTTTCACATCTCTGTCAACACCAGCCTTATCCAAGATTTTTGCTGAACTACTGCGTCCGATACCATATACGTATGTCAACGCAATCTCACCTCTCTTATTCTGAGGCAAATCTACACCAACTATTCTTATAGCCATATACTAAATTAATTTTTTTTGCAAAAATAATAAATTATCCTTGACGTTGTTTATACTTAGGATTTTTCTTGTTAATAACATACAAACGGCCATTTCGTCTAACGATTTTGCATTCCGGCGTACGTTTCTTTAATGATGCTCTTACTTTCATATCTTATTTCTTTTTTATTTATATCTAAAAACGATTCTTCCTTTAGATAAGTCATAAGGAGACATCTCTACTCTGACCTTATCCCCGGGTAATATTTTAATGTAATGCATTCTCATCTTGCCAGAGATATGAGCAGTAATCTCATGCCCGTTTTCTAGCTCAACACGAAACATTGCATTAGACAATGCTTCAACTATAACTCCATCTTGTTCTATTGCGGATTGCTTTGCCATATTAAATTGCTTTATCTCCTAATACTTGTTCGACATATTCAAATGAGGACAAATATCTGCCTTCCCAACTCCTATTGCAACTGTATGCTCAAAGTGAGCGGCACATTTCCTATCGCGTGTACGCACTGTCCATCCATCTCTTTCCATTACTATCTGGCGGGAACCCAATGTTATCATCGGTTCGATGGCAATGCACATACCCTTTTTCAACTGAGTGCCGTATCCTCTTTTTCCATAATTGGGTACCTGCGGATCTTCATGCATATCTTTTCCAATACCATGACCTACGAATTCTCTTACCACACCATAGGAATTAGCCTCGCAATGTTGCTGGACAGCAAAACCTATATCACCCAAACGCTTTCCATGAATGGCATTCTCTATACCTAAATATAAAGCTTCTTTTGTTGTCTTCAAAAGTTTCAAGACCTCAGGATCAACTTCTCCTACACAGAAGGTATAAGCTGAATCCCCACAAAACCCATTCATATAAGTACCACAATCAACAGAAACAATATCACCTTCTTTCAAAGGGATATCATTGGGAATACCGTGTACAACCTGATCATTTACCGAAGTACACAAGGTACTGGGAAACGGATCACCATACTGATTGGGAAAACCTTTAAAAGTAGGAACAGCTCCATTATCTCTAATAAACTCTTCAGCCACCTTGTCAAGTTCCTTAGTTGTCACACCGGGTTTTATCAATTTAGCAACTTCAGCCAGAGTCCTACCTACAAGTAGGTTACTCTGACGAAGCAGCTCTATCTCATCATCTGTCTTAAGAAATATCATCTCAGACTAATTAATATGCAGCAACATTACCAGCACGCCCCTTGATTCTTCCGGAATTTAACAATCCGTCGTAATGGCGCATCAGCAAATGACTTTCTACCTGTTGGAGTGTATCCAATACAACACCTACAAGAATCAATAAGGATGTACCACCGAAGAACTGGGCGAACTCAGCTTTTACTCCAAAAATACCGGCAAATGCAGGCATGATGGCTACAAGAGCCAAGAATATAGAACCCGGCAGAGTAATACGAGACATGATCGCATCTATATACTCAGCTGTATTCTTACCTGGTTTTATTCCCGGAATAAAACCATTATTTCTCTTCATATCTTCTGCCATCTGGTTAGGATTAATTGTTATTGCAGTATAGAAGTAGGTAAACACAATAATCAATATTGCAAAAACAAAATTATACCAGAAGCTAGTATGATCTACAAATGCACGTACAATACCACTTGCTGTTGCAGCATTTGAGAAACCTACCAATGTAATAGGGATAAACATGATTGCCTGGGCAAAGATGATAGGCATTACATTCGCAGCATTCACCTTTAAAGGAATATATTGTCTTGCACCACCATATTGTTTGTTTCCTACAATACGTTTCGCATACTGTACGGGAACTTTGCGGACGCCTTGAACCAGCAAAATTGCTGCTGCAATAACGAACAACAAAAATACTATTTCCAACAAAAACATGATGATACCACCTGCACCCGGAGAAGCCAGACGAGAAACAAACTCCTGGAATAAAGATTGTGGCAGACGGGCAATAATACCAATCAAAATGATGAATGATATACCATTACCTATCCCCTTATCTGTTATTCTTTCTCCAAGCCACAGAATAAACATACTTCCAGCTGCCAAAATGATGGTAGAAGTAATTATAAAGAATGTCCAATCTAATGAAGCATTAAGTGATGGTCCGGCTTGCATCTTAAGGTTAAGCAAGTATGAGGGAGCTTGGAAAACCAAAATTGCAATTGTCAATATACGAGTATACTGATTGATTTTTCTTCTACCACTTTCACCTTCACGCTGGATTTTCTGAAAGTAGGGAACAGCAATCGCCAAAAGCTGAATTACAATTGATGCCGAGATATATGGCATGATTCCCAATGCAAAAATAGATGCATTGGAAAACGCTCCTCCAGAGAACATGTTTAACAAGGCTAACAAACCTTCACTCGTTTGTTTATGCAACTGAGTTAACATAGCAGGGTTAATACCTGGCAGAACCACGTAAGAACCAAACCTGTAAATTGCAACAAATAATATAGTAATGAGGATCCTTTGTCTCAGATCCTCAATTTTCCATATATTCTTTAATGTTTCAATAGATTTTCTCATTGAATCAGAGTTTTACTGCATTACCACCAACAGCTTCGATTGCAGCTACCGCACTCTTTGAAAAAGCATTAGCTTCCACATCAAGCTTAGTAGTCAAACTACCGTTACCTAGTACTTTTACCAATTGATTAGAAGAAATGAAACCAGCTTCAATAAAGTCATTCATACCTACCTTAGTCAGATTCTTAGCTTCAGCCAATTTCTGAATAGTTTCAAGGTTAATAGCTTTATATTCTACACGGTTAATATTCTTAAAACCAAACTTCGGAACACGACGTTGAAGAGGCATCTGTCCACCTTCAAAACCAATCTTCTTTGAATAACCTGATCTTGATTTAGCACCTTTATGACCTCTTGTAGAAGTACCACCCAAACCAGATCCCGGGCCACGGCCAATTCTTTTTCTAGTCTTTGTAGATCCTTCTGCAGGTTTTAAATTACTTAAATTCATATCGTAATTAGTTTTTTTATTAACAATGAATTACTTAACGATGGCAACCAGGTGTTTTACCTTTTCAACCATTCCCAGAATAGAAGGAGTTGCTTCGTGCTCAACCACACGATTCATCTTGCGAAGTCCCAGCGCATCGAGTACTCTCTTTTGATCAGCAGGAGCACCAATTCTACTTTTTACTTGTTTAATCTTAATAGTTGACATAATTCCTCCTTATCCTCTAAATACTTTTTCCATACTTACGCCTCTGTTCTGAGCAACCATACGGGCATCTCTCATCTCGCCCAAAGCTAAAATAGTAGCTTTTACCAAGTTGTGCGGATTAGAAGAACCTTTTGACTTAGCCAAAACGTCTGTAACACCCACACTTTCCAAAACAGCACGCATCGCACCACCTGCTACCACACCAGTACCGGTAGAAGCCGGCTTGATGAATACTTCAGCACCACCAAATTTAGCCGACTGTTCATGAGGAACTGTACCTTTCAATACAGGAACACGAGTCAAGTTCTTTTTAGCTGCTTCAACACCTTTAGCAATAGCAGCTGTTACTTCACCTGCTTTACCAAGGCCCCAACCAATAATACCGTCTTCGTTTCCAACAACGACAATTGCAGAGAAGCTGAATGTTCTACCACCCTTTGTTACCTTTGTAACACGGTTGATAGCAACCAATCTGTCTTTTAACTCTATATCGTTAGTTATCTTAACTCTATTATTAACTGCCATAATTGATTAAAATTTAAGTCCACCGTTACGAGCAGCGTCAGCTACTTCTTTTATTCTCCCATGATACAAGTAACCATTACGGTCGAATACGACAGTCGTAATACCAGCTTCCTGAGCCTTCTTGGCAATCAGTTCACCAACTTTAGCAGCCTGTTCTTTCTTAGGCATAGCTTCCATTCCCAAAGATGAAGCTGCAGCCAAAGTTCTACCAGACAAGTCATCGATAACTTGAACGTAAATCTGCTTGTTACTTCTAAACACACTCATACGCGGACGTTCAGCAGTACCTGAAATCTTGTTGCGTACTCTATATTTGATCTTGATTCGTCTTTCTAATTTTTGTTGTCATAATTGTACGATTTTATGTGAATTACTTAGCACCAGCTGACTTACCAGACTTTCTACGAATTTCTTCACCAACAAACTTAATACCTTTTCCTTTATAAGGTTCAGGCTTACGGA
>ENA-OQDL01000523-OQDL01000523.1-human-gut-metagenome-genome-assembly--contig:-NODE-523-length-24299-cov-3.435918_pt1 | contig 24299 bp, 26 predicted proteins | sample MGYA00242782_ERZ504609 | MGnify/ENA primary metagenome ERZ504609 (study PRJEB26092, sample SAMD00036320) | human gut metagenome | host: Homo sapiens | study: EMG produced TPA metagenomics assembly of... | reverse complement strand
CTGTTTGAGCCGAATGGCGAGTTGCAAATTTCGGAAGCCCGTTTTTAGCATAATTTTGACGCTTTAGTATTTCCCACCGACGGAACCTGAACAGGAACGGCTTCCTACTTTTTATGCAGGTCCGGGTCGTCGTGCCTTTCTGAATTAAATCCCAAGCAATCCTATCGTCCGCAATATCAATATCGTCACAAACAACGTAAAGATCGAAAGCACCGATGAAAACACCACCAGCTGTCCGGCAAGCTGTCCATCCGCTCCCGCCTGTTGTGCCATGATATAACTGGATACCGCAACCGGAGTCTGATATGCCAGCAGGCCTGACAACAGATCCGCATCCCTGTATCCCATCATAACGATCATCGGGATCATAATAAGTGGTAAAATCACAAGCTTGATCGTCAGTACCACTGATGCAACTTTTAAGTTTCCTTTTACTTTTGAGAAGTCCAGATCACCTCCCAAGATCATGAATGCAATCGGCGTTGAAAGCTTTGCCAGATCCTGAACCGTTGTATCCACTGCCGTCGGAAGTCTGATTCCCAACAGCGAAAATATAATTCCCAACACCGAAGATATGATCAGCGGATTCTTCACAATATCAAGAATAATCTTCTTCCAGTCTGTCTCCCTCTTTTCTCCGAAAATCGAGAGTGCAACTACTGCCAGAAAATTATACATCGGTACAAGGATCGCACTTAAAATCGCCGCCGTTGTTGTGCTTTTTGCTCCATACATATTCTGCACAACCGCAACTCCGAAGATTACGTAATTGCTGCGAAAGATTCCCTGAATCACGACTCCCTGCTGATTTTCCTGCTTCACAACCTTTGGAACGATTAGACAGAGCAGTACGAACAGGATCAGAAGTCCGCCTGCCGCCCAGATACACAGCTTAATCCTGCTGTGAATTTCTGCCCCGATGTCACTCTGATAGACATTATAGAATAACATACACGGCAAAAATATCTTAAAAACAATCGCATTGGCCTGTTTTGTAAGCTTACGGTCTGCCAGAGAGGTATAATTGACTAACAGATATCCTAACACCATAAGAAAAAATACAGGTGCGATTACATTAAATGATACAATAATATTTTCCAATTTCCCTTACTTCTTTCATTCCCGGCTCTTTACACATGAAATACATACTCATCCAGACGCTCAAATGCTTCCTTCACTCTGCTGAGCGGCAACGCCAGATTCATACGGATTCCGTATTCCTGATGGAACGGTCTTCCATCCTGCCATGCAACACCGACATCCCAGCCGGCTTTCAACAATTCATCCAGTGACTTGTAATTCTCTTCACACCAGTCCTCACAGTCCAGAAACAACATGTACGTTCCCTGCGGCTTGCTGACATTGATTCCTCTGTAATAGTCACGGATATGATTGACCGCATACTCTACATTTTCCGACAATACCTGACAAAGTTCATTCACCCAGGTATATCCTTCTGCCTCGTAGGCTCCGATCAGCGCATGCATGGACAGTACATTCATCGTATTATAATGTGACTTTCTAGATTTTGCCTCCAGACGGTCACGTAACATTCGGTTAAAGACGATGTGATAGCTTCCTACCAGTCCTGCCAGATTAAAAGTCTTGCTCGGTGCATAGAATGCAATCGTACGGTTTCTAGCATCCGGACTGATCGACTGTGTCGGAATGTGCCGGCTTCCTTTTAAGATCAGGTCTGACCAGATCTCATCTGCGATCACAACACATTCGTTATTCTTATATACTTCCATAGCCTCTTCTATCTCCCAGCGCTCCCAGACACGTCCTGTCGGATTATGCGGACTGCAGAAAACCGCCACATGGATGTTGTTGGCTTTTAATTTTGCATCCATATCTTCATAGTCCATGCGCCAGATTCCCTTTTCGTCCTTTTTCAGAGGGCTATGTACGATCTTATATCCGTTCTCCGTGATGCATTTCGTAAATCCGATATAGGTCGGACTATGGAGAAGTACCGCATCTCCCGGTGCCGCAAATGCTGTCAGTGCCGAGATCACCCCGCCTAATACTCCATTTTCATATCCGATATACTCCGGCATCAGACCTTCTACATTATTACGGATCTTGTGCCAGCGGATGATCGAATCATAATACTCTTCCACCGGGCTGAAGTATCCATATGCCGGGTGTGCCGCTCTGTCCATAATTGCTTTCGGGATCGTCGGAACAGTCTCAAAATTCATATCAGCTACCCACATCGGGATTACATCGAATCCGTCTTTTGGCGGCTCAGGCGCAAATCCCGGATTCTTTCCCAATCCATCCACTGCAATCGCATCTTTGCCATGTCTGTCTATTATTTTTGTAAAATCATATCTCATATTCTGTTCTCCTTTCTCATAAAATCCAAGACTTTTCCACATCATGCTTCTGTTCTTTCAGAACTTTTCCACATTGAGCATCTTATTTTTTTGAAAATGTCCACATTGCCTTGATCTGATCTTTGATATTGGCAAATGTCCATGCCGTATTCGTATTCTTAATGCTGAACGGATCATTTACCGTTACAGTGCCATTCTCATAGCCGGTCAGAACAATAAAGTGACCGATCTGCGTAAAGTCTCCCGGTCCCATACTGCATATGACCGGATGTCCCTGTGCCAGTTCTGCGCTTACCTGTTCTTCTGAAAGCATACCTCCTACGCTGTTTAGATTCCAGTTCGCACCTGCTTCATCCATGAACCTCCAGTAAGTATTATTTTCCTCATCCACATAACCGTGTTCGGTTCCATATGCTGCTACCTTTGCCGGAGTAATGGATGCATCCTGATTCAGTCCTGCTGCTACCATTGCCATACAGGTCGGTCCGCATCCACTGGTCGCTACGATCCCCGTTCCATACGGTGCATATCCCCAGCGTTCATCCCATTGTAAAAGTTCCGGAATTTCTCCATTTGAAAGATCTTCCTCTATCGTATCTGCATAAGGCTTGTCCTTTTTCTTCTCATAATCTGCTACAAAATCTACCGTCTCTGCATTCTTGTCCAACAGTTCGATCACACTCTGTGGTACTCCCTGTTCCTCTGCCTGGCTTGCGGACACGCTCTAACTTCTGTTCGGCTGTTTCCGTTGTTTTAGCTTTTTTTTTTCATTCTGCATTTTTTGCCTTTCTCGGCTTTTAATAATTCTTCCTGTTTCTTCTCTTCTGTACGCTCCTGATGAAAATAATAGCCAGTAAAAGCAGCAGTTATCACTGCTGCTATCACACCTGCTATTGCTATATATATGAAAATCCGATTTCTTTTTTGCACCATTTGAAAGAGAAGTCTTGTTTTCTGTTTGCTGTTCTTCTGTATGATTCATCACTTTCATCTGTCAATTCAGTCCTCTTTTTTGAAAATCTTCAAAATCTTCTGCATCATCTGTTTGAAAGAATTTTTCGACATCGCTCTTAATTATACAACAGCATGTCTGCAGATACAACTAACTTTTTCTAAAAATTCTTCTAAAACTTCTTTTGCTGAATAGATACCGATCCCTTTTATTTATCTTTATTTATCTTTTTTCAATTTCTGCTTGCATTTTATCTTCAATCATGATATGATACATCTTGTCTTAAGGACACAACACAATATCGGGGTGTGGCTCAGCTTGGCTAGAGCGCCTGGTTTGGGACCAGGAGGTCGCAGGTTCGAATCCTGTCACCCCGATTCATAATATTTTTTGCGGGTGTAGTTCAATGGTAGAACACCAGCCTTCCAAGCTGGATACGTGGGTTCGATTCCCATCACCCGCTTTTTTCATGCCTGATTTTAATTTCATTCTCATATACAGATGTAAATACAAAAAAACCTATATTCTATCCGAAAGAAGATGGAGTATAGTGTTTTCCTTTTTCCAATATTCTATTTTCTGTCATATTTCCTGTTATCGTTTTCCGATTCTTCTCATCCACATCAGGACAGATCCTATCAGGATATAGACATCTGCCAGATTCGCTGTTACATCACCTAATATCTTATGTTCAGATCTTATACCAATGTAATCTACGACTTTACCTCTGACGATCCGGTCATAAGTATTGCTGATGGCTCCTGCACTCAGCAATGTCAACGCTGTCTTATTCACCTTATGACCTTCCCGGAATGATTCTGCCAATGTCAGCATCAGGATCACTGCCGTCGTTATCACAGACGCTTTCTTTACCTTATCCGGTTCGGAATCCATGGAATTAAATGCAAAGCCTTTGTTGTATACTTTTCTGATCAGGACTTTTGTCCCGCAAAAGTTTTTTTCCTCTTTCTCACTTACATTTTCTTCTATGTACTGTTTTACAGCCATATCCAGAGCAAACAGTGTTCCAACCGCACCCGGTATGCTTGTGTGCATCTATATCTCTCCCTGGATCTTCACAATCTCTTCTTCCTGCTTTTCAATCTCTTCCTCGCGTTTTTCGATTTCTTCACAGAGCGTTACGTAATCCATGTCGGATACTTCCCCACTCTGGAACTTCTCATATACCATACGACCGATATCTGCAAGATCTCTTTCATTTGCTCTCTTTAAAGTTCGTACATTACTTTTGATCTTCTGAATCTCCAGTGTATCTCCTGTCTTCTTAGTGATGTCACTCGCAACATCTGAAACTCTTCTGCTGAATTCTTCAAAAAAATCTGCCATCTGTATCCTCTCCTTATCTCGTTCTTCTTTACAGCCGTCTTAAAATATCCAGTGAATGATACAGGTTCATCGTTCCATATCCCCACTGTGTATTTGGATATTCTATCGCCGGAAGCTTCTGCGCACCCATCACGATCACATTCCTTACCTGACTGGCTGATGCTCCACCCGCTCCCGGCTGATCACTGATCCACTTCATGATCAGTGCACAGCCACCTGCCGCAATTGCTGTTGCTGCACTTGAACCGGTGCGTTCTTTGAATCCTCCGCCCGGTACCGCACCGGTAACCGCTACTCCCGGTGCAGCATAATCCGGTTTGATTCTTTCATCTCTAGTATACCCTCTGCCCGAATTAATATCAACCGTATTCTCCTGACTGTTATAATAAGACACCGTCATCGTATGCTCCCCTCCTGCCGGTTCTGTAAATGTGGTATCCGGATTCGATTCCAGAAAATATACTTCTCCATCCAGAAACTCTTTCATGGGCAGCCACATATGAAACTCCCCCTTCGTCTGCATCACAGGCTTTACTTCTATTTTCCAGATTCCCGGTACTGCTTTCTGCAGCCGGATAAACACCAGCTGTGCATCGCTATTCTCCTGCAGAAGTCTGTACTCCACCGTAACAGCTGTCCGTTCAAAAGCAAATACAAAATCAAACAGATATCCCAGACGTACCGGAATCTGCCCGGTACGTTCTCCGGAAGGTGATGTGATCGACACTGTCACAATGTTCGGAAGGGTACTCCATAACTCCGTCACAAAACCCTTCACCCCTTCCCCTACCCTGATCTCCGCTGTCCGTATATTCTGTGCCTCCGTAAATGTTCCGTAATAATGATGTCTCTGCGCTGCCTCATTCCCGGTTCCCGTTACTACACAGCGGTTTCTCAGCAATGCATAGCCATCCAGAACTCCTGCAAGCAAAGAGTCACCATTATGCCCTCCGAAACTGGTTCCGATCGCCATACAGATCACAAGCGGCATCTCCCGTCTGCGGGCCAGTTCATTCAGATACCGAAGTCCGGCCAGGATATCATTTTCCTGATAACAGTGTGCATCTTCTGCAACAGCAAAAAATTCTTTCAGATAATTTTTTTGCCGGCTTCAGCTTTACCATCACGATCACCGCCTCCGGGGCAGCCCCAAGAAACTGTCCACTGCTTTCTGCACTTCCGGCAGCCACACTTGCAACAAATGTTCCATGCCCATCTGTATCTTCCGAAGAGATCAGTTCCTGCGGGCTTTCCGAATGCAGAGCCGCATTGATTCTTTCTTCGGTATACTCTGTTCCATACAGAAAGCCCTCCGGCGGATCCCCATCCTGAATTGTCTGATCCCAGATCCCCGCAATTCTTGTTGTCCCGTCAAGATTACGGAATACCGGATGGGTATAATCGATCCCCGTATCCAGGAAACCGATCATAATCCCCTCTCCCATAAGCTGCAGCGTCGGATAATTCTGCAGCGTAATAATTCCGGCTGCATCTAACGGCTGCATATCCAGAAGTGTATAGCACTTGGGGATCGCACCGTACCAGTACTGCCGCAAGGATAAGGGAAGTAACATCCGACTGTCTAACGACACACTTTTATATCCGAAATCCAGCTCCTGGATACACATCTTTTCCGTATCCACTCCTTCTAACTCATCTTCCCTGTATGGCGAGATAATAAAATCCCAGTAATCTTCCGATAATATCTTTTCTTTACATCTATCTTCCAATGAAAAAAGCCTTTCATATACATTTGTTTTATGTATATGAAAGACTTCGTGTCATTCATTAATATTTTTATGCATTTGTATGCTGGTTCAGCATACGCTCGATGATCTCCACAGATTCTTCGATACCATAACTTGCACTGTTAAAACAGATATCATAGTTCACAGCATCTCCCCACTTCAGGCCGGTATAGAAATTGTAATATTTTGAATGCTGATGGTCAATCTTCTTCAAAAGGCGTTCTGCTTTTTTATGATCTAGATTATTGACTTCCATGACTCTGTGTACACGCTGTTCAAAAGGAGCTGTAATAAAGATACTGATATGTGGAATATGATTATTTGCCAGTATCACATCCGCACATCGTCCCATAACAATGAAATCTTCTTCTTTTGCCCTCTTACATATCAGATCACTCTGATTAAAGAAGATAGCATCCTCTTTTCTCAGACCATGATAACGGTCAAAATCTTTCAGACGTTCTTTCAACGTCCGTCCGGATCCCTGGTACTTATTCTCAATCTCATTCGTTCCAAGATCTGCCACATCTACAACCGAATCTTTCTCCGCGTCCAGACGTCTCAATACTTCATTGAAGATCTCTGCATCGTAATAGTTGATTCTGAGTGCGTCCGCCAGTGCAAATCCAATATCGTTACCCGCACTTCCATGTGTTCTTCCGATACAGATGATCAGATGATCATCCTTTGAAAACTTCTGACGCAGGTTCGATGTATTTAGCTTTGCCCTGTTTTCATCCAGAATCTCTACTTTTCCAAAACCTGCCGGCAGTTCTGCGATTTCTTTTAATATCTCATCATATTTTCTCATCAGTCTGGATCGGTCTTCATCCTTACGGATCGTACGTGCCATGTTACTGATCAGCGCAAGCTCACTTCTGAGCAGATGCCCCTGTGGCTTTGTACGCATCAGCTTCACAAGACTGTCTACACAAGTACGTTTGTCTCCCGTAAAGGTACGGCCAAGAGAAGAACCTACACATTCATAGACTTCTCCGTCCAGATCATAGATCCGTTCCGCTATGTCATAGTATTTATTCTTATTTTCCATGTTCCGCACCTCCCCTTACAAAAAGAATACCAGCATATCGATAATAAATACCGGTACCAGACATGTCAGTGACCATACCATATATCCGAAGAACGATGGCATACGCACACCATTTTCATCTGACATAGATTTTACCATGAAGTTCGGCGCATTTCCGATATAGGTATTTGCTCCCATAAATACAGCTCCACAGGAGATTGCCTCCAGCATCTTAACAGGAACCGAACCAAGTGTCGTCACAACACCGCTCTTGAACCCAAGCGCTCCCGCCGTTGTAAGGAATACCAGATACGTTGGTGTGTTATCCAGAAAACTTGACAGTGCTCCGGTTGCCCAGAACATTTCAAATGGTTTATTGATACCAAGTTCCGCTCCATTTGCCTTCAGGATCATCAATGCAGGCTGCATCGTGATAAAGATTCCGATGAACAGAACCGCAACTTCCTGAATTGCCCCCCAGGTAAAGTGGTTACGGATACGTACTTCTTCTTTTGTCGTTTTAAATGATAAAAATGCTGCCAGAAGGATGATCACGATCTCGATCACAGACGGGAATCCAAGCGTCACTTCTCCAAGGATATGGATTCCTTTTACCGTTCCGTCCGCATTCTGGAATGCAGACATACCAGGAAGCATTCCACTTAAGATTACAGCTCCGACAATCATTGCAACATATATCAGATTATGAAGTCCTACAATTCTAACGTGTGTTCCGGGCTCTCTGATATCTGGTTTTCTACCTTCCGCAATATCTTTTCTGTAAGCTCTTCTATCCAGAAAATAGAATAACGTCAGCAAAATGATCATGTTAAAGATCAGTATATGAAACAGCTTCAGGCTCCAGAAAAACGGAACACCACGCATGAATCCCATCAGAAGCGGCGGATCTCCGATCGGTGTCAGACATCCTCCCATATTGGAGATCAAAAAGATAAAAAAGATCATAATGTGACTCTTTCTTTTTCTCCACGAATTCATCTTAATAAACGGACGTACCAAAAGCATACTTGATCCGGTCGTTCCGATCACGCTGGAAAGCAGTGTTCCCAGAACAAACAATGCCGTATTGATCCTCGGTGATCCGGCAAACTCACCGTCAATTGTAATGTTACCTGCTACACAGAACAGACCGAACAATAAAATGATAAATGTCAGATAATCATTTACCACACATTCCAAAACCGTCTCTCCCATTGTAAACATTCCGTACTTTGCAGCAAACGGAACAATAAACAGTACCGACCAGAACGCAACTGCAAGCGGCTGATGCTTTTCCCACCAGTCCGGCTTGATCAGAGGCATAACGGCAATACTGAGCAACAGCCCTGCAAAGGGTATGCAGAGCCAAACTGGAATAGCTGATAATTCCTCCATTCCTTTCTCCTCCATTCTTCCTCAAGTAAAGTCTTATGTGTCATTGCATAATGAAAGCTGTCATTGACAGCTCTCTTAGCATTCTATATGTAAAATGTATTATTGAAGCCTTGGTACTTCCTGACCTCTCAACATTATTACCGGTCCTCCGGTTCCCTCAATATATTCTTTTGTGATAACAACCTCTCCAATATTGTCATCCTTCGGGATTTCATACATGATATCTAACATGAATTCTTCGATGATCGCACGAAGCGCCCTCGCTCCGGTATCTTTCTTCATTGCTTTTTTTGCGATCGCATGAAGTGCGCCGTCATCGAATTCCAATTTTACTTCGTCTAATGCAAGCAGTTTCTGATATTGCTTCAAAATTGCATTCTTAGGCTCTTTTAATATCTCCACCAGCATATCTTCACTCATACCCTGTAAGGTAAATACAATCGGCAGACGTCCCAGGAACTCCGGTATCATACCGAATACACGCAAATCCTCTGTTGCGACCTTTTTAAGAATCTCTTTGTCGTTATTGTATTTATCTCTCAGATCCGCTCCGAATCCGATCGCTGCCTGTTTGGTCAGACGTTCTTTGATAATTCCTTCCAGATCCGGGAATGCACCTCCACAGATGAACAGAATGTTCCTCGTATTCACTGTTGTAAGCGGAACCATTGCATTCTTGCTCGTTGCCCCGACAGGAACTTCCACATCACTTCCTTCCAGAAGTTTCAGCATTCCCTGCTGTACAGACTCACCGCTCACATCACGCTGACTGGAGTTTTTCTTCTTTGCGATCTTGTCGATCTCATCAATAAAAATGATTCCCTGTTCTGCCTTTTCGACATCATTATCTGCTGCCGCAAGCAGTTTGGATACAACGCTTTCGATATCATCACCAATGTACCCTGCCTCTGTAAGAGATGTTGCATCCGTAATTGCAAGCGGAACATCCAGAATCCTTGCCAGTGTCTTTACCAGATACGTCTTACCGGAACCTGTCGGCCCGATCATCAGCATGTTGGATTTCTCAATCTCAATGTCATCCATCGAATCCGTTGCCACACGCTTATAATGATTATATACTGCAACCGACATCACTTTCTTTGCATATTCCTGTCCTACCACATACTCGTCCAGTTTTGCTTTGATCTTGTGCGGAGCCGGAAGATTCCGGATATCTACTAACGGCTTGTATTCTTCGCCTTCTTTTTTCTTCTTGATCTTCTGCTGTTTTGGAATACTCTGCTCCATATCAGACATGTTGAATACCTGTACTCCCGGAATATTCATCAGCTGACTGTAATCGATCGGTCCGTTCGACATTGCATCAAAGCTCTTCTGCATGCAGTCATTGCAGACACAGATATGGTTCGGAAGTTCGATCATCTTCCCTGCAACACTCTCCGGACGTCTGCATATAAAACATACTTTTTCATACTCATCATCATTTTGTTTCTTATCATCCGAATCTGACGTCTTCTTTGTTGTTTCTACTTCGACGTCTTCTACTTTTTCGATTTTCTGATTGTTATCGTCCTGATTGGTCATTATTCTCTCCTTCTTACTTTTTGTCGTATCTTTCACTCTGTTTTATCCTGGTTCTATGATTCTTCCTGGTTCACCAGTTCCAGAAATGTCTCTTCGGAAATAATCGGGATCCCCAGTTCATTTGCTTTCTTATTTTTGGAAGATGTGCTGGTTACATCATTGTTGATCAAGTAATTCGTTTTGGACGTTACCGATCCTGTCACCTTTCCTCCCAGACTTTCAATCAATTCCTTCACTTCACCTCGGTTTGCAAAATGTGTTACGCTTCCGGTGATCACAAAATTGACACCTTCAAAAACCTGTTTCTTTGTTGATGTCTCTTCCGGGATTGTCAACTCTTCTAAAAGCTTTCTGAAATTCTCCACATGCTTTGCATCTGAAAAATATCCGGTGAATGCCTTTGCCAGAACTTCTCCCACGCCCTGGATCTCATTTAATTCTTCTTCTGTAACCATCAAAAGGGCTTCTACATCATATTTCAACTCTCTGCAGATAACCTTTGCATTGGCAAGTCCGATCCCTGCGATTCCCAGTGAATAGACAACTCTTGGCAACGTGGTTGTTCTTGCTTTTTCCACACTTTCGATCAGTTTCCTGTACGATTTTTCTCCAAATCCTTCCATTCCCTGAATCTCGTCTTTGTAGTGGTCCAGATGGAAGATATCGGCAAATGTATGGATATATCCTCTGGAAATGAATTTTTCCAGTGTTGCTTCCGACAATCCTTCTATATTAAGTGCATCTCTGCTTACGAATAATGCAAATGCCTTCACATGCTTTGCCTGGCATTCCGGATTCATACAGTATAATGCTTTCGCACTTTCCTACCTGTCTGATCTTCGTCTCACCCTGACAGACCGGACATCTTTTCCGGAATATCTTTCACACCGCTTCTTGTCAGATTTCTCTGCAATCTGCGGATGATCATATTTGCCTTATAAACTTTCGATCTTATCTCCGATGCCAAGTTCCAGTTCTTCCATAATACTGATATTATGCACACTGGCACGGCTGACCGTCGTTCCTTCCAGTTCTACTGGTTCAAAAACCGCAACCGGATTGATCAGTCCTGTCCTTGACGGACTCCATTCTATTTCACGCAGAATCGTTTCCCTGATCTCATCCTGCCATTTGAATGCGTAAGAATCTCTCGGGAATTTTGCTGTTCTTCCCAACGATCTTCCATACGCTATATCATCATATGATAGCACAAGTCCGTCAGAAGGGAAATCATTTTTACTAATCTCTGACGAAAATTTAGCAACTTCATCTTCTACTGTATCTCTGGTCACCATATGATATTCTACTGTCGTGAATCCCTGTGCTTTCAGCCATTCCATCTGACAAGCTCTGGAATTCTGAAAATCAACTCCATCTGCCTGCACTAACGTGAATGCATAAAACATAACATTTCTCTTTGCCGTGATCTGGTTATTGAGCTGTCTGACTGAACCACTGCATAAGTTTCTTGGATTTTTATATTTTGCATCTACATCTTCAATCTCTTCATTGATCTTCTCGAAGTCATGATATCCGATCACCGCTTCTCCTCTTAAGATCAATTCCCCCCGGTAAGCGATCTGCACCGGTACATTCTTGAATACCTTCGCATTGTTTGTAACCACTTCACCGACTTCTCCGTTACCGCGTGTGACCGCTTTATAAAGCTTTCCGTCACGATAAGTCAGCACGATCGTCAATCCGTCCATCTTCCAGGACATCAATACTTTCTGACTGCCAACGAAGTTCTTAAGCTCTTCTACTTCTTTCGTCTTATCCAGTGAGAGCATCGGGCTTTCATGCCTTTCTTTTGGGAGTTCACTGACAACTTCATATCCGACATTTACCGTCGGACTGTTCGACAATGTAATTCCCAGTTCTTTTTCCAGCCCCTGCAGTTCATCATACAATCTGTCATATTCGTAGTTGCTCATGATCTCCTGCGCATCCTGATAATATGATCTGGATGCTTTATTCAGAAGTTCTACTAATTCCAGCATTCTCTCGTTCTTTGACTGTCCCATATAATTCCTTTAACTCCTGTTCTGTTAATTCTCTTACCTGTCCCGGTTTCAGATCTCCAAGTTCCACGTTCATGATCCGTATTCTTTTTAACACATCCACCTTATATCCGAGTGCTTCGCACATGCGCCGTATCTGTCTGTTCAATCCCTGTGTCAGAATAATGGAAAATGTATATTTCCCGGTCTTTTTTACTGTACAGGGTCTGGTCACCGCATCCAGATTCTTTTCTTTGTCTCTGATGTGTACTCCCCGGCTCATCTTCTCAATGAATTCCGGAGTAACTTCTTTGTTTACTCTGACCTTATATTCTTTCTCATGTGCATATCTTGCGCGCATCATGCCGTTGATCAGATCTCCATCATTTGTCATGATCAGAAGCCCTTCCGAATCTTTATCCAGTCTTCCTGCATAAGTGATGCGTACCGGATAATTGAGGAACCGGATGATGTTCTTTTTCTCCCTTTTATCTTCTGTACAAACAATCCCGGCAGGTTTGTACACTGCCAGGACCGTTTTTTCCGTTTTGCTTTTGACCACTTTTTTTCCGACACGGACCTCCTGTCCGTCTTCTACTTTCATGCCGGGAGCTGCTGTCTTTCCATCCACAGTCACAATTCCCGACTCGATCAGCCTGTCTGCCTCCCTTCTGGAACAGACACCGGCTTCGCTTAAATACTTGTTCAATCTAATCATTCTGCAATACCCCGCTGATACTGTTATCCTGCACAAATGTATTACCGTTATACAGGAACAGAACACTTGTGATCTTATTTTTCTTCATAACTTCTCTGATATCATCATAATAATATCTTGGATCAACCACTATGATTTCTCTGTAATATGCCGTCAGAAACGGAATTACACTATTCGCATAGGAATCTTTTACAAGCAACAGTCTGTCTGTTGTATCTGCCGTCGTTCTGATATCCAGGACGGGATAATTACCGCCAAGAAATAATGCATATTTATCCTTTTCTTTCAACTTGGATGTATCGTATAACGTTGCTGTTTTCTTTTTTTTCATTCACGTTATTTACAACTACCTGTGGTGCTGTTTCAGATCATCCGGTGCGTATATATAGATCGGCTCATTATAGTCTGTTTCATATCCGCTTGTCGCCGATAAGGTTCCGTTAAATGAATTCGTCACTGCATAGGATTTCATAGCCGGTGCTTTCGATGTATCCAGTTTCATAGCCGCAGCCAGCGCCTGATATCCATAGTAAGCACCAAGCGTCGTCCAGTGATGATCCGTATGGTAATATATCTCTTCTGCTCTGTGCTTTTTCAATGTATCTTCACATTTACCCACTGAAAAGCTGTCCCAAGCGAAGCCTTTATTTTCTGAAACTGTTTATCCTGATCTTCTGTCACTGCACAATACGGAAGTTTGTCCGACTCGATATTTGCAGCATTTGGTACCAGCATCATATACATCGGGATATCTTTATATGTCTCCTGAAACTTTTTCATTGCATTCAGATTTGCTTTCAATTGTTCTTCATCCGGTCTGGCTATATCCTCTAACAGATAATGATCCTTTCCTTTAAATACACCATTTGCCTTACGTTTTCCTGCGATCAGATCAATACGGCTCTTTAAAGCTACCCAGAAATCTCTTCCCGCAAACTGATCCGATACATAAGATTCATACTGTTTCATCCATCTTCCGCTTTCAATACCGGAAATCGTAAGCTTAGGTCTCTGTTCCAGTGCCCGGTTTTCTTTTGCCGAAAATCCCCTGTCAGCAGTTGCAATATTTACCACGCAGAAGATAACCATCATTACAATAAACAGCAATGCAATTACTTTATTTCTCTGTTCTTCTCTTTTTCTTTCCCATTTCTTTCTCGACTGTCTCATCTTTGCTCCTAAAATCTGAAATACAGGAACGGATTATAGGTCTCCGTTACCAGATATGCAATACAGACAATAAACAACGCAGCATATACCACACTGTTAATGATTGTTGTATTCCATTTTTTTGACTTAACATATGCTCGTATCTGAAATGAACCAGCGGCGTAGAGCCAAATATCAGGATCAGCCACAGGATCAGGTTGCTTGTAAGAAGATACATACTCTCTCTGTCTGCAAAGCCATGTGCACCTGCACCAAACATCACTCTGATATAATCTGCTGCCTGTCCGAATGAAGAGCTGAAAAACAATACCCAGCCGATCACAACCAGAACAATACTGTAAATATGACGGACTACGTCCGGAAGTCTGTCCAGTACCGGCGACAGGAGATATTTTTCAATGATCAGGATCACCCCATAATAGAGTCCCCATGCCACGAAATTCCATGCAGCTCCATGCCATAATCCGGTCAGAAACCATACGATCAGAAGATTCCTGATGTGTTTGATCTTCGATACCCTGTTTCCTCCCAATGGAATATACACATAATCCCTGAACCAGCTGCTCAGCGAAATATGCCATCTGCGCCAGAACTCCGTAATACTCTTAGACACATATGGATAGTTAAAGTTCATATTGAATTCAAATCCAAACATCTTACCGAGTCCGATCGCCATATCCGAATATCCACTGAAATCAAAATAAATCTGGAACATATACGCAAAAGCTCCAAGCCACGCCGTCATCACGGCTATATTACCTTTCGCAAGTCCGCTTACCTCTGTAAAAATCATCCCTGAGGTATTCGCCAGTAATACTTTCTTCGCAAGTCCCCGGATAAAATACATGCTTCCTTCTCCGAATTTTGTCCTTGAGACTTCTCTGGACGCAAGCTGTTCATCTACATCTGCATATTGCACGATCGGTCCCGCAATAAGCTGCGGAAACATCGTTACATATAATGCAAAATTAGGAAGATTCGTCTGCACTTTTACATTTCCCCGATATACATCAATGATATAGGATAATATCTGGAATGTATAAAAGGATATTCCAATCGGAAGCGGCAGTGCATGATAAGAAATATGTACCGGAAGTATCCCGTTCAATGTGTCCAATACAAACCCTTCATACTTAAAAAATCCAAGTACTGCCAGATTAATGATAAGGTTAAAAACCAGGCTCCGCTTTGCAGCTCTCTTATCCTGCAGATTCCTTGCAATATCCAGTCCACTGAAATAATTAAACAATATGGACAGTAGCATCAGAAACAGATATACCGGTTACCCCCCATGCATAAAACACCAGACTCGCCAGCAATAAGATCACATTCCGGAATCTTACCGGCAACAAATAATATAAGATCATCACAGCCGGCAAAAATGTAAATAAAAAAACAATACTGCTAAATAACATCTCTCTAATTCCTTTTTACTAAATACTCTTCTTAAATGCCGCATCGATACGGTCTGCATCCTTTGAAACTGCCAGCAGCACATAACGTCCTCTGGTCTCAATAATTGCAGCATGTATCAGCTTTGTTTGTTCTACACCATAACCTTCAAAATTCTTTTCCTGTGTATTTACACGACTTTCCACTGCCTTTTCAACCGTCTCGATCTGACTTTCGTTTTTTACCTTTATTACGAGTATTTCATTCACACTCATAACGTCATCCGGAATATACAGACTGATTCCTTCATAATCATTGGCATTCAGACTGTAATATTTTTTCCAGACCTGTGTTGTGCCTTTTTTCATTCCTTCTAATTTTACGGCTTTTGTGATATTCTTTTCAATCGTGTCTACGGATACGGTATTATCCCCTTCCCGGGTCACAAGAAATACTACATAAATGATCAGGAGGACTACCATCAAATATTTTAACAGGTTAATCTTGTCTAATTTTCCGTTTTTCATTATAATTCAGCAACCTCCGCCATATGATTTACCCATTCTTTATAATAACCGGTTGACATATGGATTCCATCACCGGCATAATACTCCTGTTTCACCAGCTCTGTATTATCAATAAATGTTACTTTCTCTTTTTCACATAATTTTTTTAATTTCTGATTGAACTCCGGAATTTTTGCATAGACAGAATTCTGATCAATTGCAATCTGCGCTGTCGGAAGTATACTGTTAACATATATTTTCGTATCCGGCAGTGATTTTTTCAGATCTCTGATCACCGGCCTGTATGCTTTTATGAATCCATCCGCGTCTCCATTCTGCGCTCCGACATCATTCATCCCGTAAGAAAGGAATAATACTGACGGTTTCATCTCTTTTGCCCTGGCAATATGATCTGCCAGTTTTTCATTATCCCCCGCCGACACACCGGCTCCACGGTCTGCCTGTACATTTGCCTGATCCAGCTCACCATATTCGTACAATCCCTGTGTGATGGAATCCCCCAGGACTAGACAATCTGCAAATTTTTCGCTTGCCGGCTGTTCTTCTGCATCCTGTTCTGTCTCACGTTCCTGCGTTTCTAACTCCTTAATCTTTTTATCTGCCTTAGACACATCCATCTCATCCATCGTCTTCAGGATCTCTGTGCCCTTCTTTGTATCCTTCTGTGGATTACTGAGCCTGCGCGCCACCGTAATCCCGCCAATCACCAGAATAGCAACCGCAACGATCACTGCAGTCTGAAGTACCCGGTCTTTTTCTTTCTCACTTTTTATTTCACTTTTCTGCTCCTCAGGATTCACCTCCTGAGTCTCTTCTTTTTCTTCATAAATTGAAGTTTTACTCTCTATATCCACGAAATCTTCTCCTCTTTCGTTTCTCTGTTGATCCTAAATATGTATATCCAATTTATTTTACTGTTTTTCTTTTTGAATGTCAATTTATATCCTCTTTTCTGTCGTCTTTTGTGCTATAATGTTGAATACATTTCATTATACCTGAAAGGGGAAAATGATCATATAGATTAACAGGAGGTTTTCCTTATGAATGTATACCAGTTATCAGCCAAAAATTGCATGTCGCATCTGCTCTTAAAAGACACTTTCGACAACTTTTCTTTCATAGAAGGCGAGATCACGACCTTCAACAAATTTACCATCAGCGGCTTTCTCCAGGAAGACTTCTTTGATGAAAAACCTGAAGAAACCTACTCCCGCTGGAATAAAATCCGAGACTTCTGCTTCCAGATCATCCGCGGTAAACGCACTCCATTGGGATTCAAGATTGTCCTTGCGCTTCCGGAAGATCAGATCCCGTACTTTCTGACCGCCCACGGTCTCACCGGATACCGCCCGGAAGAGATCCCGGGGGGCTGTACCTGAACTTCCCACTACGATGGACATCACTTACAATGTATCACCGGAACTTCTCTGAACACTTTCACCATGGACAAATCCATCGAAAGAGAATGGGATCAGGAAGTAAAAAACATTTTAAAATCCAGATCCATTGAAGGTGACTACTGATCTGCAGTTTCCGATATAAACAGAGCCGTGCCGCCATGGATTTCCTTTCCACAGCCGCACGGCTCTTATTTTTCATTCCGCAAATCTTAACTTCAAATCTTTACTTTGTAAGCAGCATCATGATCTCATTACTTCTCTGCACAAACGCAGTCATCTCTTCCGGACTGAGCGGCTTATGTGCCAGCATTGCCAGATCATATAACTGTTTGCAGATAATACTTGTGTTCTCACTGTCTTTATGTTCAACTACATACTGAACCAGCGGATGATTTGCATTCAGGATCAGTGTACTTGTTGTACCCATATCCATTCCGTTCATGCCATACATTTTCATCATTTCCTGCATACGACGGTTTTCTTCGGATAACGTCATCATAGAAGCAACATTTTCATCTTTCAGTTTCTCGATTTTAACATCCAAATTCTCGTTTCCAAGCTCTTTGCGGAAAATCTCTACCAGACTGTCAGATTTCTTCTGGAATGCTTCCTTCTCTTCTTCGGCAACTTCTTCCTTTGCACCTGCTGTTACATCGGCATCGATTCTCTGGAACTTGATATTCTGGTTACGCTGCTCTAACTGTGTGATAAACGGCGAATCAATGTTGTGTCCTAAGATTACCGCATCCATGCCCTGGTTCTTGAACATGTTAATGTACTGGCTCTGCTGGATCTCGTCCGTCACATAATAAATAACTGTCTTATCCTCTTCTTTGTTCTCAGTATTCTGATCATCTGTCTTGGCATTCTGATCTTCTACGGTTCCTCCATTTGCCTCGATGCAATCTTTCAATGTCAGATATTTGTGATCCAGATTCTTAAACAGAACCGCATCTTTCATCTTGTCACAGAATTTTTCATCTTTCAGGCATCCGAACTTGATGAACGGACTGATGTTATCCCAGTATTTCTCATAATCTTCTCTCTTTGTCTTACACATTCCGGAAAGCTTATCTGCAACTTTCTTGGAAATGTACTCCGATATCTTATTGACGAATCCATCATTCTGCAGTGCACTACGCGATACGTTCAACGGAAGATCCGGACAGTCGATCACTCCCTTTAATACCATCAGATATTCCGGAATGACTTCTTTGATATTATCTGCGATAAATACCTGGTTATTATATAATTTGATCGTTCCTTCAATAGAATCATACTCTGTGTTGATTCTTGGGAAGTACAGGATTCCCTTTAAGTTAAATGGATAATCCATATTCAGATGAATCCAGAACAACGGCTCTTTGTAATCCATAAATACTTTGCGATAGAAGTTCAGGTAATCCTCGTCACTGCATTCATTCGGATGCTTTGTCCACAGTGGATGAATATCACTTAATGAAACCGGACGCTTTTTAATCTTTACTTTTTCTTTGGCAGGTTCCGTCTCTACCATCTCTTTTTCGCCGTTTTCATTCTCTTTTTCTTCCATCTTGGCATCTTCGTGAATATGTTCGATCACTTCATCGTCATCTTTCAGATCAGCTTCATCAATGGTCTCATATTCCGGTTCTGCATTTGCCTTGGAAAGGAAGATTTCTACCGGCATAAAGGAACAATATTTTTCCAGAACTTCTCTCATTCTGTATTCATTTGCAAACTCCAGACTGTCCTCATTCAGATACAGTGTCATAGTGGATCCGACTTCCTGTTTGCTGCCTTCTTCCATCTCATACTCTGTTCCGCCGTTGCTTACCCAGTGTACCGGCTTTGCCCCTTCTTTATAGGAAAGGGTATCGATATGTACTTCGTCAGCTACCATGAATGCAGAATAGAATCCAAGACCGAAGTGTCCGATCATATCATCCTCTGTTGTCTTATCTTTATATTTTTCAAGGAACTGTGTTGCTCCGGAAAATGCGATCTGTGTAATGTATTCTTCTACTTCATCGGCTGTCATTCCAAGACCATTATCTGTAAATTTCAGAGTCTTTTCTTCTGGATTGACTTCAACTTTGATCGCCGGTTTATAATCATCCGGCAACTGGTATTCACCCATCATATCCAGTTTCTTCAGTTTTGTGATTGCATCACATCCTGTTGGATACCAACTCACGTGCGAAAATATCGTTGATCGGAATATACCCATTTTTAATAATCGGGAAAATGTTTTCACTGCTGATTGACAAACTACCTTTCTTTGCTGCCATTGTAAATCACTCCTATTTCTACTTTTATATTTCTATCATATTAGTGACAAAAGGTAACTGCTTCTTCTGTCGGCAGACACCTTTTTGCTACATTTTTTCATCTAAGTGATATGATAATACTGCTTATTTTAAAAGTCAATAGAAAATTAGCACTCTTTCAAAAAGAGTGCTAACAATTCTGTGAAATTTATAAACCGTTTATAAACTTTACTCTATACTTTTCAATGATTCTACCATGTCAATCTTTTTCAGTTTAAAATACATTACCCAGTTTACGAACAATGAGAACCCTATCGTAAATAAAAAACTGTAGATATAACTCTTCAGATAAATACTCCGGCCAAACATTGCCGCATCCACTTCTACTGTCTGAATTACAAACAGATGCAAAATCTTACCGAATACAACACCTGCCACGGATCCGATCAACGTCAGCAGGATATTTTCACGGAATACATATTCTGCTACTTCCGTATCATAGAATCCAAGTACTTTCAAAGTCGCAAGTTCTCTCTGGCGTTCTGTGATATTGATGCTGTTCAGATTGTACAGCACCACAAATGCCAGCATTCCGGCTGAAACAATCAGTACAATGATCACCAGATTCAGGCTGGCCAGCATATCATCCAGCTGATCTCTGATATCAAGCAGGTATGAGATTGTCAGTACCTGATCTTTTGACAGGATCTTTTCTCCCGCCTTTTTCACCTGGTCCTCCGAATATCCGTTCTTCGCCCGGAACATGATACAATTATATTTCACCGTCTTTCCAGATACCTTCTTGTAATACTGCGGTGTAAAATAGATATAATGTCCCATGTAATTTTCACAGATATGCGCAATCTTTACAGTGATACTCTTCTCCGTTCCCTTCTTCACTTTGATGGTATCCCCTTCTTTTACATTCAGAAGTTTCGCCGTCTTTTCACTGACAATTACTCCATCACCGGTGAGTGAATACGATTCTTTCGTCTTCCTGTCATGAAAATCCACATACTTTTCTGCAATCTTTGGATTACCTAATATGCACTGGTACACGCTAAGTTTTTTACCGCCTCCGGATGCGGTCACACTCCGCATATCTGCCTCCATATAACTCTGAATATCTGAATCTGTTTTCAGATACTCCTTTAACTCTTCTTTCTCTGTCTTTGTCACATCATCTTTATAGAATATATGTCCATCATACAGCTGAATCTCTTCATACTGAATATCTGCGATCTCATATACAGAATCCCTCACTCCATATCCGACCAGCATCAGCGCCATACAACCGCCGATTCCGAATACGGTCATAAAGAAACGCTTTTTATAACGCATCAGATTCCTGATCGTGGATTTCCAGGTGAAATTCATCCGTTTCCAGATGAATCCGATTCTTTCCAGGAAAACTCTCCGCCCGTTTTTTGGTGCCGGCGGACGCATCAGCACTGCCGGTTCCGCTGCAAGTTCCTTATAGCAGGATGCAAGTGTTGCTCCCATAGTACATGCGATCGAGGCAGCGGATGCCATCACAGCATAACTCATGTGGTATGGTACGTATATCTTCGGAATATGCGGATACATGATCTCATATGCATAGATAATAATATACGGAAGGATTTTCTCTCCCACCAGTACTCCAAGAACACTTCCTCCTGCCGTTGCAAGGAATGCATATCCCAGATATTTCGATGCAATGGAAAAATTTCCGTATCCCAAAGCCTTCATGGTTCCTATCTCTATTCTCTGTTCCTCTACCATACGTGTCATACCGGTCAGACTGATCAATGCTGCAACAAGGAAGAACATAACCGGGAATACTTTTCCGATCGCACGCATACGATCCGCATTTTCTCCGAATCCATCATATTCTGTCAGTGTACTTCTATCATATAGATACCATTTTGGATTCTTGATCTGACTGATCTGCTTACCGGCATCAGCAAGCTTTTTCTCGCCTTTTGCAATTTCTGCTTCCGATGTCTTCTTTCCTTCTTCATATTCTTTCCTGGCATCGGCAAGTTTTGCTTCATTTTCCGCAATTTCCACTTCACCATTTTTCAACGTCTGCTCCTGCGCTTCCAGCTCTGCTTTTCCTGCATCTAACTGTTTCTGTCCGGATTCTATACTTGCCGCTGCACTGCTAAGTTTTATTTCACTTTGCATCCAGCTGCGCTTTTTGCCTGATCCAGCTCTGCTTTCCCATTCGTAAGCTGCTGTTTTACAGCGTCCAGTTCGTTCTTCTTTGTCTGGTAATCCTGTTCTTTCGCATCCAGTGTCTGCTTTGTTTCCTGTGCCTGTGCTTCCAGCTCCCGGATTTTCTGCGACAGCTCTTGATCCTGTTCTGTCTCTCCTGACACCTGTGCTTTTAATGCTTCTATGTTCTTCAGAAGTGTCTGATATCCATCCCATCCCTGGTCAAGTTCTGTTCTGTATACGGTCAACCCCTGTTCTCCTGTCTGGATCTGTGCCTGTGCTTCTGCATACCGCGAATCATAAGCTGCTTTTCCCTGTTCGTACTGCTTTTTCCCCTGCTCCAGCTGTTGAAGGCCATTTTGATATGTTTTCTTTGCCTCATCCAATTCCTGCTGCTTCGCCCGGATCTTCGCCCTCGCATCTTCCATCTGCGACTTCCCGCTTACGAGTGTTTCCTTTGCCTGTGAAATCTGCGTCTCTCCGTCTGTAATCTGCCTTTCCGCATCTGAAAGTTTCTGCTCTGATTCTGCTTTTCCGTCATCTAGCTTTTTCTGCGCCTTTTCAAGCTTTGTATTCGCTTTATCCAAAAGTTCTTCCTTACGGATCTTTCCTCTTTCTTCTGTGATTGCTTCCAACCGTTTTTTGACTGTCTTTACTTTCTGTTTATATGCACCGGTATATGCAGTCAGATCTTTTGCGTCCTGCACCTGCACATACATTTCCGTATATACATCCAGATGAAATGTTTTCTCCGGTACTACTACAAATCCGCTGACTATACCTGTCCCGATTGTTGTACTTCCGCGATTCAATGCTATGTAACACGGTGAATTCCCTTTTCCGACAACCTTTAGTTCATCCACCTTCAGGGTATCCGTCACCTTGTCATCCGTCCCGGACTTAAGCCTGATCGTCTCTCCGACTTTATACTTCATCTGATCATCTACCAGACATTCTCCCACTTTTTCCGGCATACGGCCTTCACTGACCGTAATCTTATTTATATCTTCCATCCGTGACATCACGTGGAGTACATATTGCTTCTTATTCTTTATATTCAGGAAATCTGCACTATAGGCTCCTTCTGCCTTTCCAACTCCTTTTACATTTCTGACTGCCTTCACATCATCTTCCGTAATTCCGAGTGTACTGACTGCCTTGATATCCATCAGGTCTGACTTATCAAAATACGCATCTCCGGTAATCTTCATAGATGGCTCGGATGCCCGGATGCCGGAAAAGAACGCTACTCCCAGCGCAACAATAAAAAGAATAGAAATAAAACGTCCGAAACTGCGGCGGATCTCCATGTAAAAATTCTTACGTGTTATCTTTTTTGCCATCTGCCGTCCCTGCCTTTTACCATTCTATGGTCTCAACCGGAACTGGTTGCGGATTCTGTATGATCTTATCCACCCGGCCGTTTTTAATCTTGATCACCCGGTCTGCCATTGGCGCAATTGCCGAATTATGTGTGATCAGAATCACCGTCATTCCACTGTTCCGGCAGGTATCCTGTAATAATTTCAAAATGGATTTTCCTGTATTATAATCCAGCGCACCGGTCGGTTCATCGCAGAGTAACAGCTTCGGATTCTTTGCCAGTGCTCTTGCGATCGACACTCTCTGCTGTTCCCCTCCCGACAGCTGCGACCGGAAAATTATCCAGTCTTTCTCCCAGTCCGACCTCTTCCAGAACTTCCTGTGCATCCATTGGATCCTTACATATCTGAAGAGCCAGTTCTACATTCTCCAGTGCTGTCAGATTCGGAAATCAGGTTATAAAAACTGAAAGACAAATCCGATATCATCTCTTCTGTATGCCGTCAACTGCTTCGTCGAATACGTTGCAATGTCCTGACCGTCAACCAGCACCTGTCCCGACGTAGCGGTGTCCATTCCCCCAAGAATATTCAGCACCGTTGTCTTTCCTGCACCACTGGGTCCGACTACAACTGCGAATTCCCCTTTCTTAATCTCAAAGTCGATTCCGGCTGCTGCCATGATCTCAACTTCCCCCATCTTATATATCTTCCTGACATCTTTTAAGGTCACAAATTCACTCATATACGTTTCCTCCGTGTGGGCATATTTGTATTATAATTATATCATCTTTTCTACTTTAATTGGAATTTAATTGGGATTTAATTTATTAACTGGGGAAGCGGCCTCTCAGTCCTTGAAGGAAACAATAGATAAGGCTTCTTGTTCAGGTTCCATACCATAAGAAACACTAAGAGAGTCAGAACCACCTAAAAGCAAAGGAACTACGCTCAAACTCGGCG
>ENA-OQDL01000519-OQDL01000519.1-human-gut-metagenome-genome-assembly--contig:-NODE-519-length-24473-cov-2.801282_pt1 | contig 24473 bp, 27 predicted proteins | sample MGYA00242782_ERZ504609 | MGnify/ENA primary metagenome ERZ504609 (study PRJEB26092, sample SAMD00036320) | human gut metagenome | host: Homo sapiens | study: EMG produced TPA metagenomics assembly of... | reverse complement strand
ACAAAGAAAAGGATGACGAAGAAGAAGTAATAGGACATCTGCACGTGGTTCGAGGTGATTTGCAAGGCCACGAACAAGGCGGTGAGGATGCCTCCCCACAGCAGTTTCCCACGATAGGCGAGCACAATGCCTGCTATGGTGGGCGGCACGTAGGCAAGGGTGATGAACTTCCAGATGTGTCCGGCAGATATCAGGATGAAGAAATAGGACGAGAATGCCCACATGATACCGCCCAGTCCGGCCAGCCAGACCGGTATGCCGAAGACGCGCAGCAGGATGTAGAAGCCGAGCATCAGCATGAATGTGAGGCATACATAGTCGGGCAGGGAAGAGTTGGTAGGCTTTCTGTACCCACTGCAGTGACTTGGTGGAGTCATACGAAGGGGCTATCTGATACATGGGCATACCGCCGAACAGCGAGTTTGTCCAACGGCTGCGTTCGCCCGTCTGTTCGTAATACTCCTTGACTTCTTGTCCTGCCCCTGCTCCTGCAGCCGTGTCGTGCTGAAAGAGAATACGGTTTTCTATATCCGCCGGGAAGAAGTAGGCGAAGGAAAGGAGGACGAATGCCAAGATGGCAATAAGGTCGGGAAGAAGCTTCTTCATGAGTTATAAGTTATGAGTTATCAATTAATCAATTGTGGGGCAAAGATAGTGCAAACCGAATACAGAACTTTCATGCTTGCGTGAAAAAGTTTTGTTGAGGTGCAGCCTATCTTCGCTTTTGTGGCAAAGATACATAAATGCAGATTGTTATTGTCACGTTATCGGCAGAATGTTGTACCTTTGCCTTTCCAAAAAAAGATTAAAGTGCTTTAATGGTAATATGCAAGCTTAAATTATTATAGATATGACAATAGGGATAATCAGTGCAATGGACAGCGAACACCGCCGGTTGGTGGAGCGCTTGCAGGATAAGAATACGTCGGGCGATGGTAGTTTCCGCTATGTGGAAGGTACATTGGGCGGTAACCATGTAATCTTGACGCAATGTGGCATCGGTAAGGTGAGTGCAGCGGTAGGAGCTTCGGAACTGATACGGCGCTTTTCTCCGGACTGCATCGTCAGCACCGGTGTGGCGGGCGGCATTGATGCTTGCCTGAAGGTGACGGATGTAGTGGCAAGCCAACGTCTGGTGTATCACGACGTCTGGTGCGGCGACGGTAACGAGTACGGACAAGTGCAAGGTTTCCCCGCCTCTTACGAGGGGTGTCCCTCTCTGTTGAAACATGCCTTGTCGCTGAACGAAGCCGGAATGGAAAGCCGCATCCACAGCGGACTTGTCTGTACCGGCGACCAGTTCATCACCAACCGTACGGAGCTGGATACCATCAAGCAACGTTTCCCCGACGGTCTTGCCGTTGATATGGAGTCTGCCGCCATTGCGCAGACTTGCTATCTGTACAATGTTCCTTTTCTCAGCTTCCGCATCATCAGCGACACACCCGGAGTAGAGGACCATGCTTCGCAGTATGCCGATTTCTGGGGAACCATGGCAGAGCGTTCGTTCCTCACGATATGGACCTTCCTCTCCACCCTTCCCAGCAATTTATAACTCATAACTTATAACTTATAACTCATGAAGAAGATTCCCAGTTTTACAATCGACCACATCCGCTTGTTGCGCGGCATTTACGTATCCCGCCAGGATGAAGTGAACGGAGAAACAGTCACTACTTTCGACATCCGTATGAAAGAGCCCAATCGCGAGCCTGCTTTGGGACAAGGTGCTCTGCATACTATCGAACATCTTGCCGCCACCTACCTGCGCAATGAACCGCAATGGCAGGACAAGATTATCTATTGGGGGTCCCCATGGGCTGCCTCACCGGTAAATTATCTGCTGATGAAAGGTGACTTGAAGCCGCAGGACATACTGGCACTGATGCAGGACACCTTCCGCTTTGTTGCCGAATATGAAGGTGAAGTCCCCGGTGCCGCTCCGCAAGATTGCGGCAACTACCTGCTCCACGACCTTCCGATGGCTAAATGGGAGTCTGCCAAATACCTGCATGAGGTCTTGGAACAGATGAAAGAGGAGAATATGAAGTATCCGGAAAAAGAAGAAAAATAAGGGGGTTAGCGATTAGGGATTAAGGATGGGTTTATGCCTATATTAAAGTCTATGCGGCCCCAAATAATCCCTAATCGCTAACCCTTATCTCTTATCCTTTATTATCACACAATCTCAATCCCCTGCTCCTTGCAAAGCTGTAATCCCAGGTCTTTCAGCTTGAATTTCTGTATCTTGCCACTTCCCGTCATGGGGAATTCTTTGATGAAGAAGATATACTTGGGTATCTTGTAGCGTGATATTTTGCCGATGCAGAAGTCTCGTACATCCGATTCGTGCATATCCACTCCTTCGTGCAGGATGATGAAAGCGCCTACGGCTTCACCGTACTTCTTAGAGGGAATACCGGCTACCTGCACGTCTTTTACGCCTTCCAGTTGATAGAGGAACTCTTCTATCTCGCGGGGATAGATATTCTCACCACCGCGGATAATCATGTCCTTGATGCGTCCTGTGATGCGGTAATTGCCGTCCTCGTCCTTCACTCCAAGGTCTCCCGAGTGCAGGAAACCGTTCTCGTCAATGACTTCGGCTGTGGCTTCCGGTTTTTTGTAGTAACCCTTCATGGTGTTGTATCCGCGGTTGCACATTTCACCTTGTACGCCTACGGGACACTCTTCTCCGGTTTCGGGGTCGATAACCTTTACTTCCGTATGTTCAAAGTCGTGTCCTACGGTATTGCAACGTACATCGAACGGGTCGTCTATCCGGGTGGCGGTCATTCCGGGAGCAGCTTCGGTCAGCCCGTAAACGCTGGTTACCTTCATGTACATTTTCTCTTCCACCTGCTTCATCAGCTCTACCGGGCAGAGGGAACCTGCCATGATACCCGTACGGAGGCTGGACATGTCGAACATGTCGAACATCGGATGGTTCAGTTCGGCAATGAACATGGTGGGTACGCCGTAAAGTGCCGTGCAGCGCTCCTTGTGGATAGAGGCGAGCACTACCAGTGGGTTGAAGCGTTCCACCATTACTTCTGTACAGCCGTGTGTCAGGCAGTTCATGGTGGCAAGTACCACGCCAAAGCAGTGGAACAATGGTACGCAGACGCAGAGCTTGTCATCGGCGGTAAACTTCATGTGCTCACCGGTAAGGAAACCGTTGTTGGCAATGTTGTAGTGGGTAAGCATGACGCCTTTCGGGAATCCCGTAGTGCCGGAGGTGTATTGCATGTTCACTACATCGTGGCAAGTGACCTGACTTTTGAGTTCATTCAGGCGGCTGTCTTCTATATTGTTGCCCAAGAGAAGTATTTCGGCCGTGTTGTACATGCCCCGGTGCTTCTCCTGCCCCACGTAGATGACGTTTTTCATATAAGGGAAACGTTCGCTTTTCAAGTGTCCGCGTTGGCAGGTCTTCAGTTCCGGAAGCATGGTATAGGTCATCTGCACAAAGTCACTGTCCTTTTCGCCATTGACGATGCAGAGGGTATGCATGTCGGAGTTCTGGCAGAGATATTCCAGCTCGGACTGTTTGTAGTTGGTGTTTACCGTAACGGCTACGGCACCGATCTTGGCACATGCATAGAGGAATGTCAGCCAGTCGGGTACATTCCGTGCCCAGATACCGACATGGGTTCCTTTTTCCACGCCGATGCTCAGCAGACCTTTTGCCAGGTTATCTACTCGTTCGTTAAATCTGTTTCCAGGTAAACCGCAGGTTGCGGTCGGAGTAAACAATGTATTCTTTGTCGGGAGTGGTTGCAGCCCAGTGTTCAAGCCAGTCTCCCAAAGTACGTTCTGATAATTGCATCATAGTCTGTTTCTTTAGATGGGAGTATAGATGACGGCCAGAATGCGGGCAGACTGTCCTTCAAAAAGGCTGTACATGGTGAGGTACGATGGAGTCATAATAGATTGTATCGCCTTTCTCAAGTACATAGACCGATTTTCCGTAATTGATTTCCAGAACTCCTTCCAGCACCATGATGAATTCTTCTCCTTCGTGTGCGGAAAGGGTAAATCCGTTTTCCGGATTCGGATCGATGTCAATGACAAACGGCTCCATGTGACGGTCTGTTTTGCTTCTTGACAAAGAATGGTAATGAAGGTTCTGACGTGCATCAGGGGAATTGTTGGAGAAACTGATCGTGTCATCTGCTTCTCCGCATCGGCAGACTACCGGTCCGTTTTCATTGGGCTGGTCGTCGAGGAAGGTCCCGAGACGTACTCCCAATGCCCGTGCGATTTTTACGAGTGGAGCCAGTGAAGGTATGTTGATATTCTGTTCAATGCTTTCAATCTGTTCTTTGGACAGTCCTGTACGTTCTGCCAGTTCTTCAAGAGTAATTTCCTGAGCGGTTCTCAGTGCTTTTATTTTTCTCCGATAATCTTTGTGCAGTCCATAGTTGAATCTTTTTCTAGTGTTCTGAATTAATTAAGAACTTTTTTGACAAGTTCAGCTGCAAATATAATCAATCTTTAAGAAAACCATAGGGAATCTCTTTATTTTTGTTACTGAAGTTGTACCTTTGCCGTGTTTTTTAGGAATAGACAAATGAAAGAAGCATTTATAAAACTCCATCTCTCGGTCCTGATAGCCGGGGGAACCGGTATATTTGGCCGGTTGATATCATTGAATGAAGGTTTGCTGGTGTGGTATCGTATGTTATTGGCAACGCTGATTTTTATGTTGTTCTGATCATGCTGAAGAAGTTGCATCGCGTACCGTGGCATGATATGAAGCGTATTGCTTCCGTGGGCCTGTTGCTGGCCGCTCACTGGCTGTTCTTTTACGGAAGTATCAAGGCTTCCAATGTATCTATCGGGGTGGTCTGTCTTTCGTTGATGAGCTTTTTCACGGCTTTGTTTGAGCCGCTGATCAACCGTCACCGGGTTTCCTGGCGGGAAATGCTGTTCAGCCTGCTAGGGGTGTTGGGGATTTTTCTGATCTTTAATTTTGACACCCGTTATCGGGCAGGTATCGGGATGGGAGTCGTTTCATCGGCACTGGCCTCTCTTTTCACCATCTGTAACAAGAAGGTATCAGCCGGCTATCCGGCCAGTACCATGCTGCTTTATGAAATGGGAGGAGGTTTTCTGGGACTGACCTGCATCTTACCGGTTTATTTATAATTTTTTCCCGGTTGCCAGTATACTGCCGGCGATGAATGACTGGATTTATTTGCTGCTCTTTGCTTCCGTATGCACGGTATGGCTTTATATACTTCAGATTCAGGTGCTGAAGCAGATTTCGGCTTTCACTTTCAACCTGACCTATAACCTGGAGCCTATTTACAGCATTATAGGAGCAATGATTCTGTTTGGTGAGGCCCGCGACCTGAACTTCAGTTTTTTATATTGGCCTGGGACTGATTTTTTATGTCTGTGGTGTTACAGAGTCTCAATGTCTTGATGCAGAATAAGAAGTTTACACCTTATATATATGTAAAATGGAAACGTTGAAGTCCGTATTCATCAATTGCTGCAACAGCTGAATGAACAGGTTTTCGGTAAGGAACATGTCGTTTCGCTGGCTCTGTTGTCTGCTGTTGCCGGTGAAAGTATTTTTCTGTTAGGTCCTCCTGGAGTGGCCAAGAGTATGGTGGCCCGTCGGCTGAAGCTGGCTTTTCGGGAGGGAACATCGTTTGAATATCTGATGTCCCGTTTCAGTACGCCGGATGAACCTTTTTCGGTCCGGTTTCCATTTCCCGACTGAAGGACGATGATATCTATGAGCGTGTGACTGAGGGCTATCTGCCTTCTGCGACTGTTGTTTTTCTGGATGAAATCTGGAAGGCCGGCCCGGCTATTCAGAATTCCCTGCTTACGGTCATCAATGAAAAGAAGTACCGCAACGGGCGTTTTGAAATAAAGGTTCCCTTGAAAGGGCTGGTAGCGGCTTCGAATGAGTTGCCGGCTTCCGGGCAGGGGCTGGAAGCATTGTGGGACCGTTTTCTTGTCCGGGTACTGGTCGGAGGCATAGAAGATCTGTCTGATTTTGACCGCATGATTGCATCCGTCAGCGAGGAAGATCCGGAGGTAGATCCGGCTTTTGGCTATCGGAGAAGAGGAATATGCCGGATGGCAAAGAAAGATCGCTGAAGTGAAGATCCATTATTCCATTTTCGAAGTCATTCATTTGTTGAAGGAAGAAATCGAAGAATATAATCACCGGCAGGAAAATGCAGATGCGGCAGACCTGTCACTTTATGTTTCAGACCGCCGCTGGAAGAAACTGGTGAAACTGCTTCGTGCCTCAGCTTTCCTGAACGGGGAAGATACCATTCATTTGTCGGACTGTCTCCTGCTGATGTATGGTTTGTGGAACGAAGTGGGACAGATGGATCTGGTTGAAGAAATGGTCAGCAAGGCCATTCGTCGCAGTGCGGAAGGCTATCTGCTGAATCTGAAAGGAATTGATGATGAATTGCGTTCCTTGAAGGACGAACTGGCTTCGGATGCGGTTGTCCGTGAAAATGAAGATCCGGGATTGCAGCTGGTAGATCAGTATTATTATCAGGTGGAGCGGGTTCGGATGGCCGGAAAATTACTGATCTTTGCTTCCGATTATCAGTTGCTTGATGACCGGGGCAAACAGTTTTGCTTGCAAAAGGATAAGTATAAGTCGGCCTGCTTTGTCCTGAAGAAATATGATGCATCGCTGCACGGGAAAGTCCCTCAGAATAAAATCTATACTTTACGTCGGGGACGCCGTTCCGTATTTATCAACGACTATGAATACCCTTTGCTGTGTGTGGCCGGATGTATGCCCCTTCCACCGGTTGAAGTACGTCCGCAGGAAGATATGGCAGCCCGTTTCGCACAACTTGAACAGAAGTTGCAGCGGGTGGAAAATGATTGTGAAGATTTGTTTGCCCGTGAGAAGGCTTATTGCGAATCTCATCTGTTTCTGAGTGCCCGCCAGCGGGAAATTATGCGGAAGATGCTGACTCATCATCAGGCGGATGTGGCTGGTTATCGGAATGAATTGAATGAACTGAAACATGCATACAGGAAAGAGAACGAGGAGTATCCGGCTGAAGGATCTGAAAACACGTTATCTGGAGCAGCTTCGCACTAAAAGTTTCGAAGTTCTGCAGGAAGCATTACACCGCGGAACGGTCTTGCCTCGTGAAGTGGAAGACGAGGTATGGACTTATTACCGGAAGACTGCTCCCTCGTTGCAGGAGTTTTATTCGCGTTACACTCCGGAATGGGATGCTTTTTATGAGAATGAGAATCTGTCTCCCGATTTGTTCCTGGATTTTCTCCGGCGGATGCAGTCTGCTTTCCGAAAACGCTATGCCTTATCGGAACTGAATGTGGCTTATTACATCGAGTCATTGGAACGTTTGCCGTTATGGAGCGAAGAAAGAAAACGGATGCAGGAGTTTTTCCTGAATAAATGGCATCATCTGCTGACGGTAAAGGAATCTGATTACCAATATCTGCATATCCGTGAGCTTTGTGAAGGATTTGTGTTGCTGGATAAGGCAAGCGGGATGAAGACGGTGGAGAATGTGATCGGCTCCCGGTTGCGCTGGCTGCTGCTGAATCATCCCGAGCTGTATCGTTCTTTGGCTCCGTATGAAAAGGAATGGGAACATAACCGGAACTTGCAGGAACTGGTCCGGCTGTTAGGCAGGAGCAGTCGTGGAGAGAAAAGGGAATTTGCTTCTTTTTCGGGGATCCGGAAGGAACAGCTGGTTCATCATGCGGTGAGAAGCGATATTGAAGGGATTGCTTTGGGGAATGACTTGAACAGTCTTCTTCCCATTGAATATTGTTATTTGTCAGAAGAAACATTGCGTCCACTCTTTATGCAGCGCTTCGTTGAGAAGCGTCTGCAGCTTTTTAACAGCCGTTCGCAGGAGGCTGAGGCTTCCTTGTTGCCGGAACGGAAACCGGAGAGCTCACAGGGGCCGTTTATTATTTGTGTCGACACTTCCGGTTCCATGCAGGGGCGTCGGGAAATCCTTGCCAAGTCAGCCGTGCTTGCCATTGCCCGGCTGACGGAACCGACCTGCCGCAAGTGTTATGTGATCAATTTTGCAGAAGATATCCGTTGCCTGCTGATCAAGGATCTGAAGGCAGACCTGCCTCTGCTGGCTGAATTCCTGAACCAGCGTTTTGATGGAGGAACAGATGTAGCTCCGGCTGTCCGGGAAGCTTTGCAACTGATCCGGACGAACGGATGGAAACGGTCTGACGTGGTTTTGATCTCAGATTTTGAAATGCCTCCTCCGACGGATGAGTTGCTGGAATCTGTCCGTCAGGCAAAGTTGCGTGAATCATCCTTTTACGGAGTCGTGTTCGGTTCTGTTCCCGAAACGGAGTATCTTGGACTCTGCGACCGCTATTGGGATATGAATATCAGCAGTTCATCCACCCGTTAAGCCGGAAACAGTTTGATATAAGATCACTACTGCCCTATAAAAGTTAGCTAATTGGTTTTTGAAATTATTGAAATGCAGTTGTTTAAGTAGTGTTTTAGTATGAAACGGATTTGAATTCGTAGCTTAGCGGTCAAATTGAAAGCTGCTTATGAACATGAACAGAACTCAATTCAACAATTTCGTTCGTAAGTATGATGTTCGGACGACTGAGCAATCGTGAGAGCCTTTGCGACCTAATTGTACCCGTTGACTGAATTAATTTGGTGCGTATGCTAATGGAGAAAAAGTGATGGCACTTCCAATTCCTTTGGTAGAGTCTGTATGGACATTCGAGCTTGACGTTTGCTGTTTCAAAACAGGTCAAGTTTGCACCTCTGCTCCGATATAGCCTTTGTCGCCGATGATACAGCATCGTGATGTATAGTCTTTATGTCCTTGAGGTGATGAATATCGTGAACACTTGTCTTGGAGAGGTCGTAAGAGTGTATGACATCACTTAGATTTTATTAGCCATATGGCTGCGTATCTTCTCTTGAAGATTACTCACAGACTTACGGCGGTCATTGAACTGACGGCGTGAGGTAAGGTTCGGGATGGAATCCTTACACTCTTTCAACTTGGCTTCAAAAAGCCAGTTTTCACTGTCTGTCTCTTCCGACTCGGCAGCCATACTCATGGCTATGATCTCTAAATCAGAGGAATGGGGTACAGGACTGGGACGAAGAACATTTCCCTGCTTCGTAACCAACTCTTTGGAGAATTGCTTACATATCTCCAGAAACTTAACGAATTTTTAATATAAGTTGCGCATAGAGAGACTATATAACTCAAAGATTTGATGCCATAAGTCACTAAAAATTCTGATATATGTACACTTTATACTATACATTATTCAATCTTTTAATTCCGCCAACGGGTTCAAAGCTACAGTTGACTTTATGTTCCAAACAATACTCTCTGAAGGAATAGGATTGTTGACCTGTAGCACATAATTTTTTAAAAGCAGAGAAAACTGCCTGTAGTATTCTACTCTTTCCATATCATAAAATTTATATGGCAAAGTTAGATTTACTACAGGCAGATTACAATACGCTATCGCGGAAGGTAGTGCTTCCCATATTTCCTGTATGTTGTTTGTTCTTTTTTGTCTTTGAATAACAAGACGGTACGGTTTTCCTTTCTATTTCTCAACGACTATGGAGTTCAGTTCGTATTCTATTCCGTTGATCTCCTCCATCTTCTGAGAATGAACATGTCGTCATAAAAAGCGGAATATCTGTTGGCGCGTATATAGAAATACTTGCAATGCGCCTTGACCGTGTCTACAATTTCCTCCGAGCAGGAGCCGCAATCCATACGCATGCTATCAACATGGATGCCGTTTTCTTCAAACCTTGAAAATATTCTTTCAAGCGTATCCTGCTGATGGAAATGGGCATTGCCGTTACGATTCTCATTGCTGACAATATGATCACCGATAACCGCCACTGCGGGACTGTATCCCGTAAACTTCTTCATTCATCTTATCGGATGTATTGAAATCGTATGACTTCCCTGAGACAGGAGACGTATAGGTTATGTTTGAGGTAGTCAACTATTTTATGGCACGTATAATCGTATAGCACTGCATATGCTGAGTCTGGAATGGCAGGAAAGATGCCTCATAAGATGTGTGGAGACATCCTCAATGCAAGAACCACCGCAGAAGTACACACACATAAGAGAACGGAATATTTCACTGTACTGATAACCGATGGTTCGGCTTCGCAAGCCTAATGTCGAATCAACCACATTGGATAAAGAGCATCAAATTGCTCCATGATTGAAAATATTCCGCCAAAAGGGGTGATTTTCTCCGATTTTATTTGTACTTTAGCCATGTCAGATGAAGATTTATTTGATTTTTATTTGCAACATTAAGTTAAGTGAATCTTCTGACATGACAAAGTACTTGGCAATATATTATTACTCAGCACTTTAAATTATTTTTTTTAGAAAGAAGTTGCGGAATTAAGGGTTATTAAATATTGTTTGAAATTTTGGCATATGAGAGACGTAAAGAAAATTAATTTAACTTACTGGGGAGTTGCTATAGGTGTTCTTATTACATCTTTCTTGATAGATATTCCCGAAAAAAAAAAGTGAATATTTCATTACTTGAAAATAGAAGCTTTGGCTAATAGTGAGTTCTCTGATGGCCCTTGTAGTGAATATTTGATGGATGTGAAGTATGGAGATCTGACCGATGGAGGGAATAAAGTTATTTTACTTATGGTTGTGCGGGAAATTCTTCTGGAGTTTGTCGTAAGGGTAAGGTTGTAGAATATTATGGTCTTTACGGACAATATATAGGTGAGGATGATCAAAGGATTTCCACAACATGTGAATAACTTATGAGAAGCATAAAGTCAGATTTCTTGTGGATTATGCTTGTTGCAAGCATAATCCTATTGGTTGGTTGTTATGGCAAATCTGAACAGGTTGACACAGCTACCTATTGTGTTAATATAGATTCTGTGGAAGTAGTGGATACACTTCCAATGTCTTCCTTGTTTAAAAGCGGAAAGATTGTTTGTTTATTGGATACAGCTTCTGCCGCTATGTTGGGTGCCATAGATAAAATGGAGATCTGCGGTGACTATGTAATAGCCATGGACAGGGATGTCAGGCATCAGTTATGTGTGTTTGATAGAAATGGAAAGTTTCTCCATGCCATAGGGGCTAAAGGAAATGGTAAGGGTGAGTATGCCGATCTGCTTGATTTTACCTGTGATTCAGGAGAGGGGCTGATTTATATCCTTGACGGTAAAGGTGGAAAAATACATTCATACAGCATCAGTGAAGGAGAATATAAGAAATCGGTTGACTGCTCCAACGAGTATGTGAATATCAAGTATGCTCAATCTTGTTTGTATTGCTATCATCCGAGTCTGAATATCGGTGAAGCTCATGCGGCCAGATTTCTGCTTGACAGGATAGAACCTTCAGATGGAAAGATTCTGGAACAATATCTGACTTCCGGGTATAATAAAGGAAGCTGTCATCCACTGATGTTTAACGGCAGTGCATTTCTCGGGACGGAATCCGGAACCTTTCGTCTGGCTCTTATTTTTGCCAATCAGGTAATGGCACTCGATAAAGATGGAAAAGTATATCCTTATCTGACCCTGAACTCACGTAACTGGGTCAGTGAGGATGATTTGAAGGAATTTGGGTTCCAGTCTGACCATAAGAGTCTGGCTGTCCTTTTTAGCCGTAGAAAGGCTTTGGGCATGAGTGACTTTATGGAAAGTGAAAAGCATATCCTGCTTTCCTATATGCAAGGATTCTCCAGAAGCCATATTCTGTATGACAAAGCAAAAGAATGTGCTTTTGTCGTGCGTCGGTTGACTGATGATCTTCTCGGCAGCAAGGTGGACTTTGGAAGCATGAATTTGCAGTATGCAGGAAGTGACGGAAAAGGAGTCTATTTTTTCCTTTCTCCCGGTGATATGGACAGTATGAATAATCAATTATGGAATGAACCTCCATTCAGTCGGTTGCATGTAGCTGACGATGCTTTCAACGGAGCTGTCTTCTATTATGAGTTCATCTGACACACTGGAAAAAGGTCATGCAAACTGACTTGAAAACTTGTTGAATCTGCTCTTGAGAGCTGAAAATTGTAAAGCCAACCAATTCAATGCTGTAGGTATGAATTGGTTGGCTTTACTTATGCTATGACGCTTGTCTCAGCTTATTTCTTGCCAAACTCCGGATCTATTTTCAGTAAAGCCGTGACACCGAAAGTGACCAGTGTGCATCCCATGATCCAGATGAAGAACAACTGATAGCCCAGACTTTCCTGAAGCCAGCCTGCAATCATGCCCGGAAGCATCATGCCCAAAGCCATAAAGGCAGTACAGATGGCATAATGAGCCGTTTGTTGTGTACCTCGGGAGAAATAAATCAGGTACAGCATGTAGGCCGTAAAACCGAAGCCATAGCCGAATTGTTCCGTAAAAATACAGGCGTTGATGGTCAGCAGTTCCGGTGAGTCGGCATAGCTGAGATAGACATAGACTATATCCGGAAGGGAGATGGCCCATACCATAGGCCAGAGCCACCGTCTGAGCCCGTGACGGGCAACTGCAACACCCCCCAGAATTCCTCCTAAAGTGAGTCCGATGGTACCGATTGTTCCCTGGGCAAATCCCAGCTGTTCGGTTGTCATTCCCAGTCCTCCTACCTCCGGAGTATCAATAAGGAAAGGAATACTCAATTTTGGCGAGCTGGGCTTCGGGAAGCCGGTATAGCAGCATGAACAGAAGAGCGATGCCGGCCTGTTCTTTCTGAAAGAATGAACGGAACGTGTTCAGAAAAGCCTGAAACAGGCCGGAGGCTGAAGTCTGGCCTGCTGAAACAGCCTGTTCGGGACGGGGAAGACAAAATACGTGATAAACCCAGAGGCCCAGAAAAAGTCCGCTCAGTACAAAGAATGTCAGGCTCCAGGCATAAGTAATCCTTAGGGAAGTTTTTTCCAGATAACCGGCCAGCATAATCAGCAATCCTTGTCCGGCAATCGTTGCAATACGGTAGCAGGTGCTTCGGATACCTACATAGAGCGCCTGCTGGTGTGAAGTAAGAGCCAGCATGTAGAATCCGTCGGCAGCGATGTCATGGGTTGCAGAACCAAAAGCAGTCAGCCAGAACAGAGCCAGTGTCGTCTGAAAGAAATGAGGAGCCGGAATCGTGAAGGCTATTCCGGCCAGACCGGCACCGATGAGCAGCTGCATGCTGACGATCCACCAGCGTTTTGTCTTGAGCAGGTCGACGAAAGGACTCCACAAGGGCTTAATGACCCATGGAAGGTTCAGCCAGCTGGTGTACAGGGCAACTTCCGTATTGGAAATGCCCATTCGCTTGTACATGACAAGCGAAAGAACCATGACTGCGACGTAGGGAAGCCCCTCGGCAAAATAGAGAGTGGGCACCCATTTCCAGGGTGACAGGTTTTGTTTCATGGTCAGTAATGTTTTTCAATGTCTGCTTCTTTGTAATAATGTTTCAGAATTTCCCGGTAGTCGTAACCTTGTTCGCCCATGACGGCGGCTCCGATCTGGCAAAGACCAACTCCATGTCCCCATCCGGCTCCTGTCAGATGGAACCATTCGGGTACACCGTTCTGTATAGGTCCCCGGTCAACGACAAAAGCGGAACTGAACAAGTGACTTTCAGAGAGGATGCGTCGGATTTCCAGTTCCTTGCCGATAATCATTGTCTTGCGGGTTCCGACAATTTTCAGTTTACTGATGCGTCCGGACTTTCCCCGTTCAACAGGTATCAGATCGATGATCTCACCATAATCACTTCGGGTGTTCCGGTTGATCAGTTCGGCAAGTTCTTCCTGAGTGTAATGTTTTTCCCACCGATAGAAGTCTGTTGTTTCGTAGTCGTAATTGTTCAGGATCAGTGAAAGGATCTGTTTGTCGTGCGTATTGCAGAAGCTTTCCGGTTGGGAACGAATCCATTTTCCAGCTTCCTGTTCGTTGGTAAGGTCAGGAAGGGGGATATTGGCCGTGCAGTCTCTGACTGCCTGAAGATACGGATAATTCTTCTCTTCCCAGCAATAGCTGAATTCCTCGGTAACTCCGCCACAGCATTTGGAAAAACGGGCATCGCATATTTCTCCTCCTTCAGTCAGTACCTCGCCGCTGGTCGTACGGACAGCTTCCGAAACATTGGGACTGGTAGCCTTGGTGATGCCTTGATACCGCTGGCAATGATCATCGGCGCATACATCGAAGATGGTGTGTTCTTCGCGGTCGTACCATCTCAGGTACTCATTCTCGGTCTTGATGAATGAGAAGAATTCATTTCCCTTTTTCTCAGGCTGCTTTCTCCGTTGTATCTGGGCGAGCAGCCAGCTGCGTGAAATGACTGCATGTGCTTTCAGAAATTCCAGTGGTGCCGTGGCATTCATTTCGGAGGAGATGACGCTTTCCAGATACACTTCGGCCGGAAGCAGATTGATGGCAGCTATTTTCCCTTCGTGCACGACGAGTTTCAGAATACCCGGGAAAACCTGTGTCTCCTGCCGTTCCCAGTGGAAACCGATGCCGATGGTTACATTCTCCAGGGAAAAAGAGCAGGATTTCTCCAGAGGAGAAAAGGTCAGTTCGTGATAAATGTTTCCATTCCAGAGAATGCCTCCTTCGTGGAATGCAACGTCTTGCCGGTCGCAAACCGTACTTCCTTTGGCGGTGAAGTGTCCGTTCAGTGTAAACTGGATGGCCAGTGCGCTGACAATGCCTACGCTTATTTCAGGTTCTTTCATATTGCTTCGGTGTGATTAAAAGGATGGGGAAAGGCTGTTTCCGGTTTCCTGATAAATTTGGCAGATATCTTTTTCGGTTATTTTCTCAAAATCTTCTTTTCTTGGTGTGACGATCAGTCCGGCCATATCGAGTGCCCCGCCTGGCATACCAGCAGTTGCTGGGCTCCTGTCGCTGAGTAGCAGGCAGGACGGTGCCGGTTTCTGGGAATATAGACGGTGATAAATCCCAGCCGGGCATCTTTCCAGGCAAACAGGTTGTAGCGGGGTTCATCTTCGCCGGGATGCTGGCTGAGGCTTCCGAGGTATCGTTCCACGAGGACGGTACTTGTTTCATATCCCCGGTCAGTAATGAAGGCCTGAATCGGGCAGACATACCCCCGGAATTTTCATAGCTGGTGCAACAGCTTCCGTCGGACAGTGTGTCCTGATCTGTCTTCCGGGCCTTTTCCATCAGCCGGTTCCATTGCCGGATGAGAGGAATATTCTGTTGGGGAGCAGCCTGAAAGTGGAAGTGGTCGGGGGCAGATGCTCCGCAGTGTGCGCCGTTGTAGAACAGCGCGTATCCCGAATTGAAATGAGTTTCCAGCCAGGCAGTCAGTTTTGCCCGGCAGCTGGCGGCCGGTTTTTTCCCGCAAGGGTTTGCCATTGATGTTTCTCACTGGAGATGGTCAGATGATCCGGAAGGATCGGGTAGGGATTCAGACGCAGGATGAACGGTTCGTCAAGTTCGATACGGATTTCTTCCTGTTCTTTCGGCTTGTTGGCCGGACAGAGAAAGCAGGGCCGTGCCTCCAGCGAAGCTTTATCCAGTTTGGCATAGGTGGATACCGCTCTTGCCGGATTGAACTGTACCGTAATTTCGTTTTCTCCGATCCGGAAGGTACGGCATTGCACATGTTCCAGTGCCTCATGATTCTTGCGTGCCAGTTCCCAGATTTCCAGCTGATGACGGATGAATCCCTTCGTGAGTTGCTGGCGTAATTTGATTTCCAGGGTACGCAGACTGTCCTTATAGCTGTTGTTCTGGTTGATTTTTTCGATACTCAAGGCTGCATCAGAATTTCCTTCCCAGCGGCGGCAAAGGTAGAGTACCTCATAGATGCGTCCGATGCGGTATTGACGGGAGAAAGCCAGTCCCAGTGCGTAGTCTTCTCCGTAACTGGTGTTGGGCACACGGATGTCACGCAGCAGTGGTGTATAGAAGGCCCGGGGTGCTCCCAGTCCGTTGATGCGCAGAGCATTGTTCGCTCCGTTTTCGTCCGTCCATTCCCGGTGGTCGATGATACCCGGAGAAAGTGTGTTCAGACTGAAATCAGTCATGCGGTATGTTCCGATAACTATGGCACATTGCTCTTCGTGAAACTTGTTGACAATGGTCTGCAGGGTAGCAGGACTGCTGTAAAGGTCGTCGCTGTCAAGCTGAACCGCAAAGCGTCCGCAGTCCGGATGATGCACACCCAGGTTCCAGCATCCGCCGATTCCCAGATCCGTTCGCTCGGGAATAAGATGAATGACTTGGGGATGGGAAGCATAGCGCTGGATGATTTCAGTGGTTCCGTCGTCAGAATGATTGTCGATGACAATCAGATTGAACGGAAAATCTGTCTGCTGTTCCAGTACAGAACGGATGGCCTTTCCAGCGGGCCCGTCAGCGTCGGTTCGGTCCGGCTCATGGTGCTGCCGACACGCACGGCGGCCACGCTGCCCTGCTGCACCGTCGGTGTGCAGAGCGTGACGGACGGTTTGATGCTGACGGTGAAGCGGAACTGCCAGGTCTCGGTGCCGGTGACGCTGGAGCGGTCCTCGGCGGCGCTGTCAGACGCGGTGACGACGAGCTTCGCGTCAAACGTGCCGTTCTCCGCAAACAGATAGCTGCGGAAGGCGGTGGCGCTGCCCTCGTACACGGTCTCCTTGTCGGCGTCGGTGATGGTCAGCTGGGTGCTGTAGTCGGACGGCGTCACGATAATATCCGGCGATGCGTCGGATATGGCATCCTCGAGCACAACGGGAGAGGAATTGAGCGTTTCGGCGTAGGTGCGCCTGAAAAAGCTGCCGCCACCGGCACGTGCCACTTGTAGGCCGTGGGAGCAAGCTCCTGGCCGTCAAAGGTGACCTTGACTTCGGGCAGCATGTCAGGCGTGGCGCTGCGGTAAAGCCATGCTACGCCGCCGCCTGCGATGATGAGCACGAACAGCACAACGAGGAGCAGCCATTTGAACATGCCGAACACACCGCGCCCGAGGGCCTGCGGGATCGTATCCTGCGGCTCGTCGTCCTCGTCGTCGGCGGCGCTGTCATGCTGCGGTGCCTCGGGAGCCGGGGCAGGCCCGGCAGACGGCGCGGGATTCTCCTCCAGCCCGGCCATGATCTGCGCAATCGAAAGCTGCGCCGTGCGGGAGATGTTCGCCATGCGTGCGGCCTCAGCGGCAAGGGCTTTATCGTTGGCAAGGTCATCGCTGAAAACAAGGCCGGACGGCTCGGCAGCGTCCTCCGCGGGGACGTCCCCGGTTTGCTCGGGCGTGTCGGTAACGGCTGTGTCTGCCGCGGCGGCCTCGGGTGGCGCTTCTGCCGCAGGCGTATCGTCGGCGGCAGGGGCGTCCGCTGTCGGTTCGGGCTCCGTCCCGGCGGGCTCGGCCCTTTCCGCAGGCTCGGGCAGTTCCGGGGTACTCGGGAAGTCGGGCACGGTGGGTGCGGCAGCGTCCTCCCGGGCGGGGGTCTCCGGCGGTTCGGGCTTGCTTTCAGATTTGGACTCGGCAAGCTCCGGCGCGGCGGGAACGGGGCTCTCCTGTGCGGGAGCCTTGCGCTCCGGGGTCTCGTCAGCCGGGGCTTTTTTCGCCGTCTTAGCAGCCTTCGGCGTCTTGGGCTTTGCGGTTTTTGTTGTTTTTGTTGTCTTTGTGATTTTTTTTGGCCCGCGGCTTCTTGGGGGGACGCGGCAGGCTTTTTTGTGGTCTGCCCGTCTGCGGCGGGCGGCGCGGCGCTGTCCGTCAGCGCAGGGGGCGTGTCGGCGGCAGCTGGGGGCTGGCTGCCTTGCGGCGCCGGGGCTTCGGCTTGGGGGCCTCCTCCGGCCGTACCGCAGTGGATTTCTTATCTTCTTCCATACTCACACTCACTCTTTTAGGGACCTTTATGGATGCCCGGCAAAACGGCAGCGGCACGGCAGGCCGGGTGTGCCGTGTGCAGCTATTTTATTCAGCCTCGCGGAATTGCAGACCACTGTTTCCGTCCAGCGCGGTCTGCGGGTCAGTGGATTTGCTGCCGATGCGCAGCTCGTAGATCAGGTTGTGGGCCGTCCCGGCGGTGCCCAGCGGGTCGCCGGCGGACACACTCTGCCCGCGCTCCACGCCGACAGTCTCCAGCCCGTACAGGTAGCTCTTTACGCCGCAGCCGTGGTCGATGACCACGTGCCGCCGGTCAGGGTCAGTGTGCCCGCAAAGACAACGTTGCCTGCCTGCGGGGCGGTGACGGTCTCGCCGTCCGCGGCGGCATAGGTCAGGCCGGTGGCCTGGCCGCTGCGCTGGCTCGGCCGCTCCACCGAGTCTCGGGCTGATCACCGCTACTCCGATGGCGACAGCGCCCGCGCTGGGGGGCCTCAAAGCGGCCATTCCAGAGCTTGGCGGAGCTGCCCGTTGTGTACAGCGGCCATATAGCGTTGCGGAACTCCTCCCCGCCGCCGGTGTCCTCCTTGGCGGGGACGGTGACCGTATCATACATGGTGCGGGTGACGGTCAGGGTGATGTCCTTTTCCAGGCTCCCGCAGGTCAGGTGCAGCGTATGGTCGCCGCCCTCGGCGTTGTAGGTCACGGGAATATAGCCCATGTAGCCGCTGGCGGTCTTGCGGAACCAGACGGTGCCCAGATCGGTCTCCAGGCTCGGCTCGCCGTCCAGAATGCCGGACAGCTGCACAGCCACGATGCTGCCCTGCGGCGCGCGCTCGGTGCTCAGGGTGACCTTGGGATTCATCGCCATCGTGTAGCCGGCACGGTAGGCGTACCAGCCCACGGGGTCGCCGGGGTTGTCCGCACTGCTGTGGTGCGCGGTCACGATGATCTGATAGTCTCCGTTTTGTGTATAGGTATAGGTATTGCAGTCGGCCAGTGCGCCGGTCCAGACCGTGCCGTCGGGCGCGGTGATCTGAAGCTCGGCAGCGGTGACCCAGTCGGGCAGGACGAGCTGCGGCACGGTATCGGTGAAGGTGCCCAGCTTCTGCACGGTCAGGTTCGTCGGGCTTTCGTAGGTCTTGTTGACCTTATCGCCCAGCACCGGGATGACCCAGCTCCAGCCGTTGGGCTCGAGGGTCTGCTCACCGAAGGTGACGGCCTCCTGCGGCAGGGCGTCCGTACCGGTGCGGCTGTAAAGAAAAGCCGCCGTTCCGCCCAGGATGGCGGCAATCATAACGGCGACCATCACAAGCCAAAGCAGCAGTTTACGCATATTGTGTTTTCTCCGTGGCAGTATGGCATTGCCAAAAAGCCGGACGCCGTCAGGTCGGTGCCCAGCCGGGTTGTGGCGGCAGAAAAGCTTCCCCCGCGGGGGAAGCTTTGAGGATCATTTACTCCTTCTCCTCTGCGGGGGCGGAGGGAATGTTCTCGTAGGTGGTGGAATCCTCGTCGTCGTAATCGTCATCCTCATAGTCGTCGCTGAACAGCAGGCGCTCGTACTCGTCCAGCTCCTTTTCACGGTGGTAGAGATAGAGAGCGGCGGCGGTCAGGGCACCGGCAGCGGCAAACAGGAACGCCAGAACGGCACCGAAGGTGGTTTTCTTCATCATAGTAGTTCTCCTTTTGCAAATGCTGCGCTGCAACGCAGCTTTCGTGAAAAACGCCGCAGCGGGCGTGCATACAAAGCAATAACGCTAACCTTATTATACCCGACGCAGAGGGCAATTACAACCCGAACATTTGTAAAATATTAAAGGTATTTTTTTGCTGTTTTTACGCGGATCGCTGCAGGACAAAGGGTACATTTGAGCCAAGGGCGGCATGAGGTATATGGGAAGGTTGCAGGGGAGGGATTTATCCCTCCCGGAATGTTTGCGTGGCCGGAAACCCTCACGGAGGGGTCAAGACCCCTCCCTACGGTGTGCCGTTCACGGGTGCTTTGTAGGGAGCGGTCTTGACCGCTCCGGGGAAGTGTGCGGCTGCCATCCACTCCACGGGAGGGATAAATCCCTCCCCTACGCAAAACAAAAATGCGGTCTCCGCGCAGGAGGCCGCATTTTTATACGATTTTCAGAACAGCTTATCCACCGGGTACAGCCCATCCTCGCTCATCTTTTTCAGGGCTTCGACCAGCTCGGGCTTGTCCTCGCGGTAGGTGATGCCGTGCCATTTGTCGGCACTGGTCAGCACATGGACGTCCGCCTTGCCGGCCTCCAGCGCGTTCGTCACGACGGTGGGCAGGTAATATTCGCACTTCATCGGGTTGATGGGCAGGCTGGCCTGCAGGAACGCGGCAAAACCGGCCTTGGCCTCCTGCACGTAGGCGGGGGTGAAGCCCCACAGGTTCATCGAGACAACACAGTCGGCGGGCAGGTCGGCCCAGCTCTTGCCGCCGTCCTCGCTGTAATGGATGCCGTCGGCGTAGGGCTCGATGCAGGTGCGCTCGGTCACGCTGACGAGGTTGCGGCTCTCGTCGGTCACGCAGACGCCGCGGCTGACACTGCCGTTGGCGCTGACCGTGTTGCCCAGCAGGAAGCCGACCATGGCCCAGGCGTAGCGGTCCCCGTCGGCGTGGGTGCTCAGGTAGTCGTAGATGAGCTTGAAGCCCTGCGGGCCGTAGTAGTCGTCGGCGTTGATGACCGCAAACGGTGCGTCGCCGATGGCCTCCTCGGCCACGAGGATGGCATGGGCGGTGCCCCAAGGCTTGACGCGGCCCTCCGGCACGGTGAAGCCCTCGGGCAGCTTTTCCAGCTGCTGGTAGGCGTAGCGGACCTCGAACCCGGCGCGCACGGCACGGGCACCGACGGCCTCTTTAAACGCCTGCTCGATCTCGTGCTTGATGATAAAGACGACGGTCTTGAACCCGGCGCGGCGGGCATCGTACAGGCTGTAGTCGAGGATGGCCTCGCCGGACGGGCCGACGGGGTCGATCTGTTTGAGCCCGCCGTAGCGGCTGCCCATACCGGCGGCCATGACAACGAGGATCGGTTTGGTCTGCATAATTTGCACTCTCCCAATATTTGTAGGGGAGGGATTCATCCCTCCCGGGTATTCTGCGGCTGCCGCGGCGTACCTGCGGAGCGGTCAAGACCGCTCCCTACAAAGCACCCGTAAACGTCATTCTGTAGGGAGGGGTCTTGACCCCTCCGGGACGTGTGCCGCGTCGCTAAGTCCACGGGAGGGATGAATCCCTCCCCTACGGGCGTATTTTAAGTTTACTCCATTTCTCCTGCTATTGCAAGCACCTTATAAAATTTGAAAAAACTGCGCAATTTCCGCAGATTGTGACCCGGTTTGCTATGGCAACTTAAAACAGAAAATGCTATAATGAATAAAACTACAAACAGGAGGGCTTTTTCCGATGGAACATACCGGAAAACGTGCGCTGGTGCTGGCTGGCGGCGGGGCCAAGGGCAGCTATCAGATCGGCGTCTGGCGCGCCCTGCAGGAGCTGGACTGGACGCCTGACATCATCACGGGCGCAAGCGTCGGCACGCTGAACGGCTGCCTGTTCACGATGGGCAAGATCCAGGAGGCCGAGGACCTGTGGCGCAGCCTGGAAATTCACGATGTTCTCGAAGTCCCTGCAACGCTCAAGCCCGAGGAGCTGCGCACGTTCTTCCTCGACATCATCCGCAGCGGAGGACTGAACGTTGAACCGCTGGCCGAGATGATCGACCGTCTGATCGACGAGGAGGCCGTGCGCACATCGCCTATCCACTTCGGCCTTGTCATGACCGAGCTGGGCAGCCTGCGCAGCGTGCAGTGCCCCATCGAGGACATCCCCGAAGGGCAGTTAAAGGACTATATGCTGGCGTCCAGTGCCTGCTTCCCGGCCTTGCGCCCGCGGGAAATTGACGGTGTAAAGTACATTGACGGCGGCTGGCGCGACAATATGCCGCTGGATCTGGCCGCAAAAATGGGCGCAGCGGAGCTGCTCGGCGTCGATGTGGACGGCATCGGCATTGTACGCCCCAACACCACCGGTCTGCCGACGCGCATCGTGCGCAGCCACTGGGATTTAGGTCCGACGCTGGACTTTGACCCCGCCCGCGCCGGGCGCAACATCGCGCTGGGCTACTTTGACACGCTGCGGCTGTTTGGCCGCTGCGGCGGCACGGCCTACGCCATGCTGCCCGACAATGAGGAATTTCTGGCTCGCTTTGCCGAGCAATACCAAAAGCTGCTGGCCGAGGTCTGCGCCCGCGCACCGGAAATTGACCTTGTGGAGAAAAACGCGCGGCTGCGCGCAAACTACCCGGCGCCCTATGCACCGAACCCGAGTGCGCCCACCCGCGGCGCACTGGCCCCGCTGGAGCTGGCCGCCGAGCACGTCGGCGTGCCAGAGGACATGCCCTACACGCCGAAGCTGCTGGCCGCGACCTTCATGGGCAGCTTTGACAAGGACCCGGCAGACCGCTTCCCCGCCCTGCTGGACGGCAGGGACAACACCCTCGTGACCGAGCGTGCCATCGCCGCCGCCGTGCCCGAGGAATTCGTGACCGCCCTGGTCAGCAAGACCCTGGGCGAGCTGCCGATTTTGTAAAAAGGCTTCCCCCTTGGGGCTCCGTCAGCGTTTGCCAAAGTATCGCGCTGTATGGGCCGGGCGGTAAGCCTTTAATGGGTGTCTGCGGCGAACCCGCCCCTCATCCGACCCTGCGGGAGCACCCTCCCGGAGGGGGCCAAGAAGAAAAAAGGAGGCATCCTATGCACACCTATACCGGCGTACCGGCGTCCACCGGCATTGTGGTCGGCCCGGTTGAGCAGATCGACCACGGCACCACCGGCCTGCACCGCATCGTCTGCGACCCGTTCCGGGAGCGTGCCCTCTACGACGTCGCCGTCGTGCTGGCCAAGGATGAGCTGCGCCGTTTGAGCCAGCGCGCCAAGGGGCCGGACGCGGATATTCTGCTGTTCCAGATCGCCCTGCTGGAGGACGAGTCCTTCACGAACGAGATCGGTGACTATATTGCCGCCGGTGCGGGCGGGGCTGCCGCCGTCGAGCGCGCCGAGCAGAATTTTTGCGGGCCGCCTGAAAAACGTCGATGATGAGTACATCCGGGAGCGCAGCGTCGATGTCTGCGACGTCTGCCGCCGCGTGGTGGATATTCTGGACGGACGCCCGCGCCGCCGCCTGCATCTGAAGCGCCCCAGCATCCTGGTGGCGGACCGCTTCTTCCCCAGTGACCTGTTCAGTCTGGACCGCCGCATGGTGCTGGGCCTGGCCAGCGACCAGGACAGCACGGTCAGCCATGCCGCCATCATGGCCCGCAGCATGGGCATCCCGGCGGTGGTACAGCTGGGCGGCGGCACTGCGGCCATGGCCGTGGGCCACCGTGCGATCCTTGACGCCGACAACGGCACGCTTATTGTGGAGCCGGACGGTGCGCAGATCGCCCAGGCGGACTGTAAAATTGCATTGAGCCGTCTGCACGGCCAGAAACCCGACCCCGTGGCCGCCCTGCCCTGCCTGACGAAGGACGGCACGGCCTTCCGCCTGATGCCGACCTGCAACATCAGCGACAGCGACGTGCCCCATACGCGCGGCGCGGCGGGCATCGGCCTTGTGCGCACCGAGACCGCGATTCTGTACGACCAGAGCGACGAGGTGCAGACCACCCGTCTGCGCGAGCTGCTGAAAAGCGCCGAGGGCGTGCCCGTGCTGCTGCGCACCTGCGATACCCGCGCCGACGACGACGCCCCCTGGGCCGGGGAGACGCAGGACCGCCTGCGCGGCAATCGGCTGTTCAAGCCGCAGATCCGGGCGCTGCTGCGCGCCGCCACGGACGGCGACCTGCGGGTCGTGTTCCCGATGATAAAAGATGTGGCCGACTGGGATCGCTGCGTGAAGGAGGTCAACACCTGCCGCGACGAGCTGCTGGCCGAGGGCTGCGAGACCGGCCCGATGATGCTGGGCTGCGTTGTGGACATGCCGTCTGCCGCGGTCATGGCCGGGGATATGATGGAGCATGGCGCGCAGCTGATGGCTGTGGATATTGAGGACCTGACCCGCTACACGCTGGGCCTTGTGCAGAACCCCACCGCCGCCGTGAACCAGCTGACGAACCCCGCCGTGCTGCGCCTTGTCAGCGGCATTCTGGAGCAGGCGCAGGAGCACGGCGCACAGGTCTACCTCTGCGGCATCACCGTGGCCGCCGTGGATGCCATGCCGGCCTATTTAAAGCTCGGCATCCGCACCTTCAGCGCCGAGCCCGCGGCGCTATTGCCGCTAAAGAAGCTGCTGATGGAGCAGGAGCTATAAAATGGAAGCCTTCCCCCCCTCGGGGGAAGGTGTCTGCGGCCCCGCCCGCAGACGGATGAGGCAGACCTTGCCACTGCCGCCCGGTAACGGGCTGTCAGGGCACACTCTCCCCACATCAGTCCGCTTCGCGGACAGCTTCTCCCCCAGGGGAGAAGCCTTTTCCGCAAAATATAAATGAAAATGCCCGCCGTGGGAACACGGCGGGCATTGTTCATGCGATCAATTACTGAGCAGCAGCCTTGTTGGCGCGCTTAGCCATGCGGCTGATCTTGCGGGCAGCGGTGTTCTTATGGATGACACCCTTGCTCTTAGCAGAGTCGATG
>ENA-OQDL01000516-OQDL01000516.1-human-gut-metagenome-genome-assembly--contig:-NODE-516-length-24646-cov-6.151760_pt1 | contig 24646 bp, 20 predicted proteins | sample MGYA00242782_ERZ504609 | MGnify/ENA primary metagenome ERZ504609 (study PRJEB26092, sample SAMD00036320) | human gut metagenome | host: Homo sapiens | study: EMG produced TPA metagenomics assembly of... | reverse complement strand
CTCTGCAAAAGCAGGATCAGTGCCATGATCACAAGTCCCGTGATCACAGCTGCCGCGGACATTTTGTCTATGGCAAGGTCTCTGTACCAGTTATTGAACAGATGCTGAAGAAGATACATTTTTTCCTGTGGATAATCACCGGCCACCAGATATGCCTCACGGAAAACCTTAAATGCATTGAGTACAGAAAGTACCACGATCGTAAAAAGGGACGGGAGCAGATTCGGGAGTGTGATCTTCGTAAAACATTTCCACTCCCCTGCCCCGTCCACTTTTGCTGCCTCGTAAAGTGCCGCCGGAATGGCAGACAATCCTGCCATCCAGAGCACTACATCATATCCAAGATTTCTCCATATATAACTGATCACCAGTACATAAAAAGAAGCACCTGTATTCATCCAGTCAGTCGTCTGAACAGATAACATATGAAGCAGGTGATTCAATAAGCCCTGATCGTCAAAAAGCAGTCTCCACAGAAGTACCACTGATGCTACAGGGATTGCCATTGGCAGAAGAAAGAAACTTTTCAGAATCTGCGTAAATCTTTTCTGCCCTGCAAGCAGGACTGCTATGATCAGAGACAATACCACCAGCAGCGGCACACACACTCCGAAGAACCGAAGTGTGTTGCCTGCTGCCAGACGAAACGCTTTGTTTGCAAATATCGTCCTGTAGTTCTCTATCCCCACAAATTCTCCATTCACTGCCCCGCAAAAAGATCTGCGGATCACATCCACATACGGAATCAGCCAGAAAATGCAGACACCTGCAAAACTCGGAAGAATAAAAGCCAGACCTTTTTCTGTATTTCTGAAAGCTGCACATCTTCTGCGATTTCGTTTCCGACTAAACAGCAAATCTGATTTTGCGTTCCGTTTCTCTGTTAAAGATAAGTGTTCTTTTAAATTAATCTTCATTCTCTTAAACTCCCTTACCTTGCAGTATTGGGTAATCAGCAGCAGACAGCCGCTTATTCAGATAAATACAGATTTACTTCCTGCATGATCTCTTTCACAGCATCATCCAGCCCCGTTTCTCCATTGAGGTATTTCTCACCGGATTCCGTTACTGCACTTCGGATGATCTGATTACTCTTTGCAGGTACAGTAAGTGTTTTTCCCAGATCCATGATGTTCTGTATTGCTTCATCTTCCGGAATGATCTCGTCCATCTCAAGCTGTTTGATATTACCATCTCCCGTATCATAAGAGGTTCCCGATCGAGCCAATGGTATCTCCACTGGATTTTCCCATTTTCCAGTAAGCCATATCTTCATAAACCTTGCTGTTTACAGCCAGTCCTTCATCATTGCTTGCTCTCTGGGATTCCTCTTCAAACAGGAACTTTACGAACTTCTCTGCCGCTTCTTTTTCAGATGCCTTTGCACTGATTCCCACAATGCTCCTTGGATAGAAACAAATTCTCGCTTTGTCCGTTCAGAAGTCTGTAATCCAAATCCGGACTACCTTTTTTTGCAGAATCCAGATACACCAGACCCTCCGGTGAAAGCAGACCGCCTGCCGCCACTGTATTGACTTTTACAAGCAGATCCGTTATCGATCCTGCAATATTTGTATATCCGGAACGATCTGAATTCGCCCAGTCATCACCCATCTGGTAAGCTTTCTTTGTCTCTTCTATCGCATCCTTCTGAGTCTGCCAGATCCTGTTTACCTGCTCCAGATATTCTCTCAGTGCATCTTCTTTGAGGGTTCCATCGTCGTTCATCCATGCCGATGTACTATTGTCTATGGTTCCCTGTATCAGCCAGGACGGTGATATGGAAAAAGAGCTGAAAAATTTCAGTTTTCCATAGCTGTCTTTCTGGCTTTCCGCTGCATCAGCCTCTGTTGTCAGATCCGTAATTCCGGCGATGATATCCTTATTTCCCTCTATCATCGGAATGCCGAACTTGACAGGCATGGTATAAATGCTTCCATCCTCTTTTGTATATGCATCTTTGATATTTGGCAGGATATCTTCGTCTTTTAATACCCCGCTTAAATTCTCCAGCATTCCTCTCTCTATATAGGTATCCTCTGAAATTCCATCCAGCAGCAGAACATCCGGTCCTGTTCCGGCCATGATCTCTGTATTGAGCACTTTCAGCGCATCCGTATCTGTGACGGAATCATCTCCTGACATTCCCGCCTCAATATTCACATAAATATCCGGATATTTTTTCTGGAAAAGCACTGCTGCCTGTTTTATGAAGTTACTGTCTTTCAGGGAATAAACTGTCAGCTCTGTATCCGGTGTCGTTGGGGTATCTTTGGAATATACATAGGAATAAATTCTGATATCCTCGCCTGCATTACAGCCCACATAGAAATTTCCATCGCTGTCCTGTCCCCATGCTACAGTTCCTGTATCCGGTGAACTGAGCGAATTCAAGGAACCATCGATTATCTGTTCCACTGTGCTGCCTCCCAGAACATATCTGTAAACACCGGTATGATCAATATAAAAAAGGCTGTTATCCTCATCTCCCTTTAAGAACATAAGCGGAAAACTGCTGGTTGTTGTCCAGTTGACATCCTGCTCATCAGACTGGATCTGCTCTGTAAGCGCGCTGATATTGTCCAGTGGTTTTCCAGTATCCAGATCATATCCGTGAAGAGTCTGATCCTGAATGGTAAACAACATTTTTCCTGCTGTTCCGATAAAATCAACATTGATTCCTTCCTCATATCTTCTTACCAGACTTCCATCTGAAAGATTGATCTCTGCTACGCCATTGCCTGGATCTACGATAAGAACTGTCCCATTCTCTGTGAAACATGCCTGAAATGTATAGGAAGACTGAATCGTATCTCCGGTATCAACTTTCTGTACATTTCCATCAGGGGAAAGATAGAAAAATTCCATTTTCAGGTTGTCATACGCAGAATCCTCTTCCCCACTGTCGGCTGTTGTCTGTGCATTTTCATTGTCCCTGTCAGGAGACAGATCTGCCCCGACAAGTATACTTCCATCCGCTGCTGCAGAGACAACGCTGATATATTCTCCCAGATTCTCCTTAAGCCCCAACAGTTCTTCCAGACTTTTTCCATTCGTCCAGGTTTCTCCATTATCTGCAGAATCTGCTGCATAATAACAGTTATCTGCTGTACTGTAATAAACCATGCGCAATGCACCTGAGTCGAGTACTTTGACATCTCTCAGAAACTGGCTGTTTTCAGGTACTGTAAGATCATTTTCCAGAAAAACGTTCCCCTTGCTTTTGCGCTCTCATCTTTTTGTTTTTTTTAACCATCTGAATTGTCGGTATTTACATTCACAAGATCTGCTGTATCTGTATTCCCTGCCTGATTGCTGCTTCCTGTTTCTCCTTTGCTCCGGAATTTTTTCCATCTGCACCGCCACATCCGGCAAGCAGGCTGCCGGTAAGTGCGATCACTCCGGCAACGGCGATTCCCTGTTTCCACCTTTTTATTTTTCTCATATCAGGATATACCTCCATGTTTTTATTTTCTTTCTGTCCCTCTCAGGATAAATGGATTGTAACAGGCAAATCTCTAAACTTTCTCTAATTTTCCAGCCGATATCCAATTCCCCGGACGGTTTTCAGGTTCAGTGTACTTCTGACACTTTTTAATCTTCGCCTCAGAAAATGAATATAATTATCCAGATTTCCATCCTCCACCTCGCTGTCTGCTCCCCAGACACGGTTGAGGATCACCTCTCTCGGAAGTGTCTGACCAGCGTTTCGAAGCATCAGCTCCAGAAGTGCTCCTTCCCGTTTGGAAAGGGTACATTCCTTTCCGTTTCCTTCCAGTCTGCCGCTTTCGGGATCAAAAATAAGATCTCCGAGCGATAATACTGCCGTGTCCTCCCATCTTCCGGGTCTTCGAACCATGCACTGTATTCTTGCCAGAAGTTCTTCGAAGGCAAACGGCTTCACCATATAGTCATCTGCGCCGCCTTTCAGTCCGGTCAGTTTATCCTGTAATTCTCCCAGTGCAGTCAGCATGATCACCGGTGTGGAAACATGATTCTTTCTGGCTTCCTGCAAAACAGTGATGCCATCCATGGACGGGAGCATCCGGTCCAGGATCACCAGATCATGGCTTCGTTCTTTCATATAATAAAGCCCTTCTTCTCCGTCATCGCAGATATCTGTCTCATAGCCTTCTTTTTCGAGCTGAAATTTCATGCTCTCTGCCAGTTCCCTGTCATCCTCTATCAGTAAAATTTTCATCTGTTTTCATCCTCCTGATCTTTCATTATACATGAGTTTTCTCTAAATTGTCTCTATACTCGGTTACAGGAACTTTTTTTAGAGATTATTTACAGGTTTTCATGATACAATTACCATACAATCTCATAAAGGAGTAAATATTTCATGTTTCGCAGACTTCATATTCAAATGACTTTTTCTCTGCTCTGATCATCGGCATCGTCATTTTTATTATGACAACTGCCTGTAATTTCATCGCAGAAAACAGCACAGGCCAGAATGCGTGGAATACCTTTCAGAACAACGCCATCTCCTGTATCTCTCATCTGGAAACGCAGAGTATCATCAGCAGTGACTGGATTTTGCAGGCAGAAAAAAAATTATGATATTTCCATGGATATCAGAGACAACGGAAATTCTCTTTATCTGAAAAAAACACAGCGGATTCTCTGGATGAAACGATTTTCCGGAAGGCAGAAGAAATCTCTGCTGCTTCCTATGCACTTGATCTTTCCAATCCCGGTGCGGTCAGTAAACTGACAAAACGGATCTTTTTTCAGATGAAAGATTTCTATGTTTCCACTGCTCTGATCCCCAAGAGCCACGGAACCGTCAGTATGATCATCCTGTATTCCCTGGATTCTGTAAAAACACAGGATTCTGTTACAGAGACTTGCATTCTCCGGCGCAGCTTTTCTGGCAATTCTGGCTCTGAGTATCTGTTCCTGGTTCTTTACCGGAAGAATGATCACTCCCCTGGAAAAAAAGCAGGCAGGAACAGACCGAATTTATCGCTGCTGCCTCCCATGAGCTTCGCTCCCCTCTGGCAGTAATCCTGTCCGGAATCTCTGCCATGAAAAAGGCAGATTTCGGTTTTGTATCACTTGCTGTAGGATATGATGAGGAAGAGTTGGAAGATGCATTAGAGCAGAATATTACATGCATTTTTTATCATATTAAGCTTTGCTGTTATGTAGTTGTTGGCCCTTTAAACATACAATTTATTTTAAAATGTATGTTGACAAACACAAAAAGGAGTGATAAACTCTAAACAAATTTAGCAAGATAAAGTATTAAATCGTTAAAGAAGTGAAAACAGTTTAAACTGTTTAAACTGTTTCGACAATTAAATAAATTGTAAACCGTTGAAGCGGAGATAACGGCAATTATGCCTTTACAGAGAGCCTGTGGTGCTGAGAATCAGGTGTGAAACAAGTTGTCAAATGGACCGCTGAGGGCGCAGTCAAATGGATTTATCATTCATCCAGAGTATTCTGCGACGTGTGGGCATACGTCATTTGCCCGGGATATGTTGGTATCCTGCCAAGCGCACGAGCTTTATCGTGAATTCAAGGTGGCACCGCGGATAGTTAAAATTATTCGTCCTTGACAGAACTAAAATTCTGTCAGGGGCGTTTTTTTAGTGAACAAAAAAGTACAGTGGAGCAGGTGGATCTGCATGCTCGCATGCAAGGACACATGCGAACACTGGACAGTACAACATAAAGCGAGAATTGTAGCAGCGCAAGCTGCGGAGAAGCCTCGAAGAGGCGAATTTGAGCTGTATGTTGTACGTTTTGTTCATGGTTAAACATTGGACTGCACAACATAAAGCGAGAATTGTAGCAGCGTAAGCTGCACAGAAGCCTCGAAGAGGCGAATTTGAGCTGTATGTTGGGCATTTTGTTCACGGTTAAACACTGGACTGCACAACATAAAGCGAGAATTGTAGCAGCGTAAGCTGCACAGAAGCCTTGAAGAGGCGAATTCGAGCTGTATGTTGGGCATTTGTTCACGGTTAAACATTGGACATTTATTCACTACCACACAAAATTTGGAGGTAAGCATATGAAAATTTCACCTACACTGACCGAAGTTAAAGAAATAGCAAAAACCGGGAAGTATGACATTCTCCCTGTAAGCTGTGAGATATTATCAGATTTTATCACACCTATAGAGGCTATGAGGATTCTGCAGAATGTTTCAACACATTGTTATCTGCTTGAATCAGCACAGGCCAATGAAGCCTGGGGAAGATATACATTTTTGGGATATGATCCAAAGCTTGAAATTAACTGCATAGATGGTCATATGAAGCTTGGAAAGCTTTCGGTGGAGACGGAAAATCCTTCAGAGTACATCAGACAGATTCTTTCAGAGTACAAGAGTCCGAAATTTGATTATCTGCCTTCGTTTACAGGTGGCCTTGTAGGTTATTTTTCGTATGATTATCTGGGCTACAAGGAGAAAAGCATCAGAGGAAAAGCAAGGCACACAGAGGATTTCAAGGATGTTGATCTGATGCTTTTTGATAAGGTAATAGCATTTGACAATCTGTGCCAAAATGATAATACTAATCGCAAATATGTCACTTGATGCTCCGGAAACAGGCTACAACAAAGCGATTGTTGAGCTAAAGCAGCTTAGGGAGCTTCTGAGGCACGGAGAGAAAAAACAGAATATGGGTGGCAAGCTGCTGGGTGAGGTCACACCGCTTTTTGAAAAGGAGCAGTATTGTGAGATGGTCGAGAAGGCAAAGCACCATATCAAAGAGGGGGATATTTTCCAGATAGTTTTATCAAACAGATTGAGCGCGCCGTTTGAGGGAAGCCTTTTTGATACCTACCGCGTGCTTCGAACGATAAATCCTTCGCCGTACATGTTTTATTTTTCGGGAACCGATGTGGAGGTTGCTGGAGCATCGCCGGAGACACTTGTGAAGCTTGAAAATGGAGTGCTTCACACATTCCCGCTGGCAGGCACGAGGCCGAGAGGTGCCACAGCAGAGGAGGACAAAAAGCTTGAGGAAGGGCTGCTTAAGGACGAAAAAGAGCTCGCAGAGCACAATATGCTCGTGGACCTTGGAAGAAATGACCTCGGAAAGGTAAGTAAATTCGGAAGTGTAAAAGTTGAAAAGCTTCATTCCATAGAGAGATATTCACATGTGATGCATATAGGCTCGACAGTGCGTGGAGAGATAAGAGAAGAATACGACGCACTCGATGCAATTGAGGCCGTGCTCCCGGCAGGAACACTTTCAGGAGCGCCAAAAATCAGAGCGTGCCAGCTTATCGGAGAGCTTGAGGACAACAAGCGAGGCATTTACGGTGGCGCGATTGGATATATAGATTTTACCGGAAATATGGACACATGTATTGCAATCCGTATTGCCTACAAGAAAAACGGCAAGGTTTTCGTGAGAAGCGGAGCGGGAATCGTTGCGGATTCAGATCCTGAGAAGGAATTTCAGGAGTGCATAAACAAGGCAAAGGCTTCTCTTAAGGCACTGGAAGTCTCACAGGAGGTGGAAGAATGATTTTACTGATTGATAACTATGACAGCTTTTCTTACAATCTGTATCAGCTAATCGGCGAGATAGAGCCTGATATCAGAGTAATCAGAAATGATGAGATGACAGTTGAAGAGATTAGGGCTTTAAAGCCTGATCGCATCATATTATCACCGGGACCGGGAAGGCCTGAGGATGCGGGCGTGATAATAGCTGTGGCAAAGGAGCTTGGAAAGGAAATCCCAATCCTTGGTGTGTGCCTCGGACATCAGGCGATATGCGCGGCATACGGTGCGACAGTCACATATGCAAAGGAGCTCATGCACGGAAAGCAATCGGATGTATCGTTTGACACAGAAAGTCTTTTATTCAAGGGCTGCCCGAAAAAAGCAAAGGTAGCACGTTACCATTCGCTTGCTGCAGATGCGGACACGATGCCTGATTGCCTAAAGATTACAGCCACTACAGATGATGGTGAGATCATGGCTGTTGAGCACAAGGAATACCCGATATACGGTGTGCAGTTTCACCCGGAGTCAATCATTACACCGGACGGAAAGCAGATGCTTAGTAATTTTATCAAAGCTTAATTGAAAATTGCAGCGTTTAATGAATTTATATATTAGTTGTTGAATTGAAAACAAATAGCAGAACAAAATCATAAACAAAACTATAAACGAAATATTACCGGAATACAGGAGGACATAATCATGATCAAAGAAGCCATAGTAAAAATCGTGAACAAAGAAGACCTCACATATGATGAGGCATATGCAGTGATGAATGAGATCATGGGCGGTGAGACAACACCAACCCAGAATGCAGCTTTTCTTGCAGCTCTTTCCACAAAGAGCGCAAAGGCTGAGACAACAGACGAAATCGCAGGCTGTGCAGCGGCCATGAGAGAGCATGCGGTACAGGTGAAAACAGGTATGGAAGTGTTTGAAATCGTAGGAACAGGCGGAGACAATGCACAAAGCTTCAACATTTCAACAACCTCTGCACTTGTTGCGGCAGCAGGCGGCATGAAGGTGGCAAAGCACGGAAACAGGGCAGCCTCTTCATTATGCGGCACAGCAGACTGTCTTGAGGCGCTCGGTGTCAACATAGACCAGAGCCCTGAGAAATGTGTAGAGCTTTTAAATAAAGTCGGCATGTGCTTCTTCTTTGCACAGAAATATCACACATCAATGAAATATGTTGGACCTATCAGAAAAGAGCTTGGTTTTAGAACCGTATTCAATATTTTAGGACCGCTCACAAATCCGGGTTCACCGGCCATGCAGCTTCTAGGAGTGTATGATGAGTATCTTGTAGAGCCGCTTGCACAGGTGCTTGTAAGCCTCGGAGTAAAGCGCGGAATGGTAGTATATGGCATGGATAAGCTCGATGAGATTTCCATGAGCGCACCGACCAAGATATGCGAGATAAAGGACGGATGGTTCAGAACCACAGTAATCTCACCGGAGAATTTCGGCTTTGAGCGCTGTACAAAGGAGGATTTAAAAGGCGGTACACCTGAGGAAAATGCAAAAATTGTACGTGATATCTTAGGAGGACAGAAGGGCCATAAGAGAAATGCAGTACTCATGAACGCAGGCGCATCACTTTATATCGGAGGAAAGGCCTACAGCATGAAAGAGGGTATCGAGCTTGCAGCAGAAATCATTGATTCAGGAAAAGCACTTGAAACACTCGATAAGCTCATCGAGGTAAGCAACAGCTAGGCACACAAAACAGGAAAGGGAAAGCGATGAATATTTTAGACCAGCTTGCAGAATATTCAAGGCTCCGCGTGGCAGAGGACAAGAAAAAAATAAGCCTTGAGGAAATGAAAAATATCGCGATTCAGATGAAAAACGAAAAGCTTTGTGATTTTGCATTTGAAAAAACACTCAAAAAGGATGGCTTGAGCTTTATATGCGAGTGCAAGAAGGCTTCGCCGTCAAAGGGGCTTATAGAGCCGGATTTCAGATATCTTGAAATTGCAAGGGAATACGAGGCGGCAGGTGCGGATTGCATCTCGGTACTGACAGAGCCAAAGTGGTTTTTAGGCTCGGATGAGTATCTTAAGGAGATTGCAAAAACGGTTTCGATTCCGTGCATCCGAAAAGATTTTACGGTCGATGAATATCAGATATATCAGGCAAAGACACTCGGTGCCGCTGCGGTGCTTTTAATCTGCTCCATACTGTCAGAAGAACAGCTTGGTGAATACATAAAAATATGTGACAGTCTTGGCATAAGCGCTCTTGTGGAGATACACAATGAAAAAGAGGCAGGGATGGCGGTAAGAGCCGGTGCCAGAATAATAGGTGTAAACAACCGCAATCTGAAGGATTTTACAGTTGATACAGCTAACAGCAAAAAGCTGCGCGACCTGATTCCCGATGACAGCATATTTGTATCGGAAAGCGGTGTAAAGAGCACAGACGATATCAGGGCAATACGTGAAATCGGAGCTGACGCAGTGCTTATCGGAGAGACGCTGATGAGAGCGGACAACAAAAAGGCTAAGCTTGATGAATTGCGATTAAGCTAATAGAGATATATAAGTATCTTCATGGTTTTAAGAATATCTGTAACTATTCAGTACAGAAAACAAAATATTTACAAATATACATCAGAAGGGAAAATATCATGACAAATCCAAACGGAAGATTTGGTATTCACGGAGGACAGTACATTCCTGAAACCCTCATGAATGCCGTTAAAGAATTAGAAGAAGCATACAATCATTACAAAAACGATCCTGAATTTAACAGAGAGCTCACAGAGCTTCTCAACGATTATGCAGGAAGACCATCGAGACTGTACTACGCAGAAAAGATGACAAAGGATCTCGGTGGAGCAAAAATATACCTTAAGAGAGAGGATTTAAACCATACAGGAGCCCACAAGATCAACAACGTATTAGGTCAGGCACTTCTTGCAAAGAAAATGGGCAAAACCCGCCTGATAGCTGAGACCGGAGCCGGTCAGCACGGCGTGGCAACAGCAACGGCCGCAGCCCTTATGGGTATGGAATGTGTTGTATTCATGGGCGAGGAGGACACAAAGCGTCAGGCGCTCAATGTATACCGTATGCGTCTGCTCGGAGCAGAGGTTATCCCGGTTACATCAGGTACAGCCACATTAAAGGATGCCGTATCGGAGGCAATGAGAGAGTGGACCAAGAGAATTTCGGACACACATTACTGCCTGGGCTCAGTTATGGGACCACATCCGTTCCCTACCATCGTAAGAGATTTCCAGGCGGTCATCTCAAAGGAAATCAAGGAGCAGATGCTTGAAAAGGAGCACAGACTGCCTGATGCGGTCATCGCATGTGTGGGCGGCGGCTCAAATGCCATCGGAAGCTTTTACAACTTCATAGAGGATGAGGGTGTAGAGCTCATCGGCTGCGAGGCAGCAGGAAGAGGAATAGATACCTTTGAGACTGCAGCTACAGTAAATACAGGCCGTCTTGGTATTTTCCACGGCATGAAGTCATATTTCTGTCAGGATAAATACGGACAGATCGCTCCGGTTTATTCAATTTCTGCAGGACTTGACTATCCGGGAGTCGGACCGGAGCATGCATATCTGCACGATATCGGAAGAGCAAAATATGTACCGGTAACAGATGATGAAGCGGTAAATGCTTTTGAATACCTCGCAAAGACAGAGGGAATTATCCCTGCAATCGAGTCCTCACATGCAGTGGCATATGCCATGAAGCTGGCGCCTACAATGGACAAGGACAAGATAATCGTTGTTACTGTTTCAGGCAGAGGCGACAAGGACTGCGCGGCAATAGCAAGATACAGAGGGGAGAATATTTATGAGTAAGATAAGAAGTGCGTTTGAAAACGGCAAGGCATTTATACCATTTATCACCTGTGGTGATCCAAATTTAGAGACAACTGCAAAAATCGTAAGAGAAGCTGTTGCAAACGGCGCAGACCTTATAGAGCTTGGAATTCCATTCTCTGATCCTACAGCAGAGGGACCTGTAATCCAGGGCGCCAACATAAAGGCACTTGCAGCCGGAGTTACAACAGACAAGGTTTTTGACCTTGTGAGAGATTTGAGAAAAGATGTCACAATCCCTATGGTTTTTATGACATATGCAAACGTGGTTTACTCCTACGGCGCAGAAAAGTTTATCAGTACATGTAAGGAAATAGGCATTGACGGACTCATTCTGCCGGATATCCCATATGAGGAAAAGGAAGAGTTTTTACCACTCTGCGAGAAATATGATGTGGACCTTATTTCATTTATCGCACCTACATCAAAGGATCGAATTGCGATGATAGCAAAGGAGGCAACCGGCTTCATCTATGTGATTTCGAGCCTCGGAGTCACCGGTACAAGAAGCGAGATTAAGACAGATCTGGCTTCAATAGTCAAGGTAATCAGAGAAAACACAGATGTGCCATGTGCTATCGGTTTTGGCATTTCAACACCCAAGCAGGCAAAGAAGATGGCAGATATCTCGGATGGTGCCATTGTGGGCTCTGCCATCATAAAGATAATCGATGAGTATGGTGAGGCTTCACCAAAGTATGTCGGTGAGTATGTTAAAGCAATGAAGGATGCGCTGTAATTTGTATTGACCGCTTGACAAAATTATTGGTTAATTCATAATAAAGTAAAAAGATGCAGATTTGCAAATATAGTGAGAATTAACGTGGAGATACAATAATGCAGGAAAATGAGAAAGACAAAAGATTACAAAAACAGCTTGATTTCATCAGAGAAATCGACAAGGAAAAGGAGATATTCCGCCAGACTTATTTAGCTGATGCAAGCCGCAAGGAAAATGATGCGGAGCATGCCTGGCATATGGCTATCATGACCATGCTCTTGAGCGAGTATGCCAATGAGAAGATAGACGTGCTAAAGACAGTAGGAATGCTTTTGATACACGACATAGTAGAGATTGACGCAGGAGACACATATGCCTATGATGAGGCAGGCAAGGCCACACAGCATGAGCGAGAGCAGAAGGCGGCGGAGCGTATATACGGACTCTTGCCAAAGGAACAGGGCGAGCCGCTTTTAGAGCTGTGGGAGGAATTTGAGGCGCAGCAGACACCGGAAGCCAGATTTGCCCGCACCATGGACAATATCCAGCCAATGCTCCTAAACGATGCATCGGGCGGGCTTTCATGGCGTGAGCACAGTGTAAAGCTGTCGCAGATACTCGGCAGAAATAAGTGCACAGCACTTGGCTCAGAGAAAATCTGGGATTATGCGTTTAACAATATACTGAAAAAGCATGTTGAAAGCGGAAATATCATAGATGATGAGGGCGTCTTCTCTGCGGAAGCCGGTGCGTGTGCAAAAGCCAGCGAGCGTAATGGACGGTAATAATGATTTACTGAAAAATCCTTTGAAAATCACGTATAATTCTATTGTAGACAGTCGTCTTGTATGATATACTTTACTGGATTAAATCGGTGAACTATAAATGAAATGTAATTATTCAAGGCTGCTTAAATAGTTACCTGACAAGTATATTGAGTTTCATCGAAATCCACAGAATAAAACACACGGAGGAATCAAAATGAATATTGTATGCTTAGACCTTGAGGGAGTATTGGTACCTGAAATCTGGATTGCATTTGCAAAGGAGACAGGCATTCCTGAGCTTGAGAAGACAACAAGAGATGAGCCTGATTATGATAAGCTCATGAACTATAGAATAAATATTTTAAAGGAGCACGGACTCGGATTAAAAGAAATCCAGGAGACAATCGCAAAGATAGATCCAATGCCTGGCGCAAAGGAGTTCTTGGATGAGCTTCGTTCAATCACACAGGTAATCATCATCAGTGATACATTTTCACAGTTTGCAGGCCCGCTCATGAAGAAGCTCGGCTGGCCGACAATCTTTTGTAACGAGCTTGAGGTTGCTGAAGATGGCGAGATTACAGGCTTTAGAATGAGATGTGAGCAGTCAAAGCTTACAACTGTAAAGGCACTTCAGTCTATCGGATACGATACCATCGCAAGCGGTGACAGCCACAACGATTTAGGCATGATACAGGCCAGCAAGGCAGGTTTCCTTTTCAGAAGCACAGATGCCATCAAGAAGGACTACCCTGAGCTTCCTGCATATGAGACATATGATGAGCTGCTTGCAGCGATTAAAGCAGCATTATAATCATAAATATAGTTGAAAAAAGCTTCCCACATGATATTTTAGAGTGGACACATCCACCTGTACATGTGGGAAGTTTCTATATATTTATGGCATGCAAAATCATATGAAAGAAGGTAGAGTGCAGATGTATACGGTAACACACATATATGAGGCTGATTTTGGCTGTGAGGAAAGAGCAGACGGCGCAAAAGCAAAATGCATGGTTTATCTCGAGGACGAAAACGGCAGACAGCGTCATGTAGAGGTTGAGGATGAATGGCTTACGGCAAATGGGATAGAAGAGGGAAGCAGCTGGAAAGAAAATATCACAGATGAAGCCTGAATCATAAGCTATGAGATTAATTATGTGATTAGAGTATGTGAATAAATTTTGTGTTTAGATGCACATTGTGTATTGACAACAGTACAAAAGGTGCTATAATAAAATCAACATATGAACAATCATTCATATGTTCAATGAAAAACGTACAGTAAAACAAATAATTCATGAAAATAAGGAGAACACCACTATGAAGAAGACTTACAAAATCGATGTAGACTGCGCTAACTGCGCCAACAAGATGGAGGATGCCGCAAAGAATACAGCAGGTGTAAAGGATGCTACCGTCAATTTCATGACACTCAAGATGAGCGTTGAGTTTGAAGAGGGACAGGATGCAAAGGCGGTTATGCAGGAGGTTCTTAAGAACTGTAAAAAGGTAGAGGATGACTGCGAGATTTTCTTATAAATTGTCGGGTGCAGGAATGACAAACGATATTATTTCAATGCCTGCGTTATAGTAAGGGTGATTATCAAGAGATTATAATGAATGGAGCTATGGCGTATGAATAAAAAGCAGAAAAAAGTACTTGCGCGTATCATAATCGCAGCGGTACTCATGATTATATTACATTTCATACCGGTTAAGGGAATTATCAGGTTCCTGCTTTACATGGTGCCTTATCTGGTTATAGGATACGATATCCTGAAAAAAGCATTTAAGGGAATCAAAAACAAGCAGGTATTTGATGAAAACTTCCTGATGGCGGTTGCCACTGTAGGTGCGATAGCGGTTGCACTTTATGAGAATGGTGACTATACAGAGGCTATAGCCGTTATGCTCTTCTACCAGATAGGAGAGCTGTTTCAGAGCTATGCAGTCGGAAAGAGCCGTAAGAATATCAGTGAGCTCATGGACATCAGACCCGACTATGCCAATATCGAGGTGGACGGAAAGCTCACCCAGGTTGATCCTGATGAGGTTGCTATCGGCTCAGTAATCGTGGTACAGCCCGGAGAAAAGGTTCCTATCGACGGTGTGATAGTTGAGGGATCATCTACATTAAACACCAGCGCGCTTACAGGTGAGAGCGTGCCGAGGGATGCAAAATGCGGTGATGAGATAATCAGCGGATGCATCAATATGTCCGGTGTATTAAAGATTAAAACGACCAAAGAGTTTGGCGAATCAACGGTTTCAAAGATACTTGACCTCGTTGAAAATTCAAGCTCAAAGAAATCAAAATCAGAAAACTTCATATCAAAATTTGCCAAGTATTACACTCCGGCAGTCTGCTACAGTGCACTTGCACTTGCGATACTGCCACCGCTTGTCAGAATACTTTTCATGTCAGCCGCACCACAGTGGGGCAGCTGGATATACAGGGCACTTACCTTCCTTGTAATAAGCTGTCCGTGCGCGCTGGTCATCAGTATTCCGCTCAGCTTTTTTGCAGGAATCGGAGGCGCCAGCCGCGAGGGTGTTCTTGTAAAGGGCTCAAATTATCTTGAGACCTTATCACAGACCAGATACGTTGTATTTGACAAGACCGGCACCATGACAGAGGGCGTTTTCGAGGTGGCAGGAGTCTACGACAATACGCTCGATAGAGAAAAAGTGCTCGAGTACGCAGCACTTGCAGAGAGCAGTTCATCGCACCCAATCAGCAGGAGCTTACAGAAGGCATATGGAAAGGAAATCGACAGAACCCGCGTGACAGACGTTGAGGAAATCAGCGGCCACGGAATCACCGCAAAGGTAGATGGCGTATCTGTAGCGGCAGGAAACTACAAGCTTATGAAAAAGCTGGGCTTAAGCTACAGTGAAACTGACAAGGTCGGCACCATAGTCCATATCGCGATAGACGGCAGCTATGAGGGCTATATCCTTATTTCAGATAAGATAAAACCAACCTCAGCGGCAGCAATAAAGGCATTGAAAAAAGCCGGAATAAAAGGTACAATAATGCTTACAGGCGATTCGAGGACAGTAGCCGACTCAGTAGCGGCGGAGCTGGGAATTGATGAAGTATACAGTGAGCTTTTACCGGGCGATAAAGTAGCAAAGGTGGAGGAACTGCTTGCAAGAAAGGGCAGCAAAGAAAAGCTCGCCTTCGTCGGAGACGGAATCAACGATGCACCGGTGCTCTCAAGAGCAGATATCGGAATTGCAATGGGCGCCATGGGCTCAGATGCAGCAATCGAAGCCGCAGATATCGTCCTCATGGATGATGACCCGCTAAAGATAGCAAAAGCAATAAAAATATCGCGCAAATGCCTGCGAATAGTATATGAAAACACATACTTCGCAATAGGTATCAAGCTGATCTGCCTCGTGCTCGGAGCAGTCGGAATAGCCAATATGTGGCTCGCAATATTTGCAGACGTAGGAGTAATGGTGATAGCAGTGCTAAATGCAATCCGCGCATTATTCGTACACAAGCTCTAAAAAGGTAGAGCTCAAAGAACAGATATCAAAGAGCAGATATCAAAATGCCATAAAACTACTATATAAAAAATACCAGACAGAATGCACCCAAGAAGTGCACTCTGTCTTTCGCGTATAAAAAAGTTATTGTGTAACTGCGAAGGCACATGCAATTTATGTGGAGCACCAGCCCCATAGCCAATAAAGTAAAAATAACGCAATATAGCGCAAGAATAACGCAGGAAGGACACCACACCATGAGCGAAAAAATAAATGAACAGATAGAATGCTGCGACTGCAACGAAATCCACGAAGACCTTCTGAAAATAGTAAATGATACAATGCCGGAGGAAACCGAGCTCTACGACCTTGCAGAGCTTTTTAAAGTGTTTGGCGATTCCACCCGGATCAGAATCCTCTTTGTGTTGTTTGAAGCGGAGGTATGCGTCTGCGACCTTGCAAAGGTGCTAAACATGACACAGTCCGCCATATCACACCAGCTTAGGATATTAAAGGCAAACAAGCTCGTAAACAGCAGACGTGAGGGAAAATCAGTGTTTTATTCACTTGCCGACGGACATGTGCGCACAATCATTGCGCAGGGACGTGAGCATATCGAGGAATAATACAGGGAGGAATATACGTGACAGAATTAGAAGAATACTATAACAAATTCAACGAGGAAAAGCGCCTGAACAGCCGTCACGGCAGGGTAGAGTTTATCACCTCCATGAAGTATATACACGATTGTCTTGGCAGCTTGATGAATGAGAAGCAGCTTGATCTTCGCTCACAGATTAAAATACTGGATGTCGGTGCGGGAACGGGCAGATATTCAGTGCCTCTTGCCGAGGAAGGCTATGATGTGACAGCACTCGAGTTAGTTAAGCATAACCTCGGCAGACTGAAGCAAAAGAGCGATAAAGTAAAGGCATACCAGGGCAATGCCACAAAGCTTAAAAAGTTTGGAAACGATGAATTTGACCTCACACTCGTATTCGGACCTATGTATCATCTGAAGTCGGCGGAGGAAAAGCTTGCCGCATTGAATGAGGCAAAAAGAGTGACAAAACCTGGTGGTTACATACTTGTAGCATACATTATGAATGAGTACAGCGTGATAACCTATGCCATAAAGGAGAAGCATATAAAAGAGGGCATAGAGGGCGGAATGCTAGATGAGAGCTTCCATTGTACAGAAAAAGCTAATGATTTGTACAGTTTTGTCCGATTAGAAGATATAGAGGTATTAAATGCACAGGCAGCCCTTACACGCGAAAAGATAATAGCAGCCGATGGCGCGGCAAATTATATCAGGCCATTTTTGAATGCTCTTGACGAGGAAGAGTTTGATATGTTTGTACAGTATCATCTTTCAACATGTGAGAGAGCAGACCTGATGGGAGCAAGTGCGCACACGGTTGATATTCTAAGGGTGTGAGGAATATGAGGAGGAATTATGAAAAACAAAGGATTAAAAATTCTATTATCTGTGCTTTTGGTTTTATGCATCATTATGGCAGGAGCACTCATAGGAAAAGAGTATATTGGAGATAATATAAAGGAAGCCTCTAACCGGAATGGCGTTGATGTAGTTAGAGACACATCGGATGCCGGAAAAGCAGAGGATAACGCAGTTGACAGTACGGCAGAAGGCACAGCGAATACACAGTCTGATGCAGCCAAAGCTGAGGCAACAGAAGCGGATACACAGCAGCCACAGATGTCAACCATAGTGATTACGGCTACAGGAGACTGTACACTCGGCAACAATCAGGAGCAAAGCTATGACGGCAGCTTTAATTCTTATTATGACTCAAAGGGACAGGACTACTTTTTTGGCGGTGTGAGAGATATTTTTGAGGCTGACGATATGACACTCATCAACCTGGAGTGTGTGCTATCGGATGCGACGGAGCGCGTAGAAAAGCGCTGGAACCTTAAGGGAAAGCCTAGCTACATCGGAATTATGACGGGCAGCTCCATCGAGGCCTGCAGTCTTGGAAACAATCACACATACGACTATGGCCAGCAGGGACTTGACGATACGAGAAATGTGCTCGACAATGCCGGGATAGTGTATGGCTTCAATGATCATACCGGTATTTATGAGACTGCTGATGGGACTAGGATTGGAATAGTGTCGGTCAGCCTTTTGTCACAAAACGGCGACCGCGAGGCATATATCCAAAACGGTATAGCGCAGCTTCGTGAACAGGGAGCGGCGATAGTTATTGCATGCTGTCACTGGGGCATAGAGGGTGACCATTACCCTAATGACTATCAGCAGGCGGCAGCACATCGTATCATCGACTGGGGAGCAGACCTGGTAGTCGGAAACCACCCTCATGTGCTGCAGGGGATGGAGGTCTATAACGGCAAAATGATATGCTACAGTCTTGGAAATTTCTGCTTCGGAGGCAATAAAAATCCGGCAGACAAGAACACGGCGATTTATCAGCAGGCATTTACTCTGATAAATGGTGAATTGCAGCCGGGCATAGATGCGCGGATTATTCCATGCACCTTAAGCAGCGTAAGCTCATACAATGATTTCAGGCCGACAGTGGCTTCGGGCGAAAAAGCTCAGGAGATATGCAATTTAATGAACACATATTCACAAAATTGTAGTAATATAGAGATTGATGAGCTTGGAAATCTGCATGTAAATTAATAGCAGATTTTGTAACTGTGAAGGTATTGAACAGTTACGATTTTTTAACGAATTAAGATAAAAAGCAGTCATGCAACAAATGGCATGTACCATCATACAAATATAGTAAGGGAGCAAAGAGCAATATGTATATGTGGAGAGAGCGCAGTAAAGAAGAAAAGCATGAGGATGTAGTAAATACAGGCCTGCTGCCACTTGATGTGGTAGAGGGATTTAAGATACGTCCGGGCTTTTTCAGAATGTACGGAGCGTGCGTGGCATCGAACGGAGTGAGCTTTACCATCAATTCCCATGGGGCAACGAGGTGTACTCTTTTATTGTTCAAGCCACAGGCACCAAAGCCGTATGCGAGGATTCCGTTTCCTGATTCATATAGGATAGGAGATACCTACTCCATGCTTGTTTATGATATAAAGCCGGATGAATTTGAGTATGCATTTTCTTTTGATGGGCCTTATGAGCCGGCAAAGGGACTTCTGTTTAACGAGGAAAATGTCCTTTTAGACCCATATTCCAGAGCGGTCACTGGACAGCGAAAATGGGGAGAAAAGCCTGAGGGAGGCAAGGATTTTGAGTACAGAGCCAGAGTTGTAAAAAGCAGCTTTGACTGGGGCAACATAAAGCAGCTTGAGCAGCCGTTTGAGGACCTTGTGATTTATGAGATACATGTGAGGGGCTATACAAAGGATAAGTCCTCTGGAGTCAGCGCACCGGGCACATTTGCCGGATTGAAGGATAAGATTCCGTATCTTAAGGACCTTGGAATAAATGCAGTGGAGCTCATGCCGATTTTTGAGTTTGATGAGATGGAGAGCGCGAGAGTGGTCGATGGTGTGCAGCTTTACAATTATTGGGGCTACAACACAGTATCATTTTTTGCACCGAATACCAGCTATGCCTTCAACGAGGAGCACAACCACGAGGGAGACGAGCTGAAATCGCTGATAAAGGCTTTAAAGGAAAATGGCATAGAGGTCATTCTTGATGTGGTGTTCAACCATACCGCTGAGGGAAATGAGATGGGACCGTGCTTCTCCTTCAAGGGAATAGACAATAACGTGTACTATATGCTTACACCGGATGCACACTACTACAATTTCAGTGGCTGTGGAAACGTTATGAACTGTAATCATCCTGTTGTGCGCAACTTTATCATAGACTGTCTGAGACACTGGGCCATTGAGTACAGAGTGGATGGCTTCAGATTTGACCTGGCTTCCATTCTCGGAAGAGACCAAAACGGTGCACCTATGGCCAATCCGCCGATTCTTGAGTCGCTGGCATTCGACCCGGTACTTGGCAAGATGAAGCTCATCGCAGAGGCCTGGGATGCAGGCGGACTGTATCAGGTGGGAAGCTTCCCGTCATGGAACAGATGGGCTGAATGGAACGGCAGATACAGGGATGACATGAGAAGCTTTTTAAAGGGCGATGACGGTATGGCGGGAAATGCCATCACACGTATCACCGGCTCACGCGACCTTTACAGCCCGGAGAGCAGAGGACACAAGGCATCAGTCAATTTCCTGACTTGTCATGATGGCTTTACACTGTATGATCTTTACTCATACAATGAAAAGCACAATGAGAAAAACGGCTGGAATAACACAGACGGAGACAACAACGGACATAGTTGGAACTGTGGCGCAGAGGGCGAGACAGACGACCCGAATGTAAACGGACTTAGAAGGCGCCTTATAAAGAATGCATTTGCAGCACTTTTGTGCAGCCGTGGCCCGGCGATGTTTTTTGCGGGCGATGAGTTCTGCAACACCCAGTTTGGAAACAACAATGCGTATTGTCAGGACAATATCATTTCATGGCTCGACTGGGGCAGGCTTGAGGAATTCAAGGAAATCCATGATTTCGTGCGTCATATGATTCAGTTCAGGAAAGAGCATCCTATACTCAGAAAGATGACAAAGCCTTCATCCTGCCAGTTTCCGGAAATCAGTGTGCACAACGGTACACCGTTCAATGCCTCAACGGATTACAAGACAAAGCTTATCGGCATCATGTATGCCGGAAGAAATGAGGAGGACACGGAGGATGATATTGTATTCTATTGCATGAATGCATATTGGGAGCCGCTTGTGATGCAGCTTCCGGTGCTTCCGAACGGAAAACACTGGCATGTGGACACCAACACCAATGCAGAGTATTTTGACGGAGAGGACTTCACGGAAAAGACAGAGCTTTTGGGTGTCAACACCATAAGAGTTCCTGCGAGAACCACGATAATACTTGTGGCAGAGTAACAATAAAATCTGTTGCCTGCATGCAATTCGATGTATACCTTAGTGACCCGTACTACACCGATTAATCATAAATGAGGGGCAAAATACCTTTTGACCCTCATATCATATATATTGTAAAAAACAACCCGGCACACATTGTGATATGTGCACCGGGCTGTTTTTCGTTACAGTTTTGGCTTAGACTGTAACATTTCCCCCTTTCATTTTTCAATATATTTTATGTGACATTTGCATCAGCAGCCGGTGATGGTTGTGAAGTGATACCGGAAGGCCTTGTATGTATATATCACATAATCAGTTGTGAGTTGGACAAATTTCGTCTGTGAATCCAAGAAAATAATTGGGTGTGACACCAAAAATTGTACTTAGATGGCAAATGACAAAAATGTCAGGCACTCTACGGCCTGTCCTGTAGCCTGAAATAGTTGATTCTGCACAGCACATGATTTCAGAAAGAGCAATGTTGGTCAAGTTGTTGAGCCTCATCAGATAATCAAGCCTGTCAGGCACAGTTGTACTAATGGTTGATAGTTGCTTTTCTTGTAAAAAGACATTAATTTTATTCATAAACAAATTGTAACACAATAATCATAAAAAGCAACAAATATCTGAAAAAATACGAAAAAAATAGAAAACTTAAAATTACAATTTTAAATCCAGCCACCATCAAAAGTGATTATCTGTCCGGTCAGGTAATCAGGTGCAGTGATGACGGAGTAAGCCATATCTGCGACCTCACAGGCTGTGGCAAAGCGTCCGGCAGGGATTTCATCGGCCAGCTCAGCGCGTTCTGTCTCATCAAAGCATCGGTTCATATCGGTATCTATTACACCGCAGGCTATGGCATTTACCGGAATATGCGATGGCGCAAGCTCCTTGCCGAGTGCCTTGGTAAATGCATTTATACCGCCCTTGCAGGCTGAGTATGCCACCTCGCAGGATGCTCCGACATTGCCCCAGACAGAGGAAATCTGTAGTATACGGCCACATTTATCTGCAACCATATAAGGGATGACGAGCTTTGTAAAGTTGAAAACACCGGTCAGATTTATCGCCACGATATTGTTCCATTCCTCCGGTGTCATGTCGCTCAGCAGCCCGATATGCGATATGCCGGCATTGTTAATGAGCACATCTATATGGCCAAAATGGGAAATGGTATTCGCAACCATATCCTTGGCAAAGAAAAAGTCTCCTACATTTCCGGTGTAGCATAGCACCTCAATTCCGTATGCACAGTGAAGCTCATCAGCCAGAGCCTTTAGCCTGTCAGATGAATTGCGGCAGCAAAGTGAGAGGTTATAGCCACAGGAAGCCAGCTTTTTGGCAATGGCGGCACCGATACCGCGTGAAGCTCCGGTTATTATAGCTGTTTTGTTTATGTGATTTATGTGATTGGTGTGATTTATGTGATTTGTCTGATTTGTCATGATATTCTCCTGATAATTTATATACCATGGTGCTAAGCCGGTCGCTACGCTGCCGGGCCGGCTTCAAAGTATAAAAAAATAATTACGTGATTAAATTACAGTTCAGTCATGGGTATGATACCTCGCTGTGAGGCTGGGCACAACGGTGTAAATTTTTATCTTATACAGCATAAATCATACCATAAATATATATTATGGGGTAGACAAAATTTATACATTGTGATATTATTTAATAGTTGCAAAACGAATTGCAGACGGCGTGTGGCTCAGTTTGGTAGAGCGCTACGTTCGGGACGTAGAGGTCGCAAGTTCGAATCTTGTCACGCCGATTTATTTATGGATGTATCTGAATAGTTATCGACTGTATTATTTTGGAGCACGCGCATAGCGTGTTTTTTTTGTTACCGTTCAGTGTGAATAGTAACTTTTTTTATATTTTTCTGAAAATTCACTTTTTATGTCCTTTTATTTAGAAAATGCTGGATTTTTAAATTAACATAATGTACAATAGCCATAGGTTGATAGCATAGCAGGCAGGCCTTGGGTAGCTGTAATCCCTAAAACTTCTAAAACAGCACCCCCAATTCAGCCCAACAGCCGGAAAAGACTAGGCAAAAAGTAGCTGAAACCGCTGAAAACCCTAAAACAGCATCCACAATTCAGCCCAACAGGATAAAGTCCATATAATGGTGTAAATTACAAATTTATATAAAAAAGAGCCGAGAGCTCATCTTTCAGTTATAATTAAGTTACCACACAAAAACATAATTGAAAGGATGAAACTCATGGCTCAATTACATTTTACATTAGATAGTGATTTTTTTGTAGGACTTTTTTCAGAAACTAAGGATGAAGCTTTTGGCAAACTTATGGAAGCTTTACTTAATCAGGTTCTTCAGGCTGAATCTACTGAACAGCTTGGAGCAAGTAATTATGAACGATCTCAAGAACGTTCTGATTATAGAAATGGAGTTAGGACAAGAACATTAACCACCCGTATTGGAAAGATTGAATTACAGGTTCCAAGACATCGTAATGTTCCATTTAAAACTTCCTTGTTCGAAAATTATCAGCGTAATGAGCAGGCTTTAATTACAACAATGATGGAAATGGTTGTGCAAGGCGTATCAACCAGAAATATCAAAAAAGTAACTGAAGAGCTTTGTGGAGAGTCTTTTTCAAAATCTGCTGTTTCTGAAATCTGCAAGGAACTAGATGTCCCTGTTAAGCATTTCAAGGAGCGCTTATTGCCGGAACACTATCCGTTTATTATTGTTGATGCGATATATTTAAAAGCTCGTGAAGATCATCGTGTTAAATCAAAAGCGTTGTTTGTTGCAATTGGAATAAACAATACCGGACACAAAGAAGTCCTGGGGTTTGAAGTTTATGATTCAGAGAAAGTGAACACCTGGAGAGACTTTTTTGAAAATCTTAAAAGTCGCGGTTTGCGCGGTGTAGATATTGTAATATCTGACGCACACGCGGGGCTTGTTGAAGCAATAAAGGAGAGTTTCTCTGGCTCTTCATGGCAACGATGTCAGGCTCACTTTACAAGAAACATCATAGATAAGTGTCCTAAAAAATACAGCACTGGTTTAGCTTCTGAGTTACGAGACATGTTTAACGCGGCTACTATTGAAGAGGCCCGTCGTTTAAAAGAATCTATATACGATGAATATCAGGATGTTGCAAATGAAGCAATGACTGTCCTTGATGAAGGATTTGAAGATAGTATTACCATCATGGCACTTCCCTCAAAATATCGTATAGCATTAAGAACCAGCAACATAATAGAACGCGAGAACAGAGAAATCAGAAGACGCGAAAAAGTTATTCAGATTTTTCCTAATACGGAATCTATTATTAGATTAATTGGTGCAGTCCTTCAAGATGATCATAATGAATGGAGTGTAGGTCATAAAATCTTTGATATGAAAGAGTATTATGATAAACTAAGCTCCATTCAGTCAA
>ENA-OQDL01000514-OQDL01000514.1-human-gut-metagenome-genome-assembly--contig:-NODE-514-length-24707-cov-6.390439_pt1 | contig 24707 bp, 25 predicted proteins | sample MGYA00242782_ERZ504609 | MGnify/ENA primary metagenome ERZ504609 (study PRJEB26092, sample SAMD00036320) | human gut metagenome | host: Homo sapiens | study: EMG produced TPA metagenomics assembly of... | reverse complement strand
ACTTATTATGTAGGTTTTGATGCAAATCAGGGTGCAGAACTTCAGGGAACAATGGTAAAAGAATATATTGAGAAAAATATTGACAAAATCGACCGTAACGGAGATGGAGTAATCGGTTATGTTTTGGCAGTCGGAGATATCGGACATAATGACTCAATCGCACGTACAAGAGGTGTGCGTAAAGCTCTTGGAACCGCAGTTGAAAAAGATGGTGAAGTAGATAGTGCTCCGGTTGGAACAAATACCGATGGTACCGCAACAGCAGTACAGGATGGAAAAATTGAAGTAAACGGAAAAGAATATGTTGTACGTGAGTTAGCTTCTCAGGAAATGAAAAACTCAGCAGGTGCAACATGGGATGCTGCAACAGCAGGTAATGCAATCGGTACATGGTCTTCTTCTTTTGGTAAAGACATCGATGTTGTTGTTTCAAACAACGATGGTATGGGAATGTCTATGTTCAATGCATGGTCAAAAGATAACAAAGTTCCTACATTCGGATATGATGCAAACAGCGATGCAGTTGCTGCAATCGGAGAAGGATACGGCGGAACAATCAGCCAGCATGCAGACGTACAGGCTTATTTAACACTTCGTGTACTGCGTAACTCATTAGACGGTGTTGATATTGATACAGGTATCGGAACCGCAGATGATGCAGGAAACGTATTAAGTGATGATGTATATACATACAAAGAAGACGAACGTTCTTACTATGCATTAAACGTAGCGGTTACAGCAGACAACTACACAGACTTTACAGATTCTACAGTTGTTTGGGAACCAGTATCTAAACAGTTAGATGAATCTGCACATCCATCTAAAAAAGGTATGGTTAAACATCTATAACTCTGGTGATAACTTCTTAGGTTCTACTTATCAGCCACTGCTTCAGAAATATGATGATCTCTTAAATCTGGATATCGAATATATTGCAGGTGATGGGCAGACAGAATCTAATATCACAAACCGTTTAGGAATCCAAGCCAGTATGATGCATTTGCAATCAACATGGTTAAAACAGATAACGCAGCTTCCTATACTGCAATTTTAAATCAGTAATTTAAATGTAAAAAAAAGGAATGAAAACAAGTAAGTTTAGGGGGGAGTACTTCCCCCTAAAATTTCGCTAACGAATGTTTACAGGAGTGAGAATATGACAGATAAGAGAGAAGAAAATGTCTTATCGATTCGTGGAATGAGTAAATCCTTTGGCCGAAATCGAGTGCTGGATCACATCAATCTTGATGTGAAACGAGGAACCGTAATGGGTCTTATGGGAGAAAATGGTGCCGGTAAGTCAACAATGATGAAATGTCTTTTTGGTACGTATCAGAAAGATGAGGGAAGTATTTTTCTCGATGGAAAAGAAGTAAGCTTTTCCGGACCGAAAGATGCTCTTGAAAATGGAATTGCGATGGTTCATCAGGAATTGAACCAGTGTTTGGAAAGAAATGTGGTAGATAATTATTCCTTGGCCGCTATCCGGTCAATTCAATGGGAATGATCGATGAAAACCGAATGAAAAGAGAAGCATCTGAACTTTTCAGAAAGCTTGGAATGACTGTTAACTTAGATCAGCCAATGAAAAATATGTCGGTATCTGAGCGACAGATGTGTGAAATTGCAAAAGCAATTTCTTATAATGCGAAAGTAATCGTACTGGATGAACCAACTTCATCCTTGATGGTACAAGAAGTTAATAAATTATTTGAAATGATGCGAATGTTAAAATCACAGGGGATTTCTTTGATTTACATTTCGCATAAAATGGATGAGAATTTTTGAGATCTGTGATGAAATCTCAGTACTTCGAGATGGAAATCTGGTTATGACAAAAAGCTCCAAAAGAGACAAATATGAAATGAATTGATTGCTGCGATGGTAGGACGTGTACTGGAAAATCGTTTCCCACCGGTAGACAATGTTCCAAAAGATGTTGTGTTATCGATTCAGCATTTGTCAACGAAGTTTGAGCCACATCTTGATGATATTACATTTGATGTAAGAGAAGGAGAAATCTTTGGGTTGTACGGACTTGTGGGGGCAGGACGTACGGAACTATTAGAGACAATTTTTGGTGTAAGGACAAGAGCAGCGGGGCGTGTCTATTTAAACCACCAGTTGATGAATTTCAATAGTGCAAAAGAAGCAATGGATCATGGTTTTGCCATGATTACGGAAGAGCGTAAGGCAAACGGTCTGTTTTTAAAAGGAGACCTTACGTTTAATACAACGATTGCTAACTTAAATGCATATAAAAATGGAGCAGCGCTTTCTGATGCAAAGATGGTCAGAGCGACATCAAAAGAGATTAAGACCATGCATACAAAATGTATGGGACCGGATGATATGATCGCCAACCTTTCCGGTGGTAATCAGCAGAAAGTTATCTTTGGAAAATGGCTGGAGAGAAATCCAAAGTATTTATGATGGATGAGCCGACACGAGGAATTGATGTTGGTGCAAAATATGAGATTTATGAGCTGATTATTAACATGGCAAAACAGTTTTTGAAAACAGCAGGGTATGCAATGAATGTATATCATCACATTTGGGTATTGAATTTGGACTGGTAAATTGGAAAAAAAATCATTAAAATTACTTTAGAAGGAAGGTTTAACAAGGATGGACAGGAGAAGAGAGAGTGACAAAACTTAAGATTGATAACGTTAAAAAAATTTATCAGACTCGTAAGGGCGAGAGACTGCATTAAACGGAGTAAATCTTGATATTAAAGAAAATGAATTCATCTGTGTGGTAGGACCTTCCGGGTGCGGTAAATCTACATTGTTGAATATTATCGCAGGGCTGGATACTCCAACCAGTGGAGCGGTATATATTGATGGCAAGAAAATTGAAGGAACAGGTACTGAAAGAGGTGTTGTATTCCAGCAGTATGCATTGTTCCCATGGCTGACGGTTCTGAAAAATGTTATGTTTGGATTGAAATTGCAGGGCAAGAGCGATGCTGAAGCGAAAGAAATTGCAATGAAATATATCAAGATGGTACAGCTTGAAGATTTCGTAAATCATTATCCAAAGGAACTCTCCGGTGGTATGAAACAGCGTGTTGCAATTGCAAGAGCCTATGCTGTAAAACCTGAAGTACTTCTTATGGATGAGCCTTTCGGAGCTTTAGATGCGCAGACAAGAACTCAGCTGCAGACAGAACTTCTGAAAACATGGGAGAGTGAGAGAAAAACATGTTTTTTTATCACACATGATGTAGATGAGGCAATTATTCTGGCGCAGAGAGTTATCGTTATGAGTGCCAGACCCGGACGTATCAAAGATATTGTAAATATTGATATTCCATATCCACGTGATCAGGAAACAAAGATGAGCCCAAGGTTTATGGAATTGAAAAATCATATCTGGAGTCAGGTATATCAGGAATATCTGGAAGTAAGAAAATAATGAATTTTGGTCGTTGCTTGTATGGAACGGTTCAGAATAAAGAGAAACTATTAAATACTACCCTAAAAAGTGGAAAAGAAAGGAAGCAGGACAATGAGAAAAACATGGAAAAAGTTAGTAGCAATGGCAGTAACAGCATCTATGGTCATTTGTGGCGGAGCAATGGGAGTAAGTGCAGCGACAGAGGAAGAACCGGAAAAAGTAACTGTACATGTAGCTTATATGCCTGATTATGCAAGTTTAAATGGTCTTATCTCTGCAATTGAACTTGGATATTTTGATGATGAGAATATTGATGTACAGCTTACAGAGTTCTCCGATGGACCGACAATCATTCAGGCTATGGAATCTGGATCTATTGATGTTGGATACATCGGACAGGGAGCCCACAAACTTTGCATCAACGGTAAAGCTGATATCTTTGCACTTGCACATGTATCTAATGGTGATGCTGTAATCGGAAGTAAGGAAAAAGGAACAGATACAATTGAAGGATTAAAAGGAAAAACAATTGCTTATTCTTCAGGAACATCCAGTGAAGATATCCTGAATAAAACCCTTGCAAAAGGAGGTATGACGATGGATGATATCACAGCAATGGATATGGATGCAACAAACATTGTAACAGCAATGCTTTCTGGCAGTGTTGATGCGTGTGCAACATGGGTACCGAACTCTTTGAAAGTTCTTGAGGAACTTGGAGATGATGGTGTACAGCTGACAGATAACAAAACATTTATTGATCAAACTGTATCTCTTGCAAGTTGGATTGCAATGCCGAAATATGCTGAAGAAAATCATGACGTACTTGTAAGATTTGCAAGAGCTCTTTATAAAGGATTTGACTATCGTGCAGACCACAGCCATGATGATGAAGTGTGCGGCTGGATTGCTGACAAGATTAAACTTGAAAAAAATTCCCTTCTTGATCAGGTAGAAGTAGCAGACTGGACAACAAGTGAATTCATCAGGGATCATATGGATGATGTCAAAGGCTATTATGAACTGCAGCAGAAATCATTTGTTGAGAGCGGTGACTGTGAAGAAACACCAGTTGATAATTATGTTCTTTTCGATGTAATGGAAGAAGCTTGCGCAGAATAATAAGAAAGATTACACAGGCAGAGATGTCTGTGTAATCTTTGAAAAAAATATACACTCGTGTGTATATTAAGAAAGTCATCCGGAAAGGAACAGAACAGTGGAGAGCGGACGACAGAAAGTAACAAGAAAAGATGTTGCAAGAGAAGCAGGAGTGTCGGAAACAATAGTTTCTTATGTACTTAACAAAAATCGTTATGTGAAAGAGGAAAAAAGGCAGCGTGTTCTTGAGGTTGTGGAAAAACTTCAGTATCATCCCAACAATATTGCAAGGGCTCTTCACGGAAAAGGCAGCCTGCAGATTCTTTTTCTTGCAGAAGAACTGAGCAGTGGTTATTTTTCCGAACTGGTAAGCCAGATGAGCAGGGATGCTTACAGACGGGGATATATGATCTCTCTTTGTGAGAGCCAGGAGGAAGATGAGTTTGTAAGTCAGATTCTAAGCAGGCAGTTTGATGGTTTATTTGTCAGTGCTTCCAGTGTAACAGACAGGGAACTGAAACTTCTGGTGAAGTCAGGAATCCCTATGGTACTGTTTTTAAACAGGGAGATCAGCTGTGAGCTTCAGGATACAGTTGTGGTAGATACAGGACTTTATGAAGGCAGCAGAGAATGTGTAAAATACCTTGTGAAAAATGGATGCAGAAATTTTGTTTATCTTGATAAAACAGGAAAACAATGTGACAGGGATATTCACTGGAAGGGATTTCTGGATCAGATAAAAGAATCAGAAATTACTTTTGCACAGGCGCAGAGGATTTCCGGATGTGAGGATATAAAAGAACTGGAACAGAGACTGCAGTTACTGCTGGAAGAAAATCCTTTTGTTGATGCAATAGTGGCAAGATATGACAATCTGGCTGCAGTGGCACTTTCTGTGGCAGGAAGAACCGGTAGAAAAGTCCCGGATGATCTGATGGTGACTGGATTTGATAATGATTTTATAAGTAATTATGTAAGCCCGGCTCTTACTACAGTGGAGATACAGAAAGAAGAAGTGGCAAAATTTGCAATAGAATCACTTCTGTCACTGATTCGTCATGATGAAGCAAATAAAAAATAAGCTTTACAGCCAGGTTGGTTATCAGGGAAAGCACAGAGAAAAAATGTTATTGTAAACAGTAATGAAAAGATAAATAAATATAACCTGCCAGGAGCAGGGGAAAGAAGTGAAAATATGTTAGTTACAAGTAAGGAAATGCTCGAAAAGGCACGAAGAGAACATTATGCAGTGCCTGCAATGAACACACAGGGTGGAAACTATGATATTATCTGGGCGATCTGCAGAGCAGCGGAAGAAATGCATTCACCTGCGATCCTGGCTCATTATGTGGCTACAGGAGCATATTCCGGAGATGACTGGTTTGTAGAAGTATGTAAATGGTGTGCAAATAAAGTAAGTGTACCAATCGCGATCCATCTGGACCATGGTGACAGCTTTGATATCTGCATGAAATCATTAAAGAATGGATTTACGTCCCTGATGATCGATGGCTCTACAAAACCGATTGAAGAAAATGCCAGACTCACAAATGAAGTGATCAAGGTGGCAAAATGTTTCGATGTTCCTGTAGAAGCAGAGATCGGAGAACTTTTAAGATTAGATGAAGCCGGTGCTCAGATGGAGAATAAAAATGTAGCAAATCCGGAGCAGGTCCGTCAGTTTCTGGATTTGTGTCAGCCGGATTCCCTGGCTATTGGAATCGGAAATGCTCATGGATATTATAAGGGTGAACCGGATATCAAACTGGAAGTTCTGGAAGAAGTAAGGAAATTTACAGATATTCCATTTGTTCTTCATGGATGTACAGGTATGAGAGAAGATATCATCAAAGAAGCTATTAAGCTTGGTGTTGCGAAGATCAACTTTGGTACAGAAATCCGTTATAAATATGTAGAACATTATGAAGAAGCATTGAAGACAAATCATCAGGGACATTCATGGAAACTGTCACAGCTTGCAAATGATGCTCTGACAGAAGACATCAAAAAGATCATCCGTCTTGCAGGTTCAGAAGGAAAGGCCTGAGAAGATAAAAGCAATTAAAATAAAATCACAAGGGAATTAAATTCAGGAGGAAATATAAATGAAAAAAAACAGTGAACTGACCTATAAAGAAATGTACCAGCAGCCGGCTTCTTTTCAGGCTGTCAATGATACTCTGGAGGATATTTTCAAAACTCTGGACAAGGTATTCTTCGGTGAGAAAAAATATGATGAGCTGATTTTTACAGGATGTGGAACTTCTCTTTATCTGGCACAGGCTTCAGCAGCAGCATTTTCCACTTATACAGGAATTCCGTCAAAGGGAGTTCCATGCTCTGAGCTGTATTATTTTCCGGAAACTTATGTAAAAGAAGGAAGAAATGTGCTGATCCTTCCGATTACTAGAAAAAGCTATACTACAGAAGTAAGAATGGCTATTGATAAAGTTCGTACTTATCCTCAGGTTACTACACTGGCTATTACCTGTGACAAAGACAGTGAAAAATATAATGACTATTACATTCTTTCACCGGATACAGCTGAAGACAGTGTTATCATGACACGTTCTTTTACAAGTATGTTATATATGGCTGTTATCATGGCTATGTATGTAGGCGGTAAGAAAGATGAAATTGCTGCAATGAAAGATTATGCTCCATATTCTGAAAAGGTTCTGAAAGAAATGGATGAACTGTCTGCAAAAATCATGAATGAGCATAAAAACCTGAATCTCTACATTATTCTTGGACAGGGTATTTATTATGGTGTTGCCAATGAATGTATGAATAAGATGAAAGAAATGGGACTCAGCAATTCTGAAGGATATTATGATCTGGAATACCGTCATGGGCCAATGAGTCTTGTAGACGAAAATACACTGATCGTGTGCTTAAGCAATAAAGCCTGCAGAGATGGTGACAAAGCACTTATGGAACAGATGAAGAGTTATGGTGCAATAGTTGCAGTTCTTGGCGGAGAACTGGGAGATACTTTTGATCAGATCGCTGATTACGTATATTCCATGGATAAAGAATGGAATGATATGCAGTACAGTGCAATCATCGGATTTATCGGACAGCTTCTTGGATATTATATTGCAGACAGTAAGAATCTGGATGCAGATTCACCGAGACACCTGACACAGGCTATTGTATTGAAATAATTTAAGAAAATTGAGGAGCAGATTGCGAATATCCGCCTGATTCAAACTGCGAAGCAGTTATAGTATAAAAGAAAAGACTCCCGGCAGGAAGAAGTGCTGCCGGGAGTCTTTTCTATTACTGAGGAGGAAGACTTGCAAAAGTCTTACGTCTTCTGTTAAGTTTTCCGCAACTGTCTCTTTTGGCAATGTAAAATGGAAGAGAGATACGCATGGGAAGGCGATGTCCGCCGTTAATACGGTCGATCAGGGTTTTTGCAGTTATTCTTCCAAGTTCCTCCAGAGGAATATGTACTGTGGTCAGCATGGGAGAAAGATATTGAGCTGTCTCTATATCATCTACGCTGATAACAGAAATATCTTCCGGTATTCGAAAATTTTTTTCTTTTAATGCGTGAATGACTCCGATAGCAGTGGTATCGTTTGCACAAAAAATTGCAGAAATATCTGCCTTATTGTGCATCAGGATATTAGCACCTTTGTAACCGCCATCTGCAGAAAGATGTACATTACTGGTATTTTTCTGCAAAAACGGAAGACCAAGTTTGGCAAGTGCATCTTTATAACCGCTGAAACGTACTTCATTATTCTGTTCACCTACATAACCGATTTTCGTATGTCCGAGCTCTGCAAGATAGGAAAGAGCGCTATAGGAAATATCACTTCCGTCACAAACTACCTGGTCATATTGGGTTCCCATTGGATTCAGACCTGTATAAATCACATTTTTATAATTTTGAGTAAAGAAGCGTAACAGCTGTTTCTCATATCGTCCCAGAATTACGATTCCGTCTACAGGAAATTGAGCAAGCTGTCGTGCCATATCGGGATTTGCGATATCCATGGCTGTAAATGACTGACGGATAAAATAGTTGCTCTTGAAGGCCTCCTGTTCAATCGCTTTTGCAATCTGTGAGAAGAATGGATCGGAAACAGCGGAATTACTTCTTGCATAAATACAGGCAATGGATTTGGGCATTGTATTCTGGATCTGAGCTTTTTGTCCTAATTTGAGGCTTCGGGCTGTTGCATTGGGAGTATAACCGCTTTTGCGTACGATTTCCCATATACGTTCCTGAACTTCCGGACTTGCCGCTTTTGTATTTTTCTGGTTTATTACTCTGGAAACCGTCGAAACAGAGACATTTGCCTGCCTGGCAATTTCTTTTAATGTCATAATAACTCCCCGCAATCTTTTATACAACTATTTTCTAAAACTATGATGTTAGGGTCAAAAGGTATTTTGCTCCTAACTTGATATCAAACTATGTGAAAAACAGAGGACTCTGTTTTAAAAAAGTCGTTCAGAACCCCGTCGGGGGGTTCTGGACGACTTTAATTATACAGTAAATTTATAAAAAAAATCAATAAAAAGAAGGAAAACGTTTGCGTACTTTGAATGCAAAATCAACTCAAAGTCATTGATAAAAAATAAAACTTATATAATTTTTGATAGAGTACATAGAACTAAAGTGGAGGTGCTTAAATTTTAATGGGGAAAACATTGTATTTAGAGTGCTATTCCGGAATCAGTGGTGATATGACCGTCGGTGCACTTCTTGATCTGGGGGTGGATAAGGCAGTTTTGGATAGGGTACTGCAAAGTCTTCCTGTATCAGGGTTTCAGATAAAAACCGGCAAAGTGGTAAAATCCGGAATTGCAGCCTGTGATTTTGACGTTATGTTAGATAAAGATCATGAAAACCATGATCATGATATGAAGTATCTGCATGGTCATAATGAGAATACTGCGGGAGAGTCTGAGATTCATATACATGAACATGGTATTGCAGACCATGCATGTGCACATGAGACAGAATCTGCACATTGTCATCATCACCATGAACATAGAGGGGTGAAAGAAATTGCACATATTATAGAACATAGTGCAATGACTGACAATGCAAAAAAGATTGCTTTGAGAATATTTGAGATTCTTGCAGAAGCAGAGAGCAAGGCACATGATGTGCCTGTGGAGCAGGTACATTTTCATGAAGTCGGTGCAGTTGATTCCATTGTAGATATTGTGTCTGTGGCAGTTTGTCTGGATAATCTGGATATTACGGATGTAGTTGTACCTGTACTTTATGAAGGTTGCGGAACCGTCCGCTGTCAGCATGGAATTTTACCAATTCCTGTTCCTGCAGTTGCGAATGTGATAAGCGCAAATCATTTGTGCATAAAGGTGACAGCTGTTGAGGGGGAACTTGTAACACCTACAGGTGCTGCTATTGTGGCAGCAATAAGAACGAAAGATAAGCTTCCGGAGGAATTTGAAATAAAGAAAATAGGGATTGGAGCCGGAAAACGTCAGTATGAATGTCCCGGAATCCTCAGAGCAATGATTATTTCTTAGAAAACGTTTGCGCAGATTCCAGGCAAATTTGCATTGAATTCGTTGATTAAAAAAATTTTATCTACTATAATAAATACAACAATAAAGGTAACGAGCTGGATAATAAATGAAAGGAAGTAAAGCAATATGGGACATAGTTATTATAGCTATACAAAGGAAGAGTTAGTGGGTAATGGACCGAAGCTTCCGGTAATTGTTATGGAAGACAATGCAGAAGTATTTCATTCTATGGCAGTTGAAATGGTGGATGAGATCAAAAACATAACGAAAAGGGAGAAAAAACAGTATTTATCTGTCCTGTAGGTCCTGTAGGACAGTATCCATATTTTGTGGATATGGTTAATGAGCAGAATATCAGCCTGAAAAATGTATGGTTTATTAACATGGATGAATATCTGGATGATGAGAAACAATGGATCTCAAAAGATCATCCGTTAAGCTTCAGAGGCTTCATGCAGCGTACAGTTTATGATAAAGTTCGCCTGGAACTTGTAATGCCGGAAGATCAGAGAGTATTTCCGGATCCGAATCATCCGGAATATATTTCTGAACTGATTGAAAAACTGGGGGGCGTTGATATCTGTTTCGGTGGAATTGGAATTAATGGTCATGTAGCATTTAATGAAGCAGATCCATCCCTTACAAATGAAGAATTTCTTGCTCAGAAAACACGTGTTCTTGAAATTACCAAAGAGACAAGAACAGCAAACGCAATCGGTGATTTCAACGGAGCACTGGAAGATATGCCTCATTATTGTGTTACCATCGGAATCAATGAGATCTCTCATGCAGGAAAGATCCGCCTTGGCTGTTTCAGAAACTGGCATCGTGCAGTAGTACGAAGAGCTGCATATGGGGAAGCAACTTCTGATTTTCCGGTATCTCTTCTTACTTCACATCCGGATATTAACCTGAAGATAACAGAATTTGTTGCAGCACTTGACTGAGATAGTCGATAACAGACAATAGAAAGAAGGAAGAACATGAGCATTCGGATCATAAATGGAAAAGTATATAAGAATGGAACTTTTTCAGAGGAAGATCTTGTTCTGAAAGAGGGAAAGATCAGTTCTGCTGAAGATGAAAACGCAGATGAAGTCTATGATGCAAAAGGGAAATATGTAGTACCCGGTTTTATAGATGTACATACTCATGGCGGTGCAGGGGTAGATGTAAATGCGGCTGATCAGCAGGGATTTGAAAAAATCGGACATTTTTTTGCAACTCAGGGAACTACGTCATGGCTTTCATCCATATTGACAGATACGAAAGAACAGACGTTGAAAACAATAAATGAAGCTGTGAAGCATCAGGAGGCACAAAAGAACGGACATGAAAACTGTGCAGATCTTCTGGGGATTCATCTTGAGGGACCATTCCTTGCGCCGGAATATAAAGGAGCAATGCCAGAGCATTTGCTGATTTCTCCGGATCTGGAGCTTCTGAAAGAATATCAGAAGGCAGCAGACGGTAATATTCGCTATATTACTGTTTCGCCGGAAGTAAAAGGAGTGCCGGAAGCAATTAAGGGAATGACGGATCTTGGTATGAAGGTTGCTATCGGTCATTCAGGCGCAGATTATGAGACTTCATGGAAATGTATTAATGAGGGGGCTGTAGCAGCGACACATACATTTAATGCGATGAAACTTCTTCATCAGCATTTTCCAGCTATCATGGGGGCTGTTCTGGAATCTGACATCTATTGTGAAGCTATCTGTGACGGACGGCATCTGCATCCGGGAACCGTTCGTTTTCTTCTGAAAATGAAAGGTCTGGACAAAGTAATCGCCATAACTGATTCTATCATGGCTGCCGGACTTCCGGATGGAGAATATATGCTGGGCGTTAATCCGGTTATCGTAAAAGACGGAGACGCAAAACTGAAATACGGAGATTCCAGAGCGGGAAGTACACTTACAACAGGATGTGCACTTAAGAATCTGATCAAATTTACAGGAAGATCTCTTGAAGAGATACTGCCGCTTCTTACATGCAATCCGGCTAAGATGCTGGATGTATATGACAGGATTGGAAGTCTTGATACCGGAAAAGATGCGGATGTGGTTATTCTGGATGAAGAATATTCTGTCATTGATACATTTGTAAAAGGTAGAAAAATAGAACAATAAGGGAGAGAAGATTATGCCATTAATACCATTAAGACCATTACTGGAAACTGTAGATAAATATCACTTTGCACAGGGGGCGTTTAATGTAAATGCAGTAGCACAGGCAAAAGCAGCAATTGAAGTTCATGAAATGTTCCGTTCTGCAGCAATCCTTCAGGGAGCAGATCTTGCAAATGGATTTATGGGTGGAAGAACAGATTTTCAGAATGCTACTCTGGAAGATAAAAAAATCGGTGCAAAGAATATCGCAGATGCTGTAAAGAAATATGCAGAAAATTCTCCGATTCCTGTTGTTCTTCATCTGGATCATGGTAAGAATTTTGATTCCTGTAAAGCAGCAATTGCAGGCGGTTATACATCTGTTATGATTGATGGCTCCAGCCTTCCGTTTGATGAAAACGTGGAACTGACTCGTGAAGTTGTCAAATATGCGCATGAAAGAGGTGTTTCTGTAGAGGGTGAACTGGGAGTTTTAGCCGGCGTGGAGGATCATGTATTTTCTGCTACATCTACTTATACCAATCCTTTAAAGGCTATTGAATTCTTTAAGAAAACAGGTGTTGATGCATTGGCTATTTCTTATGGAACCATGCATGGCGCTTCTAAAGGAAAAATGTTAAATTAAGAAAAGAAATTGCCATTGCCATCAAAGAGTGCATGCTGCATGAGGGTATTTTTGGTGTACTGGTATCTCATGGATCTTCAACAGTGCCAAGATATATTGTAGATGAGATCAATGCTCTGGGTGGAAATATCCAGAATGCCTATGGAATTTCTATTGATGAACTGAAAGCGGCAATTCCATGTGGTATTGGAAAGATCAATGTAGATACAGATATCCGTCTGGCTGTTACAAGAAATATGAAAGAATTTTTTGCAGCTCATCCTGAAAAAAGAGAAAGCCAGTCGATTGGTGAGGTATATCGCCTTCTGGAGGCAAAGAAAGAACAGTTTGATCCACGTGCATTCCTGACTCCTATTATGGATACAGTTATGTATGGCGTTATTCCGGATGAAGATGTTGCTGCTCTTATGGCTGTTGTTGAAAAGGGCGTAAAAGAAGCAATCGGTACTCTGATCGTAGAATTTGGTTCTTATGGAAAAGCACCGCTGGTGGAGATGACTGGTCTGGATGAAATGGCAGAACGCTATCGTAAAGGGCTTTGATCTATATATTAACAGCACTGGTAGCTTTGGCAGGAAGTTGTGTGCAGAGCAGCAGTGGATTTGGCTATGCAATTATCTGTATGGCCATCTGGCCAATGTTTATGCCTTTTTACACAGCTTCCATACTGGAAGCGATTGCAGCTTTTTTTATGGTAATTTACATTGCAGTAAAGTTGTGGAAATTTATTGACTGGAAACTTCTTTTGCCACCTGTGATCATGGCTACGGTAACCAGCCTTCTGGGGGTGAATACGCTGATGGCTCTGGATGAAGCTGTTTTGTCAAAGATCATGGGAACAGTTCTTCTTGTTCTGGCAGTTTATTTTATTTTCTTCAGCAGTAAAGTTCATTTAAAGGCAGGTTTGGTTTCCGGATTGGCAGCCGGTGCAGTCAGTGGTTTTTGCGGAGGACTTTTTAATATTGGAGGTCCACCGATGGTAGCGTATTTTTTGTCTGTGACAGATGATAAAGAAAAATATAATGCTACACTTCAAATGTTTTTTACAATTAATACGGTCAGTGTTTTCCTGATCCATGTGTTTCAGGGTCATGTATCAGGAGCTATGCTGCCTTTGGTTGGAGCGGCACTGGCAGGAACGGCAGTTGGAACAGCAGTTGGAATGTTTTTGTTTCGCCGGCTTACTATGACAGGGATCAAAAAAGTGGTATATATTTTTATGATGTGTGCCGGAAGCTATCTCCTTTTATCCTGAATCTGTTTGCAGAGACTATAGGCAGACTGCACATTGTATGATGATTATTTGTCTGTTAATTTTGTCAAAAGAAAGGTAAGAATTTTATGAAACACATTTATCTGAATTTAAAAAGATTTGATGTTCCGGTGGAATTCGGAGGTGTAAACCGTCTGGCTCCGGTTGCTGACTGGGCATCCTGTATTGTAAAGAATACACAGGAAGAATTAAAGACATATGATCCTTCTGAAGTGGAATTTGGTATGTATTTCCCGGAAGTACATCTTCTGAATGCAGCAGCAGCAAAAACAGAGGGAAGTCCTGTTCAGATCGGCTGTCAGAGTGTATTCAGAGCAGATACTGCAGTTGGCGGAAATTTTGGCGCATTTACTGCAAATAGACCGGCTTCAGCTATGGCAGCGGCCGGATGTGAGACTACGATAATCGGACACTGTGAAGAGAGAAATGATAAGGCAGGAATCCTTGCAGAGGCAGGTGTCACAGATACAGGTGCTGTAAACCGCCTTCTGAATCAGGAAATTAAATGTGCGATTGCAAGAGGAATGAAAGTTCTTTACTGTATCGGTGAAAAAAGTGAGGAACAGGAGCAGTGGCAGGAAGTTCTTGGAAAACAGCTTGAGATCGGACTTAAGGATGTAGACACTTCAAAGGTTGTGATCGCATATGAACCGATCTGGTCTATCGGACCGGGAAAAACACCGGCCGGAAAAGAATATATTACTAAGATCGCAAAATTTGTAAAAGAAAAGACAAATGGTATGGACATCGTATATGGTGGTGGTCTGAAGCAGGACAATGCAGAAATGCTTGCGTCCATTGATGAGATAGATGGTGGATTGATCGCATTGACAAGATTTCAGGGTGAAATTGGATATTATCCGGAGGAATATCTTGAGATTATTCGTCTTTATATGGGTAAGGTAAATAACAGATAATAAATTAAGTACGTATAATGAAGGGAGATTTACTATGAAATTTGATTTTGAGTATGGACAGGGAACCATGTCTGCTGAATTGCCGGATAATACTGATATTTTTATTCCGGGAGAAACTGTAAAGGATCCTGATCATATTCCGGAAGATCAGCTAGAGGCTGCTTATCTGGAAAGTCTGGCTCATCCGATCGGTATGCCTACTTTAACAGAACTGGCAGGACCCGGAAAAACAGTTACTATTGTTGTTCCGGATCGTGTAAAAGGTGGCGAGCAGGCTACCAGCCACAGAAAGTTAAGCATTAAATATATTTTGAAAGAATTATATGCTGCCGGTGTTGAGAAGAAAGATATTCTTTTCATTATTTCTAACGGACTTCATCCAAGAAGCACAGAAGCGGATGCAAAGGCTATCTTTGGAGAAGAATTATTTAATGAATTTTGGCATACAGGACAGATCATCAGTCATGACAGCGAAGATCAGGAACATATGGTAGATCTTGGAACCACTCACAGAGGCGATCCGGTGTACATGAATAAATATGTCTTTGAGTGTGATATTCCGATTCTTATCGGTCATGTACAGGGAAATCCTTATGGTGGATATTCAGGCGGATACAAACACAGTGCAACTGGTATTACAAACTGGAAATGTATTGCAAGCCATCATGTACCGTCTGTTATGCACAGAGATGATTTTACACCGGTTAATGGTGGAAGCCTGATGCGTAATAAATTTGATGAGATCAGTATGCATATGGAAGAAAAAATGGGACATCCTTTCTTCTGCTGTGATGCTGTACTGGATACACAGTCCAGACAGATCGCAATTTACTCAGGCTATGCAAAGGAAATGATGCCGATCAGCTGGAAGCTTGCTGACAAGAGAACCTATGTACACTGGGCAGAGAAGAAATATGATGTACTTGTATTTGGTATGCCGCAGAAATTCCACTATGGTGATGGAATGGGAACCAATCCTATCATGATGATGCAGGCTTTAAGTGCACAGGTACTTCGATTCAAGAGAGTTATGAGTGATAACTGTGTAATTATCTGCGCATCTACATGCAATGGTTATTTCCATGATGAGCGTTGGCCATATTTAAGAGAATTATATGATCTGTTCCAGCATGATCATATGAATACGCTGCCGGATATGAACCGCCTTGGTGAGTATTTTGCTACGAATGAAGAATATATCCGTAAATATCGTTATACGAATGCATTCCATCCATTCCATGGCTTCTCTATGATGTCCTGCGGACATATTGCAGAAATGAATACCAGTGCAATCTATATCGTAGGCGCTGAGGAACCGGGCTATGCAAGAGGAATGGGCTTAAAAACAAGAGCTACATTTGAAGAAGCACTGGAAGATGCCAAGAAGAAATATGTTGGTCAGGAACCAAATATTCTGGCACTGCCAATGACATTCAAAAAAGCAGCTGTACATCTTTGCATGAAAGATCCTGCACAGGATTGTATGGATGAATATGGACATCGTCATCCATGTTGCTGTTGATGTAGCATCATTATATTAGTAGGGTATAGTATTTATAATATAAGCATCCCTGTCCAGAGCTGTTTTGTGTTTCTGACAGGGGTGTTTTGTTATATGACTGGCATTTTTATACTGAAAGAGAGAATTTGGGATATGAAAGAAAATACAGCTTTAAGAAAAAGAATTTTAGCAGCATTGTTTCTTGCGATCGGACTGATCCTTCCATTTATCACAATGCAGATACCGGCAGTAGGGAAAATGCTTTGCCCGATGCACATACCGGTGTTATTATGTGGATATATCTGCGGATGGCCATATGGTTTACTTATTGGGATTATTACACCTCTTTTAAGAGGAGTGGTGTTCGGAATGCCGGCAATTTTTCCGAATGCCTTCTGTATGGCGTTTGAACTTGCCACTTATGGGCTGGTGGCAGGAATTTTATCAGAAAAAATGAAAAAAGATATAAAATCCCTGTATATTTCACTCATAGCAGCAATGCTGTGTGGACGGATCGTATGGGGACTGGTTTCGGCAGCAGTATATGCATTTACAGGAGGGATCTTTACCTGGGAACTGTTTCTGATGGGAGGATTTATAAATGCGTTGCCGGGAATTCTGATTCAGCTTGTTCTGATCCCGTCCCTGGTAGAACGTTTGTATAATATGGAAGGAACAGTAGAATGGAATTAAAGGCATGCTGCAAAGAAAGATTTGAACCGGTAGTTCAGGCAATCAGAAAATTGCAGAAAGAGAAGGAAGGACTGGATGAGCCTCTGATCGTTGCAATTGATGGCAGGTGTGGAAGTGGGAAAACTACATTGGGAGAATATCTGGAGCAGGTATTCAACTGTAATCTGTTCAGAATGGATGACTTTTTTCTGCGCATGGAACAGCGTACGCCACAGCGTCTGAAAGAAACAGGAGGAAATGTGGATTATGAGCGGTTTGAGGAAACGGTATTAAGACCAATCTTTCAGAAGCAGACTGTTTTTTATCAGCCGTTCAGCTGCCAGAAATGGAATCTGCTGGAGGGATATCCTGTTCCTTATAAAAAACTCAATATTATAGAGGGTTCTTACAGTATGCATCCATATTTTAAGAACCCTTATCAACTTCGTGTATTTTTAAATATTTCTCCCAAAGATCAGATGGAAAATATAAAAAAGCGCAATGGCCCGGAAAAGGCAAAACAATTTCAGAATATGTGGATCCCAAAGGAGGAAGCCTATTTTAAAAAATTCCATGTGATGGATGGTGCAATACAGGTCATGTGGAATCTGAAAACTGAAGAATAAAAGATTATTCTATCAGAGAAATCTCAAGATGATATGCTTTTTCTTTTCCGGATTCCAGTGTGAGGATCCCATGCTTATGCGCAAAAATATCATCATCCTGATGAAAAATGCCGGAACCGTTCCATGGCTCCAGACAGAGAAACGGAGCCTTTCCTCCGGCCGGTGTCCAGATCGCAAGGGATTATGAAATGCGAATATTTCCTTCCGTTTGTAGTTGACGAGCTCCTCCAGGAAAAAAAAGGCAGCAGTCAGGGTCCTTACCACACAGGATAAATGGTACGGAGTGACCTATAAAGAGGACAAACCGGTAGTGGTAGCCGCGATCCAGAATCTGAAGGATCAGGGACTTTATCCGCAGGGACTCTGGGATTAAGTAGTAAACCTGGTTTTCTGCTATTGTGGAAACAAAGGAACAGTGCTAAAATAAACAGGAACAGTTAGATCCAATAGAGGAGGAGAAAAACTATGGCAATTTTAGTAACAGGTGGAGCAGGATACATTGGAAGTCATACCGTTGTAGAGCTGCAGAGCGCAGGATATGATGTTGTAGTAGTTGACAATTTATGCAATTCCAGTGAGAAGGCTCTGGACAGAGTATCCAAGATCACAGGCAAACCGGTGAAATTCTATAAAGCAGATATTCTGGACCGCGAAGCATTAAATGAAGTTTTTGACAAAGAAGAGATCGACTCCTGTATTCATTTTGCAGGACTGAAAGCAGTTGGTGAATCTGTTGCCAAGCCGTGGGAGTATTATGAGAACAATATCGCAGGAACCCTTACTCTTGTAGACGTGATGAGAAAACATAATGTTAAAAATATTATTTTCTCTTCCTCAGCAACCGTATACGGAGATCCGGCAATGATCCCGATCACCGAGGAGTGCCCGAAGGGACAGTGTACCAACCCATATGGCTGGACCAAATCCATGCTGGAGCAGATCCTTACAGACATCCAGAAGGCAGACCCGGAGTGGAACGTAGTTCTTCTTCGTTACTTCAACCCGATCGGTGCTCATAAGAGCGGAACCATCGGTGAGAATCCAAATGGTATCCCGAACAACCTGATGCCATATATCACACAGGTAGCAGTAGGCAAGCTGAAAGAGCTTGGCGTATTCGGAAACGATTACGATACACCGGATGGAACAGGTGTCCGTGACTACATCCACGTAGTAGACCTTGCCAAGGGCCATGTAAAAGCCCTTAAGAAGCTGGAAGACAATTCTGGATTAAGCATCTACAACCTTGGAACCGGAAAAGGCTACAGTGTTCTTGATATCGTTAAGAACTTTGAGGCAGCTACCGGCGTCAAGATCCCATATGTGATCAAACCACGCCGCCCAGGCGACATCGCAACCTGCTATTCCGATGCAACCAAGGCAGAGAAAGAACTCGGCTGGAAAGCAGAGAACGGAATCCGCGAGATGTGTGCAGACTCCTGGAGATGGCAGAGCCAGAACCCTAATGGATATGAGGCTTAAGGAACAGAAAGCTTAATTACATAAAAATATAAAAGCGATATAAAACACGGCAGACAGCCCCGGAGGGATGTCTGCCGTGTTGTTTTTTTGAGGGTAAAAAAGTCGCTTATCATTTCCATAAGCGACAAGCAGGCCGGAAACCCGTATAAATGCGGACTTCCGGCCTGCTTTGACCATAATTCTGACTGCTAATAGTTCAGCTTTTCCATGCACTTCTGTTTTTGTTTTATGCTGCTGTGCACATAAATATCCATGGTGATCTTGACGGACGAATGTCCCAGAATTTCAGAAAGTGTCTTACTGTCAAATCCCATTTCCGTACAACGGGTGGCAAAAGCATGCCGGAGAGAATGAATGTTGATACTGGGGATTTCACATTGCTGAAGGAGCTTCTGGAATTTACGCTGTATATTTCTGGGCTCCATACATTTACGATTCGTACCCGTCAGCAGGTATGAATCAGGTTCAGCAGCAATCCGCTTCATTTTTTTCAATAAAAAATCAGGGATTGGAATATCCCTGATGGATGAGACTGATTTAGGAGGACCTATCATTAAAACGGTTTTGGGTTCGTCATCAGATTCACCAGAATAATCAAGATTTTTTATCCGTGAGATCGTTCGCCTTATATGAAGCAGTTTTTTATCAAAATCAATATCTTCCCACCGGATACCGCTGAGCTCGCCAACGCGGATCCCTGTATAAATACATAGCAGGATGCCGATGGGAAATTCTGAGTCCTCAGCAGAGAGAACTGTGATCAGCTTTGTGAGATGTTCATGAGAAATAAGCTGAAAAGGACTGGTATTTATTTTGGGATACCGAAATTCAAGCTGTGAAAGATTCAAATACCCCTGTTTTTCACCATAGCGTAAAATACTGTGGAACAGGATCAGAAGATTTTTGATGGTACGTGGCGAAAACCCCTGCTGTTTCAGCTTTTCAGAGAAGGTATATACAGAAGCAGAAGAGATGTATCTCAGCGGCGTATCACCAAATTCCGGAAGGATATGTGTATCAAGAAGTGTTTCGTAGCAGGCATAGGTGCTGAGCTTTACAGCATAACGCATGGATAACATCCATTCTTCACTGAGGTTTCGAAATACATAACACTTTCCCGGAGAGTTTTGAAGATTATTCTGACATAAAACAGCCAGCTTTTTCTTTTTTACAGCCTCGTATGTACGACCATACAGATATCCGTACTGGATACGTCCATTCTGGTCACGACATTTTTCATAGCGTGCTTCCCATCGGCCATCTTTTCTTTTTCTGATATTTTCCCCTTTTCTAGGCATAATCGTAGTCTCCTTTTCGCACTATTATAGCAAAAGTCTGACCATTTTTGTGACCACTAATAAGCGAAAAAAAGGAAAATTTGTCGTATATAAAAAAAATCAACCGAAAAAACCTGCATTTTTGGTCGAAAGTGGTGCATTTTTCGTATCTTGACAGTGACAGTGTGCAATGCTATCATTGATTAAGATTCAAAAACTATGCAATTTGAGAGAAAATCACCTGTCGCTTATGGAAATGATAAGTGACAAAAATAATAATTTAGATAAGTTATATTATAATGATTTTTCTTTGTAAAAAACGGAGAACCAAAATGAAAGAACCGGAAACCGGCAAAAAAGAAAACACCGGAAAAAGCGGCTACAGCATCACAACCTGGCGACTGCATCTCTGGTGCAGACATCCGGAATGGCTGCGGACCACACAGGAATTTTATAACCGGATCGCTGAATTTTATTACAACCTGCTTCTGAATCATACGGATCTCTGGGAAATGGGAAGCCAGCAGACTTTACGCGAGCTGGAGATCATGAGCATTCCGGGACGAGGCGGACGCATACCATCAGATCCCCTCCCCTGGCAAAAGGTTCCACTGTATTTTCGAAGAGCAGCAGCCAATGAAGGAATTGCTTCAGCCAAAAGCTATCTCAGCCGTTTTGCCCAGGATGAGAAGATCGGCAGAGCCGAGAAACTAAATGCAGCAGTTACCTATTACAAAGGAATGTATCAGGATTTTTCCGCTAAAGAGATCACGTTGCGTGTCTGGACAGGAGACACATGGACCTGGATGCATTGCCGGCTGTCAGGCAGAGACTTTCCGGAAAACGCCAGACTCATGTCACCATCCGTAGTTTTTGAATACAAATATGACATGCTGCATGTTCCAGTACGTCAGAACAATGAAAATACAGCAACCGTACGTCAGAGGATGCAGGCAGGATGCAGGATACTCTGTATTCAGTTTACAAACAGTGATGCCTTTGCAGCAGGCGTTGTTCTGGACGGAACCGGTCAGGAGATTGCAGTGAAGTTCTGGAAAGGCGGAAATGAATACAGCCACCATTGCAGAAAGCTTCTGGAAAAGATCCAGAAGTCCCAGGAAGCAACCGGAGGCAGACAGACAGGCAGAGTTGATCAGAAATACTGGATGCATCTGAAACATCTTTCTGAACACTATGGACACCAGGTCACAAGCCAGATCTTACGTTTTGCCGTAGAGCAGGACGTTTCTGTGATCGTACTTCCACGTTATAACCAGGAATATTCCAGAAACGTCATGAAAGGCTCAGGAAACTGGGGCCCGCTCCACTTAAGCACCAGGATCCGCCAGTATCTGGACTACAAAGCATGGAAAAACGGAATCATCGTTATCGAAGTCCACGCCACCGGCATCAGCACAAACTGTGCCAGATGCGGCGCAGAAATCATTCGGACTGACACCAGAACAGAACTATGCTGCTGCGCCAATGGACATCAGACGAACCGATATCTGAATGCTGTGAGAAATCTCGGGAAAAAGTGCCTGACACAGTTTGGACGTGGGGCATGAAGGGAAGAACAAAAGAAACAGAACAGAATATCAGTATGAAAAGCGAGCAGGTGAATTGACCTTATGGCATGTCAGAAAACAGATGTCATAAAGTCAGTGCATCGGCTTTGCCGTGCTGACAAAAAGAAAGCGAAAGCAAAACACGGTGTATATCAGTGATAAACACCGTCGGGTTGAATACCGCCTGTCGTGTGTGTACCTGAAGAAGGTGTGGGCACGGCGAAGAATGTGCCGGCTTTTGAGTTGGGGAGTGTATTCGAAGTTATGAAAAATAAAAACTTGCATATGGAGGATGAATAGAAAAAAGAGAGAAAGCATGTAAGGAAATATTGAAATGACGAAGAATACGCCTACAGTAAAAATTATAGTAGCAACACATAAAAAATATGAAATGCCTCAAGATGCAATGTATCTTCCACTGCATGTTGGCGCAGAGGGAAAAACAGATCAGAATGGAAATCCGCTGGATTTAGGGTATCAAAAAGATAATACAGGAGAAAACATTTCAAACAAAAACGCTGCGTATTGTGAGCTTACAGGCTTATATTGGGCATGGAAAAATCTTGACACGGATTATACAGGATTGGCACATTATAGACGCCATTTTGGAAAGAAAACCAAGGCACCATTTGAAGGTGTTCTTACGTATAATGAGCTGCGCCCAATGTTGGAAAAATATAAAATTTTTGTACCTAAAAAAAGAAAGTATTATATAGAAACCTTATATTCCCATTATGAACATACACATTATGCATCTCAATTAGATATCACCAGAGAGATAATCGCTGAAAAATATCCCGACTATCTGAAAAGTTATGATGAAGTTGTAAAACACACTTACGGATATATGTTCAATATGATGATCATGCAAAAACGATATCTGAATGATTATTGTGAATGGTTATTTGATATTCTCTTCGAGTTAGAAAAACGCATCGATCCACAGGAATTATCAGCATTTCAGGGGCGATTTTTTGCAAGGTCATCAATATTCATATCGGTACTAACTTTATTCTAGACAAAACTCAGTTAATAGCACATAAAAAAGCGTGGAATTGTCTTGTTGTCCGTTCCACGTACCAAGGCTCTTGCATTGCCTAATCCAGATGAACAGACAACGTCAGAGCCCACGCCGATATGAATATAGTCTTACCGTTAAAAGACCTATATAAACAAAAATTATGCCCGAAAAGGTACAATTCGTGCTTATAAGGTCTCCACGGGGTTGATATAATCACACCCGGGACATCTACCGTTGCTAAGTTCAAGACTGGATTTTGAATTTGCAAGATTCGGTACGTCTTAAACAGAGCGTTAGTAAACGCCTTAAATATGTAACGGACTATTATTATCCCACCCATGACCCGCTTCATGCAATTTGCTCTTGGCTCGGCGTAGGCGTTTCATTTGTGGTCTTAGAAGAATACATCTTCAATGGCGACATCTGAAACTTTCATAGTCCTAATGCAAATATCGAAAGAATATTCCAAAATACATAAAGAAAGGGAAAGAAAATGGCGATAGTAGCCAAATTTTCAAGCATTTTTTTAAGATTTAAAACTTCTAAATTTCAAATAAAGGTTCAAAAAGGGATAAAAAGGAAAAAGAAAAACGAGGGCACTGAAAAAGGTATCCTCTTAAGATTTAATCCCAATCTTTAAAAAGACGAAAGCAGATTGTATTAGCCTTTATATCGGTTTTGCAATCTGCTTTTATATATCTTGATAGGAGTTTATATTCGGCCTTGTATAGTCAGTAAGGCCATCATATTATACGTGGGTAATTTTTATAAGTGTTTTTAGCTTAGTTTCAATATTCTCTTGATATTTGCGGCAAAGATGGTCATAGCACCTTGCATCTGCATACCATCCAGCCCATACGACAGTGCCTTATCATAACCGTATACCTGCTTTAATTCTGCATTCTTTGCCTCAATCTTGTATCTTTGACGAGCTATATCTTTAAATTCTTGTGATTTCTGGAATCCAAGCTGCCTTTTCTGTTCTTCATTCCTGATAGGTATACTATAGGTCTTGCTTTTAGCCCCCTCCTTGTAGCATCCTTCTCTTCGTGAACAAGTCTTGCATTTCTCTATATCAAAGAAATAAGTCATGGATTGATTCCATTTCCCATCCTTTTTCCCCTGCCTTGCTTTTCTGATTGCCATATGACCGGCAGGACAAATCAAACATGCCTGCATCCTTGTTATAATCAAACTTGTCTTCATCTTTCCTGAGTCCATGACTTATGGCCGGATGTAATTTTGATACCAAAGTAAATCCCTTCTCTTCATCTTCTGCCAGTCTAAGGTTTTCCGATCCGGAGTATGCGGTATCACCAATGACAGTGTTCACTTCCATTCCGTTTTTTCTGCTTTGCTCCACAAGCTCTTTCAACTGAGGCCCATCGCCCTTTTCGCCAGAAGTAACAGTAGCGGCTGTTATGATACGCTCATCACTCATTGCAATGTGAGTCTTATATCCAATCCTCTACACGCGGGACCAGCGGCCAATGCCAAGCTGCAGTGAAGGTTCACGGGGTCTTTCCGTCCTTCCGCGGGTAAGTCGCATCTTCACGACCAGTGCAATTTCACCGGGTCCATGGTCGAGAC
>ENA-OQDL01000513-OQDL01000513.1-human-gut-metagenome-genome-assembly--contig:-NODE-513-length-24730-cov-4.367191_pt1 | contig 24730 bp, 36 predicted proteins | sample MGYA00242782_ERZ504609 | MGnify/ENA primary metagenome ERZ504609 (study PRJEB26092, sample SAMD00036320) | human gut metagenome | host: Homo sapiens | study: EMG produced TPA metagenomics assembly of... | reverse complement strand
AAAGTCTATCATCCATATCTGATTCAGAAAAAAGACTATATAGTAAAACGAAAAGGCACCGCTGAAAAACCCAGGTAGAATAAGGCTTTCAGCGGTGTTTTGATAAATTTGACTGTCAAAGATGGGATAATAATATCTTGTCCGGAAAAAGTCAATCCCGCAATAAAAGGAGGATAATTTTATGAGCAAAAAAATAGTAGTAATCACAGGTAGCCCACGTAAAAAAGGGAACAATTTTGCCATGACAGAGGCTTTTATCAAAGCGGCAGAAAAAAGGGGGCATACAATAACCCGGTTTGATGTTGCAATGATGAATGTGGGGGGATGTCGTGCTTGCGAAACTTGTTTCAAGACAGGGAAAGCCTGTTCTTTTAATGACGATTTTAACATCATAGCTCCTGCTATTCAGGACGCAGACGCAATCGTGTTTTCCATGCCGGTTTACTGGTACTCAATTCCGTCACAGATTAAAGCAGTGATTGACAAGCTGTTTTCATTCTATAATGCAAAGGTTGACATTGCGGATAAAGAATGTGCATTGATTTCCTGTTGTGAGGAAAATGATGAATCCGTTTTTGACGGTGTGCGCGTTCCGATAGAGCGTTCTGCCGCATTGTTAAACTGGAAAATGGTAGGAACAGTATTAGTTCCAGCAGTTGTCAATGTTGGAGATATTGATAAAACGAATGGCTGTAAACAGGCAGAAGATTTGGCAAATAAATTTTAATAAGTATAATGCAGTGGGTGGCGGTTTAAAATGCTGTCACCCTCTGAATTATAAAAATACAACCGTAAACCAATCACCGCCCCATGTGGGAGAAAGGGGGAATTTTCTATGGATTGCACAGAAGCATACAAGGAACACATCATGTATTCTTTCAACGGTTTCTGCAAAGTCGTCATACGCTATGCCGCTATCAACGCATGGTGCGACAGGAACAGGCGGCGGCAAAGAGAAATATCCTTTGAATACCTCACAGAAGAAAAGTTCTATCCTCTAAGCACATCAGACGAAGCTCTCAAAACACCCTACGAACAATACCCCGTTACAATCTGCGGTCAGACAATCATACTCACCAATGGCGAGCTTGCTGCAGCCCTGTTATCTTTGCCGGAGAAAAAGAGGAAAATCATTTACCTTTACTTTTTCGGGAATTACACACAGCAGGAAATCGGGGATTTATACGGGCATTGTAAAAGTACGGCATGGCATTACATACACAGTTCCGTTTTGACTGAAAGGGGCTGCATGACGGGAGGTGGTATTTGTCGGGAAGATAGTCATGCTTACATTCAACGACACCGAAGAAAAAGCGGTTGAGAAAGCCATAGCCGCCCTTGCGGATATGATACCTCTGGAAGCCATACAGCCGCCCCACTCCCCGGCACTTACTTTTCCGGGATTGGAAATCAGACTACACCAACGCCGGGTACTGAAAAATGGGATTGACGTTTCTCTCACCCGTCTGGAATACGGCGCACTCTGCTACCTTGCCGCCAGTCCGGGGAGGGTATTCACAAAGGCGCAAATCTTTGAAGCCGTGTGGAGCATGGGGAGCGAAAGCTGCCAGTCAAGCGTTACAAATGTGATATGCAATCTACGGAAAAAAGATAGAGCCGGACAGCAGAAATGCTGTGTTCATACCTCTTCCCCTTTCGGTTTATTTTTATACCAATTTGCATCTCTGTTTTATATGCCAATATATACCACAATCTTTTCTTCTTGTTAACAAAGTGGTATATTTTTCATTCCAATAAACACATGCACAAAAAAAGAACAGCTCTGCCTTTTTCAGTCAAGCTGCTCTTTTCCATCTTCTTTTTCTATTTTATTTTTCTTTCTTACCACTATTTTATTTTTCTGTCATACTATTTCCGTATCAAGTGGTGTACCACACCTTCGGCACCGGATTTTCCCCTTCTTTTTCTTCTGGTACTTTCCTTGCCAGCAGTTCTTCTACTCTGCTTAAATGAGCCATCATAGCTTCTCTTGCTCCTGCTTCATTGTGGATCAGGATATTTTCAAAAATACTGCAGTGATAAGTAACTACTTCATCCATAGGCGTAGTCATTTTTAAACTCCAGTACTGATGAAGGGACATAATATTAGGCATTGCTTCCAGGCACTGCTCAAATACAGGATTATGGGAAGCCCGCAGGATCAGACGGTGAAACTTCGCATCTGCCTGAAAGAAATCATTGTCCTGACCGGTTTTCAGTTTCCGGATCTCCTGGATTGTGGTGATCAATGCCTTTTCCAGATCATCGATCTCATCTTTACGGATATTTTTTGCCGCCTGGGCTGCCTGCTTCTGACTCCAGCAGTTTTCTTACATGAATGGTTTCAAGAAGGATCACATCCGGCTGCATTAAAGGTTTCTGTCTGTTCTTTCTCTCCATTCTGCATAGCGTTTGCCGTACTTTTTACAAAGGTCCGGCTCCCCGCTGATCTCTAATATTCCCATATCAGAAAGAGCTTTTAACGCTTCTCTTACCGGAATGCGGCTTACATTGTAGTATTCTGAAAGTTCACGTTCAGAAGGCAGTTTACTGCCAACGGGATATTCTCCTCTTAAGATCTTGGCCTTCATATCATCCAGGATCATTCTGTTTGCATTATTATTTTTTCATATTTTATAATTTTCTCCAGTTTGATACCTAGTATTATACCAGTCAGACCAATTTCATGCAATCAGGAAGATACCAAAACGTACCAGTCATTTTCTATTTCTTTTAGCAAATCCAGACATAAAAAGATCCCGAAAGGATCTAATGCCCAGTGACTAGGTCTTATCTTCTTTCGGGAAATGTTTTCGTACTATATAATATGTAACCATATGGGATACTGCTGTTATGATCCAGGAAACCGGATAGGACAGGTACAGCACTTCCAGCGTGCGGTTGACCGCAAAGATCGTAAAGATCCAGAATACACGGAATGCGCAGGCTCCTGTAAGGGATACAAACATGGGGATCACAGAATATCCCATTCCTCTTAAACTTCCTACCATACAGTCCATAAGACCGCAAAGGAAATAGGTACCGCAGATGATCCGCAGTCTTCGCATACCAAAGCTTAAAACTTCCGGATCAGAGGAATAGATACCCAACAGCTGATGGCCGCCAAGAACTGCGTCCCATCCCAGTACCAGTCCAACTACAGTAACAACTCCAAGACAGATATTTTTTATCTTATCAATACGGCTGAATTTTTCACCGCCCAGGTTCTGGCTGGTAAAACTCAAACTGGTCTGATACACCGCATTCATGGCTGTGTATACAAAGCCTTCAATATTGGAAGAAGCCGTATTTCCCGCCATGGCAATGGAACCAAAAGAGTTAACAGATGACTGGATCAGCACATTGGATATGGAAAAAATCGCTCCCTGCATACCTGCAGGAAGACCTACACGCACGATCTGTGTCAGCTTTCCGGATACAATACGCAATTTCGTAAGATGCATGCTTCATGGCTCCGTTTTCCTTCATCAGACTGCGGATGATAAGACCTGCTGATACACATTCAGAAATAACAGTAGCCCAGGCAACGCCGTCTACTCCCATTCCCAGCTGGATCACAAAGAACAGGTTTAACATTACATTTACTGCACCGGCCGCAAACAGAAAGTACAGAGGCCGTCTGGTATCCCCCACTGCCCTTAAAAGAGCTGCGCCAAAGTTATAGATCATAAGCACCGGCATTCCAAAAAAATAGATCCGCAGATACAGCGCCGCCTGATCCAGTACATCATCCGGTGTTCCCATGAGTGTGAGCATAGGCTTTGAAGCACTTTCTCCAAGAACTACCAGGAACAGACCGCTTAATATAGCCATCATGATCGCTGTGTGTACCGTATCCTGGATATCTTTTTCTTTCTGTGCGCCATAATATCTGGCTGCTAAAACGTTAACACCCACAGAAAGCCCTACAAACACATTGATCATCAGATTGATCAAAGATGCCGTAGAGCCAACTGCTGCTAACGCTGTACTTCCCGCAAATCTTCCTACTACAATGATATCCGCTGCATTAAAAAGCAGCTGAAGGATACCTGAAAGCATAAGGGGAATTGAAAAAACAAGGATCTTGCCCAAAAGAGGGCCGTTACACATGTCTATTTCATATGATTTTTTCATTCTCTGTATGCTCCGCTCCCATCTAGCCTGCGGCCATCTATGGTACAGTTTGTCATCATCACGCCGTCTGAAGGGTTCAGATAATACAAGGCACCCATAGAGTCCTGCCAGCCTGTCAACATATATCCATCCATGCCAAAAAGATACCACTTATCATTGATCTTTGCCCAGGATGTAAGGTACTCTCCCTGATACTGGTAGCGCCATCCTTTTACATCTTTTTCCCATTTTCCCAGATGGATATTACGGTAAGCAGCCATATCTGTTTCCGGAGCCATGGTAAAATAATATTCTTTGCGCTCATCATCCTTGGAAAATTCCACCATGTAGCAGCGTTCCAGGGAGTCGTAAACATCTCCTTTTTCGCTTTCGCGGCTGAATGTTTCCGGGCGGACCACCGGATAATGTTCTCCTTCTTTCAGACCATATACACGGCATTCCAGATTTTTCTCTGTTCCGCCGTTATAAGTAACCAGGTAATAGCTTAAGGTCACATCATCCAGGTTTAAGGTGTCTGAAATTTTTTGTAACGGTAAATGTATCTTTTTCAGATGCCCGGTTTCCCATTATATAGGAAGTATATCCATCATAAATAGGAGTCTGCCTGTTATTGATATCCATATGCAGGGTAAGGGGAACTTCTTTTTTAAAGGCAGAGCCAGCCTGAGAAGAGAAGGCACTTCCGACAGCCAGAACTGCTGCCAGAAGCAATGTCACGCATTTTTTTCACTTAACATCCTCCTCTCATCTGTCCTACTTTAAAATAACTTTCTTAAAGTTCTTCTTTCCGCGCTTAACTACAACGCCGTCACCTGCAAACTGGTCTTTTGCAAATACTGCCTTGATATCCTTGATCTGAGTTCCGTCAACAGATACACCGCCCTGCTCTACGTTTCTTCTTGCCTCAGAACGGGATGCAGCCAGGCCGGACTTTGTAAGAACGGTTAAAATGTCAATATTGTCATCTGCGAAATCTTCTTCACTTAACTCGCAGGTTGGCATATTATCTGTATTAGCGCCGCCTGCAAATAAAGCTCTTGCGCCTTCCTGTGCCTTTGTTGCCTCTTCTTCACCATGAACTAACTTGGTCAGCTCAAATGCAAGGATTTCTTTTGCCTTATTTAACTGGCTTCCTTCCCACTTGTCCATCTCATCGATCTGCTCTAATGGCAGGAAGGTAAGCATACGCAGGCACTTAAGAACGTCAGCATCACCAACATTTCTCCAGTACTGATAGAAGTCAAATGGAGATGTCTTTTCAGGATCCAGCCATACAGCGCCGGACTGGGTCTTGCCCATCTTCTTGCCTTCGGAGTTTAAATAACAGGGTAATGGTCATAGCGTGAGCGTCTTTGCCCAGTTTACGACGGATCAGCTCGGTACCGCCTAACATATTGCTCCACTGGTCATCACCACCAAACTGCATGTTGCAGCCGTAGCGCTGGAACAGCTCATAGAAGTCGTAGCTCTGCATCAGCATGTAGTTGAACTCTAAGAAGCTTAAACCTTTTTCCATTCTCTGTTTGTAGCACTCTGCACGGAGCATGTTATTTACAGAGAAATGAGGTCCTACTTCTCTTAAGAATTCGATGTAGTTTAAGTTCATCAGCCACTCAGCATTATTTACCATCAGGGCTTTTCCATCGGAGAAGTCGATGAAACGGCTCATCTGCTTCTTGAAGCAGTCACAGTTGTGCTGGATGATCTCAGGAGTCATCATCTTACGCATATCTGTACGTCCGGATGGGTCACCTACCATACCGGTTCCGCCGCCGATCAGGGCGATCGGCTTATTTCCTGCCATCTGGAGACGTTTCATCAAGCACAGTGCCATGAAATGTCCTACATGAAGGCTGTCAGCGGTTGGGTCAAAACCGATGTAGAAAACTGCCTTTCCTTCGTTTACCATTTTACGGATTTCTTCTTCATTTGTTACCTGGGCGATCAGGCCTCTGGCAACTAACTCTTCGTAGATCTGCATTTTTTTCTTTCCTTTCGTCGCATTATATCTTAATTCTAAGTATAGCAATTTTTTCTTTCATGTACAAGGAACAGGGAATAAAAAAAGCCTCGTCCCCGCTAAAGGACGAAGCTGTAAGCCCGTGTTACCACCTTAATTCACAGACAGCTCACACTGCCTGCCTTAAAAGGTACGCTCTTTCGAGGATACCCGGGTACTATAACGTGTACCATCTCCGTTGCAGCCTACTAAACTTTTATGTTATTCGGTGCAAAGCTCAGGGATGTATTCATGTTCTGCTTTCCATGCGCCTCTCATCTGCCGACTGCTTTCTGTATGCTTTTGCAGAAAATTACTTGTTCCCATCATTGCCAAGTCATGAAATTAAGGCTATTATAGGCAGTTATATCATTTTTGTCAATGGGATTTTTTTGCGTTGCAACTTCCACAAAGTTATACTATAATGAGTCCTAAAGAAAAAGAAGTGACTGCACCGGCAGACATTTGTTTTCATAAGTTGTTACATCGGGAGGATAAAGAAGACATGAGTTTCAAACTTGTAAATGAACTTCCAAGCCCGGCAGAGATCTTAGAACAGTTCCCTCTGCCTGAGAAGCTGGCAGTTTTAAAAGCTGAAAGAGATGAAGAGATCAAAAAAGTAATTACCGGAGAAAGCAACAAATTCCTTGTTATCATCGGACCTTGTTCCGCAGATAATGAAGATGCTGTCTGCGACTATGCAAACCGTCTTGCAAAGGTTCAGGAAAAGACAAAAGACAGACTTCTCATTGTACCAAGAGTTTATACCAATAAGCCAAGAACCACAGGCGAAGGCTATATGGGTATGCTCCATCAGCCGGACCCGGAAAAAAAGGCCTGATATGCTTCAGGGAATTTTAGCGATCCGTCATATGCACATGAAGGTATTCCGTGAAACCGGAATGTCTACTGCTGACGAAATGCTGTATCCGGATAACCTTCAGTATCTGTCTGATATCATGTCTTATATTGCAGTTGGCGCGCGTTCTGTAGAGAACCAGTACCACCGTCTGGTAGCCAGCGGCTGTGATGTACCGGTTGGTATGAAAAACCCTACCAGCGGCGATCTCAGCGTTATGTTAAACTCTGTTGTAGCAGCCCAGCTGCCACATGACTTTATCTTCCGCGGTGATGAAGTTTCCTGCCCTGGAAATCCATTAGCCCATACCATCCTGCGCGGTGCTGTCAATAAACATGGACAGTGCATCCCGAACTACCATTATGAGGACCTGCACCTGCTCTTTGAGCTTTACTCCAAGAGAAACTTAAAGAACCCGGCCTGCATCGTAGATACCAACCACTCCAACTCCAACAAGAAGTATGCAGAACAGGTTCGTATCGCAAAAGAAGTGCTTCACAGCCGCCGCCATTCTGATGACATCCGTCATCTGGTAAAAGGCCTGATGATCGAAAGCTACATCGAGCCAGGAAACCACAAGATCGGCGAACACTGCTACGGACAGTCCATTACTGACCCATGTCTTGGATGGGATGAGTCTGAGAAGTTGCTGTATGATATTGCTGAGATGGCTGATTAAAAATTAAGATCGGTATTAAAAAACTCCGTTCCTGATATGATAACAGGACGGAGTTTTTTGTTTGCGATCTTTTATCTGCCTGCCATGTAGGCATTTGGGGATTTATATTTTTCAGGCAGCCAGTGCTGTAATTCCAAAATACGCAAGCACTACAACGCCTAAGATAATACGATAGTATCCAAAGAACTTAAAGTCGTGTCTGCGCACATATCCCATTAAGAACTGGATGGAATATACAGATACGCCAAAAGCAATAGCCATTCCCAGAATGGTGTAAACGATCTGAGGACCAGTTAATACATTTCCTTTTACAAAAAACTTCACTAATTTTAAAAAACTTGCTCCAAACATGACCGGAATACCTAAGAAGAAGGAAAATTCTGCTGCCACGCCTCTGGAACAGCCAAGTACCATTGCTCCTAAAATGGTAGAACCGGAACGGGAAGTTCCCGGAACCAGGGAAAGAAGCTGGAACAGACCAATAAAAAGAGCTGTTTTAGTGGAAACATGACCAACTTTGGTAATGGATGGGTTAGCTGTAATAGAGCTGTTTTCCAGAACAATGAACAGCACACCATAAATGATCAGTGTAGCTGCTACTACATATGCGTTATACAGATGAGCTTCCATCCAGTCATCAAATAAAAGGCCCAATACAGCTGCCGGGATACATGCGATCACAATCTTGATCCACAATGCCCAGGTTGCCTGCTTCTGTCTGGCTGATTTAGATGGGCTGAATGGGTTTAATTTCTGGAAATACATGACCGCAACTGCAAGGATGGCACCTAACTGGATCACTACCAGAAACATGTCTTTAAATGCGTCCGGCTGGTTTAAATGGATGATCTCGTCTACCAGGATCATATGACCTGTGCTGCTGATAGGCAGCCATTCGGTGAAACCTTCCACAATTCCCAGAACGATCACCTTTAAAATTTCTACTATACTCATTATTACTCCTTATATTTTTATCTTTATTTTTATATTTATTTTTCTATGTTTTCAATCTGCCAGTCAATCGGCTCCAAACCATGTTCCCTGAGAAAATCATTGGTCTTGCTGAAAGGACGGCTGCCGAAAAATCCTCTGTAAGCAGATAACGGGCTTGGATGAGGCGCCTCTAAGATCATATGCTTTGGATTGTTTAACATAGCCTTTTTCGCCTGGGCCGGTCTGCCCCACAGGATAAATACCATCGGACGGTCCTGTTCATTTAAGACCCGGATGGCAGCGTCTGTAAACTGCTCCCAGCCAATATCATGATGGGAATTGGCCTGATGGGCACGTACTGTAAGAACAGTGTTCAAAAGCATAACGCCCTGGTCCGCCCATTTTTTCAGATAGCCGTTATTTGGTATGTAACAGCCAAGATCATCGTGAAGTTCCTGATAAATATTCACCAGGGACGGAGGGATATCTATATCCGGCTTTACGGAAAAACTCAGTCCATGTGCCTGGCCGTCGTTGTGGTATGGATCCTGTCCAAGGATCACGACTTTTACATTTGCCAATGGTGTAAAAGAAAATGCATTGAAAATATCATCCGGCGCAGGAAATATCTTGCGGGTCTGATATTCGTGAAGTACGGTATCATATAATTTTTTATAATATGGCTTTTTAAATTCACCCTGCAATGGTTCAAGCCAGTCATTGGATATTGCAGCCATTTTTGCTCCTTTTCTTCTGTGATGTTGTATTTTTCACAGTCTTTTATCTGTTAATGCCAATATTTTTATCTACACAACAGATAATCTTATCTGCGCACAGAAATACCTCTGCCAGCCAGATAATCCTTCAGATCACAGATCTCCAGTTCTTTATAGTGGAATAATGACGCTGCCAGCACTGCATCTGCCTTTCCCTTAGTCAGTGCATCATAAAAATGCTCTTTTGTTCCAGCTCCGCCGGAAGCGATCACAGGAATACTGACCAGATCTGCTACAGCTGCAGTCAATTCATTGTCATAACCGGCTTTTGTGCCATCACAGTCCATACTGGTAAGAAGAATCTCTCCTGCTCCTAAAGAGTCTGCTTTTTTTACCCACTCCAGCACATCCAGACCTGTATCTAAGCGTCCACCGTGTTTGTATACATTCCAACCGGAACCGTCTGCCCTGCGCTTTGCGTCAACAGCAACCACGACGCACTGTCTGCCGAATTTCTGGGCTGCATCATGGATCAGCTGTGGATTGTCAATAGCAGATGAATTAATGGATATCTTATCTGCGCCTTCACGAAGAAGCAGTCTGAAATCTTCTACTGTACGGATACCGCCGCCTACTGTAAACGGGATAAATACCTTTTCTGCTACCTGACGCACCATATCCACTACTGTTTTTCTATGGTCAGAAGACGCTGTAATATCCAGAAATACAAGTTCATCTGCACCGGCTCTGTCATAAGCAGCTGCAATCTCTACCGGATCACCGGCATCTTTCAGATTTACAAAATTAACCCCTTTTACCACCCGGCCATTATTCACATCCAGGCAGGGAATGATCCTTTTTGTAAACATATTTTCTCTTCCTTTCTCTGCGTACTTTTAAAATCTTTATGGCAGGCTGATAAAATTCTCAAGGATCTTAAGTCCTGTCTGACTGCTCTTTTCCGGATGGAACTGGCAGGCATAAAGATTACCTTTTTCCACCGCTGCATGGATATGGGTTCCATACTCTGTTGTTGCTGCCACTATATCTTCAGATCCTGCTTTCAGATAATAGGAATGGACAAAATATACATAGCTTCCATCTGGAATTCCCTTAAACAGTCTGGAGTTGGGATCAATCTTTAAAGAATTCCATCCCATATGAGGAACTTTCATTCCCGGCGTCTCCGGTATCTTAAGGATCTTTCCCGGGAGAAGTCCAAGACCTTCTACTCCCGGACTTTCTTCACTGCTTTCAAACATCAGCTGCAGTCCCAGGCAGATGCCAAGAAAAGGAGTCCCTTTTTTTACAACCTCTTTTATCACATCCACCAGTCCATACTGATGCAGACGGTCCATGGCATCCCCAAAGGCACCTACGCCTGGAAGGATCACTTTGTCAGCAGCTAAAAGTTCTTCTCTGTCTCTGGTGATGACTGGTGTTTCTCCAAGAAAGATCAGCGCTTTTTCTACGCTTTTTAAATTTCCTGCGTCATAGTCTATTACAGCGATCATGGTCGTTCCTCTCTTTCGTCTTTTGTCTGTATATGCAGTTTATCTGCCATTTTCTGCTTTTTATTTTTCAAGCATCCAGCGAACTGAATTTTCATGGACAGAAACTCCTCTTTCCTCTGCCTCTTTTGGAAGCTGGTAAAAGTTTTCATTGATACGGTATAATTTTGATTTCTGATTAAAATAAATGATCTTCTCAAAAGGCCAGCGCATTACCGTAGGCGTAGAAAATCCCTCTCCCAGTTCCAGGATCACCAGAGAACGGTTAATGGTACCGGTCTGCCATTTCATATAATCTTTCCATCTTGGAAGATAGCCTTCTTCAATATATGTTTCTGCCTTTAAAGTATTTCCGGTAAGAGGCGCCTTGCAGTGTGGACAGATATCATCCGGTACTTCTCCTTCTTCCCAGATATCCTTTGTGCAGGCTTTGGAGCACTGTCTCCAGTGGATATTTCCACAGGGAGCTACAATCCTGTTTTTATCAAAAGGCATTTCGTAAATGGCTCCATCTGTTAAAGTAGTAACAATGTAATAATCTTTATCCTGGATCAGCTGATAAAGTTCCTCATAAGCTGCCTTCAGATCAGACTGGGCCGGATCGCTTAAATGACGGAAACGGATATCTTTTTCATCATCCCGCAGCGCCCATTCTTTCCCGATCCCGATCAGGACTTTCTGAGCCTCTTTTATCTTTTCTCTGACCTCTGCTTTTGTATTTTCCATGGATTTTTCTGCCTTCCTGCAAATTATGTCAATCAACATAATACCACAGACAGCCTTTCATTTCAATTAAACTGTTTATAAACACCGGCAAACGCCCGCATAAAAAAGATAATTTCAAAAAAAGCAGGCAGAATTCCCCTCTGCCTGCTTCAAAACATTTATAATCTTTATTTAAACTGTTCTAAAATAGAAGTACCGATGGTTCCTTCCGGCATTTTCACTTCAAAGTTATCTGCAACTGTAGCGCCGATCACACCAAAGGTATCTGTTTCCGGCAATTTTCCGCCTTCTTTTAAAGACGGGGAATAAACCAGAAGCGGTACCTGCTCTCTTGTATGGTCTGTACCGGTCCAGGTCGGGTCATTTCCATGATCTGCAGTGATCATTAACAGGTCATCTTCTTTCAGATCCTGTAACAGTTCACCCAGCTTCACATCAAAGTTTTCCACTTCTTTTGCATAACCTTCCGGATTTCTTCTGTGGCCCCACAGCGCGTCAAAGTCAACCAGGTTGATAAAGCATAAACCTGTAAAGTCTTCATTTTTTGCAATATCAATGGTCTGCTCCATACCATGAACCGAGCTCTTTGACTTATACGCCTCTGTAATGCCTTCGCCGTCAAAAATATCACGGATCTTTCCTACAGAGATCACATCATATCCCTTTTCTTTTAATGCATCTAAGGCAGTCTTTCCTGTTGGTTTTAAAGCATAGTCATGACGGTTGCTGGTACGCTTAAACTCACCCTTTTTCTTTCCTACATAAGGTCTTGCAATAACGCGGCCTACTCTCCACTCATCTTTTAAGGTCAGTTCCCTTGCAATCTCACAGCAGCGGTAAAGTTCATCCAGTCCAAAGTCTCTTCATTTCCGCAGATCTGAAGTACGGAGTCAGCGGATGTATACACGATCATGTGACCGGTTGCAATCTCTTCCTCTGCCAGCTCATCCAGGATCTCTGTACCGCTGGCGCTCTTATTTCCAATGATCTTATGTCCGGTGCGCTCTTCCAGCTCATGGATCAGTTCCGGCGGAAAACCATGATCCGTAAAGGTAACAAATGGCTTTGTGGTATAAATTCCCATCATTTCCCAGTGTCCTGTCATGGTATCTTTACCACAGCATTTTTTCGTTTAATACCAGCTGATAGCCCAGAGGATGTTCTGCCGGTGTTACTCCCTTTAAAGGATGGAGATTTGCAAGTCCCAGTCTGGTCAGATTTGGGATCTTCCAGTTATCATGTTTTTCTGCAATATGGCCCATGGTATCTGCCCCGTCATCCCCATAGGCAGCACCGTCTTTTGCATGGCCTGCGCCAAAAGAATCCATTACGATCACAAAAATACGTTTGAACTTCTTCATCGTTTATACTTCCTCCCATTGATTTCCCATGTTTTATACATTTTCTGCTTTATTTCTGTCTCTAACATCAGTATACACAAAAAGGAAAAATAAAAAATGCCATATGGCACTTTTTACAGGAACAAATTTTCATAAAACCTTTGCCATTATTATCAAATTTCACTTGAAGCTTCTTTGTAATAATGTTACCATGTACGTATTGTATGTTTCTCCCATTTTCCGGGAGTACATAACATTTCTCAGGAGGAAAATACCAATGGAACTGATTATACCGGAACACTATGATCCCCGTCTGGATATACGTGAGACCCAGGATGCCATTAAATATATCCGCGATACCTTTCAGAAAGAAATGGGACGCGAAATGCATCTGGAGCGTATTTCCGCACCTCTGTTCGTAGAAAAGAGCAGCGGTTTAAACGACAACTTAAACGGCGTAGAACGCCCTGTGTCTTTTGATATGGCTGCTATCCCCGGTGAGACTATGGAAGTAGTACACTCCCTTGCAAAGTGGAAACGTATGGCATTAAAAGAATATGGTTTCCAGCCAGGTGAAGGTCTTTACACCAACATGAACGCGATCCGCAGAGATGAGGAACTGGACAATCTCCACTCCTGCTACGTAGACCAGTGGGACTGGGAGAAAGTCATCAACAAAGAAGACCGCAATGAAAAGACCTTAAAGGATACTGTACGCCTGATCTTTAAGATCATTAAGCACATGCAGCATGAAGTATGGTACAAATATCCACAGGCTGTAAACCAGCTTCCAGATGATATTTTCTTTATCACCACCAGCGAACTGGAAGCAATGTATCCGGACAAAACACCAAAGGAACGTGAAAACCTGATCACCAAAGAACACGGCTGCGTATTCTTAATGCAGATCGGTGACAAACTGGCAAGCGGAAAGCCGCATGACGGCCGCGCACCGGACTATGATGACTGGAAATTAAACGGTGATATTCTTTTCTGGTATCCAACCTTAAACTGCGCTCTTGAGATCTCCAGTATGGGTATCCGTGTTGATGAAGTTTCCTTAAGAGAACAGCTTGAAAAATCCGGCTGCATGGACCGTATGGAACTTCCATACCACAAAATGCTTTTAAACGGCGAGCTTCCATATACCATCGGCGGCGGTATCGGACAGTCCCGTCTGTGCATGCTTTTACTTGACAGAGCCCACATCGGAGAAGTACAGGCAAGTATCTGGCCTAAAGAAATGCGTGACACCTGCAAGAAGCACAAAATTTACTTACTGTAATCACAGGAGAGCCGATCATTTATGGGGAATTCTATTTCGATCTTCTTTCTCATCGAGGCTGTAGGTACCATTGCCTTTGCGTCCTCCGGCGCAATGGTGGCGATCCGGCAGAACCTTGATCTTTTGGGGATCATTGTATTAGGTGTTACAACGGCAGTTGGAGGCGGTATGATGAGGGACATCCTTTTAGGGATCGTTCCTCCCAGCCTCTTTACAAACCCGATCTACACGATCATGGCATTTATTACTGTCATGGTCCTTTTTATCGTCATCCGTATGAACCAGCATTTCCTGGAAGGTGACTGTATCGTCACCTATGAAAAGCTGATGAATATCTTCGATGCCATTGGACTGGCTGCTTTTACAGTAACCGGGATTGATACGGCTGTAATGGCAGGATACGGGGATTATCATTTTCTCTCCGTTTTCTTAGGTGTGCTTACCGGTGTAGGCGGCGGACTTTTAAGGGATATTATGGCAAGGCAGACCCCTTATATCCTGAAAAAACATGTTTATGCATGTGCTTCCATTGCAGGTGGGATCTGTTATTCCTTCCTGCTTTCCAGCCCTGTGAATAATGATATTGCCATGATCACAAGCGCTGCTTTGGTCATTGCCATCCGGCTTTTGGCTACTCATTATTGCTGGAACCTGCCAAGAGCGCTAAAGCAGTCCTGATCTCATTTTCCACAAAAATATGAAATTCCAGCTCCAAACTTAAATAGGGCTTCTGTGGAACACACATATCACAAAGGATTAGAAAAGCAAGGACGCATCTTTCCGCCCTTGCTCTATTTTATCAATATTTTTATAATCTTGCCAACAATTCGCCCGGTGTAAATGCAACAACCTTGCTTTTCACAAAATCTTTTATATTTCGCGTTACTATATAGTCAGCATGAATCGCTTCCGCAGTTGCACTTTGTACCGCATCTTCAAAGTCTGGCCATTTCATATTCACGGATTTTTCCAAAATCAGCGGACTAAAATCTGTAAACTCAAAAATCAAATTCAGCTTATGAAATACTTCCTCAATCTTTTCTGGTGTTAACTGTTTTCTCATTATATACATTATATTTGCATAGGTCAGCACGGAAATATATCCTTTTGCCTGTTCAGTTTCACAGAGTTTCCAAATCATGGAAGAATCAGTTACAAATTCCTGGCGATTCATCAGAACATCCAGTAGTATATTGGCATCAATCAACAATACCATACTTTGCTTTCAAATCCTCCTCTTTAATCTTAGCCAGGTCATTTTTTTCTTTTAGAATTCCTGTAAGAGAATCTGTCAGGTAAGATACAGCAGCCTCTTTTGGAATAAACCTTCCAACTTCTTTTCCATTCTTTGTTACGATAATTTCCTGTCCAGACATCACAAGGTTCAGGTAACGACCAAAATTATTCTGCATTGCTGTTGCGGTAGCAGTAATCATAAAATCACCTCTCTTTATTAGCTAATTCTATTATATGTTAAATTAGCTAATATATCAAGCGTTATGCCAAAATTCATACGACCATCGATAAAGGCTGCCGCATCCGCATATTTTACAGGTATTGCGATAATTCCCGAATTGCATATTCATCAGCAAATCTTTCTGATGGCAAATGTCGATACTTTACGTTAAAGCGTGCAAGAGTTTCCATCCATATGAGATCCCTACCGGCTTCACGCGAAGCTGATCTGCGTACTTCATCAGTTTGTGAATATTTTTGTCTTTGGAGGCCGCATAGCGTTTCATAGCTTCAGAGACGGCGCATTGTAGCCTTTCGGAAAGGTCATCGTATATTTCGCCGGGATACGGTCCGAATAACCCAGCAGGTACAGTGCGGTATCGTGGGAATAGATTCCACGTCCGTACTTACGCTGCAAAAGGTAAAAATCGTCCTCCCACACATTAAATTACAACAAAATAATGTGCGTTCGTCAAAAAAGTTGTTTAATGCTTCATTAAAATATTACAGGAATATATTACTATAAGTCGCGCCCTATATGATATCAACATCTGGTCATCACATTCCAGTAAATGTCACAATGCCGAAAAACAGACAGATCGCAGCACCGTAGAAATATAAGAATCCACCAAACACTGGCTTTCTTGGGCGGTTTTCCGTGATGAGATCCGGCCGGTCTGGCTTATAATATCCAACCACCTGCTTTCCCACATCTCGTTTACTGGAAACCGACTGAAAACTGAGGTACCGGTATGTTTTTCCATTCACCGAATATTCGTAAGTTGGAAGATATGCCTTTTCGCGGCGCAGCTTTGAACTTCCATCCGGCTGATCCTCCCACCTGTCATATTCAGACTCTTCCACATGCACCACTTTCATCATGGTACTGGCTGAATATAACCGCACATCACGTTTGTAACCATTTTTTGCTCCTCTCCTTTCCAGAATACCAAGCCAGGCAAAAAGCACTGCAGCAATGCTGAAGCCGAGGCCCGATGTGATATCGTCTATATACGGGAACGGCAACGCTACCAGTGCAATCGCAAGGCTAAACCCACACACCAGGATTTTAACTCTTTTCATACACACCTCCGACCATTTATATTCCGGCTGATTTATTTTTCTTTTCCATCCCATGCAAATTCGCATGGTGTTCCCCTGGTAGCGGGGGAATAGCCACATTCATCATCATGTTTATGGACGCACTTGAGCACTTCCGTATAGCAATCGTCTGTGTTCTCGTGACTGCAGGCTGTTCCTGTTGTTCCTTCAGAGTAGCCGCATTCATCGTCATGCTCCGGCTGATGTTCACACAAATTACTTGTGCTTACGATTATGCTGCTTCCTGTTTGTGTGCCGGCTGCGGCAGCTACCGATTGAGAGCAGAGCGAAAACAGCATGGTTCCGCAAAGCAGCGAAAGAAGCGTTCCACCAGCCCTGCCGCCATTGCGCTTATGCGGTTCCTGTGATAACTGCTCATCTGTCATTTTCTGTTCTGCCATATTCTTCCCTTTCCACCACGTCGGTTAAAGCGGGACCCTCGATCAGGCGGTCCAGCACGCTGCCCAGTTCCTTTAAAGATCGGATGTAGCTTCGACGCGCCGCATCCAGGTCACTCAGGTCTACGCTGCTCGCTATAGTTGCAATACCGAAATCCGTTTCCAATACCAGGGAAAAGATCTTTCCCTCCCAGCAAAAACTCAAGATCTGCCCTTCCACATCCCGATCAAACTTCGTCAAAAAATCGATGAACCGCGGGGTAAGACGACACGCGGCATCCTGCTTGCTGTTTGCCGTGACGCAGAATCTGCAGTCAAAGATATTATTGCCCGTCAATACACCGCATGGACTATCCTCCGTCCGCACATTAGCAAGAACGGGCGAGGGAACCGGAACCCATGTCCTGCAGCGAAGGACGATGCCCTTAAAGACCATTTTCCTGCAGGTTTCATAGCCATCGTGCGAACATCCTCTCTGGTACACATGATCCAGCTGTACATTAGCGGCAGAAAAATGTATGCCACCATGATCGCCCTCGTGGAAGTTCTCCACGGTGCACTCCTCCCATTTGCCGTCCAGCAGATGATGCGCCCTCATGAACGGTTCATCAATGCGCATTTCCTGGGTGTGGATATCCGGCCCAAAAGCCTTTTCCCACTCTGCGCGGAAAAAGTCTCCCATCTGCTCCTGCATCAGGACTTTCAGTTTTTTCTGTGCCCCACCGCTGAAAAAGTATGCGCAGAAAATGCCGCCAAAAAACAGCACTGCCACAAGGAGCGATTTGAGTGCCTTATTCTGCAACACAAAATAGAAAATGGCACCGCTCACTGCGCCAACCACTCCCACCCAGAACCAGATGACGGACATTGCCTGATAATGTCCCAGCTTTTTTGACAGCTCTGCATCTGTCATCTTTATCGGTTTGGAGGAAACGGAAGCTCTATTTTTTTTCTTCATAAAACTCCCCCCTTAATCACAAAGGCTGAAATACAGACTGCTGTACGGTTCTAAGGTATCAAGATCCAGAACACAGGCTTCCGGAAAAATGCTGTCCAGCTGCATCTTTCTGGCACTTTCCTGGTAAGTATCTGGTTCCGCCTGAGCCGCGAACACAAGGCCATCGTAGTCGGCCGGCATATAGACGGAATAACTCTTAGTCAGGACCGCACACCAGTCACCTACCTGGAAATTCCAGTCTGTGGAATAGGTGAATTCGATCAGATAGCTGTTTCCTCTCCAGCTGACGGTGTGAAGATAATAGTTGTCGCCGCGACTGCTGTTGTTAAACGTTGATCCCGCTGTCAGCCACATGCCTGTATAGGCATCGTACAGTTCGCTGGACACAACGACCGTCCCATTCGCAGCAGTTGAAATTGCACTTTCCGGAATATAGCAGATCGCGTCAAAATGCAGATCACGGATGCCGTCATGGATATCATCCGCCTTTTTCGTAACTTCCCAATAGCAGTCACTCCGGCGGTAGCCATTGCCTTCCCCGGAATAGCTGCTTGCGCCATTTGCTAACAGGAATGTACCAAGTTCCACTTCGGCATTCATTTCCAGGCCATTTCTGGTAAAATAAGGCACGCTGGACTGGATCGCTTCTACCGGGAACAGACTTCCGCCATTGGTAAGATCCATCAGATCGCCACTGACCGTAAAATCAAGCTGTAAGGTGTCACCGCTTCCATCAAAGTGAAGCGTAATTCCGTTTTCTTCCACCCAAAGCGTACCCGATTCAATCACATCATCCTGGTCATTTACAAATTCCCAGGTGGAATCATCGTGGATGCGCAGCCAGCGGTTCTCCCCCTGATATTCCCAGAGACCCACATAGTCTTCCAGGTTCATAGCCGGATCCGTTTCCTCAGCAGTATCCTGGTCTTCCTCCCCGATCGTAATGGTGGAAAGATTATCTCCATATTCATCAATAAAGCTGACCAGAACATCACTTTGCCCATCGTGGGTAATCGTTCCGCTGCCGGCCACCACACCGCTGGTCCGCCAGTCATCACCCGCCACGTTGCCGGAAGCACCGCAGGCCACTAGGCTAAGACCAAGCACTACAGGCACAGTAAGGAAAAATCGCTTTATCTGTCGTTTCTTCATACTCTGCTCCTCCTTTCCATCACTCCATCCGGTAATAAGCGCCTTCATCTCCCCATATGAGCATATCGCTGTCAAAGTCGAATACCTTGTAGGATACGCCATCATATACGGTAGAATCCGCATAATAGGTACTTGTTTCATCCGTGGAATAAGTGAATATGCCATGATCCATTTCTGCAGCCTCAGCACCCGGAGTGCGCTGGTAATAACTCCAGTCTCCATTTCCATCAATCACGACATACATCTCTGCCGAGAGATCGCCGTCATAATACCAGACGCCCTCAAATTCAGAAACATTCCGCTGGCAAAGATCCGAATCCCAGCTCCAGTAGGAATCCGGATGTGCGTTCTGATTTCCACTTCCACCCGATCCGTTTTCCACATAGGCAACCGGCTCATCATCTTCCGTAAACTCTCCTCCATCTTTATACCAGAGATACTCCATACCCTCGCCCGGGTTAAAGTAACCATAGGCTGCGCTGTAAAGCTGCCCTTCTTCCATAGCGATCCGGCTGCCGGAGTCATCCCGGTTGCTGTAGGCATAAATAGCTTCCCACTCCGGCTCATAACGAAGATACCCTTCATCCATGACCTCTCCGCTTAAGTAAAGGGTCCAGTTCCCCTCGCTATCAAACTCCATGTAATCGTAATCGTTGTTCGCTTCTCCCAGCCAGATACCCTCAAAGCCGCTGAAATCATTTACTGTGTCCTCATTCAGATCACCGCCCAGGCCATCGTTCGGATCATTCTGCAGATCCTCATCTTCCTCATCCTGAATGCTTTCATTTGCGTCATCCGGTAATGCAGTTGCCTCCTGTGTGCTGCCGCAGGCCATACACATCAAACTGATCATCAATAATATTCCCGCCAGAACATACGGCATTTTTTTCTTCATGTGTCACCCCTCCCTAATTTTCATCACTCAGATACAGCTGCGAAAAAAATACTTTGGTAAATCTCATCCATATCTTCTTCCGTATCCACCGCCTCACAGAACCCGTAAAGATAGGTATAACGGTCCGTATCCATAGCAAATACCGTCCATTTCCGGGTATCCTCATTCTCACCTGCGATATACGTTACGATATACACCGGGTATGTTAAGTTCTCGGTATATTCCTCATTTTCTTCTGCAGATAACAGTTCATAGGTATCCGTATCACTTAAGGCAAAAGCGCAGGCTGTCAGATAATCTTCCAGATCCTGGACCTCCGGAACGAACCGGGTCGGCTCTACCGTATTTACCACAAGGATCTGGCCATCCTGCGTGAAATCCTCATAGCGGTATGTTCCATCTTCATTATTTTCCGTGCGAAGGTTTTGCATGTTGGTAAAGGGCAGCGCTCCTCCCATCAAAACAGGAATGCGTTAACTCGGGATCAGATCGTCGCAGTATCAGGATCATAGTTCGGATTGACCGGCTTTTCATCCTCGCCGTAAAACTGAACCTGAAAACCTCTGCCCAGTTCTGCCATCGTATATTTTCCCAGATCGATCTTAGCGCTTTCGCCCTCAGCCAGTGCTGTTTTCAGACGGTTTTCTCCCCAGTCTTTCCCATCCGTTTCTCTAATACGGATGTCTTCTCCCGTTAAACTCGATCATGGGTCTGCCGTCCACTTCTGAAAACTCTCCGCGGCCGCCAAGGCCATTACATCCGCGATAGATATAATAGCCGCCGCTGCTGTCAAAATACAGCTTTGTGGTTCCGGCAATGCTCCAGGTACCATCAAGGGAAGCCATATCTGTGACCGGCTCCAAGCCGTCCGGTAAAGCGGAGCCGAAGGATCTTGTATCAACCAAGCTGCTTCAGGCTGCCAGATACAGACACAGGAGCAAGGCCGGAACAGGAAGCAAATATATTTTCTTTTTTAAGGCCATCTCTTTCTGCTGGTCATTCACTTCTTTCATAGTATTCATTTGTATATCCCCAGTACATAGCTCCCGGTTCCGCTAAGGTGATCGGATAAAACACATCGTCAAACTGCTCAGAAACGGCAAAGTACTGATCATCGCCCCGCTCATTTACCTGGAGTATTCCTGAATCCACTTCAGCCGGATCCCCGTCACCATCCGGGCGCTCTGAAAGGCTCCAACTGCCATCCTTTTCGATCTCGATCACACTGGCCGCATCTGCCTCTCCATCTAAAAACCAGACCCCGGCCAATTCCTCACAGTCACTTTCACTTACATCTCTCCCCAGAGGTTTCTTGGTAAACACACCGAAGGAGTCGATATGAAGTGCCCCATCCTCATCCCGCCAGACATGATGAGCCCAACCATCATGTTCATTGTAGAAATAGTCTGCTTCATACTCCGGCACAAGCTGGATATAACCGCTGGCCATCAGGTTGTCATCCTCGTCGTACCATTCAAAGCGGTCTTCCCCACTGCCGTTTAAACCCACGATCAGTTCGCTGTCATCTTCGCCGATCCAGGTACCCCAGTACATGTCATAAACTGCCGTGATATCCGGATCCTTCACCATTCCTTCAAAAGACTCCGGAGCACTGTTTTCAGTCTCTTCGTAGTCTTCCTGGTCATCGCTGCTGCCTTCGCTTTCAGCCCCTCCACCGCAGGCAGCAAGGCCCAGACACACTGCCAGTGTGATTACGGGAAATAACTTACTTTTCCATTTTTTCATCCTGCATTCCTCCCTTTTCGCAAAGCTGCGTTAGTGTTCCTGTTCTGCCATGGACAATATTTCATCGTGGCTCAGCTCCACATCTCCGAAGCGGACAAAGATACCGTTAGTCACAGCACTACTCCACACGTTCTTATCCGCAAGCGAAAGAAAACGGATCTTATCCAGATAAGGCTTCATGTCCAGCAAAAGCCGGCTTCCCGATACAAAATCGACCTGTAAAATATAATCGGGCAGCGTTGTAACATCCTTTAGATATCTCCGTTTCAAGAGTACCCTCCTTTCTGCCGTGTCATAAAGATATTAAAAAATCCACCGTACTGATATTGTACGGTGGATCCTATGAGATAACCATTAACTAAAGGTTAGGGATTTGGTAAGAACAGCTCTACAAGCTGACTCCTTTTTGTTCTGGTATCGCCCTCAATATGAAGTTTGGAATAAATCTGATTTATGTACTGCTGCTGATGGCAGGACGGCTCATCTGGCTGCTGGCGCTGCGGGAGATGGGCCGCAGGCTCTCCTGCAGTCTTTCCGATATGTATATGGTATTCAGATTCCATTTTGTTTTTGGCATATGCACACCCCATTTTTATTTCATCGTCTTATTTATTCTTTTTTACTGTGTCCAAAAACAACTGGTGGATACGGTCATCTTCATCCAGTTCCGGATGAAAGGACATTCCAATCTGATTTTTATACTGTACAGCTACAATATTTCCATCTGCTTTTGCAAGCACTTTTACGCCTTCCTCTGCTTTTTCCACAAAAGGCGCCCGGATAAAGGTCATAGGCACTTTTCCAATGCCTTCAAATTCTTCTGTTGTGTGAAAGCTGCCAAGCTGTCTTCCATAAGCATTTCTTCTTACGGAAACAGGAAGTGTAGCAAAATAACGGTGGTCATCATTGGTAAGGTCTTTTGCCAGAAGGATCAGTCCTGCACAGGTGGCAAGTACCGGCATCCCCGCTTCTATTTTTTCTTTTAAAGCATCAAACATGCCAAGTTCTTTTAACAGCTTTCCCTGAACCGTACTCTCACCGCCGGGAAGTACCAGACCGTCAAAATCCTCTTCCAGGTTTTCTTTTTTTCGCAGTTCGATACACTGGGCTCCCAGCTTTTCAAGCTTTTTCTCATGCTCAATGAAAGCGCCCTGAACTGCTAAAACGGCTATCTTCATCTTATTTTCCTCTTTCTGCCATTAAAAGCTTGATCTCCTGCTCATTGATGCCTACCATGGCTTCTCCTAAGTCCTCAGAAAGCTCTGCTAACATCTTCTGGTCTGTATAATTGGTAACTGCCTTTACAATGGCTGCTGCACGCTTCTTTGGATCTCCTGATTTAAAGATACCGGAACCTACGAATACGCCTTCTGCTCCTAACTGCATCATAAGAGCTGCGTCTGCAGGTGTTGCAACACCGCCTGCTGCAAAGTTTACAACTGGAAGACGGCCGTTTTTATGTACATATTCTACCAGGTCATAAGGCACTCTTAATACTTTTGCCTCTTCAAACAGTTCATCTTCTCTCATGGATACGATCTTTGCGATCTCCTGGTTCATCATGCGCATATGACGTACTGCCTGGACAACATCACCGGTTCCAGGTTCGCCTTTTGTACGGATCATGGAAGCGCCTTCGTTAATCCTTCTTAATGCTTCTCCTAAGTCCTTTGCGCCGCATACAAACGGAACTTTGAATTTTCTCTTATCAATATGGAATACATCATCTGCAGGGGATAATACTTCACTTTCATCAATATAGTCGATCTCAATGGCTTCTAAAATCTGTGCCTCTACAAAATGTCCGATGCGGCATTTTGCCATAACAGGAATGGAAACTGCCTCCTGGATGCCCTTGATCATCTTCGGGTCACTCATACGGGATACGCCGCCTGCTGCGCGGATATCTGCAGGAATACGCTCTAAAGCCATAACCGCACATGCGCCTGCTTCTTCTGCGATCTTTGCCTGCTCCGGTGTGGTAACGTCCATGATCACGCCGCCCTTTAACATCTGTGCCAGCTGCTTATTTAATTCGTATCTCTCTGTATTTGTATTCATCTTTCAAACCTCCTGGTCTTATCTGATATATTTTTGAAATATTTTATTGATTGGCCCGAAACATTTTGGATTGACTAGAGTATAACGTATATGTGGACTTTTTATAATAGCCAATTATCATATTTTTAACCAGTCCAGTTTGCATATAAATTAAGCTGCATCTACCGGTTGTTCAGTAAATACAGCTTGGGATATTTGTTATTATTTTTCTTTATTGGATACGTTTATTCTTCTGCAAGAGCAGCCGCTTTATCACTGTTCCACTGGATCGCATCATATGCTTCACCAATGTTTAACATATGGTCACCAATACGCTCATAATCTGTAAGCATTTCCAGAATACAGGATAGAGGACTCTACATTACAGTGGCCTTCGCGCATACGGTCGATCTGGTTCTGACGGAAGTTGTCGGTGATATCATCGATCTTCTGCTCGATCGCCTGGATCTTCTCCAGGGTAAAGTCACTGTCTCCGGCTGCTGCCTTTCTCAGAAGCTCCATACCTAAGTGCACAGCTTTCGTCCATGACTTTAAATTCTTTTTTGGCATAATCAGAGAAGTTCAGGTTCTTTCCTGAATGGTCTGGGCATATTCTGCCAGGTTCATTGCATGATCGCCATTCGCTCGATATTTCCTAAAATACTGTACATCTTATTTAATGCTTCAATATCCTGAGGTGTCTGGTCTAAAACAAGAACCTTGGAAATTCTTCTTTGACAGACGTACATTGGAAAGATCGATCTCCTCTTTCTCTGTCTGCGATCTCCTGGATACATTTT
>ENA-OQDL01000512-OQDL01000512.1-human-gut-metagenome-genome-assembly--contig:-NODE-512-length-24742-cov-3.838594_pt1 | contig 24742 bp, 22 predicted proteins | sample MGYA00242782_ERZ504609 | MGnify/ENA primary metagenome ERZ504609 (study PRJEB26092, sample SAMD00036320) | human gut metagenome | host: Homo sapiens | study: EMG produced TPA metagenomics assembly of... | reverse complement strand
GGGAGGTAGTATGCGTTACAACTATCGTGATGCAGATGTAGTAACAGTCGGATCATTCACAGCGTTTTTTGCAGTCGGGGGATTCTTATTCCAATTCAAACAAGCCAATGTAATAAGGAAACAGGTTTCAAGGCAGATTTCCGTATGGAATGGCGTCCCGATTCAATGACCAATATTATTTTCCGGCCGAATGTTTCTTATGATAAGACAAGGGGAGCTTCAGTTGCAGAGTCAGGTACTTTTAATGAGGATCCTTATCAGTATGTGGTAAATCCCAATGATTATTTGAACTTTGACAATATAGGGTCTGATGATCCGTTAAGGGATACTCGTATTAATGCTACCAATGAACATAATCTGTCCAAATCAAATAGTTTGTCGGCTAATGCAACATTGCAGCTGAACCGGAAACTGAATAATGAGGGACGTAACATTACATTCCGTGGTTCATTTGGATATGGAGATGATGACAGCGATCAGTATGCTCAATCGGAAACCCGTTATTATCAGATAAAGAACTATTTAGGAGGGGATTCTATAGAACATCGTAATCAATACATTACGATGCCTACTAAAAATTATAATTATACAGCACAGTTTACTTATAGCGAACCTATAGCACGGGCTACTTTCCTGCAATTTAGTTATAGATTCCAATATAAGAATAGCAAGAGTGATAAATCGACATACGATTTGGGGTATCCTTGGGATATAAATGACGGATTACCCGAAAACTATGAAACTGCTTATGTGGATAGCTTGAGTAAGGATGCTGAATATAAATACTTTAATCATGATATTTCTTTGGGACTACGATTTATCCGGGAGAAATATCAGTTGAGTGCCGGCATGTCCTTACAGCCTCAAAATACGAAATTGTCCTATAAGAAGGGAGATTACATGACTGATACCACAAGAACGGTATTCAATTTTGCTCCGAATCTGGATTTTCGTTATCGCTTCTCCAAAGTAAGTCAGTTGCGTATCACTTATCGTGGGCGTAGTAGCCAGCCTAGTATGGAAAACCTGTTGCCGATTGTCGATAATTCCAATCCGTTGAATATCCGTGTGGGTAATCCAGGTTTGAAGCCTTCGTTTGCCCATACCATGCGTTTGTTTTATAACACTTATAATGCCGAGAAGCAGCGTGGCATAATGACTCATGTAAATTTCACTGCTACTCAGAATAGTATCAGTAATAGTACGGTATATGATGAGAATACGGGTGGTACTACTTCAACTCCTCAGAATATCAATGGAAACTGGAATGCGTTTGGATTGTTCGGTTTTAATTCGGCTTTGAAGAATAAAAAGTTTACTATAAATTCTTTTTCTCGTGTGAACTACCGGAATCAGGTAGCATTCTTATACAATAAGGAAACATTGCATGATGATAAGAATACGACTACCGGTTTGACTTTGGCGGAGAATCTGAATGGGTCCTATCGGAATGACTGGTTTGAATTTTCATTGAATGGTTCTATTGAGTATACAGCGGAACGTAGCAAGCTGCGTCCTGAAAAGAACCAGAATCCTTATACATTCTCATATGGAGCGAGTACCAATGTCACTTTACCATGGCAGATGACATTGTCTACTAATATCACCAACCAGTCCCGTAGAGGATATGATGATGCCAGTTTGAACAATAATGAACTGATTTGGAATGCCCAAATAGCACAAAGTCTATTGAAAGGAGCTGCAACTGTTAGTTTTGAAATGTACGACATCTTAAAACAACAGAGCAATATCAGCCGTTCTTTGACTGCGGATGTACGTTCGGTTACCGAATACAACAGTATCAACAGTTATTGTATGGTACATTTTATCTATCGTCTGAATATTTTTGGAAGTAAAGCCGCCCGTGACAAGATGATGAATAGCCATAGGGGATTCGGTGGGCCCGGTTTTGGTCCCGGTCCGGGAAGACATGGCCGGCGTCCTTTTTAAATGAAACTATATCTTAATCTTTTCCCAATCTATATTGTTATAGGTTGGGATTTTTTTATAAGTTTGCTTATAAGTAAATTACTGGAATTATATGGTAGAGTGGAGTATCTTTAATGAAATCTTTGCTGTTGCTTTTAACGTGCTTTATTTTGTGATTATCATCGGAACTATCTTTATAGTGATACTTGATAATCGTAATCCTGTTAAAACAATGGCATGGGTACTTGTGCTCTTTTTCCTGCCCATTGTGGGGCTTGTGTTCTATTTCTTTTTCGGCAGAAGCACACGTAAGGAGAAATTGATCAGCAAGAAAGGGTTCACCCGTCTCATAAAACGTCCCATGGCAGAATATCAGGCGCAAAAGGCGTTTAAGTGTCCTGATGAACAGCACCAGTTGATGCGTTTTTTCCGGAAAGTGAATAATGCTTTGCCCTTTGAAGGAAATGCGACGGAAGTTTTTACGGATGGTTATTCCATGCTGTATTCATTGATGAAAGAAATCAGTAAGGCAAAGCATCACATCCATTTGCAGTTTTATATTTTTGAGGATGATCCGGCAGGCAGGTTGCTGCGCGATTTGTTGATAGATAAAGCGCGGCAGGGAGTAGAAGTGCGTTTACTATATGACGATGTGGGCTGTTGGAAAGTGCCCCATGCTTTTTTTGATGAAATGCGGGGAGCAGGTATTGAGGCACGCAGTTTTTTGAAAGTCCGTTTTCCTTTATTTACCAGTAAGGTAAATTATCGTAATCACCGTAAAATAGTAGTAATCGACGGTCGTGTGGCTTATACGGGAGGGATGAACATTGCTTTGCGCTATATGAAAGGCTTTCCATGGGGGATATGGCGGGATACTCACATTAAAATAGAAGGAAAAGCGGTATATGGGTTACAGACTGCTTTTTTGACCGATTGGTATGTGGTAGACCGTACTCTTATCACTTCCTCCCGTTATTTCCCCGAAGTCGGAATCTTTGGAAAGGCTCTGATACAGATTGTCACTTCCGATCCTGTAGGCGAATGGCGGGATATTATGCAAGGGCTACTGATAGCTATCAGCAGCTCCCGAAAGTATTTTTATATACAAACACCTTACCTGTTGCCTACCGAACCTATTCTGATGGCATTGAAAACGGCAGCTTTGGCAGGCGTGGATGTTCGCATTATGATACCGGCACGTGCCGATACATGGATAACACATTTAGGTTCGTTATCTTATTTGGATGATATCATGCGTGCGGGTGTCAGGATTTACCTTTATCAGAAAGGTTTTTTGCATTCCAAGCTGATGGTCAGTGATGATACTCTTTCTACGGTAGGTTCTACAAATATGGACTTCCGTAGCTTTGAGCATAATTTTGAGGTGAATGCCTTTATGTATGATCCGCCCTCAGCATTGCTGTTGAAAGGTATTTTCCTGCAAGACCAGAAGGACGCCATCCTGTTGCAGAGAAAAACATGGATAAAGCGTCCTTGGTATCAAAAAGCACAAGAATCTATTGTCCGGTTGCTGGCACCGTTGCTTTGAAGAAAGAGAAGTTCACACTGCCATATGCACGGCGCTCAATAAAATGGGGGTCATCCTCAAAATGATTCTCTTTGCCATGTTCCAGTACCAGTAATCCGTCTTCCTTTAAAATCCCGCTTTCGAAAATACGGGTGGGGATGCTTTCCAACTCTTTCAAGGCGTATGGAGGGTCGGCGAAGATGAAATCAAATTGCTCGCTGCATTTGTCTATAAATCTAAAGACATCAGCACGGATAGGAAAACATTTGTCGGTCTTCACTTCACGCATCACCTGTGAGATGAAAGAAAGGTGCTGGGGATCTTTTTCTACTGAAATAACCCGGTCACAACCGCGTGAAACCAGTTCTATACTGATGCTGCCCGTACCGGCGAAAAGGTCCAAGGCTGTAACTCCGTCCTCGAAGTCAAAATAATTGTTACTTAATACATTGAAAAGGTTCTCTTTGGCGAAATCCGTTGTCGGACGTGCCTTGAATGTATGAGGCACATCGAAACGGCGCCGTTTGTATATACCGCTGATTACTCGCATAATAATAAGGTTTGCATGTCAAAAGGTATCTCTTCTATTTTACTTATCTCGGAGCGGTTGAATTCCGCTTTGGGGCTGATGACGAATACCTGGCGCAGATAATTGCGCAACTCTTTCAGTAATTCTTCTTTGTCCTTTAATATTCCTGTCAAGTGCAGCTCGTCTCTTTCCTGACTATAATTTAATTGTTGCCATACATATAATAGGTAATACACACGGTCTGTGGTTTGTTTGCATGGAAATGAGTTGATCAGTAATAAGTTGCCCTTATCAAAACAAAAAACTTCCATTTGTTGCTCGCGTATGTATGTATATAGTTTCCGGCTGTTACCCAACCGGCTTTTCCGGGCGAAATATTCAGTCAGCGGGCTGGCGGTGGAGAAGAAACGAGCTGTAGGAAAATGTTCAGTCAGTAACAAATGGGTATGTTTGTCCATAGCAAAAAGTATTACCACATTGCTTCTTCCCAGGACATTGCAAAGTACAATCTCGTTATTTCCTTTAGCTTTAGGAAAATTATGATAGAAAATTGTATCCATCTGTTCGTCTTCGAATAATTCCAAAGGAACAGGGGTGAAACGGGGGGAGTCATACAAGATGTTAACCCGTTTATACGGATACTTCAGCGCTTCTGTTTTAGTCAGCATATCTTTCAGATTGGCCGTCATGGAATATCCGGTGTTGACCGGATGCGGAACAAAGCAGAAATCATTATCTGTCAGTGGGTTATAGATAGAAAAAGAAAATCCATCCGCACTGAGGCGGATGGATAATGTATATTGTTCCGATTTTGTAAAATCGATACGTTCAGTCATTCTTATTCCCAGTTACCTGCGTTATTGTTAGGCTGTTCGATATCACCCACTCTTAAACCGCAATATTTACCCAATTTGGTCTGAAGGTCTTTAAGGTTAGCCAATTCTTGAGTATTCAAGCCGCCCAAATATGTTTCATACGGAGTTTGAGCTTGGAACAAGTTCAAAGGAGCACCCGATTTGGTAGTATCGCTGCGGGTAACCATCTCAAATTGTACGCCGTTTCCGAAGGGAACATATCTCAAAGAGTCTGCATTGAAGCCCGGAGCATAGATTGTATCTGTTACGGCAACCCATAAAGTATCACGTTTGAAGTTCATCAAACCTTCTTTTTCAACTTCTTTCCAGTTACCGGTCTTTTTGGCTTTGTTGATGATTGCCATCGCTTTCTTTTCAGTCATACCGGCTTCCAGTTGTGTATCAGACAAAACTCCTTCTTTCTTTACAAACGGAAGTTTTGCAGTTTTGACGAAATCAATCAAGGTGTCGAATGCTTGCAGTATATCGTCCATTGTGCAGGTTACGGTATTCCAACTGTGCCTTACGGATGTCAATTAAGCGTGCAATAACTTGTTTCTCTCTAGTCTTTTTAGCGTCATCGAAGTTGATCGGTCCCATGATACTGCCGTAGCAAACGTATATCAAACCGATAACGCAAGCAGCCAATACAATATTAATAACTGTTTTTCATGATAAATATGTGTTTTTTTTTAAGTTTATATTCGCATCGCAAAAATAAAACAATAATCTAATAACGCACAGTTCAAGGAACTTTTTATTACGCAATTATGATTAATAGTTATTTAGTGCAGCAAATTAAGGGAAATTTTCTATATAAACCAACTTTAGAACAAGAAAAAGCTGTTAAATTTTTAGCAGATTTTCTCTTTTCCCGCCAATCGGACTCGGTTTTTCTCTTAAAGGGATATGCCGGTACGGGTAAAACATCCCTTATCGGAGCATTGGTGAAGACCTTGGACCAGTTACAGCAAAAGTGTGTTCTGCTTGCTCCGACGGGAAGGGCGGCTAAAGTCTTTTCACATTATGCACAGCATCCGGCTTATACTATCCATAAGAAGATTTACCGCCAGCGCAACTTTTCAAATGACCTGGACAACTTTTCTTTGGATGATAACCTGCATCAGCATACTTTGTTTATTGTGGATGAGGCGTCGATGATCGCTAATGACGGATTGGCGGGGGCGGTCTTTGGTACAGGGCGTTTGCTGGACGACTTGATTCAATATGTATATGCCGGAACAGGTTGCCGTCTGATGCTGATAGGAGATACGGCGCAGCTTCCTCCGGTGGGAGAGGAGGAGAGTCCGGCTCTTTCGGCCGATAAGTTACGCGGGTATGGCATGGAAGTATATGAGGCGCAGCTCACTGAGGTGGTCCGTCAGATGCATGATTCGGGGATTCTTTGGAATGCGACAGAATTGCGCCGCTACATATCCGAGGAAAATTTTCTCACTTTGCCTTCTGTCCGTGTGGAAGGGTTTCCGGATATCCGGATGGTTTCTGGTAGTGAGCTGATTGAGGTAATCAATGATTGTTACGGTCAGGCAGGTATGGACGAAACGATTGTGGTCTGCCGTTCCAATAAACGGGCGAATATTTATAATAAGGGAATCAGGAATACGATTCTGTTTCGGGAGGATGAGCTGAACAGCGGTGACCTGCTGATGGTGGCGAAGAATAACTATTTTTGGACGGAGGGTTGTAAGGAGATTGATTTTATAGCCAATGGAGATATAGCTGTGGTTCGCCGTGTCCGTCGGGTGCGTGAGGCATACGGCTTTCGTTTTGCCGATGTGGTGCTGGCGTTCCCCGACTATGATGGTATGGAACTGGAGGTGAAACTTTTGTTGGATACCTTGCATACTGAAACACCCGCACTGCCTAAAGAATTGAATGACAGGTTATTTTATTCGGTATTGGAGGATTATGCTGATATAACAGTGAAACGTGAACGGATGAAGAAAATGAAAGCCGATCCTCATTACAATGCCTTGCAGGTGAAATATGCGTATGCCGTTACTTGTCACAAAGCGCAGGGTGGCCAGTGGAAACGGGTCTTTTTGGATCAGGGTTATATGACGGAGGATATGTTGACTCCGGATTATTTCCGTTGGCTGTATACGGCTTTCACCCGTGCTACGGAAATTCTGTATCTAGTGAACTGGCCGAAGGAGCAGACGGAATGAGCGGGCAGTCAGTGAGGTGTTAATGACTGATGATATGTTTTCAACCGTTTGGTTAATGTTTTTTTCTTTATGGCTAAGCCTTTTTGAACGTTTGTATTCTATCTCCATAACCTTTGGAGTTAACTCCCAGCATTGGGAGTTAACTCCAAAGCTTATGGAGATAACTCCAAAGGACTTGGGAGATAGAAATCTTCCTTTTTATTTCCCTTATCCATAAAGAAGAAAAGGCTTAGTAAACCAGATAAAAAAACTCCGCCATCGGCTTTCAGACCAGATGGCGGAGTTTTGATATATACGAAATATGGACGAAATTCGAATAGATTACAATGCAGCCAGCTCTATCACTTTATCAACAGCCGCATTCAGACCGTCGGGATTCTTACCGCCTGCCGTTGCGAAGTGGGGCTGACCACCGCCGCCGCCTTGAATCAGTTTGGCTGCTTCACGGACCAGTTTACCTGCATTCTGTCCGGCTTTTACCAGGTCTTCGCTAATCATGACAGTCAGCATCGGTTTGTTGTTGTCCACACTACCTATTACAACGAACAGATTGGCAGGAATCTCACCTTTCAGCTGGAAGGCAATATCTTTCACTACGTCGGCAGACATCGGAATGATGGCTTTCACCACTTTCACACCATTTATTTCTTTGGCATTCTCTACCAGTCTGGCTTTCAGTGCGGCGCCCTTTTCTTTCATGAACTCTTCCACCTGCTTCTTCAATCCTGCATTTTCGTCAATATACTTGCGGATGGCGACTTTCAGATCGGGAGCATTGTTGAACAATGCCTTCAAGTCATTCAGCGTATCTTGGACTGTATCCATCAATTCCTCTACTTTGGCACCCGTGATAGCTTCGATACGGCGCACACCGGCAGCAACAGAGCTTTCGCTGATAATACGGACCATACCGATCTTGCCTGTAGCCGGAACGTGGGTACCTCCACAGAATTCAATAGAGTTTCCGAATTGGACAACACGTACCTCATCACCGTATTTTTCACCGAACAAAGCAATAGCACCCAGTTCTTTTGCCTTTTCGATAGGAAGATTGCGGTATTCCGTCAAAGGGATGTTCTCGCGGATTTTGGCATTTACCAAATGTTCCACTTCACGAAGTTGCTTGTCAGTCACTTTCTGGAAGTGAGAGAAGTCGAAACGTAATGACTCAGGGGTTACCAAAGAACCTTTTTGTTCTACGTGAGTTCCTAATACCTGGCGCAACGCTTCGTCCAGCAAGTGAGTACAAGAGTGGTTGGCGGCACAGGCGGCACGTTTTTCTGTATCTACACAAGCCATCATCGGAACGTCAAGGTGTTCGGGCAGTTTTTTTGGTGATATGGATAGGAAGGTTGTTTTCCTTCTTGGTGTCAATGATTTCAATGGTTTCGAATTCGCTTACGATCACCCCTGTATCACCTACCTGACCACCACTTTCGGCATAGAAAGGAGTATCGCTCAGTACAATTTGATACAGTGTCTGGTTTTTCTGCTTGATCTGGCGATAGCGCAGGATGCTGGTTTCATATTCGGTAAAGTCATAACCTACAAAGTGGGTGTCACCTTCCTTTATGGTGATCCAGTCGCCGGTTTCAACGGCTGCCGCGTTACGGGCGCGTTCTTTTTGTTTCTGCATTTCGGCGTTGAACTCTTCTTCGTTTACAGTCATGCCGTTTTCTCGGAGAATCAGTTCTGTCAGGTCGAGGGGGAAACCGAAAGTGTCATATAATGTAAAGGCATCCACACCGCTGATCTCTTTTTTCCCGGCAGCTTTGGCATCGTTCATAGTCTTGTCCAACAGACGGATACCTGTTTCCAGTGTGCGCAGGAAAGATTCTTCTTCTTCTTTGATCACTTTCTCGATCAGTGTTTTCTGTGCGTTCAACTCCGGATAGGCCTCGCCCATATTCTCAATCAATACAGGCAGCAGCTTGTACATGAATGCTTGTTTCTGTCCCAGGAAAGTATATCCGTAACGGACGGCACGGCGGAGGATACGGCGGATTACATAGCCGGCTTTTGCGTTGCTGGGCAATTGGCCGTCGGTGATTGAGAATGCGATGGTACGGATATGGTCGGCTATAACGCGCATGGCGATATCTTTCTGGTTGTCTTGACCATAGGTGGTTCCTGCCATTTCGGCAATGGCTTTCAGTATCGGTTGGAACACATCAGTGTCATAGTTGGATGTCTTGCCTTGCAGTGTGCGCACCAAACGTTCGAATCCCATACCGGTATCGATCACTTTGGCGGGAAGACCTTCCAGTGAACCGTCTGCTTTGCGGTTGAACTGCATGAATACAAGATTCCAGATCTCGATTACTTGCGGATGATCCTTATTTACCAGTTGGTTGCCGGGGATTTGAGCTTTTTCTTCTTCCGAACGTGAGTCGATATGGATTTCGGAACACGGGCCGCAGGGACCTGTATCACCCATTTCCCAGAAGTTGTCATGTTTGTTGCCATTGAGGATATGGTCTTTCGGCAGGAACTGTTCCCAGTAAGAGGCGGCTTCGTTGTCCCGTTCCAGTCCTTCTTCGGGACTTCCTTCGAATACGGTGGCATACAGATCTTTCGGATCTATCTTCAGTACATCTACCAGATATTCCCATGCCCAGCCGATAGCTTCTTTCTTGAAGTAATCTCCGAAAGACCAGTTGCCCAGCATTTCGAACATAGTATGGTGGTAGGTATCATGTCCCACTTCTTCCAGGTCATTGTGCTTGCCGCTTACACGCAAACATTTTTGTGAGTCCGCGACTCTTTTGTATTTGGCCGGGTGGTTGCCCAGAATAATGTCTTTGAACTGGTTCATACCTGCATTGGTGAACATCAATGTGGGGTCATCTTTAATGACCATCGGAGCCGATGGAACAATCTGGTGTCCTTTCGACTCGAAAAAGCTTTTGAAAGAATCTCTAATTTCTTTAGCTGTCATCATGTCGCTTATAATATATTGTCTTCTAGTTAATATTCTCAAAAAGGATTTGCAAAGATAATTGGTTTTATTATTTTTGTCGTCAAGAATTGTGCAAAATATTGATGTGTTGTGCATTAAAAACTTCAAAAAGCAGAATTAGATGCGTAAAGTCTACTATATTTATAATCCTAAGACCCGAACTTATGACCGCATTTACCCCACAGTGAGGCAGCGTGCCTTAAGCATCTTGCGCCGTTTGTTTGTGGGAATGGGCTTGGGGGCAGGCAGTTTCATTATCTTATTATTGATCTTTGGTTCTCCGTCCGAGAAGGAGCTCCGTATAGAGAATACCCGTTTGCTGGCCCAGTATAATGTGTTGTCCCATCGTCTGGATGAGGCTATGGGGGTGATGCAGGATATCCAGCAGCGTGATGATAATTTGTATCGGGTGGTGTTGCAGGCCGATCCTGTATCGGATGCAGTCCGTAAGGCCGGTTATGGGGGGACAAACCGCTATGAACAGTTGCGGGATATGGCGAATGCCGATCTGGTTATCAATACCACTCAGAAGCTGGATATGTTGAACCGGCAGCTTTATATCCAGTCCAAGTCTTTTGACGAGGTGGTGGATTTGTGCAAGAATCATGACGAGATGCTGAAATGTATTCCGGCCATAATGCCGGTATCCAATAAGAATTTGAAGAAGACGGCTTCAGGTTACGGTGTACGTATAGATCCTATTTATAAAACAGCCAAGTTTCATGCGGGAATGGATTTCTCTGCCAATATAGGTACTCCTGTTTATGCTACGGGAGACGGAACGGTGGTAAAGGCGGGATGGGAAACCGGTTATGGAAATCTGATCCAGGTGGATCATGGTTTCGGGTACGTGACTTGGTATGCACATTTAAGCAAGTATAAGGTTCGCCCGGGGCAAAAGGTGGTACGTGGGGAGTGATAGGGGAGGTAGGAAATACGGGCAAGAGTACCGGGCCGCACTTGCACTATGAAGTGCACGTGAAAGGAAAAGTGCAGAATCCTGTGAATTATTATTTCATGGATTTGAGTGCGGAAGATTATGACAAGATGATACAGATTGCAGCCAATCACGGTAAGGTATTTGACTAGCCGTGAATTTTTAATTCTTAATTTTAATTTACCATGGCCTATAATCCGAATAAAGAATTGAAACTTTACTATTCCATTGGGAAGTGGCGAAGATGTTTGATGTAAATGAATCCTTGTTGCGTTATTGGGAAAAGGAATTTCCTATTATTTCGCCCAAGAAGGCGGGAGGGAATGTCCGTCAGTATCGTAAAGAGGATATTGAGAATATCCGGCTGGTCTATCATCTGGTGAAAGAGAAAGGGATGACTTTACAGGGGGCCAAGCAGAAACTGAAGATGAACAGGGAAACCACTATCCGTACTACGGAGATTTTGGACAGATTGAAACTGATACGTGAGGAATTGGTTAGTATGCGTAAAGAACTGGATTACCTGACTTAAGAATATTCACCACAGATTGCACGGATTAAAAACGAGTTGCAGATAATCGTTATGGACAAATCAGTGTAATCTGCGGTTGAAACTGGTATTGGTTAATTCGGCTGGTCTTCGAACTTTTCGATACGGGTGACGGTTTTTATCTCATCTATTTTCCTTAGGTTGGTAGTGATGGATTTTACATCATCCACATCGTGCACAAATAGCTGTATTCTTCCTTCAAAGATACCATCGTTACTTTCAATATTCAACTTGTGGATATTTACATTCAATTGTTGTGAAATGATTTCTGTTACCTTGTTTAACAGACCGATGTGGTCAATACCTTTTATGTAGATATTTACAGGGAAGTACAAGGACTTTCCAGTCTCCCATTGGACAGCCAACAAGCGGTTGCCATAACTGCTTTTCAGTTTGGTAGCCAACGGACATTGGCGTTTGTGGATGATGATACGATTATTGTCGCCTATATATCCCAAAACGTCATCTCCCGGAATAGGCTTGCAGCATTCTGCTATCACATAGTTCTTTTGGATAGCTTCGGGAGTCAGTTTCAATATTTTCTTGCTATCTATCTTTGGTAGGGGAACCTTCTCTTCTGTCGGTTTCTCCTTGTTTGTCTTGCTGCCTCCGAAAGCGAAAGAGATATACTTTTTCCAGTTACTGGAAACCGGTTTGTCTTTCAGTTCGTTTTTATCGTTTTCTCCTAGAATGATTGTTTTGAATCCGATGGCTGCAAACAATTCTTCCTGTGTCTTGAGGGTATGCAGATTACAGATCTTTCGTATGTTTTCGGGAGTGTACTCTACTCCCTCCCTGGAGAAGAATTCCCGTAACATTTCCTCACCGGCCTGCTGCATACCTCGCTGTTCGCGTTTCAGTATGGCCTGTATCTTAGCCTTGGCTTTTGCAGTGGTGGCAAAGTTTATCCACGAAGGCTGTACATGTTGTGATTTGGAAGTAAGAATCTCCACCTGGTCGCCGCTTTGCAGTTTGTGGCTCAAGGGCACCAGCTTGTGGTTGACTTTAGCTCCGATGCAATGGCTGCCCAAGAATGTATGGATGGAGAATGCAAAATCCAGTGCCGTACAGTTTTGCGGCATCGTTTTGATTTCACCTTTCGGAGTGAAGACAAATATTTCAGAAGCGAACAGGTTCAGTTTGATGGTATCCAGAAAGTCCATGGCATCCGGTTGCGGATCATCCAGAATTTCCTTGATGGTACGCAGCCATTTTTCCAGTTCGCCCTCGTCCTCACTGCCTCCGCCTTCTTTGTATTTCCAGTGGGCGGCAAAGCCTTGTTCGGCTACATCATTCATCCGCTCGCTGCGTATCTGCACTTCTATCCATTGGCCTTTGTTGCTCATCAGAGTTACGTGAAGTGCCTGATAGCCGTTGGCTTTAGGATGGCTTACCCAGTCGCGCAAGCGGTCTGGGTGCGGTTTATAAATCTTGGATATGGATACGTATATGTTAAAGCACTCGTTGAGTTCTTCTTCCGGATTTTTGGGACAGAAGATGATACGGACGGCCAGGATATCATATATTTCTTCAAATGTGATATGCTTGGTCTGCATCTTGTTCCAAATGGAATAAGGGGATTTGACTCGTGCTATCAATTGATAGCTGATACCCATTTTGTCCAGTTGTGCGCGGATAGGTGCTGTAAATTCACGGAATACTTCTTCGCGTTCCGCTTGTGTCTCTTGTAGCTTGGATTCTATCTGTGCATATTCTTCCGGATGCTCATATTTGAAACTGAGATCTTCCAGTTCTGTCTTTATTTTGTTTAACCCCAAGCGGTTAGCCAGTGGCGCATAGATGTATAAGGTTTCTCCGGCAATTTTGTATTGCTTGTTGGGAAGCATGGAGCCAAGTGTACGCATATTATGCAGACGGTCGGCTATTTTGATGAGGATAACCCGGATGTCATCACTCATGGTCAGTAGCAATTTCTTGAAATTCTCGGCTTGTGCGGAAGCCCGGTCTCCGAATATGCCGCCGGATATTTTAGTCAGGCCATCTACAATCTGTGCGATTTTAGGACCAAACAGATTTTCAATGTCTTCCACAGTGTAGTCTGTATCTTCAACCACATCATGCAGTAAAGCCGAACAAATGGAAGTTGATCCCAGTCCTATTTCGGTACATACAATTTTAGCAACGGCTATGGGATGCATGATGTATGGTTCACCCGAGCGTCGTTTTACTCCTTTATGTGCTTGTTTGGCAAAATTGAATGCCTTTGTGATGATTTCTACTTTTTTGCGGTGCTTGGTCGCTAGATAACTGTCCAAAAGTTCCTGAAACCCTTGGTTTATCATTTCCTCATCCGCCTGTTCCTGAGTCTGCTTTTCATCCGTCATATCTTTGCCTCCTATAATCTATACTGCAAAAATATACAAAAAACATATTCAAGCAAGTATTTTCAGAAAATGTATAGTGTTAAATCTGTATTTTTTATCAATCATCTGATCCGCAAACTTCTTCCGGCTCTGATATTATTGCCCTTTATACCGTTTAGATTACGTAATTGGCTGATGGATACGTGGTATTTGGCAGCAATTCCTCCCAATGTGTCTCCTTGTTTGATTTTATGATAAAGAGTTCCCTTGGATGAGCGGTTTCTGCTACTGGTTGTTTCCTTGATGGCTACCGTTTTTCTTTTGGTCAGATATTCATTGGGCTTATAAGCGAACACGCTGTCTTGGCGGTCAATGAAAGTACTGACAAAGTTATTGGGCAGACGAAGTGCGCACAACTCGCTGTTACCGGGAATAATGTCCTTTTTGTATTGGGGGTTCAGGCTGCGAAGCTGGTCTAGGTTGATGTTGCATACTTCTGCCACTTGTTGTAAGTGGAGGTCTTTGTTAATGTGAATGGTGTCTGTAGCGTTGGGAAGCTGTGTTTCCATGGGACAGATGCCATGTTCGCAATAATAGGTCATGATGTAGTTTGCCGCTATGAAAGCAGGAACGTACCCACGGGTTTCTTTGGGCAGATAGTTGTAGATTGTCCAATAATCCGTGGCTCCTCCGGCACGGCGTATGGCTTTGTTGATAGTGCCCGGCCCGCAGTTGTAAGCTGCCAATACCAGATTCCAGTCTTGATAGATGTCGTACAGGTCTTTCAGGTAACGTGCTGCCGCCCAAGTTGATTTGACCGGGTCCCGTCTTTCGTCTATCAGACTATTGTTCTTCAGCCCGTATATTTTTCCTGTACCCAGCATAAACTGCCACAAGCCGGTAGCTCCCTGGCGGGAAACAGCGACAGGATTTAAGGCGGACTCTATAATCGGCAGATATTTCAGTTCTTGAGGAAGGTCGTATAAATCAAGTGCTTCTTCAAAGATAGGCATATAAAAATTGGTTGCCGCAAGCATAAAGGATACTTTATTGCGCAGACGGACGGCATACATATCAATGAATTTGCGTACTGCCTCATTGTAAGGCATTTCTATGATAGAGGGAATACGTGACAGACGATCCATATAGATGGAATCACTTACAACAGGGTTGGTAGAGGCCATTGTGCAGTTCTCTCCCAATGTGATGTGATTCTTAGATTGCCAGTCCCAGTAAAGACTGTCCATTTCTGACTGCATACTTTCAGGAACATCAATAATTTCTTCTTTTCCTGTAGTTTGCGAGTGAACGGTAATACTTTGGGTTTGTGCGCTTATTCCCGTTGTTCCTATAAATGTAAATAAACCAATTAAAAAGTTTTTCATGCGATTAAAATTTGAAGCTGCATTGCAGGCCTATTGTATTAGGTATCCTGCTCCGGCCGTCATTAAAAATAACAGGTTGTATTTGAAGACCTAAGTCTTTGGATATGTCAAAATCAGATAGTTCGGCATCCACGTATGCGTCTATGACAGACAGTATATATACACCGATAAAACAGAATATGCTTAAATCCCGATTTCGGCGATAGAAATCTTTTCGTTTTTTAAAGGTGTCCTCCATACCTTCCGCGCTCATGCCATGAGGCAGGAAGTCTTCGTAGCTTTTGGTATCAGGGTCATCGTCCATAATATCCAGATAGGCTTGAGAATAGTCCTTGTACATTCTGTTGTTCCAGGTCAGCGCATATGCACATCCCACAAAACCACCATATACTATCGGCAGTTTCCAATATTTACGGTTGTATATCTGTCCTCCGCCGGGAATTACCAACGCCAGCCAGATGGCACGGTTGGAGTTCGGGATAAACCGGGGTTTTGTTTCGGCAGCCATTGCTTTCTGTATGGAATCATTTTTACGGACTAAAGCGGCAGTATCAACAGGTGCTTCCATATTTTCTATCTTTTGCCGTTCTTCCAGCAGTTTCAGGCTGTCAATGACAAGTGAATCTTTGACTTGTATAATAGAATCTGTCTTTATACCCATACGGCGGTTGCGTGCCTTTTGGGCGTGAACATTCATGCTTCCAGCCATCATAAGGCATAAAAGCAGGAATGTAAACAGTTTATATGTGGATGTTCTTCTTTTCAATGTAGTAATAACGCTTTATTCTTTCTTTTTCAGTGAATCCAGTATTTCCATGATTCGTTCCAAGTCCTCTTCGTTATTGAACGGAATACTGATCTTGCCTTTTCCTTTGGCTGTACATGATAGCTGTACTTTCGAACCGAAGAATCCGCAGAGGTGGCTTTGCAGCAAAGTGTATTCCTCGGATAGTTTGGAGCCTTTCGGTTTGATCTTCTTCCCACCGCTGTCCACTGTCTCGCCACTGCTCAGTGCCTTGACAATTTCTTCCACTTTACGGACAGAATAGCCTTGTGACTGTATTTCATTAAAGATACGTATTTGGGTCTTAGGATCATCTAAGGACAATAAGGCACGGGCGTGTCCCATGTCTATTTCGCGGTTTTTCAATGCTACTTGAATCTGGGCCGGAAGTTTCAGCAGGCGCAGATAATTGGCGATAGTGGTACGTTTTTTCCCTACACGTTCGCTCAGCCGTTCCTGTGTCAATGCATATTGTTCCAATAAATGTTGATAAGCCAGTGCAATCTCCAATGAATTCAAATCTTCACGCTGAATATTTTCAATCAACGCCATTTCCATTACATTCTCGTCATCGGCTGTGCGGATGTATGCCGGAATAGATTTAAGTCCTGCCTGTATGGAGGCGCGGTAACGACGTTCTCCGGCTATGATCTGGTAAGAGTCTTCACTCAGTTGACGCAACGTAATGGGTTGGATGATACCAATTTTCGGGCAATAGAGTCGGCCAACTCCTGTAACGCCACCGGATCAAATTCACGACGCGGCTGGTTAGGGTTGACGGATATTTTGCTCAGTTCTATCTCGTTGATAGAAGATGAGCCGGCTGTCTTTACTTCTTCAGTCGAGATCAGTGCGTCAAGCCCGCGTCCTAAAGCAAATTTCTTCTGTACTGCCATTGTTTACTTACTGTTACGTGTTATAATTTCTTGTGCCAATGCCAAATGATTCTTGGCTCCGGTAGAGTCGGCATCATACAATATTGCAGGAATGCCGTGGCTGGGAGCTTCGCTCAGTTTGACGTTACGCTGTATAATTGTCTTGAATACCAATTCTTGAAAATGGCGTTTCACTTCATCATAAATCTGGTTGGCCAGACGCAGACGTGAATCGAACATTGTCAGCAGGAAGCCTTCTATTTCCAGTGAAGGATTCAGTTTCGATTTAATAATCTTAATGGTATTCAGCAATTTGCTGATGCCCTCTAATGCAAAATATTCGCATTGAACAGGGATAATCACTGAATCGGCTGCTGTCAGCGCATTGATTGTTATCAAGCCTAACGACGGGGAGCAGTCTATCAGGATATAGTCATATTCGTCCCGCATTGGGGCTAATACTTTTTTCATGATCTTCTCGCGGTCTTCCAAGTTCAGCATTTCTTATTTTCTGCGCCAACCAGGTCGATGTGTGAAGAAACAATGTCGAGTCCGTCAATGTCGGTGGTATAAATTGCTTCCCGTATATCGGCTTCGTTGATAATACATTCATAGATAGAGCATTCTACCTCTTTGATGTTCACACCCAATCCTGATGATGCGTTGGCCTGAGGGTCTGCATCAATAACCAGCACCTTTTTCTCCAGTGTTGCCAGAGAAGCTGCGAGGTTAATCGTTGTGGTAGTTTTACCTACGCCACCTTTTTGATTGGCTAAAGCAATAATTTTTCCCATATTAATCAGTTTTTCTCGCTGCGAAGTAACAAATAATAGGTGATTGCACCTATAAAAAACGGCAGACATTAGCAAAACTGTTGATAACTCATTGGTTTTGTTAATAACTCAACGGCGGCAAAGATAGAAATTTTCATTCAATTCTATTCTATTTTTAGCACTGGGTTGTAGAACATTAAGATAATTTTCTTTTCCGGTGAGGGGTAGTTCCGGCAAAGAGTTGTATCTTTACGCTCCGAGAAAAAGAGTGGAAAAATATGAAGAAAGAAAAACCGTTGATATTGCTGTCAAATGATGACGGCGTGGAAGCTAAGGGATTGAATGAATTGATACGCGGGTTGCGTGGAATGGGTGAGATAATCGTAATGGCACCGGACGGTCCTCGTTCGGGAGCTTCGGGGGCGATCACTTCCGAGCATCCTGTGAAGTATTACAAGGTACGTGAAGAGGAGGATTTGACTGTGTATAAATGTACGGGCACACCGGTAGATTGTGTGAAACTGGCATTGCATACGGTGGTTCCCCGTCGTCCCGATGTGGTGATAGGTGGAATAAATCACGGTGATAATTCTTCAGTGAATGTGCATTATTCCGGTACGATGGGGGTAGTGATTGAAGGGTGTCTGAAGGGGATCTCTTCTATCGGATATTCATTATGTAATCATTTTGCGGATGCTGATTTCTCTTCATCGCTGCCTTATATACGCCGTATTACTGAGCAGGTCCTGGAGCATGGCTTGCCTTTGGGGATTTGCTTGAATGTGAACTTTCCGGATACAGCTTCCTTGAAAGGGGTACGCATCTGCCGTCAGACGAATGGGGCTTGGATTAATGAATGGAAGCGTAGTCTGCATCCTCGGGGGGGAGAGTATTTCTGGCTGACCGGAGAGTTTGATAACTATGAACCGGAAGCGGAAGATTCGGATCACTGGGCATTAGGACATGGGTATGTGGCGGTAACTCCGACCCAAATTGATGTGACTGCTTATGGGATGATGAATGAGTTGAAAAACTGGAATCTGGAAGTATGAAATACTATTTGATAGTAGGCGAGGCATCAGGCGATTTGCACGCATCTAATTTGATGCGTGCCTTGATACAGGAAGATCCGGAAGCAGAATTCCGTTTCTTTGGCGGGGACTTGATGACGGCTGTTGGTGGAACGCGGGTGAAGCATTACAAAGAACTGGCTTATATGGGTTTTATCCCGGTGTTGTTGCATTTGCGTACTATCTTTCGGAATATGAAAGAATGTAAGCAGGACATTGTTCGTTGGGCTCCTGATGTAGTGATTCTGGTGGATTATCCCGGCTTTAACCTGAAAATAGCCGAGTTTATAAAGAAGCAGACGAAAATACCTGTCTACTATTATATTTCTCCTAAAATATGGGCTTGGAAAGAGTATAGGATTAAAAATATCAAGCGGGATGTGGACGAACTGTTTTCCATCCTGCCTTTTGAGGTTGAGTTTTTTGCCGGACATCAGTACCCTGTTCATTATGTGGGTAATCCTTGTGTAGATGCAGTGGATGCTTATTGTAAGGAACATCCGGATGGATTTCCGGAATTTGTGGCGGATAATGGCTTGTCCGAAAAGCCTGTTATCGCATTGTTGGCGGGCAGCCGGAAACAGGAAATCAAAGACAACCTGCCGATGATGCTGGAGGCTGCTGCTCCGTTTACCAAAGATTATCAATTGGTGCTGGCAGGGGCTCCGGGGATGGACCCTGCCTATTATTCGGATTATATAAATCCGAATGTACCGGTTAAAATCATTTTCGGACAGACCTACAGGTTGTTGCAGCACGCGCAGGCGGCATTGGTGACTTCGGGTACTGCAACTTTGGAAACAGCTCTTTTCCGTGTTCCTCAAGTGGTGTGTTACTATACTCCGGTAGGGAAATTTATCGCTTTTCTTCGCCGGCATATTCTAAAAGTGAAATATATTTCGTTGGTTAATCTGGTAGCCGACAAGGAAGTGGTTCGTGAACTGGTGGCGGATACGATGACGGTGGATAACGTGCGTTCAGAGTTAGAATCTCTTTTATATAATAAGGTATACAGAAATAAGGTGTTGGAAGAGTATGATCGTATTATTCAGATTTTAGGTCCGGCAGGAGCTTCGGGGACAGCAGCCCGTGAAATGGTAGCTTTGTTGAAGAAATAAACTTTTCACGATCTCTTTTTGTTCTTTCGGGTAAACAACTTAAACCCTGGAAGTATATGAAATATTTTTTTCAATCTATGTTAGGGGCGATGCTTCTTTTGAGCGGAGTATTCGCCTTTTCATCTTGTGGTAATGATGAAAGTGATCCGGACAGTACGGTGACTATAGCTATGGCTACCGTAGAAAAACAACCTCAGTATGATGCTCCTTATTTGGTGTTGGACAACGGAGAGAAGTTGTGGGTGGTGCAGCATATTGTTCCTTACCGGGATTTGAAGGCAGGAGAACGGATTTTTGGAAATTATTCTTTTTTGGAAGCCGGTGAAAGTGGATTTGCTTATAATATCCGTTTGAATGACTATACCTTAGTACCTGTTCAGGAAATTATCGGATTGAACCCCGATAATATGGACAGTATTGGAAATATGAAAGTACAGATCAAGGATATGTGGCCTTCTGATGACTATCTGAATGTACGTTTTATGTTGAATTTTCCCAGTCCGCAGAAACCTATTCTTAATCTGGTTGTGAATGAGATGATTCCTTGGACAAAGGACGGATATGCGCATTTGGAACTCCGCTATAATAACAACGGAAGTCAGGGCAGATTGGTACCTGGTATGGTTTCTTTTAAATTAGGTGATTATTCACCGGAAAACAGTGAATTGAAAGGAATAAAGGTATTGGTTAATCCTGTGGACGGGGAAGAAAAAACATATATTTTCTCTTATCCGCTCACTGGCGAGGATGTACCGGGCTTTAATCCTTTGGATTTGGCAGAGTTAAAATAAAGAAACTACATACAGATAGACTACTGCTGCCGGGATTGCGAGAATCGCGCTGTCAAAACGGTCGAGCATTCCACCGTGTCCCGGTAAAATATTGCCCGAATCTTTGATGCCTAGACGGCGTTTTAATAAAGATTCCGTTAAATCTCCCCAGGTTCCGAATACTACCACTGTCAATGCTAGTCCGATCCATACTCCGGTAGACATGAAAGGGAAGAAGTGAGATAGCAGGAAAGAAGCTATGATACAGAAAATGCCGCCGCCAATAGAGCCTTCCCATGACTTCTTAGGAGAAATGCGTTCAAATAGTTTATGTTTGCCAAACAGCATGCCTGTACAGTAAGCACCTGTATCATTCACCCAGTTGAATATAAAAATAGATAGTGGGAGAATAGCGTTGTATTGTGAAAGGCTGGCTGTTTCGTCCGAATGGAAAGCCAATACATTCAGCAAAGCGAATGGCAAGGCAATATACATCTGGCTTAACATGGCATAAGCCCAATTATTCAGCGGGTTTTCTTTTTTTCAAATAAAGTTCGCTGACCATCAGATAAATAAATAAAGCTAAATAAGGAATAAATATACCTGTTTGTGAAGGATCTATTCCAAAATAGAAAAAGCACAGGAAAAGAAAAATTCCGCTGAGAATACATATACGTTTATTTACTTGTATTCCTTCTACATGATTGACCAAATTACAGAATTCATTGATTGCCAATGCGCTGATAATGGCAAATAGGATGCCGAATGAGACAGCCCCTCCCACGATGCAGCCTATCAGTACTGCAACAAAAATAATTCCGGTTATGGCACGTTGTAAGAAATTGCTTTTCACGGTCGTTAGTCTTAAGTGATTCAAAAATCAAAGTAGAAGATCTGTTTTTTTTTCATTCTGAGTGGCCATGAAGAATCCGGATATATCTGGATTATTACGGACTCTTTGTATCATTCAGAATGACAATGCTTATATAGTTGACAGATCTTTCTACAATGTTATGCTTCTTTTTTTTCCTTTTCCTCAGAATCTGAAGAATTCTTCTCTTCAAAATCTTCGGTTACTTCTACTGGTTTTGCTGTAGCTTCTAAAGCCATAATTTCTTCTGAACGTGAAGTCCAGGGGCGTTTGCCGAAAATGCGTTCCACATCTTCGGCGAAAATTACTTCTTTTTCAACCAACAGACGGGCCAGCTCGTTGTGACCATCTTTATGTTCGGATAATATTGCTTTTGCCCGATCATATTGTTCGTTGATCATTCTTTTCACTTCTTCGTCAATCAGTTCGGCTGTACGTTCACTGTAAGGCTTGCTGAAAGAGTATTCATCGTTGCTGTAATAACATAAGTTGGGTAACTTTTCACTCATTCCGGCATAAGCAATCATTCCATATGATTGTTTTGTCACACGTTCCAAATCGTTCATGGCACCGGTTGAAATATGTCCGGTGAACAGTTCTTCGGCTGCACGTCCACCTAAAGTGGCACACATTTCATCCAGCATCTGCTCTTTGGTTGTGATCTGCCGTTCTTCGGGCAAATACCATGCGGCTCCCAATGCACGTCCACGGGGAACAATGGTTACCTTAATCAAAGGATTGGCATGTTCCAAAAACCAAGACAGCGTAGCGTGACCGGCTTCGTGTAAGGCAATAGTACGCTTTTCTTCGGCAGTCATGATTTTGGTTTTCTTTTCCAAACCACCGATAATACGGTCTACAGCATCTAGAAAATCTTGTTTCCCAACCGCATTCTTACCATGGCGGGCGGCGATCAGTGCTGCTTCATTACATACATTGGCAATATCTGCCCCACTGAATCCCGGAGTTTGACGGGCGAGCAAATCCAGATCAACACTTTCGTCCAGTTTTAAAGGCTTCAAATGTACTCCGAATACTTCTTTACGTTCGTTTAAGTCGGGTAAGTCAACATGAATCTGTTCTCTTCCATCACTTCCTCCCAGAAGATGACCCGCTGAGGAGCGTCCTCGGGAGAGATATGAGTGGGCTCGGGAGAGACCCGCTCGATACGGATGTCGCTCTGGGCATCACACGCACAGGGCAGAGGCAAATAGGCCCGTACCCGGCGGCCCGGCTCAAAGCACTCATCCTTCATCTGGACAGTAGCCCGGCAGCGCACACGGCTGGCGGCAGTTCCCTCTGTGCGGAGTTGATTTGCAACCCGGTCCAGACGGCCTTCGGGATCTTGCCGTCCGCTCCGGCGGTCCTGACGCCCGCCCGGGCGGCAAAGGCCGCGTTGGTCTTGCAAAGCGTTTCAAAGAAACGGTCGAAGTAGTGGGGGACGCCGTGGTCATAGATCCAGTCGATCTTCCACTGGTCCTCCAGGGCGTCGAACTCCGCCTCGGTGAAGTCGGGAATGTGCTCCCGCACCAGGGCCAGGGCCTCCTCCTTGGGATAGGGGTAGTCCAGAGGCAGACGGAGGATGAGTTCACGCTGAACGGTCAGGCAGCGCTTGAGTGCCTCAGGAGTAGTGGGGGAAGCCAGGTGGCGGTCAATGGCGGCCACAGCTCCCTCAAAGTCTCCGTGGAGTTTCCGACGAAGTACATCGTTGGGCAGTCCGATGTGGAGATAACGGAAATTTTCGTTGATGTTCATGGTTCTCCTTTCCATTTTTGCCAGTGCTTAGATGAAAAAGGGTAAAAAGGTGCGCCGGACCTCCGGGGCCCGGCGCACCGGTGTCGCATCAGACGAACATATGAAGGATGGCGCCCATACCCAAACCGAGTAGGTTGCCGATGGCCGCGCCCAGCACGCCCATCAGAACGCCGATGCCGGCGAAGGACGCGTCATAAGCGGTAGCCACAATGGGGGCCGATGCACTGCCGCCGATGTTAGCCAGGGAGGCAGTGGAGACCATGCACAGATCCCAGTGGAAGATCTTGGACAGGATGAACATGACAACCACGTGCAGCACCAGAACCAGCATGCCGTAAACGACCCACATGGGGGCGGACAGCAGATCGGTGACGGAGGCGGTGGAGGCCAGCAGGGAGACAACAGCGTACAGATAGATGTTGGACATCTCCTCCACGGCGGGCAGCTTGCCCAGAGGAGTCATGGCGCAGATCAGGCCCAGTACAGTGACAAACACGGTGGTGCAGGTGCCCTTGTCGAACATATCCAGACCCACGTTGGCCAGACCAGCGTTCATGGCGGCGCCCACAGACTGGGAGATAGCGGAGACCAGCAGGGACAGACCGATCAGGAAGATCCAGTCGCCGGAGGTAGCCTTGCGGGCCTTATCCTTCTCCACCTCAGCGTTGGCGGCGGCGGCGATGGCGTCCAGGCCGGAGGTATTGGCCTTGGTGGCCTTGTTCCACTTGTTGGCATAGCGGACGGCCAGCAGCAGCAGGGCGATCCACACGGAGTAGCACACGGTGTCCAGAGCCAGGGCGCAGCTGTAAGCGCCGCTGTCCACGGGCAGGGCATCCTGCATAGCGGCCATGTTGGCGGAGCCGCCGACCCAGGAGGCGTACAGAGCGGCCACGGCGGCCCAGGTCTTCTCACCGCCGCCCAGGGGGCCCATAAAGACAGGATAGAACACCAGGAAGCCAAGGCCAAGGGTTAGGGAGCAGCCCAGGAAGATGGCGATCATCCGGCCGCCCAGCTTGGCCAGCTTGCGGAAGTCGCACCGCAGCAGCATAACGAAAATCATGGCGTACAGCAGGTTGTTCTTCAAGGCGGAGTAGACCGCGGAGCAGGCGTCCGAGGCGTACAGGCCCATGGTGCAGAAGATCATGTTCAGCACATAGATCCACACCAGGGGGGGGACCACATTAAAGACCTTCCACTTAGTGTACTTCTCCAGAGCCAGCAGACCGCCGGCCAGGAACATCAGAAATGCGATGTAAGTAAAGCCGTTTGTGATGGTAAACATAGTTTTGTTTCCTCCCTATTTCTAGTGATTGGGGATCTGTCTCCCAGCACACGACCCGGGGGACAGTGGGAAGCGGAGCTTCCCAGTTTTGACACACCTCTCTCTCCTTGAACTTGGGGCGCTGCGCTCTGTCCTCCTTCCAGTTGGTTTTGCATACAAAAAAACCAGCAAAAACAAGAAGCACGTAAAGACGTCCCTTATTTTGGCTGGATTTTTATCTGTGGTGACGGGACGGAAAGGACCCCTCAGACAGCTAAAGC